>Ga0137409_10005695_pt1 | contig 12967 bp, 9 predicted proteins | sample CZODoug1_16funga_FD_122059 | JGI IMG/M metagenome (GOLD analysis project Ga0137409, IMG submission 122059) | Vadose zone soil fungal communities from Angelo Coast Range Reserve, California, USA - CZODoug1_16fungal (Hybrid Assembly) | ecosystem: Environmental > Terrestrial > Soil > Vadose zone...
TTGGTCGCGGCCATGGTGATCAGAAAGACCGCGATCACCGTCGGCATCACTCGGTGAGGCCTCGGATCGCCGCGAAGGACCTGGGCGATGGCCAAAATCAGAAACGGGTACATCGGGAAGTATCGTTCCGGAGAACCCGGCTCGAAGACAAATATCGCGAAACCGATCGTGGGCGCCACTCCGGCTAGCAAGACCCAAAGGGCACGGTGATTGTCCGGGCGCCGTAGTAACTCGAGGCACAACGCGGCCGCGAACGCGTAAAACAGCGCCACCTTCCACAGGCTCGCTTGCAACAGGCGAGAAAGACTCACAGGATCATACGGATCCTTCCAAAGGAACCGCTTGTACAAGGTGGCGTCCTTGCCGAAGTAGAGAAACCCTCGCGGCAAGCCGGTGGCAATGCGAAGGGATCTCCTATTCTGCGACCAGCCGTGGTCGGATTCGGCGGCCCAAGCTTTCGCTTCGGCAACCGACTGGATACGCCGGGCTGCCAAGACCAGCGTGAGACACAATATGACGCTAAGCGCAAAGGTCCCGAGAAGGTGCGCACCGAATGCAACATTCTCCCGGTGCCACCAGCCAAAGACCGACCCGATCTGGCGCCGTACTCCAAGGACCACCACTCCCGGGACCGACAGCACGTAAGGCAGCCAGAAGAGAACGGCTGCTGCGAGCATGAGACCCGCCCCGCATGCCGCGCGCCGACTGATCGCGTTGTGCCCGCCTGCCCGGCAGACGAGCCAGACGCTCGCCGAGACAAAGAGCAGGCCCAACACGTATGCGGAGCCGGAGCGCGTGTAGGCGAGGAACGCGTTGGCGCAGGCAAACGTCAGCGCCACTCCATAGGCAATGGCGCGCGATCCGGTAGTACCCAGCACCAGCGACTGCCATAGAAGCGCGGTCAGAAATCCCGCGACTACGTTGATCGAAATCAAGATCGCGGTGCAAAGCAGGCCGATGTTCCGGTGAAAGAGTCCTCCTAATGCGGGCGCACTTGCTTCTAGTAACAGCCAGCCCAATGGCCTCCAAAGAAGATGCCCGAATTCCCACAGTAGACTGTTACTCCCCAGCGGGGATGTACCGTAGTAAAGGAGGATATGACTTACATAGACGTTAGTGTCGCCCAACGTGAAAGGCGCTGTAAGCGACATCAACAGGATAAGGCTAGTGATCATCAATCCATGATGGCGAATCAGTCTAACGGGTGAGCGCGCGGCCGCCTGCAGTCCCCGTTGTTCGCCTCGCGATTCCGACCCGGCGGTGCCATTGGCCATGGCAGACATTCTAGCCGAGTAGCTTCTGGTGCCGGACTCCGGCACGCTGATCGCGCGCGGCCGTCTAAAGCATCAATATCCGCACTCGTGGCGCTCCAAGAAGCCGGTGATCTTCCGCAACACGCCGCAATGGTTCATCGCGATGGATAAGGACATCGCCGGGGCGGGCGACACCCTGCGCAGCCGTGCGCTCGCCGCCATCCGGGCGACCCGCTGGGTCCCGGCGACCGGCGAGAACCGCATCATCGGTATGGTCGAGAGCCGACCCGACTGGGTCATCTCGCGCCAGCGCGCCTGGGGCGTGCCTATTACGGTATTCGTGCGGGAGAAAGGCGACGGTTCGGCCGAAATCCTGCACGACGAGCAAGTGAACGCACGCATTGCCGACGCGTTCGAGCAGGAAGGCGCCGACGCCTGGTACGCCGAAGGCGCGCGCGAACGTTTCCTTGGCTCGCGTGCTAACGAAGATTGGCAGAAAGTCGACGACATTCTCGACGTGTGGTTCGATTCGGGCTCGACGCATGCTTTCGTGCTCGAAGACCCGAAACATTTCCCAGGCCTCGCCGGCATCCGGCGCAAACACGACGGCGGATCGGACATCGTGATGTATCTCGAAGGTTCCGACCAGCACCGCGGCTGGTTCCAGTCCTCGCTACTGGAATCCTGCGGTACCCGAGGCCGCGCCCCGTTCGACATCGTCGTGACCCACGGCTTCATTCTCGATGAAGCGGGCTACAAGATGTCGAAGTCGCTCGGCAACGTGATCGCCCCCCAGGACGTAATCAAGCAATCGGGCGCTGATATTTTGCGGCTGTGGGCCTGCGCGACCGATTATTGGGACGATCAGCGCATCGGGCCGGAGATCCTCAAGACCACCGTCGACACCTACCGCAAGCTGCGCAACACCATCCGCTGGATGCTCGGCAATCTCGCCCATTTCCGCGACGAGGATCGCGTCGCTTACGCGGACATGCCGGGCCTCGAACGATACATTCTTCATCGGTTGAGCGAACTCGACGAGGGCGTGCGCAAGAATTACGCCGAATTCGATTTCAAGCGCATCTTCGCGACGCTCAACCACTTCATGACGGTTGATCTTTCGGCCTTCTATTTCGACATTCGCAAGGATGCGCTCTATTGCGAGCCGATGTCCTCGGTCACCCGCAAGGCCTGCCTGACGGTCATCGAGGAAGTCTTTCGCTCAACCGTGATCTGGCTCGCCCCGATGCTGTGCTTCACGGCGGAAGAGGCTTATCTGTCCCGTTACGGAGGTCAGATGTCGGATGACGGAGGACAGACGACGGACGACAGAAGTCCGACATCCGACATCCGTCATCTGACATCGCGACGCCCGATGTCGGTCCACCTCGAAAGTTTTCCAGAGATCCCGCCCGCCTGGCGCGACGACACGCTGGCGCGCGTTTGGGGCGACATCAGGCGCGTGCGCCGGGTCGTCACCGGCGCCCTGGAGATCGAGCGCGCCGATAAACGAATCGGCTCGAGTCTCGAAGCGGCGCCTGCGATCTACATTTCCGATCCGGCGTTGCTGCGCACCGTCGCGACGGAGCTGGCCGGCGAGCACGGCGAGATCGGCATGGCGGAGATCGCCATTACGTCGGGGGCGACCGTCACGCCTGGGGACGGGCCGGCGGCGGCATTTCGCCTCGATGATGTGCCGGGGGTTGCGGTCGAATTCCGCCGCGCCGGGGGCATCAAATGCGCGCGGTCGTGGCGGATCCAGCCCGATGTCGGGGCCGACCCGGACTATCCGGACGTGACGCCGCGCGACGCCCGCGCGCTGCGCGAATGGGACGCGGCTCACGCCGCTGCCGGGTAAGGTCAATGGCGATACCGGCCTTCGCAGCACCCTTCCGGCTCGGCGTGACGGCTGCGGTCGCCGCGGCTGCGGTCGACCAGATTGTAAAGCTGTGGCTGCTGTACGGGTTCGGCCTGACCGGGCGAGCCCGGGTGCCCGTCACGCCGTTTCTCGACCTGGTGCTGGCCTGGAACACCGGCATAAGCTATGGGCTGTTCCAAGAGGCCGGTCCGCTCTGGCAGTGGGTGTTGCTTGGCTTCAAGGTGGCCGCGGTTGCGCTTCTCCTGATCTGGCTGGCGCGAACCCATTCGCGCCTGGCGGGCGTGGCACTGGGATTGATCATGGGCGGCGCGATCGGGAACGCGATCGATCGCGCGGTGCACGGCGCTGTGATGGATTTTGTCCTATTTCATATCACCGCACCGACCTGGACCTTCGAGTGGTATGTCTTTAATATTGCGGATGCGGCGATCGTGGCGGGCGTGATCGGGCTTGTGTGGGAATCTTTGTTCTTGCAAGATGCCGCAAAAGTGCCCTGATATAACACGATAGACGCGTGCAGGGGCCTTAAGGGACTGAAGTCGCAAGGCGACAGCTTCGATACGGCCGTGATTCGGTGCAGTGTGCATGAGTCACGGGTTCGGTACCGCACGTCGCGACGTAACGCTTCCCCATCCCCCCCGCCCTGCAGCGAGGGTAGGGGAGGGGTAACCCACTTTTATGGGAAATCGGCATGCCTCGAGAAAACCGAAACCGTAAATTCTTCCGTGCCGCATTGTGCGCGGCTTTCGGCATCGTCCTGGTGGTCGCGGGCGGCACCGTCGTCTTTGCGGGCGATGATGAAGATGACGACTGGGCAGACACGAAGTTTATCAAAGGGTTACTGCGCGGCATCGGGCTGCGCAACGGCCAGGAGGCGGGCATCGAATACAAGGAGCGGCCGCCGCTGGTGGTGCCGCCGAGCCGCGATCTGCCGCCGCCGGTCGCAGCCGGTTCGCTCACGGTGAACAATCCCGCGTGGCCGGCCGACCCGGACGACAAGAAACGCGCTGCTGCCCGCAAGGCGAAGGCAGAGCGCAAGCCTTATGACGCTTACAAAGCCGGGGATCCACTCAAGCCGAGCGAATTGGCGGCCGGCCGGACCGACAAGCCGGCGATGAAAACAAGTGAAGGCCCGGACCATTCGCCGGAAATGACACCGAGCCAACTCGGTTATACGGGAGGGCTTTGGAACAGCATCCTTCACCTCGGCAACACCTTCACGGGGGAAAAGGATATCGAGACCGCCACATTTGCTCGTGAGCCGTCTCGTAATTACCTGACCGACCCGCCACGCGGCTATCGCACGCCGTCCGCAAATCAACCCTATGGCATCAACGCCAAAGCCGAGGCCGAGAAGGCCAAGGCCCAAACACGCGGAGCGGTAGATCGCCAAGTCGAGACGGTCGACAAATGATCGGCGCCGTGTCGCCGCGCGGCAGTCGCAGGTTTCATGGCGTCCGCACCAGCCCCCATCCTACCCTCCCCCGGAAGCGGGGAAGGGTAGGGTGGGGGCTTGGTCGCGAAATAAGCCTTTCTCATCCGTTCTTGACGCGCTTGGGGTCTATCCGCATGGTCTTTACCTCGGCCGCGGTCGCGGCACGCGCCCATCTGCCTGCAGGTTGGCTGATCGCCGCGCTCGCACTTCTATTTCAAATTGGCAACGCCTCCGCCGCAGGGCCCGAGGTCGCCAACTTCACGCTGCCGAATGGGCTCGAGGTCGTGGTGATCCCGGATCACCGCACCGCGGTCGTGACCCATATGATCTGGTACAAGGTCGGGTCCGCGGATGAAACGCCGGGCAAGTCGGGCCTCGCGCATTTTCTTGAGCATCTGATGTTCAAGGGCACCGCCAAGAACCCGGCGGGACGATTCTCGCAGGCGCTTGCCACCATCGGGGGGCAGGAGAACGCCTTCACGACGGCGGACTACACGGCCTATTTCCAGCGCATTGCCAAGGAATATCTGCCGCTGGTGATGGAGTTCGAGGCCGACCGCATGACCGGCCTTGTTCTCACCGACGAAAATGTGCTGCCCGAGCGCGATGTCGTGCTTGAGGAATTCAACATGCGGGTCGCCAACAGTCCGGACGCGCGAATCGGCGAGCAGGTCGCGGCGGCGCTCTTCCTCAACCATCCCTATGGACGGCCGGTGATCGGATGGCACCAGGAAATCGAGAAGCTCGACCGCGAAGACGCGCTGGCGTTCTATCGGCGCTTCTACACGCCGAACAATGCCGTGGTGGTGGTTGCCGGCGATGTCACCGGCGATGAGGTCAAGACCCTCGCCGAGAAGACCTACGGCAAGGTGGCGCGCGTCGTCGAAGTCGCTGCGCGCGCCCGCCCGCAGGAGCCGATCCCGGTGGCGGTGCGCCAGTTGACGATGGCGGACGCCCGGGTCGCCCAGCCGAGCCTCCAGCGCAGCTACCTGGTGCCGTCGGCAAGCACCGCCAAGCCCGGAGAATCGGAAGCGCTCGAAATTCTCGCCCAGGCGCTTGGCGCCGGCGAAACCAGCCGGCTCTACCGCGCGCTGGTGGTCGAGCAGCGCGTCGCGACCGGCGCGGGCGGCTGGTACCAAGGGACCGCGCTGGACGAGACCCGCTTCGGGGTGTTTGCGAGCCCGCTGCCGGGTGTCACCTTCGCGACCGTCGAGGCGGCGATCGATGCCGTCATTTCCGAGATTGCCGAAAGCGGCATCACGGCCGCCGAGTTCGAACGCGCCAAGACGCGCTTGATCGCGGACGCGGTCTACGCAGCCGACAATCAGGCCACCATGGCGCGCTGGTATGGGGCCGCCTTGACTTCGGGCGGCAGCGCCGAAAAGGTCAGCTCGTGGCCTGCGCGGCTGCGCGCCGTGACGCCCGAGGCCGTGAAAAATGCCGCGCGCACGTGGCTTGACAAGCGCCGCTCCGTGACCGGCTATCTCGTCAAGGAACTGCCCGGAAATCAGGAGAAGCGCTCGTGAGCCTCGCTCTTCGCCATTGTCTGCTGCGCGCTGTAGCGTCATTGCCGGGCTTGACCTGGCAATCCATCTTCACGCCGAGAAGATGGACCCGCGGGTCAAGCCCGCGGGTGACGCGCAAAGAGTGGATGAACCTCATCGGGACACGCGCTGTTTTGGCCACGCTTGTGCTTGTGGGCGCGCTCGCGGCGTTTCCGCTTTCTGCCGGCGCCACCAAGATCGAACGCATCGTCAGCCCGGGCGGCCTCACGGCTTGGCTGGTGCGGGAGCCTTCGGTGCCTTTGATCGCGTTTGATTTCGCTTTCAAGGGCGGCGCAACCCAGGATCCGCCCGAAAAGCCGGGCGTCGCCACCATGGCGGCGGCATTGTTGGACGAAGGCGCCGGCGACATCGATTCAAAGAGCTTCCACGAACGGCTGGAAGCCATGGCGATCGAGATCGGCTTTACGGCGACTCGCGACTATGTGTCCGGGTCGCTGCGTACGCTGACCGAGAACCAGGATGAGGCGTTCGACTTGCTCAAGCTTGCTCTGACGGCGCCCCGTTTCGACGCCGACGATGTGGAGCGCATACGCGAGCAGACTTTGTCGGGGTTGCGACGAGCGACCACCAGCCCGAACGAACTCGCCAGCCAGCGCTGGTGGGCAACCGCATTCGCGGGCCACCCCTACGCGCGTCCGCCGCGCGGCACCTTGGAATCGGTCCCAGCCATTACGGCCCAAGATCTCAGGGCCTTCGTACGCAAGGTCCTCGCCCGCGACAACCTCAAGATCGCCATCGTAGGTAACATCGATGCCGCGGCCGCCGGCACGCTGATCGATCGCGTGTTCGGCGGCCTCCCGGCGCAGAGTGCGCTGTCGCCGGTTGCCAACGCAAGCCCGCAAGGACTGGGACAAAAAATTGCGATCGACCTCGACGTGCCGCAATCCGTGCTGATCATCGGGGGGGCCGGCATCCTGCGCAAGGACCCGGATTTCATGGCGGCCTTCGTGCTGAACCATATCCTCGGAGGCAGCGCATTTTCCTCCCGGCTCTATAAGGAAGTGCGCGAGGCGCGCGGTCTTGCATATTCGGTCTACAGCGCGGTGATGCCGCTCGACTACACAGCGCTGTTCCTGAGCGGCACCGCGACCCGGTCCGATCGCACCGACCAGGCCCTTGAAGTGATGCAGGCGGAGATCCGAAAGCTGGCGGAAACCGGTCCGACCGAGGAAGAACTTGCCAAGGCGAAATCGTTCCTCACCGGGTCGTATGCGTTGCGCTTCGATACGTCGACGAAGATCGCTGAGCAACTAGCGCTAATCCAGCTTGATGACCTCGGCATCGACTATATCGACAAGCGTAACGGTCTCATCGACGCCGTGACGATGCCGGACGTCAAGCGGGTGGCCAAGCGTCTGCTTGAGGCCGGCATGCTCGTCACTGTGGTCGGCAAGCCGCACGTGGTGCCCGCCAAGGGAGGTTGAAGTCCCGCTATACAAACTCTCCGCCGTGACCTGCCGGAGAGTTTGTCTCAGGTACATTGTTGCCGTTCGCTCAGCGGGGCACGCCCAATGGTCTCGGCCGTCAGCCGAGTCATTGGCTTTTCATCTGGCGCTGTTTGATGGTGGCTTGGCCACGAGGTCCGCCAGGGGGGCCGCACAATTGCACGGTTTGCTGCCCCCAATTCTGAGTACTTATGTTCACCGTCTCGCACACCTGCTTTGGTATTGCTGCTGTGATCCTTTTTTGTTGAGCGGACGCACTCACCGTTTGAGCGGATGCACTCATCGTTGCTGCGACCGAGACAATCGCTACCGCGGCCAATCCGATCATCATTTTGCCTATCATGGTGCCCATTCCGTGTCAGGATACGCACCCCAGCCTTTGCATATGAAACTCAATAGCTCCGATACGGTTGCCCGTGTGCGGCAGTACCGCGCGGTGGCCCCCACCCTACCCTCCCCCGCGTGCGGGGGAGGGTAGGGTGGGGGTATGGCCGGGACGAGCCCGGCCATCACTCCGAATGTCGGAAATCCGCTCTAACTAATGCGCCCCGGCGGCAGCGCCCGCCGGAACCGCCGGACGCTTCATGACGATGCCGAGCGCCGCGAGGCCGACGAACAAAATCGTCAGCAGCAGGAACACGTCGGAGAAGCTCATCACGGTCGCCTCACGCCGGGCCATCAGGGACATCTGCTTGAGTGCCATGGCCGGGGCGTTGCTGCCGAAGTCGTGAAAGCGCGCGGTGAGCGTTGCAAGCATCTCGGTCGCCGGACCGCGCGACCAGTTCGCCGCGTCGTGCAGTCGCGCCAGATGCAGGTCCATGCGGTCATTGACGATGGTGTTGAGCGCCGCGAGCCCGATGGCGCCGCCAAGATTGCGGGTGAGATTGAACAGGCCGGAGGCGTTTTTCACCCGGTCGAGCGGCAGCGTGCCAAGCGCGGCGTTGGTGACCGGCACCATGGCGCACATCAATCCGACGCCGCGGAAGATCTGCGGCCAGAACAGCTCCCAGAAATCCCAGTCTTTCGTCACATAATGCATCTCCAGGGTGCCGAGCGCGAACAGCAGGAATCCCCCCATCAACACGAAGCGCGGGTCGAATTTCGTCACCAGCTGCCCGACGACCGGCGCGGCGATGAACATTGTGAGCCCGGAGACAAACATGGTCTCGCCGATCATCAGTGAATTGTAGCCGCGCACCTGCGCGAGATAAACCGGATAGAGATAGGTCAGCCCGTAAAGCCCGATCCCGAGCACGAACGAAAACATGCTGCCGATCGCAAAATTACGGTTGCCGAAGGCGCGCAGATCGACGATCGGCACGCGCGCCGTGAAGGCGCGATAGAAAAACGCGACGGCTGAGAGCGCTGAGAGGATCGCCGCATACGCAATGGCGTCGTCCTGCAGCCAGTCGTTGCGGGGACCTTCCTCCAGCACATATTCGAGGGCGCCGAGGAAGCCCGCCATGGCGATCAGGCCCCACCAGTCGAAGTGATCGAGCAACGAATAGTCCGGCTTGTCGAAGTCGATCAGCGCCAGCGCCGCCGCCGTAACGGCAATCCCGGGAATGACATTGATGAAGAACAGCCAATGCCACGACAGCGCTTCGGTGAGATAGCCCCCGACAGTGGGGCCGACCGTGGGCGCCAGCGTCGCGATCAATCCGATGATCGGCGTTACCATGTTCTGGCGCGATTTCGGAAACACCGTGAAGGCGGAGGCGAAAACGGTCGGGATCATGCCGCCGCCGATGAAGCCCTGGACGGCACGCCAGAAGATCATGTCGTTGATCGACGAGCTCAGTCCGCACATCAAGCTCGCAAAGGTAAACCCTGCGGCCGACACGGCGAACAGCGTGCGCGTCCCAAGCGCGCGGGACAGAAAGCCGGACAATGGGATCGCCACCACCTCGGCAACCAGATATGCGGTTTGCACCCACGGAATTTCGTCGCTCGAAGCGGCAAGGCCGGCCTGAATCTCAGACAGCGATGCCGACACGACCTGGGTGTCGAGAAGAGCCATGAACATGCCGAAACACATCGCCATGAAGGCGATCATTCGACGAGGGTCGATGCGCTCTGCGGCGCTGGCGGGCGAGTCCATCGCTACCTCCGTTTTCAGTTCGCAGCAGTGCGAGTCTGTGTGGCGACGGACGCGACCGCACCGGCCTTGGTGTTGACGGCGACGACCACCGACATGCCCGGCCGCAGTGCGCCGCGCTCGGCAATATCGGCCGGAACCCGGATGCGCACGCTAAGACGCTGCACGATCTTGGTGAAATTGCCCGTCGCGTTGTCCGGTGGCAGCAGCGAGAACACCGAGCCGGAAGCCGGCGAAACGCTCGCCACAACGCCGTCGACCTTCTCATCGGGCAAAGCATCGATCTTGATCGACACCGGCTGTCCGGGCTGCAGCCGGGCGAGCTGGGTTTCCTTGAAATTGGCGTCGATGAAGACGTCCGACAGCGGCACCAGCGCCGCGATGCGCTGCCCCGTCTGCACGAAATCTCCGACCTGGGCGGCGCGGTTTCCGATCACGCCATCGACCGGTGCGCGGATCGCGGTGAAGGACAGGTCGCGTTCGGCTTTGGCGAGCGCCGTCTTGAGCTCTTCAAGGGTGCGGACGGCTTCCTTCCGTCGCCCCTGCAATACATCGACGTTGGCAATGGCGCTGGCGACCGCGGCGTGCGCGCTTTGCACGGAAGCATCGGCCTGGTCGCGGTTGGCAATCGACTGTTCGAGCGTTTGCTTGGTGGCGAATTCCTTGCCCGCCAAAGCCTGCTGCCGCTCGAATTCGGATTGCATGCGCTTCTGTGCGGCCTGAGCCGAAACCAGTTGCGCCCGCGCCTGTTCAACACCTGCCCACTGCGCGTCGATCTGCCGATCGAAGCGCTCAACCGTCGCTTCCTGGGTGGCGATCTTGTCGTGCGCGGCGTTGGCGGCCAGACGATAATCGCCGTCGTCGATGCGGGCGATAACGTCACCCGCGCGGACCTTCACATTGTCGTCGACGAGAAATTCGGACACGTAGCCTGCGACCTTCGCGCCCAATGTCGTGTTGTAGGCGCGCACATAGGCGTCGTCGGTTGTAACCATGAAGCGGCCTGCGGTCAGATAGTTGTAACCGAGCCAGCCGGCCGCAGCGAGCAGCGCTGCTGCCGCGACGCCCATGAACACGCGTGTGCGGTTTACTTTGAGCGCACTTGCCGCCGGCACTTGAGGGGCCGAAACAACAACCACCGGCTGCGATGGTCCCCGGCTCTCGCTCTGGCCGGGCGTCGGTGCGTTCGTGGCAACAACCCCCGATTCCCCATATGGTACTAAGGTAAGGCTAGAGGGCTCCTTGGCCTTGCTGCGTTGCAACATGTTCTCCTCCTTTGACTGAACCGTTCGGTCAATCTTATAATGCCTGCGACAGCCCCGTGTCAATGACCGAACGGTTCAGTCATTGAAAAAAGTTTCGAACTGGTCCATATTGATACTAATTGATGAGCCGCCCCCGCCCGCGGGGCCTTGAACAAGGAGCACATTCAATGATCGCTGCCCCTCTCGTCCTCGACCGCCCGGCCGAAGAGACCGACGACAGCGCCAAACGGCGCCAGATCATCGAGGGGGCGCGCGCGGTCTTCAGGGTTCTCGGATTTGACGCCGCGAGCATGGGCGAGATCGCCAAGGCCGCCGGCGTCTCAAAAGGCACCCTTTATGTTTACTTCAAGGATAAGGACGAGCTGTTCCAGTCCATCGTCGAAAAGGAATGCGCCTTCCAGGCGGAAGGCGTTTTCGACTTAGATGCGAGAGACCCGGATGTGGCTGGCACCCTCGCGCGCATGGGCATAGCCTTTGTGAGGGCACTGTGTGTGCCAGAACGCCTCTCGACGTTCCGCACCGTGTTCGCGATTGCCGAGCGCAAGCCGAATGCCGGCCGGATATTCTATGAAACCGGCCCGGCCGTGGGCCTTGCCAAAGTGCGCGCTTATTTGGAAGCGCAGGTTGCGGCCGGACGCTTGGTGATGGAAGATCCCGAGGTTGCGGCCGCGCAGTTCATGGAGTCCTGCCACGCAACGATGCTCAAGCCCGTGATGTTGAATTTCGGACCGCCGCCGTCGGCGGAGCGAATCGAGCACGTGGTGGGGATCGCGGTGAAGACGTTCATGGCGGCTTACGAGAAGAAGTAGCTGCGAGCACGAGAGCGCGACCGTCTCGCGCCGCTCCGTAGCCCGGATTGAGCGGAGCGAAACCCGGGGGCGACGTGGCCGCATCGATAGACATTCCCGGGTTTCGCTGCGCTCAATCCGGGCTACGGGTCCGTGAAAAGCGGGCGAGACACCCGCGCTCCTTCACTTCAACGCCGGCCCCATCGTCACCGTAAGCTTGCCGACACCCTCGACCTCGCATTCAAGCTTGTCGCCTGCGACGGTTGCGGCAACGCCCGAGGGGGTGCCGGTCATGATGATGTCGCCGGCCGCGAGCGCGACCATCTCGGATAGCTTCTCGATCACCTCCGGGACGTTCCAGATCATCTGCGCCAGATCGCCGTCCTGGCGGAGCTGGCCATTGCATTTGAGGGTGATGCGGCCCTTGGCCGGATGGCCGGTCTTCGCAGCCGGCGCGAGCGGGCCGCACGGCGCGGATGAATCGAACGCCTTGCCGATTTCCCACGGCCGCTTGATGTCGCGCGAGGCGATCTGGAGGTCGCGGCGGGTGAGGTCGATGCCGACGCCGTAGCCCCAGATCAGGTCGTTGGCGTTCGCGGCCTTAAGGAAGCGGCCGCCGCCCTTGAGCGCCACCACGAGTTCAACCTCATGGTGCAGGTCCTTGGTGAGCGACGGATACGGCACCGTCGCGCCGTCCGGCACGATGGCGTCGGCGGGCTTGGAAAAAAAGAACGGCGGCTCGCGCTCGTCCTGCCCCATTTCCTTGATGTGCTCCAGATAGTTGCGGCCGACGCACCAGATCCGGCGCACCGGAAACAACTGATCGCTGCCGGCGATCGCAAGTGCGGCTTGGGGCGGGGGCGGGATGACAAAGCGGGAGGCGTCTGCGCTCATTGGATATCTTCTGACTGGAGGTGAAAGGGCTGGGCCGGCCGGATTAGTGCAGGCGGGCCCTGCGCCGAATAGACGGAAAGGGGGCGGGAGGTCAATGCCGCGAATGTCGGTTGCCTGCGTGGCAGGGGCAATGGTTGCAGCACTGCGGTAACCGGACCTGCGCTGGGGCTGACCGGGCGGGTGCGGCCATGGGCCACAAGCGACCAATCAAAAGTCGCTGTCACCGCAACATCGCGGCGACGTCTGTGATGATACAGGCGAGCCAAGCAGAATATGGACGCCAACGACGGCAAGAAAGACCGGAGAAGTGGAGGGTATCGCGAACCCGCTATGTTGGTCATCCAC
>Ga0137409_10005696_pt1 | contig 12965 bp, 11 predicted proteins | sample CZODoug1_16funga_FD_122059 | JGI IMG/M metagenome (GOLD analysis project Ga0137409, IMG submission 122059) | Vadose zone soil fungal communities from Angelo Coast Range Reserve, California, USA - CZODoug1_16fungal (Hybrid Assembly) | ecosystem: Environmental > Terrestrial > Soil > Vadose zone...
CGAGCCCAGGGCGTACGGGTCCCGGATCCAGTCGCGCAACGACGACCACTGGACACGCTTGCGCGCGCCTGCGGCGGGGAACGGCTCCTCGACCCAGGACAGCGCGCGGTCCCGGCCGGCCTCCTCTCCGAGGTCGCTCAATTCCTGCGCCGCGGTGCCGGTGATCCAGCCCAGCAGCACCGGCTGCCCCTTGCCCGCCGGGTGCGGGTCCCAGAACGAGACGCGCCCGCCCCGGGTGCTCCAACCCGGCAGGTTCGGGTTCGCCTCGCGCCAGAACCAGGCGTCGAACAGGAAGTGCACGACCACGACCCGCCCCATCTTCAGTGCCTGGATGGATCTCCTCTTCCACGGCGGCAGATCCGGAGAGAAGACCGGCGAGGCGGTCTGTAGAATTCCTATCGGCAGTGTCACGACGGCGTGCCGGGCGCGGACGGTCTCGGCCCGCAGGCCCCGGTCGTACGACACCGTGGCCCCGAAGCGGCCCCACTCGATCTGACGCACAACGCACGACAGGCGCACTCGGTCGCCGAGGGCCTCCGCGAGCTTGCGGGGCAGACGGTCGTAGCCGTCCACCACCTGGTAGTTGCGATCGAGGTAGCTGTTCCAGTCCGCGTCGTCCTCCATGGCGGCCCGCAGGCTCACCTCGGACGGCTCGGCCGACCATGACAGGGCGTGCTCGGCGACGCTGTCCTGTTCCTCGGGGCTGAACCTCTCGTCGTCGAGGAACTTCTGGAACGGAATGTCGTCTCCGCGGTAGGCGTGGTAGGCCCGGGCCAGCCGGGCGTCGATCTCCGCCGCGCGCGCTTCGTCCGGCTTCTGGAAACCGGCCGAGGCCGACCACGACCAGGTGGACCATTCGCTGAAGGGTCGGGTCTGGACCTTGAACTCCCGCACCAGCTCCCAGGTCGGGGCGCGCGAACCGTGGATCATCTGCGCCCCGAGCTCGATCCCGTGCGGCGCCGGCTCATGGATCGTGTGGATGCGTCCGCCGACCCGATCGCGCGCCTCCAGCACCACCACGTCGAGGCCGGCGCGCACAAGGTCGCGGGCGGCCGAGAGTCCGGCCATGCCCGCGCCGATGACGGCGACGTCGTAGGTCTTGCCGATGAACGAGGGGGAGCACCTCTGGAGCGTCACGCCGGCGCCGGCGAGTGCTACGCTCTTCAGCAGGGTCCGCCTGGTGAGACGGGTCATGGGAAAGCGCTCCTGAGGCGCCGGATTCTAGCCGAAATCCAGGGCTCAGACGATGAAGAGATATTCGGTCGCGAGGAACAGCACGAAGCCCAGGGCGGCGCCGCTGGCGGCAAGAATCATGCTGGTCCTGTCGAGCGATCCCCGCCACCCCAGGGACAGGACGTAGACGAGGGTGGCGCCCTGGACCAGGGGGGCCACGAGCGGCACGAAGAACAGGAGGACAGAAAGAATCCCCAGCGCCCGCGCCCGGGCGGCATCAGACATGCTTGTCCATGTGGTACAGGCCCAGGTTCATCATATTGATCACCGTGTTGATGGCGATGTAGCGCAGCGGCTCGCCGGGCAGACTCTGCGTCGGCCGCAGCATCCAGGCGGGCGGACTCTGGCCGTGCAGCATGTCGGAGAGGAATGAGCCCGCCTTCGTGCCCATGGCGATGCCGTGACCGGTGTACCCGCCGCAGTAGACGATGTTGCCCGACCGTCCCGCGGTCCCGATGATCGGCTCCTGGTCCGTGGTGCAGCCCATCGGTCCGGTCCAGGCGTGCTCGAAGGGGCGCCCGGCCAGCGCCGGGAACGACTTCGCCAGGGTCCGGTGCAGGGCCGGAAACAGGAAGCCACCCCCCTTGTAATACAGACCGTTGTCGTAGAAGTACCGCGCGCCCGCTCCCACCAGGACCCGGCCGCCGGGAGCCTTGCGCCCCCACATGTACATCTCGCCCGACGTCATCACCAGGATGCTGTCGGGAATGTCGCGCAGGATTTCGCGCGGCAGGGGTGCCGTGACCGCCGCCGCCGTATGCGCGGGGAACAGGCGCGCGGCGCCGATTCCGAGCCTCGGCGTGTAGCCGTTGGCGGCCACGATCACCTTGGGGGCGCGCACCGCGAAGTCGTCGCCGCGCACGGTGACGGTCTGCCCATCCTCGAGGGAGCGCACGCGGCTCCCCTCGTGGATGGCACCGCCCAGACCGAGAACCGTGCGCTTGAGCCCCACCGCGTACCGGTAGGGATCGAGCTGCGTCTCCGGTGCGCGCTCCAGATCGCAGCCGATCCCGAAGCGATCCACGATCTCGATCACCTGCGCCACGTTCTCCTCGGTCCCCGGTGGAGTTCCCATCTCGGTGCCGTTGCCGAGGACACCGCCGCTCCTCCCCGTGGCGCCGAACCCGACGTAGTGCGCCTCGAGCAGGACGACGCGCAACCGGGGGGAGCGCAGAAGGGCGTGCAGCGCCGTCGACAGACCGGTCACGCCCCCGCCGATGATCGCCAGGTCGGCCTCGCGCTCCCCCCGCAGCGGCGGGCCTGCGGGATCGCGCCCGCGCGACACCCAGAAGGACAGGTTCGGGGTCCAGCGCGCGTCCCGGAGCAGGAGGTGCGCCCCTCCGAAATAGGCGCCGCCGATCCCGGCGAGGGTCGCCGTCCTGACGAAGGTGCGGCGCGTGAAGGATGGCGTGGAGGAGGGTGCGTCCATGAGGATCGGTTGTGCCCGGCCGGAATTCTACCCGAGGAGCGCGCCCGCGTGCCGGAATCCGGCTCCGGCGCGCCCATCCCGCCTGTGCTTCGACGTGATATCGTTCGCGCCATGCGACGTGTCCTGAAGTGGACGCTGGGGCTCCTGGCCCTTGCCGCAGGCCTGTTCATCGTCGTCAACCTGGGGCGGGGGATCTACAAGGTCGTGCGCCCCGACCCCGTGCCGGTGACGGTCTACCGCCTGGCCCGCGGGACGGTCGAAGAGACCGTGACCAACAGCAAGGCAGGCACTGTGAAGGCCCGCCGCCGCGCCAAGATCAGCCCGGAAATCGGCGGCCGGGTCGCGTTCATCGGCTTCCGTCCCGGCGCGCACGTTCGCAAGGGGGACGTCCTGCTGCGCATCAACGACAACGACTGGAAGGCGTCGCTGTCCCTGGCCGAGCAGGACCTGGCGACGTCGCGGGCGTCGGCCCGCGAGGCCTGCCTGGCGGCCGACCTGGCGGCGCGCGACCTGAAGCGCACGCTCGATCTCAAGGACGATCGCATCGTGTCCGTGGAGATGGTCGACCGGCTGCAGAGCCAGAGCGAGACCGCCTCGGCGCGCTGCCAGGCGGCGCGCGCCAACGCCGAACGGGCGCAGTCGGCGATCGACCTGGCACGCGCCAACCTGAACAAGACGGTGCTGCACGCCCCGTTCGACGGCGTCGTCGCCGATCTCAAGGCGGAGGTGGGGGAGTGGGCCTCCCCCTCGCCGCCCGCCCTGCCGATCCCTCCGGTTTTCGACATCATCGATCCGTCGTCCATATACGTCAGCGCTCCTCTGGACGAGGTCGACGCCGGCAGAATCCACGCCGGGCAGCAGGCGCGCGTCACTCTCGACCCGTACCCGAACCGGTCGTTCAAGGGTCACGTGACCCGGGTCGCGCCGTACGTCCAGGACATCGTGGAGCAGAACCGCACGCTCGAGGCCGAGGTCGACTTCGACGACGCGGAGTTCGCGCGCTCGCTCCTGCCGGGGACCTCCGCCGACGTGGAGGTCATCCTGCGATCCGTCACGAACGTGCTGCGTCTCCCGACCTACGCCTTGCTCGAGGGGGACCGCGTCCTCGTCTTCAACGGCGGCCACCTGGTGGCTCGGCAGGTGACGACCGGCCTGCGCAACTGGGAGTACGCCGAGGTCAAGGAGGGGCTGGCCGAGAGCGAGCCGATCGTCGTTTCGCTCGATCGCGCCGAGGTGAAGGAGGGAGTGCGCGCGGTCATCCGCGACGAGTCGGGCCTGGAGAAGAACGGCGCCGCCGGCCGGAGCGACAAAAAGTGATCGAGCTCGTCGGGCTGTCGCGCCACTTTCGCGTGGGCGACCAGATCGTGCGGGCCCTCCAGGACGTCAACCTCACGGTTCCCGGCGGCGACTACCTGGCCCTGATGTGGCCGTCCGGATCGGGCAAGTCGACCCTTCTGCACATCCTCGGCTGTCTCGATCGCCCGACCGCGGGGACGTACGTGCTGGACGGCCGCGAGGTCGGATCGCTGCCGGAGAGCGACCTCGCCGAGGTGCGCAGCCGCAAGATCGGTTTCGTGTTCCAGTTCTTCCACCTGGTCCCCCGGCTGACGGCGGCGGGCAACGTCGAGCTGCCGATGGTCCTGGCGGGGATACGGCCTGCGGAGCGGCGCGAGCGCGTGGCGGCGGCGCTCGGGTCGGTCGGGCTGACCGACCGCGCCGCGCACCGTCCCGACCAGCTCTCCGGAGGCCAGAGACAGCGCGTCGCGATCGCCCGCGCCACGGTGATGGGGCCGTCGATCCTGCTCGCGGACGAGCCGACCGGGAACCTGGATCGCGCCTCCGGCCACGAGATCATCGAGCTGATCGAGTCGATGAACCGCGCGGGGCTGACGCTCGTGGTCGTGACGCACGATCCCGAGGTCGGCCAGCGGGCCCGTCGCATCCTGAAGCTGGTCGACGGGCGGATCTCGTCGGACGGTGCGACAGCATGAGCGCCCTCGATCTGCTGCGGTTTGCCTGGGAAGCTCTCAAGGGGCACCGCCTGCGCACCGTACTGACCCTCCTCGGGATGGGGATCGGCGTGGGCGCCGTGATCCTGCTGACGGCCCTCGGGGAGGGGGCCCGCGGCTACGTCACCAACGAGTTCATGGCTCTCGGCAGCAACCTTCTCATCGTCCTGCCGGGCAGGACCGAGACCACCGGCAACGCGCCGATCTTCGGCGGCACGACCCGCCCGCTGACGCTCGAGGACTGCGAGGCGATTCAAAGACGCGCTCCGCACGTGCGCCGTCTGGCGCCGCTTGCGGTCGGGTCGGCGCGCGTCGGCTACGGCGAGAAGCGGCGCGAGGTGACCATCCTGGGATCGACGCCCGATCTGCTCCCTGTCCGGCACCTGGCGATCGGCGTCGGCCGGTTCCTGCCCGACGTGGAGGCGGATCGGGGGGCTCCCGTGGCGGTCATCGGCCGGACGGTGCAGAGCGAGCTGTTCGGGTCCGAGACCCCCCTCGGCCGGACGATCCGCATCGGCGACTGGCGTTTCCGCGTCGTCGGCTTGATGGCCCCCAAGGGCCAGTCGATCGGGCTGAACATGGACGATGTCGTGATCATCCCGGTGTCGAGCGCCCTGCGGCTGTTCAATCAGCGCTCCCTGTTCCGCATCCTGATCGAGGTCGGGGTGCACGCGGAGATCGACGCCGCCCGCGCGCAGGTCATGAGCATCCTGAAGGAGCGGCACGACAACGAGGAGGACGTGACGGTCCTGACGCAGGACTCCGTCCTGAGCGCCTTCAACCGGATCCTCGGGGCGCTCACCCTGGCGCTCGCGGGGATCGCGGCCATCTCCCTGTCGGTCGCCGGCATCGGGATCATGAACGTGATGCTGGTGTCGGTGTCGGAGCGGACGCCCGAGGTCGGGCTGCTCAAGGCGCTCGGGGCGCCGCCCCGCGAAATCCTGAAGGTGTTCCTGGTCGAGGCGGTCCTGCTGTCGGCGGCGGGAGGGGTCCTCGGTCTCCTGATCGGCTACGCCGGTTCGGGGGTGCTGGGGCAGGCGTTCCCGGCGCTGCCGGCGCGACCGCCGGCGTGGGCGGTGTTCGCGGCCCTCGCGGTGTCGCTGCTCTCGGGCGCCGTGTTCGGCGTGCTGCCGGCGCGCCGGGCGGCGCGCCTCGATCCGGTCATCGCCCTGGCGGGACGGTGATCGGTCCGTCCCGGAACGGGACGAGGTGATCGTCATGCGGGTCGTCGATCTCATGAGGCTGTCGTGGGGCGCCGTCACGGGGCACCGCCTGCGCTCGGCCCTGACCATGCTCGGCATCGCCATCGGCATCGCCTCGGTCATCCTGCTCACGTCGATCGGCGAGGGGATTCGGGTGTACGTCCTCAGCGAGTTCACCCAGTTCGGGACGAACCTGATCGGCATCAATCCCGGCAAGTCGAACACCTCCGGCGGCAACCCCACCGCCATGGCCGGCACGATCCGCAAGCTGACGATCGAGGACGCCGAGGCGCTCCGCCGCATCTCCCAGGTCGAGGCGACGATGCCGGTGGCGTTCGGCAACGCCCGGGTCGAGCACGGGGAGCGCGGCCGCAGCGTCCTCGTCTACGGCGTGACGTCGGACGTGCCGCGCGTCTGGAAGTTCAGCGTGCGCCACGGCACGTTCCTGCCCGAGGGCGACCCGCGGCACGGCTCGCCTCTCGTCGTCCTGGGGATCAAGCTGAAGCGCGAAGTGTTCGGAGACGACAACGCCCTCGGCGAGCGCGTGCGGATCGGCGGGCGTCCGTTCCGGGTCATCGGGGTGATGGAGCCGAAGGGTCAGTTCCTGCAGCTCGACCTCGACGATACCGCCTTCATCCCGGTGTCGGAGGCGCTGCGTCTGTTCAACCGCGACGACCTGATCGAGATCGACGTCGTCTACAGGAACGCCACGGCGAAGGACACCGTCGTCCGCGACATCAAGCGGGTCCTGATCGATCGCCATCAGGGAGAGGAGGACTTCACCATCACGACGCAGGACACCATGCTGTCCACGCTCGACCGCATCATCAGCGTGGTGACCTCCGCGGTCGGCGCCATCGGCGGCATCTCGCTGGTGGTCGGCGCCATCGGCATCCTGACGATGATGTGGATCTCGGTCAACGAGAGCACCGGCGAGATCGGGCTCCTGCGCGCCCTGGGCGCGCGCCGGCGCCAGGTGCTGGCCTTCTTTCTCCTGCAGGCGGCCCTCCTCGCGACGGCCGGCGGCGCCTTCGGAATTGCCGCCGGGATCGGCGTGGCGCGCCTCCTCAAGCTGGCGCTGCCGCGCCTGCCGGTGAACACCCCCGTGGCGTACGTGTTCGCCGCCCTCGCCCTGTCGTTCGCCGTCGGACTGCTCAGCGGCGTCCTGCCGGCGCGGCGCGCCGCCGGCCTCGATCCCGTCGAGGCGCTGCGGGCGGAATAGCGCGCGCGGCGAGGCGTTCCTAGCGCGCGTCGTGGAAGATGACCCCCAGGCTGTAGCGTGTCCCGGACAGCAGGCGGCTGACGCCGTGGCGCATGACGGCGCGGAAATGACCGCGGGCGCCCCGCACGGGGCGCTCGCGCGTGGTGAAGATGACGATCTCCCCCTGCTCCAGAGTGATCGCCTCGCCCCGCGATTGCTGGCGCGGACGCTGCTCGACCAGGAGGAACTCTCCGCCGGTGTAATCGGGACCGCGGCGGCTCAGGACGCACGTGAGCTGCAGCGGGAAGGCCACGTCGCCGTAGAGATCCTGGTGCAGGCAGTTGAAGCCCCCGGTTTCGTAGCGCAGGAGGAGCGGTGTCGGCTTCGTCTGCCCGGCGCGGCGGCAGATCGACAGCAGGCCTCTCAGGGTCGGCGGGTAGCGGCGGCGCTCTCCGAGGGCCTCCATCCAGTCGTTGGCGAGCGCCGCCAGGCGCGGGTAGGCGCGCGCGCGGAGCTCGCGCACCAGGGACGGCAGCGGGTGACCGAAATACTTGTACTCACCCAGGCCGAACCGGAAGCGCTCCATGTCGACACGGCTGCGGAAACGGGCGTCGTCCTCGTAGAGGAGGATCAGGCCGGCGCATTCCCGCGGCGTGAGCACGGGGACGCCGGTCTTCGCCCAGCCCCGCTCCCGGAGCGACCGCTCGATCGCCTCCCAGTCGAGCCGTTCGAGGCGGGAGGCCACGCGGGTCGCGGGCGCCTGACGGGCGGCGCCCGTCCGTTCGCGACGCGCGGCGGCGTGCCTCACGCGCCGGCCGCCGCCCCCGGCCGGCAGGTCCGGCACGGCCGGTAGCCGACCGTGCGGGCGTCCTCGACGGAGGCGAACACGACGCGGCTGTCCTCGCGCATCCGCATCGCGTCCGGGCAGCCGACGCGGCAGACGATGCCGGTCGTGGCGCACCCCTCCAGGACCGGCGTGGCCCGCTCGAGACCCAGAAGCCGGGTCTTGAGATCGAGCCCGAAGGCGTACCCGCCGAGGCCGCCATCGGTCCTGAGGACGCGGTGGCACGGCACGAGGATCGGCACCGGGTTGCGGCCGAGGGCCGTGCCGACCGCGCGCACGGCGAGCGGGTGGCCGATCCGTCGGGCGATCCAGGAGTACGTCCTGGTGTCGCCGAAGGGGATGCGGTGGGTCAGCTCGAGGACCTTGCGCTGGAACGGCCGCGTGCCGGCGAAGTCGATCGGCACCGAGAAGAAGGCGCGCCGCCCCCCGAGGTAGTCGTGAAGCTCCTCGCGGGCCCGCTCGGCCAGGCGCTTCGCCGCGCGCGACACCGGCGGATGCGCCGCGCCGCCCGGACTGACCCTGATGATACCGCGCTCCGAGGCCTCGATCTGGACGTCCCCGGCGAAGCGCTCCGTGTCCCAGCCGTCACGCAGGCGAAGAAGGGCCCGGCGCGCCAGATCGCCGCCGGCCGCGACCGGCCGGAAATGAACCACCAGCAGGTTCTCCAGATCGTCCCTCCCCGGGTATGCATGCGTCCTCATCATTCGGCTCCTTTCGTCGAGGCCCCGGCGGTCCGCCGCCCGGGCCCTCCCTTTTTCAGGATTTTTCTCACGATCGACTTGCCGCGGGCGAGCTGGCTCTTCACCGTGTTGACGCTGATGCCCCGGACACGGGCCAGCTCGCGATAGGAGAGTCCGTCCATGTAGCGCAGGGCGAGGAGCATGCGCGCCTCGAGCGGGACTCTGTCGAGAGCGCGCTGCACATCGAGGTTCTGCGCGCCCCCGCCTCCGTGCCCGCCGCCCCACGGAAACAGAAGTCCCTGACCGTCCGCTTCCTCCTGCGCCGCCCGCTGCAGCACGAACCGGCTCCGGCGCCGGCGCATCTCGTCCACGCAGACATTGGTCGTGATGCGGTAGAGCCAGGTGGAGACCGCCCACTCGGAGCGATAGCTCCTGGCCGAGGTGTACAGGCGCAGGAGCGCGCGTTGCACCGCGTCCTCCGCGTCGGCCCGGTTGCCGAGGAGCCGCCAGGCCATGGTCAAGAGACGCGCGCTGTAGCGGTTCGAAAGCTCGGTGAAGGCCGGCTCGTCCCCTGTCGCCACCCGGTGCATCAGCTCGCGGTCCGTGGTCATCATCGTCGACCGGTTATACGGGGCGGCCGCTCGGAAAGGGTGGAACACCGGAGAGACCGGTCAGCGCAAGGAGTCCAGCGCGTCCTGGATGTCGCGCTGCAGATCCCGCCAGTCCTCGATCCCGATCGAGATCCGCACCAGGCTGTCCGAGATCCCGGAGCGCTCCAGGTCCTCCGCCGACAGCTCGGAGTGCGTGGTGGTGCGCGGGTGGCAGGCGAGCGACTCGACGCCCCCGAGGCTGACGGCGTCGCGCAGGATGCGCAGCGAGCGCAGGAACGCGAATGCCGCCATCTTGCCGCCCTTGAGGTCGAGCGTCAGGATCGCTCCGGGGAAATCGCACTGCGCGTCGCGGATCGCCATCTGCTCCCTGTCGGTGAACAGCGACGGGTAGAGGACCCGCCGCACGGCCGGGTGGTCGGCCAGGCTCTCGGCGATGCGCTGGGCGTTCTTGCTCTGCCGGTTCATGCGCAGGATCACCGTCGGCAGACGGCTGTCGAGGAGCCAGCACTCGTCGGGCTGCAGGATGTTGCCCAGGATGGCGCGCGTGCCGCGCAGGTGCGTGACGAGCTCGACGTCCGAGGCCAGCACGACCCCGGCCAGGAGGTCGCTGAAGCCGTTCAGGTACTTGGTCGCGGAGTAGACCACCAGATCGACTCCGAGCTGGAGAGGGTGCTGGAAGGCGGGACCCAGGAAGGTGTTGTCCACGACGACCAGGGGCGCATCCGGGTGCCGGCGGGCCGCCTCGACCGCCCGGCGGATGTCCACCATGCGAAGGGTGGGGTTGGCGGGTGTCTCCAGGTAGACGATGCGCAGGTTCCGCGCCCCGGCGATCGCCCGCTCGAGCGCCGCGCCGTCCCCGGCCACGACACCGGTCGACTGGATGCCGAGCGGCCGCAGGAAGGTGTCGAACAGGTGCTGCGTGCCGCCGTAGACCGGCACCGTGTGCACGACGCTCCAGCCCGGGCCGCACAGCGACAGGAAGATCGTCGAGATGGCCGCCATGCCCGAGTTGAACACCGCCGCCGCCGTCGCCCCGCGCTCCAGCGGGACGATCTGGTCCTCGAGGATCTCGGCGTTCGGGTGGGACAGGCGGGAATAGATGAGATCGACGTTCTCGCCCGGCTCGGCCCGCAGCCTGCCCAGAGCGATGGCGAACGCGCGCTCGGCCGACTCGGGACTGTTGAAGACGTAGGTCGAGGAGCGGAACACCGCCGGGCGCGCCGACCCGACCGACAGACGCGGATCGAAGCCGCGGGTCAGGACGGCGGTGGGCGGTCGGACCACGTAGGGAATCTCGCGCTTGTTGGTCATGTGTCCACCGGGACCCGCATTATAGAACGCGCCCGACTACCGGCGCTCACCCGGGAGCGGCTACAATGTCGGGCGCATGTGGAATCCGCGATGACGCAGCCTCAACGTCCCTCGGCCGCCCTCCTGCGGGGTTTCGACCGCGCGCCGGCGCGCGCCATGCTCAAGGCGGTCGGCTTCGACGACGAAGAGCTGTCCCGGCCGCTCGTCGGCGTGGCGAACACCTGGATCGAGGTGATGCCCTGCAACATCCACCTGCGCGACCTGGCCGACTACGTGAAGGAGGGGATCCGGGCGGCGGGGGGGACGCCGATCGAGTTCAACACGATCGCCGTGTCGGACGGCATCAGCATGGGGACCGAGGGGATGAAGGCGTCCCTCGTCAGCCGGGAGATCGTGGCCGACTCGATCGAGCTGGTGGTGCGCGGCCACCTGTTCGACGCCGTGGTGGCGCTCGCCGGATGCGACAAGACGATTCCCGGGACGGCGATGGCCCTGGCGCGGCTGAACCTGCCCTCGCTGGTGCTGTACGGCGGGTCGATCGCCCCGGGGACCTTCCACGGGCGCGACGTCACGATCCAGGACGTGTTCGAGGCGGTCGGCGCTCACGCCTCGGGGAAGATGAGCCTCGAGGATCTGCGCGAGCTCGAGGACGCGGCCTGCCCGGGCGCCGGGGCCTGCGGCGGGCAGTTCACCGCCAACACCATGGCGACGGCGCTCGAGTTCCTCGGGATCTCGCCCATGGGAAGCGCCGGAGTGCCGGCGACCGACCCGGCGCGGAAGGACGTGGCGCGTCTGGCCGGGCGGCTGGTGATGGAGGCGCTCAAGAACGACCTGCGCCCCAGCCGGATCCTGACGCGGGCCGCGTTCGAGAATGCCATCGTCTCCGTCGCCGCCACGGGTGGCTCGACGAACGGCGTCCTGCACCTGCTCGCCCTGGCGCGCGAGAGCGGCGTGCCGCTCGTCATCGACGATTTCGACAGCCTCAGCGCGAAGACTCCGCTCCTGGCCGACCTCAAGCCGGGCGGCCGGTTCGTCGCCCACGACATGCAGCGCGCCGGCGGGACGCGTCTTCTGGCGCAACGTCTCCGTGAGGCGGGACTCCTGAGCCCGGAGGCGATGACGGTGAGCGGCCGGACGATCGGCGACGAGGCGAAGGAGGCGCGCGAGACGGCCGGACAGATCGTGGTCCGCCCGCTTTCCGACCCGATCCAGGCGACCGGAGGCCTGGTGATCCTGAGGGGGAATCTCGCCCCGGAAGGGTGCGTCGTGAAGATGGCCGGCCACTCGCGCACGAAGCATCGCGGCCCGGCGCGCGTCTTCGACCGCGAAGAGGACGCCTTCGCGGCCGTGCAGGGCCGGACGATAGCACCGGGGGACGTGCTGGTGATCCGCTACGAGGGGCCGAGCGGCGGGCCGGGCATGCGCGAGATGCTGGCGGTGACGGCGGCGCTCGTCGGCCAGGGTCTCGGCGACCAGGTCGCCCTGCTCACAGACGGCCGCTTCTCCGGAGCCACGCACGGTCTGATGGCGGGCCACGTCGCCCCCGAGGCGGCGCGCGGGGGACCGATCGCCGCCGTCCGCGAAGGGGACACGATCGTCTTCGACGTCGAGGCCCGCCGTCTCGATGTCGAGGTCGGCGACGACGAGATGAGCGCCCGCCTGCGGTCGTGGACGCCGCCCGCCCCGCGGTACGCCCGAGGTGTCTTCGCCAAGTACGCCCGGCTGGTCTCGTCGGCCAGCGAAGGGGCGGTCACCGGCTTCAACACCTGAAGGCGGCTCTCTCTCTCTGCTTCATGCCCACGCGGGGGGAGCGGGCGCAGCCCCGCCCGGCCGTCCGAAGAGAAAGCGGCCCGCATCTGACGACCAAGCACCGACGCAGCGTCTAACCTTCAAGAAATTGACGCACCGCGCGACGCCATCTGTCCACGTTTGCCCACACGATCCGGTGGCGGGGCGAGAGTAGCGCGCAACGCTCTCGGCGCCGCGATGGAGACTCTGCGAGGGTGGAGTATCATGAATGACAGGGTGCGACGATGACTCCGATACAGCCGGTGCGACTGAAGCCGGGGGTGACCCTCGAGACGATCGCGGCGCGGGCGCCGCGGGCGTCGGGCGCGGCCCAGGGCGGGCGACGGCTGGTGCGCGGGAAGGCGCTCATCGTCTGGGACCCGAAACATCCCGGGAAGAAGCTCGACGCCATCGACACCGATCAGATCACCCCCTCCTCGGACTGCGTTTCGGAAAGCCTCGCGACTCTCGACGAGCGCTGGAAGGCGGGCTCCTTCCGCTACCTGATGCCCGGGTTCCGCGAGCGGGTCCACGCGGGGCAGAACGTCCTGGTGGCCGGAGATCGCTTCGCCATCGGCTCGTCGCGCGAGATGTCGCCCGCGGGCCTCAAGGGCGTCGCCGAGGAGGCCGGGCTGGAGATGGTGATCGTCTGCGGCG
>Ga0137409_10005697_pt1 | contig 12964 bp, 11 predicted proteins | sample CZODoug1_16funga_FD_122059 | JGI IMG/M metagenome (GOLD analysis project Ga0137409, IMG submission 122059) | Vadose zone soil fungal communities from Angelo Coast Range Reserve, California, USA - CZODoug1_16fungal (Hybrid Assembly) | ecosystem: Environmental > Terrestrial > Soil > Vadose zone...
TGGCCCCCGCAATGCTCCGCACCGGATGGAGGCTAGGTCCGGTTTGCGGCAAAATTTGGGAGGCGGCGACCGGTCGCGCTCCGACGATCAGCTCACCTGCAAGTAGTGAACGCTGAAGAGCCTGGCGTCGTCGGTCCAGCAGTCCACGGCACGATAGCCCGCGCGCGCCGCGAGCTCGCCGAACTCCTCGACCGTGTACTTATAGGAATACTCCACATGCACGCGCTCGCCGGCGGTGAACGCGATCGGGCGGCGAGCCACGGTGACGATCTGCGCCATGGTGCTGCGGAGGTAGATCTCGATCCGCCCGGCCTCCCCGTTATAGAAGGCGTCGTAGGCGAACCGCGAGCGATCGAAATCGGCGCCGAGCTCGCGGTTCACGCGATCAAGAATGTTGAGGATGAACTCCGCATTGCCTGTCGCGCCCAAAATGTTCATCACATCCTCGGGCGAGGCCGCCGTGTTGGCGTCGGTGCCGTCCCACGAATAATAGGTATAAATTGGCGACCGCGAATCCCAGGTGTTCAGGTCAAAGCGATAGCCGTAGCCGACCGCGTCAGACTTGATGTCCACAAGCACCGGCCGCGAACTTTGCGTCAGAGACGGCGCGGCTTGCTTGACGACCGCCCGGCTGTCCAGCCAATAGACGCCGCCGAGCCGCGCTTTCCAGTTATGCGTGGCCGTGGAACCGACCCAGCTTGGAAGATTAACCGCCCAACCGTGCTGAACGATGAACGCGAACAGTAAAAGACCAGTTAGGACATGAACAAATCTTTTGATCATGCCGTCACTTTAGGGGACGGAACTATTCTACATAACTGGAGCCAGTCTGATTATCGTGTCGGACGCCGGCCTACACGCTGGCGGACGCGGATCATCTCGCCCGGCTCGATCCGTTCGACCTCATGATGATCGAGCAGCCGCTCGAGTACGACGATGTGGCGGATCATGCGGCGCTGCAGCGGCGGCTGAAGACGCCGATTTGTCTCGACGAGTCGATCAAGAGCGTGGCCATCGCGCGCGCGGCGATCGAGGCCGGCGCCTGCCGCATCATCAACATCAAGCCGGGACGCATGGGCGGGTTTGCCGAGTCGATCCGGCTCCACGACCTGTGCGCGTCGCATGGCGTTCCGGTGTGGCACGGCGGCATGCTCGAATCGGGCATCGGCCGCGCGGCGAACCTGCATCTGTCGACGCTGCCGAATTTCTCGCTGCCGGGCGACGTCGCCGCGAGCAGACGCTACTTCGATCCCGATCTGATCGATCCGCCGATCGAGGTCGAGGCGGACGGGACGATCGCGGTGCCGACCGGTCCCGGTCTCGGCGTCACGATCCGCGAAGACCGGATCGAGAACGCCACGCTGAAACGCGCAACGTTCGCGTCTCAACTCTCGACCCTCAAGGCTGAAGTCTGATGGGTCATTCGACGATGGTGGCGAGGAAGCGCCGCGCCGGATCGGTTTTCGGCGCTTGCGCCGCATCGTTCACGCTGACGCTCGCGCTCATCGCCTCGGGCTGCAAGAGCGCGCCGCCGGTGGTGATTCCCGCCAAGCCGGCCGGCCCCAGCTTCGAGCAGAAAATGGGGTGGATTCTCCGCCTCGAGGATCAACGGGTGCTGCACGATCCGTCGCCGGTGATCGCGCCCGCGCCGCCGGTCGCGGTCCGTGGGCAACAGGCGCCGGTCGTCGCGCCGCCGCCGCCACCGCCCGATCTCATCCGTCTGTTGTCGGACGATGAGGGCCGCATTCGGCGGCGCGCCGCGCTCGCGATCGGCCACGTGGGCCTGGCCGAAGGCGTGCAGCCGCTCGTCGGACTGCTCGCCGACGCGGATCCCGAGGTGCGGCAGATGGCGGCGTTCGCGCTGGGGCTGCTCGGTGACAAGCGGGCCCGCGATCCGCTCGTCACCGCGCTTGGCGACGCGTCGCCAGGCGTCCAGGGCAGCGCCGCCGAGGCGCTCGGCCTCATCGGCGACCCCTCCGCCGCGGACGCCATCGGGCGCGTCGCGGCGCAAATCGTCCAGTCGGGCGCGCTCGCCCAGACGCCCGCAGACGAGGAGGAGGACGCGAGGCGCGACACGCCCGCGGCCGCCTGTCGGTTGAGCCTTGTCGCGCTGGCCCGTCTGAAGGCGTACCCGCAACTCGCGGCGGCTGTCCTCGATGCGAACGGCCAGCCGCGCGTGCGCTGGTGGCCCGTCGCCTTCGCGCTGCAGCGGGTCGAAGACAAACGCGCGCTTCCGGCACTGCTCACGCTCGCCAAGGATCAGAATCCGTACGCGCGCGCGTTCGCCGTGAAAGGGCTCGCCGCGCTGAAAGATCGGTCGGCGCTGGCGGTCCTCAATCCGCTGCTGTCGAGCGGCGCGCGCGCGGTCCTCATCGAGACCGTGCGCGCCCTCGGCGCGATCGGCGATCCGTCATCGGCCGAGCCGTTGATGCGGATCATTCGCGATGAAGCCGCCAATCCCCAGGTCCGGCTGGAGACGGTCAGCGCGATCGGCGGCGTGCGCACGCCGGAGGTGGCCGACATGCTGCTCGACGTGCTCGCCGACCCGAGCCCGCCGATCCGGGCCGCGGCGCTGCGATCGCTCGCCACGTTCGATTCCGAGAACTTCGTCACCGTGCTGTCGGGCCTCGATCCCGATCCGCACTGGAGCGTGCGGGCTGCGCTGGCCACGGTGCTGGGGACGATGGCGCCGGAGGCCGGGTTGCCGCGGCTCCAGGCGCTGCTCGACGACACGGATCAACGCGTCGTCCCATTTGCGATCGCGGCGTTGGTGAAGCTGAAGAGCCCGAGCGCGGCGACCGTCCTGATCGATCGTCTGAAAGCGGACGACTTTGCCGTCCGCGCGGCGGCCGCCACCGGAGTCGGCGAGCTGATGCTGCCGAATGGCGCGGCGGCGCTTGCCGAGGCGTATCGTTTGGGGCAGCGCGACTCCAGCTACACCGCCCGCGCCGCGGCGCTGGCCGCCCTCGTCAAGTACGGCGCGGCGGCGGCGACGCCGGTGCTGCGCAGCGCTTTTGCCGACAAGGACTGGACCGTCCGCGTTCGCGCGGCGATGCTGCTGAAGCAGGTCGACCCGTCGGCCGCGGGCGACGCCGACGCCCAGATCCGTCCCGCGCCGACAACGGTGCCCCCCGAGGTGTACACCGCCTCGCGTCTGGTGAACCCGACGGTCTCGACGCACGCGTACCTCGAGACCGACCGCGGGTTGATTCAGATCGAGCTCGCGGTGCTCGACGCGCCGCTCACCGTCGAGAACTTCGTCACGCTCGCGCGCAAGGGCTATTTCAACGGCCTCAGCGTGCACCGCGTCGTACCCGATTTCGTGATGCAGGACGGCGATCCCCGCGGCGACGGCGAAGGCGGGCCCGGCTATTCGATCCGCGACGAGTTCAACCAGCGGCCCTACGTGCGCGGGACGGTGGGCATGGCGCTCGATCCCTGGCCGGACACCGGCGGCAGCCAGTACTTCATCACGCACTCTCCGCAGCCTCACCTCGACGCGCGGTACACCGTCTTCGGCCGCATCATCGGCGGCATGGATGTCGTGGATCAGATTCAACAATGGGATGTGATCCGCCGCGTCAGGATCTGGGACGGCCAGACGATGAGTACGACAGGGGCCAGGGATTAGGGATTAGGGATTCGGGATTGCGGGATTCGGGGGAATTCGGGATTCGGAATGAGTCGGCTTCGGAGAGAAGACTTGCGCGGAAATTGAAAAGGGGGCGACGGCCGCCCCCTTTTTTCGACGGGAGAGGTCAGCTTACCGTTTCTTGCCGGCCTTCTTCTTCCCGCCCTTGGCTTTCTTCGCCATTGTCTGTTATCCCCCCCTTCATGTGGGTTTAACTGCGCGAGCGCTCACGCGCACCTCTGTGGCTGCCGCCTGGCACGCTCACCTGATGTCGGCACTCGTCGCTTCGAGGCACCTTCCGCGTCGGTCGCCCGGCGGAGGGGCGAGCTCGAACTGAAGTCGAGCTTCACTAGGGGTGGCGATGAGTTCACCACCCTCATACCAGATGTAGATTATGAGCCTGATCGTGATGGTGTCAAGCACAATCGACAGAAAAAGTCAAAAAAGTTTGCTGCGCTTCGATGCAATCGCGCGCAATTTTTCTTCCGCGCGACGCGCGACGGTCGTCGCGTCGTATACGCGGCGATCGCGCGCGCGATCGCGCAGCGCGGTCCATGCGGCGGCGCTTGCATCGAGGTCGTGGAGATACACCTCGTGCAACTCGCCGATGCGTTCGAGGAACAGCGGGTTGGATGGATACCGTCGATCGAGCGATTCGAGCCGCTCCAGCGCCTGCCGCGGGCGATGCTCGTACCAGAGATACACCAGGTGCAGCTGAAAATCGGCTTCGCCGCGCAGCACGGTGCCGCGGTCGCGCGCGCGTTGCATCTCTTCGAGACCTTTCATGCGGTCGCCGCCCGGCAGCAGCAGCAGCCAGCGCAGCAGCTTGGCGTACGCCGGCGCGACGGCCGCGTAATAGTGGTAGAGCCCGATTCCGAAATACGCATCGTCGAGCGCCGGATCGAGCTGCAAGGCGCGCTCGAGCGCGTCCTTGATCGTCTTGCCGTTGAGGGCGGCGGCGATCCGCTCGCCTCGCAGCGCGCGCCACTGCACGAGCGGCCCGTAGGAGCCCGCCAGGTAGAACCACGCTTCGGCGCGCTGGGGCTCGCGCCTGGTCCAGCGTTCGCTCGTGGCGATCGCGTCCGCGGCGGCGTCTTTGAGCGCCTGATCCAGCTGGCGCGCTTCGGGATTGATCTGGATCTGCCACCAGCGGGACACCGTCGCGAGCGCCTTGCAGGCCGCCTCGGGCGCGGGCGGGCAGGTCTCTTTCAAGCCGCCCGCGGCTTCGTCGAATTGCGCGCTGAGGATCGTGTCGTACACCGCCGCCAGACGCGCGTGCTCGGTCAGCGAAGCCGAGGCCGGCGCCGCCAGGAATGCAAGAGCCGCGAGCATCAGAACCATCGTCGGTCGGCGGCCGTCAGTCTGCGCGTGCGGGCGTCCGACGACTGGTGACCGACGGCTGTTCCCGATGCTCACATGCTGGTCCGCAGCTGCTGTTTCTCGGCGTGCCGATCGATGGCGAGCTGAATCAACCGATCGAGCAGCTGGGGATATGTGACGCCGCTCGCCGCCCACATCTTCGAATACATGCTGATCGTCGTGAACCCCGGAATGGTGTTCAGCTCGTTCAGGTACAGCACGCCGGAGTCGCCGGCGAGCAGGAAGTCGACGCGCGCCATGCCGGCGCAGTCGATTGCTTTGAACGCGCACACCGCGAGCGCGCGGACGTCGTCGGCGAGCGTGCCCGGCAGCACCGCGGGAATCACCTCGCGCGAGCTCCCATCCAGATACTTCGCGTCGTAGTCGTAGAACTCGCGGGACGGGATGATTTCGCCGGGGACCGACGCTTCGGGGTCGTCGTTGCCGAGCACCGCGACTTCGATCTCGCGGGCCTTCGGCACGGCGGCTTCCACCACAATCTTGCGATCGAAGTCGGCGGCGAGCTTGATCGCCGTGCGCAGCTCGGCGACATGTTTGGCTTTCGAGATGCCGACGCTCGATCCGAGGTTCGCTGGCTTCACGAACACGGGGAACCCGAGCCGGCTGACGATCTGCTGCAGGACCGCGCGCTCGTCGCGCAGCCAGTCGCGCTTCATCACGACCTCGTAGTCGCACATCGGCAGGTCCTTCGCCGCGAACACGAGCTTCATGGCGGCCTTGTCCATGCCGACCGACGAGGCGAGCACACCGGCGCCGACGTACGGCACGTTCGCGAGCTCGAGCAGCCCCTGCACCGTGCCGTCCTCGCCGTAGGGGCCGTGCAACACGGGGAACACGACGTCGAGCTCGAGCCCAGAGACGACCGCCTGCTCCGGCCGCCGGCGGTCGATCGTCATCAGTGTGTCGCTGCCCGGATGCGCGACCAGGTGCGTCTCGCGTGTCCGACCGGTCAGCTCGTGGCGGCCCGCGCGGATGACGTCGGACGCGGACATCAACGCCGGCGGGCGCTCGGGCAGCACCCAGCGGCCGTCCTTTTCGATGCGGATCGGCACGGCCTCGTAGCGCGCAGCATCGAGGTTCTGGAACACCGAGGCTGCCGACGCGAGCGACACTTCGTGTTCGCCGGAGCGGCCGCCGTACACCACCCCCACTCGAAGCTTCTTCACATCTTCACCGCTCAATCGACGTCACCGCCGAATCGACACGCTTTTCGTCCGCGTCGCCGGCGCCCTTCCCGTCCCTTTGTGTTGATTCAGCCCCCGAATCAAATTGTAATCTGTCTGTGGCGGGCACACGCTTCGGTTTCCACGTGACGCACACCGACGGCCGGGCGCGGCGCGGCCGGATGGTCACCGCGCACGGCGAGGTCGAGACGCCGGCGTTCATGCCGGTGGGCACACAGGGCGCCGTCAAGGGCGTCACGCACCGCGATCTCGAGGCGCTCGGCGCCGACATCCTCCTGAGCAATACGTATCACTTGTACCTGCGTCCGGGCGACGCTCTGATTGCGCGGCGCGGCGGCCTGCATCGCTTCATCGGCTGGACGAAACCGATTCTCACCGACAGCGGCGGCTACCAGGTATTCAGCCTCGCGGCGCGGCGGACGATCGACGAGGAAGGGGCGCGCTTCCGATCTCACCTCGACGGTTCGGCGCACCTCCTCACGCCCGAAAAGGCGACGGACATCCAGGCGCAGCTCGGATCCGACGTCGCGATGGTCCTCGACGAGTGTCTCGCGCATCCCGCGAGCGCCGAGGCCGCCCGCACCTCCATGGAGCGGACGGTGCGATGGGCGTGCCGGGCCCGCGACCGTTTTCTGGCGCTGCGCGACGGGCGCGTGCCGGGCGTCACCGTCAGCACTCCGGGCCAGGCGCAGTTCGGCATCGTGCAGGGCAGCGTCTTCCCCGAGCTTCGGGAAGCGAGCGCGCGCCAGACCGTCGAGATTGGATTCGAGGCGTATGCGATCGGTGGCCTGAGCGTCGGCGAGCCGGCCGATGTGATGTACCAGATGGTGTCACGCACCACACAGTGTCTGCCCGAGGATCGGCCGCGCTATCTCATGGGCACCGGCACGCCCCAGGATCTGGTCGAGTCGGTCGCGCGCGGCATCGATCTCTTCGACTGCGTCCTGCCGACCCGCAACGCCCGCAACGGTCAGCTCTTCACGAGCGAGGGGCGGGTCAACATCAAGAACGCCCGATACGCGGAGGACGATCGGCCACCCGATCCCTCCTGCAGCTGCTACACCTGCCGAACCTGTTCGCGCGCGTATCTTCGGCATCTTCATGTGGCCGGCGAGATCAACGGCGCCACCCTTAACACGTTGCATAACCTGCACTTTTACCTTGACACGCTGCGTCGGATTAGGGATGCTATAGTGTTTGGGCGGTTCGAAAGTTTCAGGCTAGCGTTCCATCAGAGCTTGTCCCGCCAGCCGCACGATTCATGATGATGGTCATCGCCGGTCCCGTGTTCGCCATGGGAATGACTGATGGCGGAAGCCCGCTGCTGCAGATCGTTCCGTTTGCCCTGATTCTCGGGATTTTCTACTTCATCATCCTGCTGCCGGCGAAGCGCAAGCAGCAGAAGGTGCAGGAATTCCTCGATAATCTCAAGGTCAACGACCGGGTCATCACGACGGGCGGGATTTACGGGCAGATCACGCGTCTCGACGATCAGAAAGTGCAGATCCAGGTCGCGGACAAAGTCCGGATTGACGTGTCGAAGGCAGCGATCGGCGGCTACCAGGGACAGGCGCCGGTCGTCGAAGTCGCGAACCCATAAGAGAGGCCGGGAGCGCTCCCGGAGCAGTGCCCATGTCGAACCTTCGCTGGAAGGTCATCACCATTGTCGCCGTCTTCGTCATCTTCTTCGCGGTGGGCGTGTACCCGCTCGTCGCGCAGCGCTACGGCATCCATTCGCCGTCGTGGCTCATGGACAAGGCGCTCAAGCTCGGCCTCGATCTCAAGGGCGGCGTGCATCTGGTGCTGCGCGTGCAGACCGAGGATGCGCTGCGGCTGGTGACGGATCAGGAGATGGAGCGGCTGCGCGAAGCGCTCAAGAGCAAGAGCGTCCCGTTCACGCGGATCGATGCGACCGACGCGGTGCATTTCAAGGTCGAAGGCATTGCGCCGGCGCAGGACGCCGCGTTCCGCCAGATCGCGAGCGAGGTCCAGACCAACTTCGATCGCAGCGCGGGCACGAACGGGACCTACACGTTCACGATGCGGCCGAACATCCAGGTGAACCTCCGCGACGAAGCGGTGGTCCAGGCGCGCCAGACGATCGAGCGGCGCGTGAACGAGCTGGGCGTCACCGAGCCGAGCATCGCGCAGCAGGGCACCGGCGGCGATGAGATTCTCGTGCAGCTTCCCGGCGTCACCGACGTCGAGCGCGCCAAGGAAATCATCCGGTCGACCGGCCTTCTCGAGCTGAAGATCGTCGAGCGTGTGGCGCCGACGAAAGAAGAGCTGCTGGTGAACGGCCAGGTGCCGGACGGCATGGACATCGTCCCCGGCGGCGGCACGGCGGGCGACGCCAGCACGATGTTCTATCTGGTGAAAAAGGCCGCGGTGGTCAGCGGCCAGGACCTGCGCAACGCGCGGCCGTCGGTCGACGAGAACAACCGTCCCGCCGTGAGCTTCACGCTCAGCAGCGACGGCGGCCGGCGGTTCGGGAAGGCCAGCGGCGAGAACATCGGCCGGCAGCTCGCGATCATCCTCGACGGCCGCGTCCAGTCGGCGCCGGTGCTCGAATCGCGCATCACGACCGAGGGGCGCATCAGCGGCAGCTTCACGCCCGAGGAAGTGCAGAACCTGTCGCTCATCCTCCGGTCGGGCGCGCTGCCCGCGACCATGAGCTACCTCGAAGAGCGGACGATCGGGCCGACGCTCGGCGCCGATTCGATCCGGTCCGGTGTGATCGCGTCGCTCGTCGGCCTGCTGCTCGTCGTGTCGTTCATGCTGGTGTACTACCGGCTGTCCGGCGTGAACGCTGTCGTCGCGCTCATCTTCAACCTGATCATCCTGCTCGGGCTGATGGCGTACATCGGCGCGGTCATGACCTTGCCCGGCATCGCCGGCTTCGTGCTGACGATGGGCATCGGCGTCGACTCGAACGTGCTGATCTTCGAGCGCATCAAGGAAGAGCTCGAGGCGCAGCGCGGCGTGCGCGCATCGATCAACGCCGGCTTCGCCCGCGTGTTCTGGACGCTGGTGGACACGCACGTGGCGGCGCTCATCTCGTGCGCCTTCCTCTTCCAGTTCGGCACCGGGCCGATTCGCGGCTTCGCGGTCACGCTCTTCATCGGGCTGCTCTCGAACCTGTTCACGTCGATTTTCGTGTCGAAGACACTCTACGAGGTGGCGCTGGCGAACCGGCATCAGGTCGCCACGCTGAGTATTTGAGCTTTCAGCTTCCGGCTCTCAGCTTTCAGCCGTCAGTGTTTCGCTGATGGCCGCTGGCTGATAGCCGACAGCTGATGGCGGATTGCTGTCACATATGCATATTTTCAAGAACGCCAACTACGACTTCCTTCGCTGGCGCTGGCACGCGATCGCTGCCTCGTGGGTCATCATCCTCGTGGGCGTCGTCACGATTGCCACGAAGGGGATTCCCAAGGGCGTCGAATTCGCCGGCGGCACCGTCGTGATCGAGCAGTTCGATCAGCCGGTCTCGGTCCAGCAGGTACGCCAGGCGCTCGACCGCAATTACCCGGGCGGAGGGCAGAACACCGTCGTGCAGTCGTACGGCGATCCGTCGGCGCGGCAGATGATGATCCGCGTCCCGCAGGTCGGGGTCGAGTTGGGTGGGGCCCTGAGCAACGAGGCGCAGCAGGTCGAGGACGCGCTCAGGAAAGCGAACCTCGGGAATTTCAAGCGGCAAGGGGCGGAGATCGTGGGCGCCACCGTGGGGCGCGAGCTGACGAGCCGGGGGATCTGGGCCGTCGTGCTCTCGCTGGTCGGCATCCTGATCTACCTCGCCTTCCGGTTCCAGTTCAGCTTCGGCGTCGGCGCCGTCGTCGCGACCATCCACGACCTGCTGATCACGCTCGCGTTCCTCGCCTTCTTCCGTTACGACATGTCGCTGAACGTCATCGCGGCGATCCTGACGATGACCGGGTTCTCGACCAACGACACCATCGTGATCTTCGATCGGATCCGCGAGAACCTGCGCAGCATGCGCCGCGACTCGATGGCTCACATCATCAATGTCTCGATCAACCAGACGCTGAGCCGCACGATCATCACGTCGGGCACGGCGCTGCTGACCGCCCTCGCGCTGTTCTTTTTCGGCGGGGAAGTGCTGCACGCCTTCGCGTTCACGATGGTGGTCGGCATCATTACCGGCACCTACTCGAGCGTCTTCATCGCGGCCGCCATCGTCAGCCTCTGGCGCGGCAACGCGCCCACCCGTGCGGCCTCGCATGCGCCGACTCCCTCCGGTCCAGGCGGGGGAGGGCGGCCCGGTCCGCCGGCCCCTGCGCTGCAGCAGCCTCAGCGGAAGCAGAAGCCGCAGCGCAAGGCCAGAGCTTCGTAACATTCAAGCCTCGAGTGTCGACTCTCAACTCTCAACTCTCAGGTCTCAACTCTCAGCGTCGTCGTTGAGAGTTGAGCCTTGAGCGTTGAAACTTGCCCGACATGCCTACGCTTCTGAAAGCGGCCGTGCTCGGCGTCGTGCAGGGCCTGACAGAGTTTCTGCCGGTCTCGTCGACGGCGCACCTGCTCATCGGCAGCCGGCTGATCGGCTACGACGATCCCGGCGGCGTCTTCGTCGTCATGATTCAGCTCGGCTCGATCGTCGCGGTGATGTGGCTGTATCGCCAGAAGATCGTCGCGGTCGTGACCGGGCTGCCGTCCAGGCCTGAGGCCCGCCGTTTTGCCGCGATGATCATGCTGGCGACCGTGCCGGCGCTCGTGGCCGGCGGGCTGTTCTCGAACTTCGTCAGGAGCGTCCTGTACGAGAGCTTCACCGTCATCGCGCTGGCGTTCATCGTCGGCGGCATCATCATCCTGGTCGTCGAACGCGTGCGTCCGCAGCCGGACGTCTTCGACGTGGACAGCCTGCCCGTCGGGCGCGCGTTCGCCATCGGCTCGTTTCAGGCGCTCGCGCTCGTTCCCGGCGTCTCGCGGTCGGGCGGCACGATCGTGGCGGCGATGGCGATGCGCGTGGACCGCGCGGCCGCGGCGGAGTTCACCTTCTTCCTCGCGATGCCGACCATGGCCGCCGCGTTCGCGAAGAGCCTCTTCGACGTGCGGCACAATCTCGGATCCGCGCGCGCATCAGAAATCGCCGTCGGGTTCGTGATGGCCTTCGTCTCGTCGGCGCTCGTCGTCAAACCCTTTCTGAACCACGTCAGACGGCACGGGTTCGCGCCGTTCGCGTGGTACCGCATCGTCGTCGGCGCGGCGCTGCTCGCCGCGCGCGTTTTTTGGCGAGCCTGAAAAGCTCGCCCGACTGGTGGCCTGCAAGGCCCGCCCTACAGGCAGCTGTAAGGCAACGCTTTCAGGGTCGCCACTGAGCTTATGCACTGGCTGCGTCGGAGCTTCGTCGCCGGGTTCTTCGTCACGGTGCCGCTGTTCATCAGCGTCGCCGCCTTCATCTGGATCTTCAACGTCGTCGACGGCCTGACGACCCCGATGTATGACCGTCTGATCGGCCGCCGGATTCCGGGACTCGGGACGTTCTCGACCGCCGTGGTGATCGTGCTGGTCGGCGCGCTGGCGAGAAACGTCATCGGCCGTCGCGTGCTGCAGCGCGCCGAAGGGTGGCTGGCGAAGGTACCGGTGTTCCGGACGATCTACGCGCCCGTCAAGCAGCTCATCGCGGCCTTTTCGCCCGACAACGAGTCGGGGTTCAAGCGCGTCGTGATGATCGAAGATTCGCGGCGGGGCTATGCGCTCGGATTCCAGACGCGGGAGTTCATGGTCGACCGCGGCCGCGGCCCCGAGCCGCTGCTGGCGGTCTACATCCCGACGAACAATCTCTACCTGGGCGACGTGGTCATCGTGGAGCGCGACCGCGCGCTCTTTCCGGACATCTCGGTCGAAGAGGGCATCCGGATCTTCCTCACCGGCGGCATGGCGCTGCCGCCCAAAGTGCGCTTATAATCCGACCTTTTGCGCGAGGGGCAATGAGTGCGACCGTAGAGAGACTCTCGGGACGACTGGTGGTCCCGGTGCTGGCGATCGTCGTGTGCAGCTTGCTCGTCGCGCTGCCGCGGCCGCTGCTGGCGCAGGCGGGCCAGCCGGCGACCCAGGCGCCGGTCCGCGCGGGCGGCGAGGCGAACCTGGTGCTTCCCGATCTGTCAGTCGTCGAATTCCGCGGGTTGAACGGCCGGTCGCTGCTCATGAGTGGACTGGGGATCTGCGTGCTCGGCCTGCTGTTCGGGGTCGCCACGTTCGTCCAGCTCCGGAATCTGCCGGTGCACGACTCGATGCGGGAAGTGTCGGAGCTGATTTACGAGACCTGCAAGACCTACCTGATTACCCAGGGCAAGTTCATCCTGGTCCTCGAAGTCTTCATCGGCACGATCGTGGTGCTCTATTACGGGGTGCTCGAGCACATGGAGCCGATGCGGGTCCTCATCATCGTGCTCTTCAGCCTGGTGGGCATCGGCGGCAGCTACGGCGTGGCGTGGTTCGGCATCCGGGTCAACACGTTCGCCAACTCGCGGGCCGCGTTCGCGAGCCTCCGCGGCAAGCCGTTCCCGATTTACGCGATCCCGCTGCGCGCGGGCATGAGCATCGGCATGCTGCTCATCAGCGTCGAGCTGCTGCTGATGCTGTGCATCCTGCTCTTCATCCCCGGCAACCTGGCGGGTCCCTGCTTCATCGGGTTCGCCATCGGCGAGTCGCTCGGCGCGGCCGCGCTCCGGATCGCCGGCGGCATCTTCACCAAGATCGCCGACATCGGCTCGGACCTGATGAAGATCGTCTTCAACATCAAGGAAGA
>Ga0137409_10005698_pt1 | contig 12961 bp, 12 predicted proteins | sample CZODoug1_16funga_FD_122059 | JGI IMG/M metagenome (GOLD analysis project Ga0137409, IMG submission 122059) | Vadose zone soil fungal communities from Angelo Coast Range Reserve, California, USA - CZODoug1_16fungal (Hybrid Assembly) | ecosystem: Environmental > Terrestrial > Soil > Vadose zone...
GTCGCCAAAGTTCAGCCCCGCCGGATGCGCGCCTCTTCCCCATCGCTGGTAGGCTGCGGCGATCCGTCGTGCCGCGGCCGGCGTTACCGAGACGATCTCAAAGCCGAGCCCGTCAATCAGGCGGGTCAGGAGGAAGTCGATAAGGCCCGCACTTGTGAAAGGCTTCTCGGCGGGAATCTCCCATACAACCTGACGCGAATAGTCGATAGTCGGCGTGGCGGAGAGGCTCCCGAGCTTCGGAGGACCGCCACCCAATCCGTTGTACGAGAAGCGACCTGCCCACTCGACTATAAGCAGGCCGGCTTGGTCCAGCCTATTGCTGTAAGCAGGATGCCAATAGAGGACAAAGCTCCATTGGTTGCTAACCGCAGCGAAGCTCTTTTGGCTGCCGGCCGCCGAGAAGCTCAGGTGCGGATCTTTGATACATAAGAAGTTGAGGCCAAGAGAAGGCGACACTTCATTGAGGGCCGCGACGCGCTCATACAACGACTTCTCGATTGACGAGAGATTCTCCGTAACCCTTTGGAATCCATCAATGGACGAACCGAACAATTGCTTCTCCTCAGCGAAATCACGTTCACGCTGAGCGCGAGCAGCCCTTTCTAGTACGGAATCAGCTTTCGGTCGGCCTCCGAGTTCGGTGGCTCGATTGTCAATCGTTGCAATCAATCCATCCAAGCCATATTGCTTGAACCCATACCAAATCTTGGTCGTGGGGATCCACTTCGGAGGCACGGCATCGTCCAGGCACACGACGACGAGGAAATCCCAGCCACTCTCGAGAGCTCGCTCCTTTATCGCGGTCTCTTCGATGTGCGTGTAGCCAACCTTGCCCCACCCATCGCTATGGAGCACGACGCACACGCGACTTTCGTGACGAAAGAAGTTGGAGAAAGCCTCGACTCCATCGGTGTTGGTGCCGACGACAGTCGGCTGCTCTCTGTCGTAAACGAATGTCGATAGGCGATCCGCCAAGCCGTCCTTGATCCGAAGCGCGACGGCCTTGTGTTCGGACAGGAACGTCACCGCGACTTCGTAGGTGAATTCGCTTTTCATCGTTGCGCGGTGGCTGCGATCTAACGAATCGCGCTTAAGCTGCGGCGCGCTGACGAAGGATTCATTCCACAATCTACGCGCGCCGTCAGCTTCAAGCGCATGTTAAACGGCGCCGCTAGCGAAGGTCAAATGTTCTTCTCCATCTCGCTTTCGCTCATTGTGAGTGCGTTGGCTATCCGACGTGCGTAGGGCAGAGCAGACACGCAGAACTGATGCGCCGCGGTGAGCATGGGCTTCCACACTGCCTTGGCACCTTCCTCTGTAAGCACAGCAACGAGGGTTGACCGGTCCTCGTTGTTCGTGGGAACCGAGACGAGCAAAGCCCCAACTTCGAGAAGTTCATCTTGGAGGTCGGCAGCCACCGTATAGGCAAAGAGTCGACCTCGGAGTAGGACGACCGGGAGTATGGCGCTAGCTGTCGCGATCTCAGGACGAGCAGTGAGGGCGGTGTTGAGGAAATCAGTGTCGAGGGCAGACGCGGCGCTCACCGCCTGCAGCAACGCGGAGTGAGGTGAGGTTGGATCGGATTGCTCCTTGGGCTTCCCTCTCTTGGACGACGGGCTTTGATCGCCGGCAGGATCCTCTACAAACCCGGCAATGACAGAGTCAGCGTAGAGCGTGTCATTCGGAAGGAGTTGCGGAGGCGTAAGCTCGAGAAACTGAGCGGCAAGAGCAAAGCTGCGAGTCATCCCCCCAGGCGCCGAGGCGAGAAAGGAGCGCCCACCCCCGTCTTTGCTCGAGGATAGTCCCACCCAGGGCTGTGAATTAGAACTCTTGCATTCGATAACCAGACTAAAGAAGAGGGAAGACTCGCCAGGGCGAACGGCCCCAATGAGCGCCTGCAGGTCCAGTTCCCGAAGCTTCGATGTGACAGGATCGCGATACCAACGGCTGTAGTTGACATGCCAACCAGCCGATTGGAGCGTTCGTCCAGCATGGAGCTGAAATGGATAACCTGTGGTTCGAAGCCACTCCAAGAGCTTGCTTTGCAAAGACACGGTTCGCGCCGTCTAACGAATCGCGCTTAAGCTGCGGCGCGCTGAAGAAAGACTCATTCCTTAATCTACGCGCGCCGCCAGCTTCAAGCGCTGGTTAGGCCGTCGCCGCATTCCGAGAGACTACGTCCGACGCCTTCTACTGCGGTCTAAGACTGCCACATGCTCGAAGAACTCTTGGAAGGCATCCGTAAGTGAGTTCACCCAATCGAACGAGTCCTTGCCCCTGCGGAGCAGAGCGTCAAGTCGCTCGTCCTGAAAGTGAGTTGGGTGAAACGTCGCGTCTCGAAAATCCTTTAACAGATCTCTCTGTTTGGACCGAAGCAAGGGTGTGACTGATTCGTGCTTCTGCCGGAGCCTGGGCCATCCTTCAACGACGACGTATAGCGTGCTGAACCACAGGCATAAGTACATGTCTGCTTCAAATGCTTCCTCGTACGATCCGATGATAGCTTGGTCGAGCCCCGTGCGCATGAAATCCGCGTCGCGAGTTGCTGTTCGAATGTACTCCCGTCGAAGGGCGTCGGCCCAAACGAACTTCTGGTAGAGTGACGCGAGCATCGCCGGATCGGAATCTTCGGAGTTCATTTTCATCACTGTACGTAACTGGGCAAGATCGCCGCGGGTAGCGACGTCACTCACCCGTGCGTCCATCTCATGCATCCAATTCACAAACTCGGCGCCCTCCTGTCCTCTAACGTACGCTCGGCGAACCCGAAGATCAATTTCGTTCCGACGAGACCAAGAAAATGCGCAGCTGAAAGAGTGACCAGGATTCCATTTGGAGGACCGTGCGCTGAAGCGCCGGCTCGGCGAATACGCGAGCCCTGAAGGGCTCATCGCGTCCTTCAGGACGCGCGCCGAGCCTCGTTGCCGGGAGCTCACGTCGGAAGTGGAGCGCCTGTCCGCGGCCGGCGAAGCGCTCGAGGCTCTTGAGTCGCTGGTGAGACGCAGTCCCTAACTGAGCCCTCAGCTCCCTGCTTCAGTTACTGGGAGATGCGCAAAACGACCTTGCCCAGAATGTGGCCCTGAGCCAGCCGCTCGTGTGCGCGCGCGGCCTCGGCAAGCGCGAACTCGGCCGCGATCGGAACCTGGAGTCGCGCCGCCGTTATCGCGCGCGCGAGACGCTCCCATTGCGCTCGACCGGCGATGCCGTCGTACGGATTCGTCCTGATCCCGCGCCGCTTCTTCGGCACGGGCTCGATGCCGTTCGGATACGCGAGCCGCCCGCCGCGTCGGAGAGTGTCGAGACACTCTGTGAGCGCCTTTCCACCTGTGAACGCAACAATCGCATCGACCCCGTCGGGGGCGAACGCCCGCGCCGCACCGGCGACGTCGCCGTCCCGGCCGTCGATCGCCGCATCCGCTCCCAACTTCCGCGCGAGGGCGACGCCGTCCGCACCGGACGCGATTGCCAGCACCCGCGCGCCGCGCAGCTTCGCAAACTGGATCGCGAACACCCCCAGTCCGCCAGATGCGCCCAGTATTATCAGGCGCTCGCCCTTCTTCAGGTGCAGCGCGTCGTCGATCCCCTGGATCGCGGTCAATGCCGCGATTGGAATCGCACCGGCCTGCGCCAAATCGAGTGGCGCCGGCACCGGCGCGGCCGTTTCCGCCGGCGCAGCGACGTATTCGGCGTAGAACCCGCCCTTGGGGTTGTCCCACGCGTATGAGTAGACCGGATCGCCGATTTTGAATCGCCTCACTCGCGATCCGACAGCCGCAACCGTGCCCGACCCTCCGCCTCCCAGCACCAGAGGAAAACGCGGTTTCTTCCCACTCATCGACCACCCGCCGCGCATGTCGGCGTCCCACCCGCCGACTTCCGCGGTGTGCACCGCGATCAGCACCTCGCTCGCACCCGGGACGGGCACCGGCAGCGTGTGCATCGTCAACACCTCTGGTCCGCCAAAGCGGTCGATTGCGATCGCTCTCATTCTTTCCGGCACCGTGCGTGAGACCTGAGCCATACCGTACTCTAAGACCGCTGGAGTCCCGCGATCAAGTATGATCTTTCACTACTGCGGCGCGCTGAAGAAGAATTCATTCCTTAATGCACGCGCGCCGCCAGCTTCAAGCGCTTGTTAGGCCGCAGGGTCACGTTGCGATGTAGGACTACAGGACGCCGGGTATCCAACGGCGTCGCACGCGCGCCATGTACGCAGAGTACTCCGGATCGGTCCGGAGGAAGCGCTCTTCGACCACGCTCTTCACGAGGAACCAGAGAATACCCAACCCGACCAGAACGGCAGTACCGAGAGAGTATCGGAGGAGTAAGAGCGCGACATAGTTGACGAATGCGGCGGTGTAGATCGGGTGCCGCACGAGACCGTACGCTCCCTTGGTAACAATCTGTCGCTGGGCGGGAACGAAGCCGATGTTGCGGCCCAGGCTCAAGCGGGCGTAGACCGCCATGAGCAGGCCGAGCACTGAGAGCGAGACGATCAGCCAGCGAGGGGCGACTGTGGTTCCCGCGGGAGCGGCGAGCGCCGAGAACGGGATCCAGTACGTGGCGACGAACGCCAGGAGCCAGAACCACGGGTTGAGCGTCACCCGCACCGGCGGCCGCCGGGCTACCATCGTCGCGATCAGCAGCAGGCTCTGCAGAATGAGAGCGATCCGAACAATGTCGAGCGTGCCTTGGCGGAGGCGCCAATAGATGAGGTACGCCATGGGGATGCTGGCGACGATCGCGATGGTGCGATCCACGCGAGGGTCGCTCAGAAAGCCGGGAAGAGACCACGAGCTGCGCCGGGGCTGGAGTGAAGCGCTAGCCATACGGTTCTTCCTTCCGTTCGAGAGATGCCAATACTGTACCAGAAAGCGGACTGCGGCCTAACGGATCGCGCTAAGCTGCCGGCAACGAGCCCGCCGGCGCAAGGGAAGCGGACGACGGTCCGTGCCCGCCAGCGCACAACACTCAGGGTCCTCTAGAGCGATTACCGCCCGCCAGCTCAAGCGCTTTTTAGGGCGCTGCAGTACCTCACGCTTCTACTCGAATCGTGGGCCCAACGCCTCCCTATCTGGCGGTGGCTAGGTCGGAATTCCACATGACCCGAGCGACGAGCCGCGATCCATCTGACTGTTTCCGCCAGACAGCGATGACCTTGCCCGTGTCCTTAAGTGGCGCCTTGGCGCCGGGCGGCATCATCGTCATTTCGTACGTCCCCCGCACGTAGGCGAGATTACTCTGTCCCTCGATCTCAACGACGCGCTCGCTGAACGCCGTGATCTTTGGGAGCCCGCTGAAGAAGCTCTGCATCGCTGCCCGGCCCTGCACCGCTGGCGCGTTGGGTGGTAAGAGGATCCCGTCTTCGGCATAGACGGACACGACGGCTGGCCAGTCGCCGGCCATTACGGCCTTATCAAAGTTTGCGACAACGGCGCGGATCGTATTGCGATCGGCGTCGGTCAGCAGCGCGGGCCCTTGCTGACAGGCGGACAACGCGAGCCCGGAAACGACTACAACGATGAGTGCCCGGTGTGTCAGCATCGGGTCTCCATGGACGAGGTTGGAATCAATACTACAGTCGCGGCTGGTGCTCGCAATTGCGGGGTGGCGCCTCTTCGCCGACGAGCCCGTCGCGAGGAGGACCGTCAGATCCTAGCAGCGGCCTAACCAGTCATTAAACTGCAACGCGGACCCCACCAGAATTCTGCCGCAGTTTTTTGAGCGGGTCAACGCGCTCTCCACTCCGCCCGTTTCCCCCCCGTAGGAGTGGGGTCCGCCCACGTTCCGTGACGGGGCCGGCCCCTCCCCTTCCCTCTCGATCTCGGGGCACACCATCCGGCACACCTCAGGCGAGCAACACTACCCGTGACAGGCGGTTAGGCCCGACTACCGAAAGACTACCAATCAGTAGGTAGGGTCTCACCGTCCGCACATCTCCACGTTGTATGCGTCGAGACCCAAGAAACGACGCGCGTTCGGTGACCCGTTACGCGAAGTTCTGACCAATACGCAAGAACCGTCCTCCGCGGCCCCGAGTCCATCGCATCACGGTCAGGGCCATAGCAGGGGGTAGCAATTGAGCACGAAGTTGTCTCGGGTACCTCTGGCACCGTTATTCGCGTTGCTAGCTGGAGGTGCGTGCAAGGTCGTCGCTCGCATGGCTTGCCTCGTTGAAAAGACAACGGCCAACGCTGGTGCGCGCTGGCCGTGCGGGATTAAATCGAGATCTCTTCTACTATTGAACTACGGTGACCGAATGCCCTGGCCCGGATTCGAACCGGGATGCCTTGCGGCGCTGCCCCCTCAAGACAGTGTGTCTACCAGTTTCACCACCAGGGCGGGTGAACAAAGGTAGAATCGGCCCCTGGGGGGGTCAACCGATGCGGCGCTCCGCGCCGCCCTGCACTAGATTGGTGCCCCATGGAACTGTGGGTGGCGTTCGGCTTCGGTGCGCTGATCGGCGCGTTCATCGGGACGCTCATCGGCCGGCAGCGCGCGGCGGCGCGCGCCGCCACTGCGCCGCCCGTGGCCCCCCCACCCCCCGCGCAACGCTTCGCCCCGCCCGAAGTGCAGCACGTGGTGCTGGACGAGGGGTCGGCGAACGTGCTGAACGCCCTTAACAACCGCCTGGCGGCGATCGGGGCCCTGGCGGATCTGCTGCACGGCAGCCCGCTCGACCCCGAGCGCGCGCGGGCGCTCATGATGCTGCACGGAGAAGTACGCCGGGCGGCCGAGATCACCCAGCACTTCCTCGAGCTGGCGCAGCACCCCATCGGGGCGGCGGAGCCGTCCGACTGCTCCATCGTGCTGAACGGCGTGCTGGCCGAGCGTGAGGGGACGCTCAGGGAGCTCGGCGTGAAGCTGGTACGGAGCATTCCCCACGAGCTCCCGATGGTCGCCTGCCCCATGGCGCAGCTCACTGAAATGCTGATGAAGCTGCTGGACTTCGCGCTGCGCCGGCTGCGCGACAGCCAGCCGCCGCGCGAGCTGCGCATCGCCGTGACCGAGACCGGGCCGTCACTCACCATCTCGCTGTGGGATTCGGGCACGCCGCTCTCGGTCGAGGCAGAGCAGCGGCTGGTGACGCCGTTCCGTTTCACGCAGAGCGCGGGCGGGGGAGAGATCGAGTTCGCCCTGGCGCGCGCGCTGGCCCAGTCGTCCGGGGGAACGCTGCGCCTGCGCCCGCGACCCGGCGGCGGCGCCGAGGTCGTCGTGACGCTCTCCAAGAGTGTGCTCGCGCCGCTGGCGCGTGCCACGGCTGCCACGCCGTCGCTCCCCAAGCTGCGGATCCTCGTGGTGGACGACGACGCCGTGAACCGCCAGGCGATGCGCCTGCTGTTGGAGCGCGAAGGACACGAGGTGGTGGCGGTCGAAAACGGCCTCGAAGCGATCGAGCGGCTCGGGCCCGCGAGCGACCGCTTCGACGCGGTGGTAACGGACTTACAGATGCCGCGGCTGGGCGGCCGGGCGCTGTACGAGCAGCTGCGCGAGCAGCGCCCCCTGCTCGCCGAGCGCTTCGTCTTCGTCACCGGCGACCGAGCGCGTGACGAGACGCGCCGCTTCCTCGAGGAGTGCGGCCAGCCCGCCGTGATGAAGCCGTACGACTTCAACGACCTGATCAGCGCGATCGGGAAGGTGGCGGGGAAGACGGATTGACCACCTCCGGCTCGTACGCGAGCCGGAGGCCGAACTGCTGCTCCACCCCGGCCCGAATCTCCTCCGCCAGGGCCAGCAGGTCCGCACTCGTACCACCGAGATTCACCAGCGCCAGCGCGTGACGGGTCGAGATCCCCGCCCCGCCCCCGCTGGTGCGGTATCCCTTGGGGTATCCCGCCTGCTCCACGAGCCACGCGGCTGGCACTTTCACGCCCCCGTCGGCTGGAAACGAGGGGATGTCGGTCCACCGCTTCGCGAGATCGGCGAAGGCAGTGGCCGACAGCACCGGGTTCGTGAAGAACGAGCCGACCGAGCGCGTGTTGGGGTCCGCTGGATCGAGCACCATGGACTTGCCGCGGCGTAGCGCGAGCACGGCCTCGCGCACGCGGCGGACCGCCTCACCCGGAGCAACGGTCTCGAGCCCGCCGAGCCCCGCCACGGCGCGCTGCAGCTCGGGATAGCGGATGCGGGGCTGCTGGTCACGAGCCAGCCGCAACGTGACCTCGAGCACGACGTAGCGCCCTCGGTCCTGGCGCTTGAACCGGCTGTCGCGATAGCCGAAGGCGCAGTCCTGCGCGCTGAACGTCCGGCGCTCGAGCGTGGTGCGATCGAGACAGGCGACGCTCACCAGCGTCTCGGCGATCTCTTGCCCGTAGGCGCCCACGTTCTGGATCGGCGTGCCGCCGACCGTGCCCGGAATGCCCGACAGGCACTCGACCCCAGTCCAGCCCCGTTGCACCACGCTCTGCACCAGCGTGTCCCAATCGAGGCCGGCGCCGGCACGCACCTCGGGGGTGGACCCGTCGCGCAACTCGATTCCACCTATGGTGATGCGCAGGACGAGTCCGGAAAACCCTGAGTCGAGGAAAACGATGTTGCTGCCGCCGCCCAGGACGTACAGCGGCAGGCGCTGCTCGGCGGCGTAGGACAGCGCAGCGCCGACCTGTTCCTCGGTGCTGCATTCCATGAAGTAGCGAGCCTTCCCCCCGAGCCCGAGTGTCGTGTACGGGGCGAGGGGCATGTGTTCCCGCAGCTGCAAGACCCTATCCTCCCTGCTGTCGTACAGTGTTGCGACGCCGCGACGGCTTGCGTGAAATGTACGCCCTGCCATACTTCTCAATCATGCTGGCGAAGCGCGTAGTGCCCGCCGTAACCACCCCCCGCGAAACCCCCGAGACCTTCCGACTGCTGGTCGAGGGCGTCCAGGACGTCGCGATCTTCATGCTGGATGGCGCGGGTCGCGTCTCCACCTGGAATTCCGGGGCGGAGCGCATCAAGGGGTACCGGGCGGAGGAGATCGTAGGGCAGCATTTCTCCCGCTTTTACCCCCCTGAGGCAGTGGCGGCCGGTAAGCCGGCGCGGCTGCTCGCGCTCGCCGCGCGCGACGGCCGGGTGGAAGACGAAGGATGGCGGGTGGGGAAGGACGGCGCCCGCTTCTGGGCCGAGGTGATCATTACGGCGCTGCGGGATTCCGAGGGGGCGGTGATCGGGTTCGCCAAGGTGACCCGCGACTTCACGGCGCGCAAGGAAGCGCAGGACGCGCTGCGTCGCAGCGAACAGACCTTCCAGCTCCTGGTGGAGAGCATCCAGGACTACGCCGTCTTCATGCTCGATCCGGACGGCCGGGTCGCGAGCTGGAATGCCAGCGCCGAGCGCATCAAGGGTTACCGTGCCCACGAGATCATGGGTGAGCACTTCTCCACGTTCTATCCGCCGGAAGACGTGGCGCAGGGCAAGCCGCGCTGGGAGCTCGAGACCGCCGAGCGCGAGGGCCGTCACGAAGACGAGGGGTGGCGTGTGCGCAAGGACGGCACGCGCTTCTGGGCCAACGCCGTGATCAGCGCGATGCGAGATGCGGACGGCAGGCTAGTGGGCTTCGCGAAGGTGACCCGCGATCTCACACAGCGGCGCCGCGTCGAACAGGCGCTCACGCAGTCGAACCAGGAGCTCGAGCGGTTCAGTTACTCGGTGTCCCACGATCTGCGGGCGCCGCTCCGCGCCATCAACGGCTACGCGCAGGCGCTGTTCGAGGACCATGCGGCCCGGCTGGACGATGAGGGCAAGCGCCTCCTGGCGGTGGTCCGCGACAGCGCGAAGCTGGGCGGCGAGCTGATCGATGGGCTGCTCAACTTCTCCCGCGTGGGACGCCAGGCGCTCACGCGGGCCCCCATCGACCTCACGGCGCTGGCGGAGAGCGTGGTGGCCGAGCTGCGACAGACCGCAAGCAGCGTCGCCGTAGACGTGGTCCTCACGCCCCTGCCCCCGGCCAGCGGGGACGGTGCGCTGCTGCGCAACGTGCTCGTCAATCTGATCGGCAACGCCTTCAAGTTCAGCGCGAAGCGAGCGCATCCAATGATCGAGATTGGTGCGCAAAGGGATGGAGCCGAGGTCGCCTACTATGTGAAGGACAACGGCGTCGGATTCGACATGCAGTACGCGGGCAAGTTGTTCGGCGTGTTCCAGCGGCTGCATCGTCCCGATGAGTTCGAGGGAACGGGCGTCGGGCTCGCGCTGGTCCAGCGGATCGTGCAGCGACACGACGGGCGGATCTGGGCGGAGGGGAAGGTTAACGAAGGCGCGACGTTTTTCTTCACGCTGCCCGCATGACCTGGCCGTAATCGGGCGACTCAGGGTTGCGCCGCCCGGCCCATTCTCAAAGATTGGGCACCGTGAGCGCTCCCGGCAGGCCGCCCCTCCCCGCACCGAAAGTCTACGGCGCCAAGCCCCAGACACAATCGCGCAACTCGAGCCCGGTCCTGGCCGGTATCATCGCCGGAATGGGCGCGGCTGCGCTCTGGGCTCTGGTGGCGTACTTCACACACTATGCGTTCAGCTGGGGGGCGTTGGGGCTGGGCGCGCTGGTGGGACTCGCCGTTCGTAAGGCGGCGGGTCAAGGGAAGCCGTCACTCGGTATCACCGCCGCGGCACTCGCCGCCGGCGCGCTGATCTTCGGCAAGCTCTTGATTCACGTCTTCGCCCTCCAGCCGATGATCGAGGACGAGATGCTCGGGAATCAGGAGGCGGTCAACGTGGCGTATTTCGTGGACATGGCGCACCGTCGGGCGTTCTCGCCGGAGCTCCAGGCCGCGCTCCCCGAGGTCGTCTGGTCGGATTCGACGCTGTTGTCGGATTCCGTGCCGCGCCCCCTACGAGCGCGCATGCTCCAGGAGGCGCTCGACAGCGCTCGCCGAGCCCCGCTCGCGGAGCGGAAGGTCGTGGTGCACCGGGCGGTGAGCTCGGTCGCGAAGATCATCGGCCAGCAGGTGGGCTTTTCCAAGGTGTTCCGCGCGGAGTTCGATTTCTGGGACGCGGTGTGGATCGTGCTCGCGGTATCGGCGGCTTGGAGAATCGCGTCCAAGAGCAGCTGGACGCAGCACGCGGCGACGGTCGAGGAGGAGCGCGCCGCGAGCCTAGCCGAGGAGCGCCGCAAGCGACAAGAGGAGGTCAGACGAGCGCGCGGAGAACCACCGCGCTGATCACTTCTTCCGGTGGCCCTGGACCCACGCATTGAAGGCTTGTAACGGTCGGTCGATAGGGACCACACTCGACAGCGCGCGCACATGCTCGGACATCTGCGTCGCGTCCAGCGGGCGGGTAGGCAACCACCCACTGCGCTGATGCTCCGCGATGGCGAGCTGTCCAATGGCCACAAGGCGGAGCAAGTGATCCCCCTCAGCAGCGGTGAGGTTCAGCGCGTACGTGCTCGGGTTGAGTTTCATGGGGAGATGCTACAACTACGGACGTTGAAAGAATAGAGTACCGCGTCGTGGAGACGCGGACCCCATTGACACGCGATTGACACGGAGGATTTCGTAAGTTTATGGGCCGACTCGGAATCGAACCGAGAACTACTGACTAAGAGGAGATAATACTCCGTGACCTAAAGTTCCTTCTTCACAGGCACACCGCCAGGCGGCTCCCCCGTGAAGACGCGGGCCTTCACGCACGGGCGCGAGCGAGCCAGTGATCGATCCCGAAGGCCCTCCCCCCGTTTGTGATGAGCACGACGACGAGGCCGACAAAGAACGCTTGGTCCTCACCCGGCTGCCAGGGAATGTCCCCGAACGCCAGCATGTAATTGGCGATCAAGAAGAGTCCGGCAGCCGCGGCGAATCGCGTGCCGGCGCCGAGCACCAGCGACAGGCCCACGGCCACTTCGCTTAGCGCAATGGTGTGAGCGAAGAACGCGATGTGCGGCAGGACCACGCCGGTGACAATGGGTCGGTAGAACGTATATGTGTCATTCAACTTGGACGCCAGAAAGTGCGACATGTTCTGCGGCCACGATGCCCACCAGCCGAAGACTTTGTTCGACGCCGCGCTCAAGAACCCGACCCCGAGATAGACCCGAAGGATCGTCACTGCCCACAGCGGGGCGACAGAGTGCTTCGACTCGTCAATCCATGTGCGAAAGGACTCGCGCACGCCTCTGGACATGGCCCGCATCGCTCGAGAGTTCGGGTGGAGAAGGTAACCGCGTCCCCACGCGTCCAGGTCAGCGAGGCGTCCGATGCGCGTTAGGGTGCTGTGCGAACGGGTCAGTCGTCGCTGGGGTTCGCCGGAGGATCGTCGGACTGGGAGCGTGTCCCAACGTGTGGCGGCTGCGGGAATCACCCGGTTTCAGTTGGTGAGGGCTGCTCACCACATCGGTACGCACGAGCATTTCAAGAAGTAGCGCGACCGGAAGGACCGTAAGGATGGGGTCTTGTCAACAACATCACTAGCATGTTGGGAGCCTCAGGTGCCAGTACTCCGCAAATGTTTGCGGACCGTGATCCAGATCGTTGGCTTAAGTGCGCTGTGGAGCCGGACGCACAGGGCGAGCAACTGAGCGGGATTGGGAAAGCTTTTGTAACCCGTGCGAAGGTACTCGAACTCCTTCTTCTCGTAATAGCTGTTCACCCATTCGATCACCGCACGGTCGGACGGGCTGAGAAAGCTCCGAGACCAGCAATTGCCCCGCTCTGCCGCCGCGAGCACGCGAACGAGGTTATGGCTCAGCCGTCTCAGGCGTCTCTCGGACGTGCCCTGACTCACTAGGAATGCCTTTAGAGAGAGCTCAAGACCGTGGCAGCAGAGATAATAGAGAGGGAACGAGGGGGGATTCGTAGCTCTGCGGTTTGGCGATCTGAGAACACTGGCGGCGTTGATGTATTCATCCGCAAGACGCCACAGCCCGACAGCATGGGTTTGTGGAAGCACGGCTCCGGTACCTCGGGCGGGAAATGGGCCGACTCGGAATCGAACCGAGAACCTACTGATTAAGAGTCAGTTGCTCTGCCAGTTGAGCTATCGGCCCTAA
>Ga0137409_10005699_pt1 | contig 12961 bp, 10 predicted proteins | sample CZODoug1_16funga_FD_122059 | JGI IMG/M metagenome (GOLD analysis project Ga0137409, IMG submission 122059) | Vadose zone soil fungal communities from Angelo Coast Range Reserve, California, USA - CZODoug1_16fungal (Hybrid Assembly) | ecosystem: Environmental > Terrestrial > Soil > Vadose zone...
CCACCAGCAGATCGAGTTCACCTTCATCTAGCGCGTTGAGCGCGCGCTCGAAGTCTTCGCGGCCGCGCACCGTGTCACGATCCAGACGCCCGATGCGGGCCTGAGGAAACATGCCGTGCAGCAACTCTTCCAGTTTTTCCGAACCCGTACCGAGAAAATAAATGTATTCGCTGCCGCACTGCCCGCACACCTTCGGCACCGGCGTCGTGTAGCCGCAATAGTGACATTCCATCCGGTGGGAGCGCTTGTGATGCGTCATCGCGATGGCGCAGTTGTTGCACTCCAGCGTCTTGCCACAGGCGCGGCACAACACCACGGGGGAGTACCCGCGGCGGTTCAGCAAGACCATCACTTGCTCCTTGCGTTCCAGCCTCTCTCCGATTTCTTCCGCCAGCCGGCGTGAGATCACCTGCTCGCTTCCGGTTTCCTGGAATTCCTGCCGCATGTCGATGATCTCGACTGCGGGTAGCGGCCGCTTCTCCACCCGATCGGGCAGTTCGAGCAAAGTGTATTTATGTTTCTTCGCGTTGAAATATGATTCCAGCGACGGCGTGGCCGATCCCAGCACCACCACTGCATTCGCCATCTTGGCCCGCATAACCGCCACGTCGCGCGCGTGATACCGCGGCATCTCTTCCTGCTTGTACGAGGGGTCCTGTTCCTCGTCCACGATCATTAGCGCCAGATCGGAGACCGGAGCGAACACAGCCGACCGCGTGCCGACCACCATACGCGCGTCTCCGCGCTTGATGCGGTGCCACTGCTCGGCTCGCTCTTTGTCGGACAACCCTGAGTGCAGGATGGCAACTTCCTCTCCGAACAGTTGATGCAGGTCGGCAGCCACCGCTGGAGTCAGACCAATCTCAGGAACAAGCAGGATGGCCGAGCGCCCGGCTTCGAGCACCGCCCGCATCGCCGAAAGATAGATGGCGGTCTTACCCGATCCGGTGACGCCGTGCAGCAGCATGCCCGCGAACTTGCGCGTGTTCACACTTTGCTGAATGAACTTGAGCGCCGCCCGTTGTGCCGGACTGAATTGCGAATCAAACAGGCTGGGACGGGCCTTCAGCACAGACACCGTTAACCCGGCTGGCTCTTCTACAAGCTCCACCAACCCGCGTTTCACCAGCGTGCCCAAGGTCGCGCGTGGGACGTCTAACGATTGCAGTGCATCGACCGACACCTTGCCCCCGGCCGCGGCCAGAGTGTCGATAAGAGTTTGTTGATTGGAGTTAAGTTTGCCCTCGATATTCTTGAGGACAGCGAACCTGACCGTGCGGGTCGCCTCGCGCGCTTCAGACAAATCTTCCCGAACAATCCACTTCTTCCGCGCCATTCCGGCGAGTAGCGCTTTGGACGCCCGCGTCGCGGCCCGCAGACTCTCCTCCCGCGTCATCTCACGCTCCGCCAGGTAGTCGAGCACCCGAAACTCAATCAATTGGTCTTCGGGAGTTTTCTGGGAGCGCGCCGACGATCCTGACATTCCGGCCAAGTGCAGCGCCAGATAGCCCTGTTCCGTGATGCGGTACCCGATCGCACGCTTGAACTCAGCGCCCAGCGGCAGCATGGTCCGGAAAACTTCGCCGATGGGAGCGAGATAATAATCGGCAATCCACCGGCCCAGGCGGATCAGATATTCGTCAAGCACCGGCGCAGGATCGAGGACACTGATGACGTTCTTGGTCTTGACCTTCGGCTTCTCATTGTGCACAGCGGTGACGATCCCCGACATACGCTGCTGGCGGAAGGGCACGAGCACGCGCCCGCCCACAACCGGCTGCATCCCTTCGGGAACAGCGTAGGTGAAGACGATGTCGAGCGGCACCGGCAGAGCTACGTCGCAGAATTCGGGCATGGTCAATGTAGGCGCGAGCGTCCTCGCTCGTGCTGCGGTGAGGAATCGTTGGCAGTCTACTCCGGGCTCTTGGGCGGAGCCACCAGCCCCAGGTCCTTCATCACCATCTGCAAATCTTTCCAGGCTTCTTTCTTCTGCCGCGGATCGCGCAACAGGAACGCCGGATGGTAAGTAACGGCGAGCTTGGTCCCACGGAAGTCATACCACTTGCCACGAAGTTCAGACATCGGCGCATTGATTGCCAGCAGTGTCTTGGCGGCGACCGCGCCCAGAGCTACGAGGGCCTTGGGCTTGATGGTGGCGATCTGCCTCATTAGAAATGGAGAACAGGTCTCGCACTCGTCACGCTCCGGAGTGCGATTGCCGGGCGGCCGGCACTTGATGATATTTGCAATATAAATATCTTCGCGCCGCAGGCCCATCGCCTTGATCATGTTGTTAAGCAGCTGGCCGGCGCGGCCCACGAAGGGCTCGCCTTGCTGGTCTTCGTCAGCGCCGGGCGCTTCGCCGATGAACATCAACTCCGCCCGCGGATTGCCCACGCCGAAGACAATCTGCTTGCGGCCCTGCTTGGCCAGACGGCAGCGAGTACAGTCGCCAATATCTTCGCGGATGGCGCGCAGCCCCTCGGCGGGGTCAGAAAATGTTGATTCGGGCTTGATAGAGATGTCGATTAACTCTTCTGCGGGCCTCAGGATTGCGGCTTTGGCTCGGGGCAATGGCTCTCGCTCTTCTGGCTGGATTTGGACAGTGGTTTCGCGCCGGTAGAAATTGTAAATGCCGAGTTCGTTGTAGTAGCGGATGCGGTCGGCCAGGGCGCGTTTGAGTTGTGGGTCCAGGGTTGTGGGCATCAGGGCAATTTCTTGTTTCGGTTGCAATCCATCATAGCCGAGCTTTGCTCGGCCCGACGGCTGAGGGCAGCCGTCCCTACGTGGCTGGTGGTTGCTACTTGGCCTGTGGCACTTTTCGCAGTCGAATTGCCTGGTCGAGCACGCGCTGGGCAACTTCCCACTTTGTGGTTTCAGGCACTTCGATCACCTCGCTGTGGGTGATGATGGTGACTGCGTTGCGGTCGGAATCGAAACCCACGCCCTCGTGCGATACGTCATTTACCACAATGGCATCGAGCGACTTCGACATCAGTTTCTTGCGCGCGTTCTCCAGCACATTCTCGGTTTCCGCGGCGAAGCCGATGATGATTTGCGAGCTCTTGCTGCGTGCCAGTTCGGCGAGGATGTCGGTGGTCGGCTCCAGTTCCAGCGACATCGCGCCCTTACGCTTGATTTTTTGCTCAGCCGCGCTCTTGGGACGGTAGTCGGCCACGGCCGCGGTCTTGATCACGATGGTCGCTTCGGGCAGCAGTTTCAGTACAACCTGGCGCATCTGCTCGGCGGATTCGACTCTCGTAATTTCGGCACCGCCCACTGGCGTCAGGGCTGTCGGCCCGCTCACCAGCAGCACGCGGGCGCCGCGCCGCAACGCGGCTTCGGCCAGTGCGTATCCCATGCGGCCGCTCGAACGATTGGTGAGATAGCGCACCGGATCAATCTTCTCTCGCGTGGGGCCGGCCGTGATCAACACGGTTTCGCCGGCTAGCTCCTGCGAAGCTCCCAAGGCCTCCATCGCAGCAGCGACACTCAACTCGTTTTCCGCCAGCCGACCCGGGCCCGTCATTCCGCAGGCCAGATAACCGTCCCCCGGCTCCACAATCCGTACGCCGCGCTTGCGCAGCAACTCCAGATTCGCCTGGGTCGCAGGATGGTTCCACATGTTGACATTCATGGCGGGCGCAACCACCACGGGTGCGGCCGTTGCCAGATAAAGTGTGGTCAGAAAATCGTTCGCGGTGCCTTGCGCAAATTTCGCGAGAATGTCGGCCGTGGCCGGCACGACCACGAGCGCATCGATCGATTGCGCCACCGCAATATGCTCGATGGCCGAGTCAATATTGGGCTGGGCGTTTTCATCACCGCCCACGGCGAACATCTCGGTAATGACCTTTTCGCCGGAGAGTGCGGCAAACGTCAGCGGGCGAACAAATTGCTGCGCCCCCCGGGTCATGATCACTTGTACCCGGATGCCACGGTCCTGCAGCAGGCGAACAACCTCCGCCGCCTTATAGGCTGCAATACCACCGCTGACTCCGAGCGCAATTTTCATGGGTCGTTCCAGATTGATTGCGGACTCCAGATTGACGATTTCAGATTGGACGCCGCGTCAGCCAGTTGCGCCCAAGTCCACGATCTGAAATCAAAAATCTGCAATCTGCAATTTAGACGTCCTTCGCCAGCGCCTTCTCCAGCATTTCGCTGGCGACCTCAGCCGCGGAGCGCGGCATTTCGGGGATCACCCACTTCACCTTGCCCGCCTTGATTTCATCCTGCGCAATCCGGCAAGGTTTGCGGGAAGGCGTTTCGATGACCGGAGGCGCACCACCCTGCAATTGCCGCGCACGCCGCGCGGCCACTAGGATGTACCGATAGTTGCTGTCAAACCCATCCATCAACTTCATCGTCTTCTCCCCTGCCGCTAACGTGTACCCGGCGCCGCTACCTTTTCGAACGAAGCCAGAATCGGCTTTAGCCGCTCCCGCACGTTTTTCAGGCGGCAGCGCTCTGCTTTGGCTATCAGGTCGGTCTCGTCAGCGGATCGTTGTTTCTCTTCTCGGGCTCCTGGTCGCGTCAGTCGCTCCGCGAGCAGGATCGACCTCAGCGCGTCGATAGATTCTTCCAGGCGGTCGTTAATCAAAATATAGTCGTATTTGTCGTAATTCTCAATCTCACGAGAGGCCGTGACCAACCGGCGCTGGATCACCTCTTCCGTATCCAGGCTGCGGGTGCGCAGCCGCTTCTCCAATTCCCGGCGATTCGGGGGCATGATGAAGATGCTTACGGCGTCAGCAATTCTGCCCTTGATCTGCGCTGCACCCTGGACATCGATGTCAAGCAGGAGGTCCTTTCTTTCCTGGTCGGCTAGGGCCAGAAACCTGCGCGCGGTGCCATAGTAGTTGCCATCGAACTTGGCATGTTCGAGAAATTCATCTTTGCGGATCATTTCTTCAAATTCGGCCGGCGACACGAAGAAGTACTCCCGTCCGTTCTGCTCGCCGGCGCGCGGCGCCCGGGTGGTGTACGAGATGGAGAATTTCAGACCAGGCACAATCTCGCGCACCTTATTTACCAGCGTAGATTTGCCCGAACCGGATGGCGCCGAAATGATGTAGACGCAACTCATTCGATGTTCTGCACCTGTTCGCGGGCCTTCTCGATTTCTGTCTTGATCGCCAGTCCCATCTCGGTGATTTTCAGCGCGTCGCCGGCCAGGCCGGAGGTCTTCGAGAGTAACGTGTTGGCCTCGCGATTCATCTCCTGCAAAAGAAAGTCGAGCTTCTTGCCTACTTCGCCGCCTTGCTCGAGCAATCCAAGGAAGTGCTTCACGTGGGTATCCAACCGGACGAGTTCCTCCTGGATATCGCTGCGGTCAACCAGCAGCGCCGCCTCTTGCAGCAGGCGTTCCGGGTCCACCTGACTGCCAATTAACTCCTGCATCCGCGTTTTCAACTTGTCGACATAGATGTGTTGCACCGCCTGGCGCTGCTTCTCCACGCCGTCGCCGGCCTGCTGCACCTGGGCCATGCGCTGCCGCAATTCGCGTTCAATACCTCGTCCTTCTTCCTCCCGCATCTGGTTGAGGTGATCAAGAAGCTCTTCCACCTTCGCCAAAACCGACGCCTCAAGCGCGCCATCGGCGGGCAGAGCCGCAGAGTCGAGGGCTCCAGGTAGGCGCAGGACGGCATTCAAATCCGGTTCGGCCGCCAGACCGAATTCCGCCGCTGCCGCCCGAAATGCCTGAATGTATCCTCCCGCGATCTGGCGGTTGAGCGCGAAACTCTCGTTTCCGCCGCGCTCCAGATTGAGGGTCAATTCCACGTGGCCGCGTGCGAGTTTCTCCTTCAGCAGGCGGCGCAATTTCATCTCCAGCGAATCGCTGTCCGACGGCATACGGAAGTGCACGTCGAGAAAGCGGTGGTTCACCGCCTTCAAAGACAGCGTGAAGCCCATCGGACTCTTGCCCGGCAGACTGCTTCGCGGATCAGTAACCTGACCCTTCACCTGCGCAAACCCGGTCATGGAACGAATAGGCATCGGTCTTGTGTAGCGCCGGCGTCCCGCCGGCGAGAGCGTCTCGCCCTCGCACTGTCAGCTATCGCACCGCATTCACCTTAGGCTGCTCCCCTTCCGCGAACTGAAGATCATACAACCGCCGGTAGGTCCCAGGTTTCTGCATAAGCTCTTCGTGCGGACCGATATCCTCGATGGTTCCGTTCTCCAACACCACAATCCGGTCGGCGCGCCGGACGGTCGAAAGCCGGTGCGCAATAACAAACACAGTCCGGCCGCTCATAAGATTCTGCAGCGCCGACTGCACCAGGGCCTCCGACTCACTGTCGAGCGCGGAAGTGGCTTCGTCGAGGATCAGGATCGGCGCATTCTTCAGCAAGGCGCGGGCAATAGCGATGCGCTGCCGCTCGCCGCCGGAGAGTCGCACCCCGCGCTCCCCAATCATGGTTTCGTAGCCGTTCGGCAGCTCCATAATAAAATCATGCGCCAAAGCAGCCCGGGCGGCAGCTTCCACCTGCTTTTGCGAGATGGACGGCTGCCCGTAAGCAATGTTGTTACGCAACGTGTCGTTGAAAAGCACCGTCTCCTGCGTGACCACGCCGATTTGCGAGCGCAGCGAGGGCAGCGTGGTATCGCGAACGTCGCGTCCATCGATGAGCAAACGCCCGGCGGTCACATCAAAAAAACGCGGGATCAAGTGCACCAGCGTGCTCTTGCCCGCTCCACTCGACCCTACGACGGCCACGACTTCTCCGGCGCGCACTTCGAGATTGATGTCGCAGAGAATTTCCCGCGCCTCGTCGCCATCCGCCTCGTAGGAGAAGCACACGCCTTCCAGGCGAATGTTCCTTGAAAAGGGCGGTATGGGCTTGACGCCGGGCTTTTCCCTGACGTCGTCCTCCGTGTCCATAAACTTGAAAATTTCCGAGGACGCGCCCAGGGCCTGCTGGAAATTGTTGTTAAAGAGAGCAAACTTCCGCACCGGATCATAGAGTTTGAACACCGCGACGATGAATGCAAGGAAAGTCCCCGCGGTAAATACCTGGTGCTTCATCTGTTCCCGGCCCAGCAACAGAAGCAGGGCAATAGCGATAGCGCCCACAATGTCCATCAGCGGAGAACTGATCGCCGCCGCGGCCACTGAGCGGAGATTGGCGCGGAACAACCGCTGCGCCGCCTTGGCAAAGCGCGCAATTTCCCACGACTCCATGCTGAACGCCTTCACGATGCGGTTGCCGGTAATGGTCTCGTGCAAAATGTTCTGGATGTCAGCCAGCTTGTCCTGGCCGCGGCGCGTGGTGTGCCGCACTCTGCGCCCAATTTTTCCCGCCGAATAAATGATGAAGGGAACAAACAGCAAAAGCACCCAGGCCAGCTTTCCCCCGAGCAGTACCACTACGAACGCGGTGAAGATCAAGGTAAAACCTTGCTGCAGGAACTCTGCCAGCACGCTCGACATGGCGAACTGCACCCGCTCGATGTCATTCACGATAGTTGAAATCAGTGTGCCGGTCGTGTGCCTCTGGTAAAACGCCGCCGAGCGCCGCAGGATGGAGTTGTACAGCTCGTTTCGCAGATCGGTGATCATGCCGAACCCGGCATAGTTCACCAGGTAAGTGCCGGCATAATCAAAAATCCCCTTCAAGATCGTCGCCGCCACCAGTGCGAAAGCCACTACCGGCCAGGGATTGTGAAAGTGGGAGGGAACAAAGTGCTGCAGGTCCACCGTGTTTCCGCTGAAGGGCACCTTGAAAAGCTGCATTTCGTGGGAAGGAGCACTGGGATTGAGCACGCGGTCAAAAATGGGCCCGATCAGCAATACCCGGAAGGCATCAAGCAGCCCCACCGCCGCCATCAGCAACACCGAAGACAGCAACTGCCACCAGTACGGAGCTACATACCGTAGAAGGCGGGTCAGTTGCCGCATCTGGGGCTCTCGGTGCGCAGCCCGTGGAGGCCGGCGCCTGATGGAATCGGCATAGCTTCTATCTTACTTCAGTCGCTGGTCGTTCGTCGTTGGCCCTTCGCCGCCGGTCCATCAATCATTTCTCGTTTGTCGTGTGCGCCCCGTTCTCGCCTGTCCGACGATCAAGGTTCTAATTTCGCCGGCGACCAATGACCGACAACGACGAGAGGGCAATTCCGACTTTGACCAACGGCCAACGGCCAACCACGAACGACCAACGACCTACTTCGGACTGTCCCGATGCACCACCTTCACTCGGTATCCCGCCTTGCGCAGCCGCTTGCCGACATCTTCCGCGATCATGACCGAGCGGTGCTGCCCGCCGGTGCAACCGAAGGAAATGGTCAGATAGCTTTTGCCCTCCCGGATGTAGTGCGGCAGCAGGTACACCAGCAACTCAGAAATTCGCTGGATAAATTCCCGGCTCTGGGGAAACGATCGGATGTATTTCGCGACTCTCGGGTCCAGCCCGGTCAGTGGGCGAAACTCGGGCACGAAGTGCGGATTGGGCAAGAAGCGAACGTCGAAAAGCAGGTCCGCATCATCGGGCACTCCATGCTTGAATCCGAAACTGACGCAGGACACCAGGATGTTCTTGCCCGACTCCCGCTTGTGAAAACGCTCAGTGATGTAGGCGCGGAGTTCGTGGACATTAAACCTGGAAGTGTCAATGACCAGGTCCGCCATGGCCCGTATGTACTGCAGATGGCGGCGCTCAGCTGCCAGGGACGACTTCACTGGCGTGTGCGTGCCCAGGGGATGCGGCCGGCGAGTCTCGCTGAAACGCCGCAGCAGAATGGATTCCGCAGCTTCGAGGAAAAGCACCTTGGTCGGCAGCATCCGCTTGACCGAGTTCACGATCGCCGGAAGCCCTTCCAGCTGCGTGCCTTCCCGAACGTCCACCACCAAGGCGGTGCGTTTGATCTCGGTAGACTGCCCAACCAACTCCGCAAAACGAGGAATCAGCTCAACCGGCAGATTGTCCACGCAGTAGTAGCCCAGGTCCTCGAACGCCTTGAGCACGGACGCCTTGCCCGATCCACTCATACCGGTGATGATGACGAGTTCACCCGGCGAACGAACGGCGGTATTTTTCCCCGCGGCCTTCTTGGCTGCGACTTTGACATCCTTTTTAGGCTTGGGACGGGCCATCTGGTGCGATGTTAACAGGCACGGAGTGGGCTCGCCAGTTGCATCGCAGTTGCTGGTGGTGCTTGCGCTCGGAGGCTTGAAAGCCAAGCGTGACAATAAAATAAAAAGGGGCACTGGATGTGCCCCTTCCACGCTTCGCTACGCAAGAAGTGCGCCTTCCCCCGAAGGGCGTCTCTAACGCAGCGTCGCGACTACGACAACACTCTGGGCCGGATAGTCCCGGGCAACCTCGGTTTCAAGCCCACTCGCCGGCAATTCCTGGCCCCGGTCGTTTCCTGCTTTCCAGATCTGGGCCAAGAAGTAGTGGCTGCCGTAGCGGTGGAAAACCAGCTTCGTTGTCTTTTGCGCTTGCGGCGATGCGCAGGCATTCGGCAAGAACGCCTGGGCAACTTTGCCGTCCGGGCTTTCGATCGCCATCGCGCTGGCGGAGATACCCATAGGCTGGATCCTGTATTGCCCAGCGGGAAGCTCGGCCTTATTTACGATGAAGTTGAACGGAACATTCGCTTTCACCACGCCGGTCTGGGCGTAGGCTGATGCAGTGGCCAGCAGCAGGCCCAGTCCGATGAGTGCAAACATTTGGTTTTTCATGAAACCTCCTCGTGTCACTTCTGTGACTCTTCGCAATGGCTTTGAAAACCGTTGACGCTTTAGTTGATTGCAGGTGGCGTGCCATAGTTTGTGACGTGCGAACCCGGATCGCTTGGATTTCCTAAACTGGTTGATAAACTTGGTGTTCTCGCGACATGATGCAATCCGTACCGGATTTAGAACTCGCTTGAAGACGCGGTTCCGCTAACCCAAGTGTTAGTAGCAGCAATCCGTTACGTTAATGTTCGACCTGATCGGGGCCATCGATGGAGGACGGGCGTCCCGACCAGGTCCCGCACATACAAAAGCACCCTTGCATGTACATAGCAGGCCGATATGTGCTAAACAGCGGAGTATGGCGGAGTCGAACCCACGACTGGTCGGTATCGGCGGTCCTTTGAAAGGCACAGCTTTTTCCTTGCCTTCCGGCGAAGTGACCATCGGACGCGACTCATCGAACCACCTCTGGGCGCCCGACCCGGCTTTGTCGCGCCGGCACTGTCTCCTGGTCGCGAGCGACGATCAAGTCTCGATTCGCGATTTGGGCAGCCGCAACGGCACGCTGGTCAACGGCGTCCCGATCGAGCAACAGCAGATGCGGCACGGAGACCAGATCTACATCGGCGATTCTGTGCTCATCTTCCTGTTGCACGCGGACGGCGAGCACTTCGCAAGAAACCCGGTTGAGTTTCAGGACACCGCCGCGATCGATGCCTCGCCACTTCTGCTTCGCCCCGAAGACTCGTTCTACCTGCAACCGCAGAAGATGGGCGTGAGCTTGCCTGCCTCGGAGCGTCGCGCCCGTGACCTGAATTCCCTGCTCAAGGTCGCGACCGGGATCGGAGGCATTCGCGACCAGGACTCGCTGCAATGGCAACTCCTGGGCTTCATATTTGACGTAGTTCCCGCCGAACGCGGCGCCGTTCTGCTCTGCGATACCCCGGAAGAGTTCACGTCTACCGCTGCCTGGGACCGGATACGAGGGCCCGGCCACCCGGTTCGAGTCAGCCGTACCGTGGTGCAGCGCGCCCTGGAAGAACGCGTGGGTTTGGTGGTGAGCGATGTCCTGGGTAACGAAGCTCTCCGCCAGGTCAAGACGTTGTTCGAATTGAAAGTGAGGTCGCTGCTTTGTGTTCCGTTACTGGTTGCGGACAGGGTCCTCGGTGCCATCTATCTGGACTCGACCAGCCCGACCGTACAGTTCGACGTAGACCACTTGCAGGTGATGACCGCAGTTGCCGGCATCGCCAGCCTGGCCTTTGACAACGTACGCCACTGGGAAAAGTTGCGGCAGGAAAACCAGGCATTGCGCGCTGAAATCGAGGTCGAGCACAACATGGTGGGCGGAAGCCCCGCCATGCGCAAGGTATTTGACTTCATTCGCCGCGTGGCGCCCACGGACTCCACTGTCCTCATCGAGGGGCAGAGCGGAACGGGAAAGGAGCTGGTGGCCCGCGCCCTGCATCGCAACAGCTCCCGCGCGGAGCAGCCCTTCGTAGCTATCAATTGCGCCGCTATCGCTGAAACCCTGCTGGAGAGCGAGTTGTTCGGCCACGAAAAGGGCGCCTTCACCGGCGCCGCGGCGCAGAAGAAAGGCAAAGTGGAAGTGGCCGAAGGTGGAACCCTGTTTCTTGACGAGATCGGCGAACTCGCGTCCGGTTTGCAGGCCAAGCTGTTACGCGTCCTGCAGGAACGCGAATTCGAACGCCTGGGCGGCACCAAGCCGATCAAGCTTAACATCCGCCTGATCGCCGCCACCAACCGAAGCTTGCCCGAAGCCGTCAAGGCGGGCACCTTCCGCAACGACTTGTACTACCGCCTTAACGTCGTCACTCTCAACGTGCCCGCGTTACGGGAGCGTCGCGAGGACATATCCGTGCTGGCCGATCATTTCGCCGCCAAGGCCAGCCGGAAGTGCGGCATGCGAGCCAAGCCGCTCTCGTCGGAAGCGCTGGCCTGTCTGATGAACTACGACTGGCCAGGCAACGTTCGCGAACTGGAAAATGCCCTGGAACGGGCGCTGGTCCTGGGCTCTACCGATTCCATTCTTCCCGACGACCTGCCCGAGGCCGTCCTCGAGGCCGGCTCCACAACTACGACGTCGACCGACAAATATCACGGCAATATCAAAGAGACCAAGAAGCAACTCATCCTGCAAGCCCTGCAACAGGCCAAGGGTAACTACATCGAAGCCGCAAAGGCTCTAGGGATGCACCCCAATTCGCTGCTCCGTCTGATCCGCAATCTGGATTTGAAAGCTGTGAAAGCGGGAATGCAGGAGCCAGGCAGGGAGTGAAATGCAGTTTCTTGTTTCTAGCGAAAAACTTCAGCCGCTGAGGTTTGCTTTAGAGCCTGAACGGTGCACTCAGCAGCCGCGCGGGAAGCATGACCACGGCCCACACCAACGCGAGTGCGCCGTGGACGGCAATGCCGACCAGCCGAAACGGCAGCAGCGCCACCCACACAAACGGGTAAAGCACCAGCGCCAAGAGGGCCAACGGCCAGCACACCACGAAGAGAATGCACCAGAGAAGAAAAGCGAACATACTTTATTTACGAGAAGAATACCCGAAAAGTTCCATGCCGGTTACACCAACCGAGAACTGAAACTCGAAACTGACTACTGGGCCTTCGAGGCAGGTTTCTCTCGCCTCGAACCTTTGGCCCTTGATAGAACCTCTTAGCCAGCAACCACGCTTTCTGGCGCCAGCCTCCTTAAAGATTCCCCATACGGCGCCCGCGCGATCCCGCGCTCGGTTACGATCGCCGTAACATAGTTCGCCGGCGTGACATCGAACTCCGGATTCTCCACCTCTACGCCGTCAGGCACCATCTGCCGTCCGGCGATGTGCGTCACTTCTTTCGCGTCGCGCTGCTCGATCGGAATCCCGCTTCCATCCGCCGTCTCGAAATCCACGGTCGACAGCGGCGCAGCCACATAAAACGGGATGCCATGTTCCTTGGCCAGCACCGCCACTGAATAAGTTCCGATCTTGTTGGCCACATCGCCATTGGCGGCGATGCGGTCGGCGCCGACCACGATGGCGTTGATCTTCTGTTGCTTCATCATGGCGCCCGCCATGTTGTCGGAAATTACCGTCGTGGGAATTCCATCTTTCATCAGCTCCCACGCCGTCAATCGCGAACCCTGAAGGAAAGGACGCGTCTCATCGGCAAAGACATGGATTTTCTTGCCCTGCTCGACGGCGGCGCGAATCACCCCCAGCGCCGTGCCGTATCCGCAGGTGGCCAGGGCGCCGGCATTGCAGTGGGTGA
>Ga0137409_10005702_pt1 | contig 12958 bp, 8 predicted proteins | sample CZODoug1_16funga_FD_122059 | JGI IMG/M metagenome (GOLD analysis project Ga0137409, IMG submission 122059) | Vadose zone soil fungal communities from Angelo Coast Range Reserve, California, USA - CZODoug1_16fungal (Hybrid Assembly) | ecosystem: Environmental > Terrestrial > Soil > Vadose zone...
GCGCTCGCGGAAAAATTGCTTGCCGCCGAGTTCAACCGTCCAGGTCATACGATCGTCGACCATCGCACGTACGTTTTTGTCGGCGATGGCTGCCTGATGGAAGGTATTTCGCACGAAGCCGCGTCGCTCGCGGGCACCTGGCGCCTGGACAAGCTGGTGGCGATCTACGACGACAACGGCATCTCGATCGATGGCGAAGTCGAGCACTGGTTTACCGATGACACGCGCGGCCGCTTCGTCGCTTACGGCTGGAATGTGATCGGCCCCATCGACGGCCACAATGTTGGGGCCGTGGACGATGCGCTGCAGGCGGCACGCAGTGTGACGTCTGCACCAACGCTGATCATCGCCCGCACGGTCATCGGCAAGGGCGCGCCGACGCGTGCCGGGACGGAAAAGGCGCACGGCGAACCGCTCGGCGAAGCCGAGGTCGCAGCCACGCGTGCCGCAATCGGTTGGGAACACCCGCCGTTCGTGATCCCCGCGAAGGTTCGAGCGGCGTGGGACGCGCGCAATCATGGCGCTGCGCGCGAAGCGGCCTGGCAGGCGCGCTTCGCCGCGTATCGGGCCGCGTTTCCGCAACTCGCCGCCGAGTTCGAGCGCCGCGGCGCCGGAGTCTTGCCCGCTGGTTGGAAGGACAGAGTCACCGAGGCGGTGGCCGCGGCCGGTACCAAACGGGAGACGGTCGCAACTCGCAAGGCATCACAGCTTGCGCTTGAAGTCCTTGGCGAAACATTGCCCGAGTTGCTCGGCGGGTCGGCCGACCTTACCGGCAGCAACCTCACCAAGTGGAGCAAAGCCGGTGCGCTGCGCACGCGGCCCGAACTCAGACCCGGCCGCCACATCAATTTCGGGGTGCGCGAGTTCGGCATGAGCGCGATCGCCAACGGAATCACCCTGCATCGCGGGTTCATTCCGTTCGTCGGCACCTTCCTCGTGTTCTCAGACTACGCACGCAACGCACTGCGGCTTGCCGCCCTGATGAAGCAACGGGTCGTGTTCGTTTACACGCACGACTCGATCGGCCTCGGTGAAGATGGGCCTACGCATCAGGCGGTCGAACACGCCGCCAGCCTGCGGTTGATGCCGAACATGGATGTCTGGCGTCCATGCGACACGGTCGAAACCCTGGTTGCGTGGGCTGCTGCGCTCGAGCGCTCCGATGGGCCGAGCAGCCTGCTGCTGTCGCGTCAAAGCGTGCCATTTGTCGCCGCGAACGATCGCTCCGCAGGTGACGTCGCACGTGGCGGTTATGTCTTCAGCGAGAGCGCGGGCGGAAGCGCGCGCGCCCGAGCGGTGATCCTCGCAACCGGCACCGAGGTACCGCTTGCGATCGCAGCGCAGAAGCAACTCGCCGATGCGGGTTTGCCGGTGCGCGTCGTCTCGATCCCTTCGACCACGGTGTTTGATCGCCAGCCGGAAAAATACAAAGCCGCGGTACTGCCTGCCGGGCTGCCGCGCATCGCGATTGAGGCCGGAGTTACGGATTTCTGGTGGAAATATGTGCGCGCGGCGGGCGCGGTGCTTGGTGTTGACCGGTACGGAGAATCCGCGCCGGCTGCTGCGGTGTTCAAGCACTTCGGGCTTACGGCCGAAAATCTCACCGCGGTGGTGCGTGCCGTGATCGAGAAGCACTGATGCGCACTGGTTGAGCACGCCGCATGCTGCGCGTTTTGCTTTTATCCTTCACCGCGATGCATTCGAACCGAACCTGCAAGCCAACGGGAGACCAGCAATGACGATCAAGGTTGCCATCAACGGATATGGCCGCATCGGGCGCAATGTGTTGCGCGCGCACTACGAGGGCGGCAAACGCCATCCGATCGAGATCGTTGCCCTCAATGACCTGGGCGATCCGAAGACCAACGCCCACCTCACGCGGCACGACACCGTTCATGGTCCGTTTCCAGGCACCGTCGCCGTCGAGGGTGACGCGCTCGTCGTCAACGGCGACCGCGTCAAGGTGCTGGCGGTACGCGACCCCGCGCAACTGCCGTGGGGGGCGATGGGCGTCGACGTCGTGCTCGAGTGCACCGGCCTGTTCACGACCAAGGAAAAAGCCGGGGCACACCTGAAAGGGGGCGCCAAAAAAGTCATCATCTCGGCGCCGGGCGGCAAGGACGTCGACGCAACGATCGTCTACGGCGTCAATCACGGCACGCTCAAGAGCAGCCACACCGTCATCTCGAACGCAAGCTGCACAACCAATTGCCTGGTGCCGCTGGTCAAGCCATTGCATGAGAAGCTCGGCGTGGTGAGCGGCCTGATGACGACCATCCACTCGTTCACGAACGACCAGGTGCTCACCGACGTCTATCACGAAGATCTACGCCGCGCTCGCGCCGCGGCTCACAACATGATTCCGACCAAGACCGGCGCTGCCGCCGCAATCGGTCTCGTGATGCCGGAACTCAATGGCAAGCTCGATGGTTACGCGATCCGCGTGCCGACAATCAACGTTTCGATCGTCGACCTTTCCTTCATCGCCGGCCGCGATACCAGCGTCGACGAAGTCAACAGCATCATGAAAGCCGCGTCTGAGAACGAGCTCAAGGGAATCCTCGGCTACAACACCGATCCTCTGGTGTCGAGCGACTTCAACCACGACGCGCGTTCGAGCATCTTCGATGCCACTCTGACCAAGGTCGCCGGCCGCCTGGTAAAAGTCTCCAGCTGGTATGACAACGAGTGGGGCTTCAGCAACCGGATGCTGGATGCCACGGTGGCCTTCTTCAACGCCAGGTAAGACGCTGCAATCCAGCGACGCATGCCCACTTCGCTTTATGTCCGTCGCCTGTCAGGCGCACGCAAGGCAAGACGCTGCCATTGGCCATGCCCTGCATTTGCTATTGCCGGGAATTGCGTCTCTTTGCAACGGCCAAAGCGTTGGTCGGTTACGTCGTTCGGCTGAACCGCCGCGACTCGCCAGGATGGGCTGTTCGCGTAAGCTCATCACTCGAAAAAGCGCCGCCGCCCGCCGTTGCCACGAACCGAATTGACCGGCATCAGCCGGCAGGGAGAACAACCGTGACCCAGGTAGCCCGATCCGTTCTTGTCGCAACCGCCGTATGCGCCGCAGCCATCATTCTCTACCCGGCGTCGGTTGCGCATTCCACGGTCGCAAAAGCGTCCAAGAAAAATCCCACTGCCATGCGCGAGCCGACGATCCGCCAGATGATCGTCAAGCTGCGCAATCCCAAGGCGATCGAACTGGTCCAGCCGCTTGGGGCCGAGCGAGTGGCGGCACTGTCCACCCGCGCCGGAGTTTCCATGCGAGCGCATCGTGCGATGTCGGGTGGTGCATCGGTGTTGCGACTCGACACTCCGCTCAAGTTAAGCGATGCGAAGGCGGTTGCAGCGCGCATGGCGGTTGATCCCGACGTGGTGTACGCGGAGCCGGACATGCCGGTGCGCGCGTTTACCGTTCCGCCCGACGCCAGCTACAGCGTGCGGGAGTGGCATTTCTTCGCACCGAGCGACGTGTATACCGATCGCGCGCTCGCTGGGACGGGCAACAAACAAGTACCGGCGACCGGTGGTGCCAATCTCCCCGGCGCCTGGTCGGTGACGCAGGGAAACGCTTCGGTCATCGTTGCATTGGTTGACTCAGGTGTGACACTCACGCATCCGGAACTCGCTGCCGCGGTCTTGCCGGGTTACGACTTCGTGAAAAGCAGCGCTGGAGGCCTTCCGACGAACTTCGTCGCCAACGACGGTAGTGATCGCGATCCTGACCCGACCGATCCGGGCGACTGGGTCACTGCTGCCGAGAAGACCGACCCCACCACTGGACCCGCTTGCGACGACGGCGCGACAGGTCAGACCGACAGCTCCTGGCATGGAACGCACATGGCAGGAACGATCGTCGGCCAGTGGGGCAACGGCGTCGGTACCAACCCACCGGCGGGAACATCAACCGCCGGCATAGCGCCCAATGCTCGCCTGTTGCCGGTGCGCGCTCTTGGCAAGTGCGGAGGCACTTCCTCCGACGTGGCGGATGGGATCGTGTGGGCAGCGGGCCTTCCGGTGCCGGGTGTCCCGGCAAATCCCAACCCGGCTCGCATCATCAACTTGAGCCTCGGTTCAACTGGCAGTATGTGTAGCGCGACCTACAACAGTGCGATCGTCGCGGTGGCTGCCCAGGCGCTCGTGATCGCAGCTTCCGGCAATGACGGGGCGGTGGGAGTGAGCGAGCCTGCCAACTGTCCCGGCGTGCTCGCCGTGACCGCGCATACGATCAACGGCGACAATGCCGACTACGCCAACATCGGGCCCGAAGTCGGCATCAGTTCGCCGGGCGGCGGAACGTCGACGCTGCTGGTTACGACCCCCGCAATCGTTGACACCGACATCGGTTTCTATACGTGGTCGTCGATTCTTTTCGGCGCCACCACACCCGCGAGCACAGAGACTGGCGGCACGCGCAGCGGACCTGCGATCGGCGGCTTCACCGGCACCAGTGGTGCAACCGCCAACGTCTCGGGCGTTGCGGCGCTAGTTCTTTCCGCGAAACCCACGCTCACCCCGACCGAGTTGCGCGCCGCCCTCGTGGGACATGTGCGCGCTCACCCGGCAGGCGGGTTCTGTGCGACTGGACAGCAGGGCGCAGGCCAGTGTGGCGCGGGCCTGCTGGACGCATCCGCGGCAGTAGCCTCCGTCGCATCGCCACCGAGCGGCGGTGGTGGCGGCGGTGCGCTGCCATTGGCGCAGCTACTTTTGCTCGGGCTGCTCGCTTTCCTGGGGCGCACGCGCCAACGCAGCTGAGCCTCCACTTCGGAGCGTCAGAAAAAGACCGACTACGGTTCCGCAGGCCGCCCCCAAGAGGTGTGCTTGCGGGACAGTCGTGGCCCCAAGCCAGCTCGCGTAGGGCGTCGCGCCCGCTGCTGGCTGCTCAAGCAAAACCTTGACCCAGCCGCCGAGCGCGAGTGCGCCCGGCAGCCACAACGCGCCGACGTTGCGAGACTCGCGGACGCTCAACGTCCGCGTCAGCCACGCGGTCGCGCCGGCGAAGAACAACGCATGCAGCACGCCTGAGAAACCGCGATACCAATCGATCTGCGGATAAGCAAGCGCAAGCCCGGCGCTGATCGCAACCCCCGCCCCGAGCACGACCAGCACCTGCCGCGCAGGCGTCAGCTCCTGGGCGAACAAGCGCGCCACGATGAACCACGCGGCGGCGTTGATGAGCGCGTGCACCCAGTTGATGTGCACCCAGTGTCCGGTCAGCAGCCGCCATGGCTGCGCGCCGAGCGCGGCGTGCTGGTATTCGAGCACCGCCCCGACTTGTGGCAACGCGGAGGCGACGCCCTGCAGCAGGACGAAGATCAACGCGCCCGCCAGCGCGAAACGTTCGGCGCGAGAAATCATGGGTCAGCGAACCTGACGGCGGCGATCAGCGGATTTGAGTGGTTGGCAAGCGTGCATGCGATGAATCGCACGACCTGCTTCGTATAATGCCTGCTCCCCTCAACGCGCAGTACGCGACGCCGCAAGCGCCCGAGCGGCGTGTTTTCCAGACGCCGCGCACGCTTTTATTCGGCCGATCATGCGAATCATCACTCTCGAAGAACTCGCCGCGGCGGGTGGATTGCGCGGCAAACGCGTGTTCATTCGCTCTGATCTGAACGTGCCGCTCGACGATGCGGGCAACATCACCGAGGACACGCGCATTCGCGCGTCAGTGCCTGCCATCAAGATGGCGCTCGATGCGGGCGCAGCAGTGATGGTCACATCGCACCTGGGTCGACCGACCGAAGGCGAGCTCAAACCTGGGGAATCGTTGGCACCGATAGCAAAACGGCTCGCCGAACTGCTCGGCCGCCAGATGCCGCTCAGAGCGAACTGGGTCGACGGAGTACAGGTCGCGCCGGGCGAGGTGGTGCTGCTCGAGAACTGCCGCGTGAACAAGGGCGAGAAGAAAAACTCGGACGAACTGGCGCGCAAGCTGGCGGCCTTGTGCGATGTGTACGTCAACGACGCCTTCGGTACGGCGCACCGGGCGGAGGCGACAACGCACGGGATCGCAAAGTTCGCGCCGATCGCGTGTGCAGGCCCGCTCCTGGCCGCTGAAATCGCCGCGCTTGGCAAAACGCTGGTGAATCCACGTCGTCCGCTGCTCGCCGTCGTTGCGGGCAGCAAGGTATCGACCAAACTCACCATCCTGAACAACCTGGCGCAGAAGGTGGATCGCCTGATCGTGGGCGGCGGTATCGCCAACACGTTCCTGCTCGCGGAAGGATTTCCGATCGGCAAATCGCTCGCCGAACCCGACCTCGTACCCGAGTGCAAGAAGATTCTGGCGACTCTTGCTGCGAAGGGCAGTACGTTGCCGTTGCCGATCGACGTGGTCGTGGCCAAGGAGTTCAAAGCCGACGCGCCCCCCACGGTGCGCCGCGCCACCGAGGTGCAACCCGATGAACTGATCCTCGACGTCGGGCCGGCCAGCACGCTCGCGCTGGTGGGCCTGGTACGCGACGCAGCAACGATCGTCTGGAACGGTCCGGTCGGTGTCTTCGAATTCGACGCGTTTGCCGAAGGGACGCGCCAGCTTGCGCTCGCGATTGCCGGCGCCACGGCGAACGGGGCATTCTCGATTGCGGGCGGCGGGGATACGCTGGCGGCTATTGCCAAGTACCGCATCGCGGACAAGGTGAGTTATATCTCGACCGGCGGTGGTGCCTTCCTGGAATTCCTTGAAGGCAAGACGTTGCCCGCGGTCGCAGTGCTCGAAGAGCGCGCGCGCCAGGCCTGACGCCGGTTCGGTTCCAGCCGGCACGCGGCTGGAGTATCTTGCCGGCGTCGCGTGCGCCGGGAGAAGCCCACGGTTATCCCGGCCAGCCGCGGCGCAGCGCGCGGTGCCGCGCGCTTATTGCCACCTCGAAACCAACGGTAATCCTCATGCCAAGAAGCACAAAAGTCGTCGCGACGCTCGGCCCTGCTTCGAGCGAAAAATCCGTGCTCGAGCGCATGATCGGCGCCGGCGTGGATGTGGTGCGCTTCAACTTCTCGCACGGTACGGCGGACGACCATCTTGGGCGGGCCAAGCTCGTGCGCGAGGCGGCGCTCGCGTGCGGACGCGAGGTCGCCATCATGGCCGACCTGCAGGGTCCCAAGATTCGTGTGGGCAAGTTTGCCGAGGGCAAGGTGCTGCTGTTGCCCGGTGCCCGCTTCGTGCTCGACGCCAGCAGCGAACTCGGTACCGCACAACGTGTCGGGCTCGACTACAAAGACCTGCCGCGTGACGTCAAGGCCGGGGATGCGCTGCTGCTCAACGACGGGCTGATCGTGCTCGACGTGGAGCGTGTGGTCGGCTCCGAGATTCACACCGTCGTGCGCATCGGCGGCGAACTGTCGAACAACAAGGGCATCAACAAGCAGGGTGGCGGCCTGTCGGCGCCGGCACTTACCGCAAAAGACGTGCGCGACATCGAAACCGCGATGGCATGCGGCGCCGACTACGTGGCGGTTTCTTTCGTCAAGAACCGCACCGACGTCGAGATGGCGCGCCAGTTGGCCACCATCGCGGGCGAAAAACACGGCGTGAAGCCGCTCATCATCTCCAAGATCGAGCGCGCCGAAGCGATCCCGATGCTCAAGGAGATCCTCGACGCCACCGACGGCATCATGGTTGCGCGCGGCGATCTTGCCGTCGAAGTGGGCAACGCCGCCGTGCCGGCGTTGCAGAAGCGCATGATCAAACTGGCGCTCGAAGCCAACAAGCTTGCCATCACCGCCACCCAGATGATGGAGTCGATGATCGTGAACGCGGTGCCCACGCGCGCCGAGGTGAGCGACGTCGCCAATGCGGTGCTCGACGGGACCGATGCCGTGATGTTGTCGGCCGAGACCGCGGCCGGCCGGTACCCGGTCGAAACCGTGCAGGCAGTGGTTTCGATCGTCACCGAGGCGGACCGCTCCGAGGCCGTGGAACTGGATCGCCAGTTCCTCAACCGCACGTTCACGCGCGTCGACCAGTCGATCGCCTACGGCGCGCTGTTTACCGCGTTTCACCTGCGCTGCGCCGCAATCTGCACGCTGACCGAGTCCGGCTCAACGTCCTTGTGGATGAGCCGGCACGACGTCGACGTGCCCATCTATGCGCTCACGCCGAGTGTTTCGACGCAGCGCCGACTGAGTTTGTTTCGCAACGTACACCCGGTGTTCCTGCCGAAGTCGGACGATCGCGACGCGGCGTTGCGCCTCGCGGAGCAGATCCTGCTCAAGCAGGGGGTGGTCAACCGCGGCGACCTGATCGTCCTGACGATCGGCGAGCCGATGGGCCAGCCCGGCGGCACGAACACCTTGAAGATCGTGCGCGTCGGAGAGCACCACTGACGACCGGCCGATCGGACGTTGCTGCGCGCCGCGCAGCGTCCTTCGCGGTGGCGCTGCTTCTGGCGGCGTGTGCGCCGCTGCCGACGCGCCCGAGTGCCGGCCCCATCGCGGACGTTCCCGATGATGTCGCCGCCGCTTCTGCGACGTCGCTCTCATCCGCCTTCAGCACGCGCGCGATCCGCATGGACGTCGCCGACCGCGCGTGGCGCGTGATCGCGGGCAACTTCTACGACCCGAAAATGAACGGCGTCGACTGGAGCGCCGTGCGCAGGGTCGCACGCGCGCGAGCTGCGGTGGCGGCAAACGACAATGAGTTCTATGCCGCGCTGAAAGACATGGCCGCCGCCCTTGGCGATTCCCACACGATGGTTCTGACGCCGCGCGAAACCCTCGACCGGCGGCGTTTCGTTTCGACGCGCATCGGCATGCAGCTCACCTTCATCGACAACCGCGTTGTGGTTTCCGAGGTCGAACCCGATTCGCCGGCGGCGCGTGCGGGAGTCACCGTGGGCGACATCCTGTTTGCGGCCGGTACGACCCGTTTCGATGGTGCATTCATTCGAACCGCGCTTGCCGATCCGCGCCTGGCGCATGGCGATGTGCTCGCCGGCGACGGGCCGGAGGCGTTGCCGACCCAGGCGCTCGATAATGAGCGCGTGCGCGTATTGCGCGCCGTGCGCCGTGAGATGCGGCGCACCGCGCTGCCCGCGCGTGGCGGCGGTCTGACCATCGATCTTGTGCGCGCCGACGGAGCGCTGCTGCGCACGCAGCTGGTAGCGACTGCCTCCGCGCGCCCGCCCAGTGCCGAATTGCGCTGGCTCGACGGTCAGGTCGCGTTGATCCGCTTTACGCGTTTTGTGCCGGAGCTGCGCGCGGAACTGGAAGCGGCGCTCGAAGAGGCGCGCAAGGCACGCGCGGTCATCGTGGACCTGCGCGGCAACGGCGGCGGATTGATCGAGATGTTCCGCTGGTTCACCGGTCGGTTCATGGGCGAGGAGCACCTTGTGATGCGCAGCCTGAGCCGCGACCGGGTCGACGGCCGGTCACAGAACATCGGCGAGATGTACGTCGGCCCGGACCGATTCGACGTCGCGAAGGCACCGCTGCTGCAGCCGCTTGCAGTGCTTGTCGATGGGCGCACGGGCAGCGCCGCTGAACTTGCCGCCGTGGTGCTCGCGGAACAGCGGTCCGCGGTGCTGGTTGGCGAACCAACCTGCGGGTGCGTCGTCGGGGTGCGCTTCGAGTACGTGCTGCCAGACGGCGGCGGCGTGCGGGTCGCCGAGACCGGGTTTGTCTCGGCGCGCGGCGCGCGACTCGAAGGTGCGCCTACCCAGCCGACGGTGCGCGTTACACCCACGCTTGCAGATCTGCGCAGCGGGCATGACGTTGTACTCGAGGAAGCGCAGCGGCGCGTTCTGAAGGCGAATCTTCGATAGCCGACGGCCGCTGGCCGCGGGCAACTGCGCGCATTGGCCGGCATGGACGCGCTCGCCTAAACTTGGCAATGAAACGAATCCGGGATGGCCCGGTCGAAATCACCAACATGGGAGGTTGTGATGGCGCTGGTGTCGATGCGTCAACTGCTGGATCACGGTGCCGAAAACGGATACGGGGTCCCGGCTTTTAATGTCAACAATCTCGAGCAGGTGCAAGCGATCATGGAGGCGGCGAACGAGGTCAACGCCCCGGTGATCATGCAAGCGTCCGCTGGCGCGCGCAAATACGCGGGCGAGTTGTTCCTCAAGCACCTGATCGACGCCGCAATCGAATCGTATCCAGCCATCCCGGTGGCCATGCACCAGGATCACGGCCAGTCGCCTGCCATTTGCGAGAGCGCGATGCGGCTCGGATTTTCATCGGTGATGATGGACGGGTCGTTGCGCGAAGACGGCAAAAGCATCGCCGACTACGACTACAACTGGCAGGTCACGCGCAAGGTGGTCGACATCGCGCATTCGCTTGGCGTTTCGGTGGAAGGCGAACTCGGTTGCCTGGGATCGCTCGAAACGATGAAGGGCGACAAGGAAGACGGGCATGGTGCTGAGGGCACGATGACGCGCGAGTTGCTGCTTACCGATCCCGACCAGGCTGCCGACTTCGTCAAGCGCACGCAGCTCGACGCGCTGGCGATCGCCATCGGCACCAGCCATGGCGCCTACAAATTCACGCGCAAGCCGACCGGCGACATTCTCGCGATCGAACGGATCAAGGAGATTCATCGCCGCATACCGAATACGCATCTCGTCATGCACGGCTCGTCATCGGTGCCGCAGGACCTGCTCGATGAGATCCGGCGTTTCGGCGGGGCAATGAAGGAAACCTACGGCGTGCCGGTTGAAGAGATCCAGGAAGCGATCAAACACGGCGTGCGCAAAGTGAACATCGACACCGACATCCGGCTCGCGATGACCGCGGCGATCCGCAAATTCTTCGCCGAGAACCCCGGCAAGTTCGATCCGCGCGAATACCTCAAACCGGCGAAGGAAGCCGCGAAGAAGATCTGCAAGCAGCGCTACCAGCAGTTCGGCTGCGAGGGCCAGGCCGGCAAGATCAACGCCGTGCCACTCACCAAGATGGCACACAAGTACCAGACCGGCGAGCTAAGCCAACACGTACATTAGAAAAAATTGGAAATCCCGCCCCCGCTCACGGGGGTGGGTCCGGAAGGTTCGATCGCTTACTTCTTTTCGGATTCCTTGCGCTTTTGTTCGGCTTCGTACACCGCGCGATCGAAGTTCGAGTACTCGGTTCGCCACGTCGCGCCTTCGTCGGCCGAATGGCGAATCCGCGCCAGGCCAAAGCGCGCCCCCGCGTCCACCGCCAGCAGTCCGCGTGTCGGCAGGACGACGAGTTGCTCCGAGCGCTCGACGGCGTCGTTCATCTTGGTCCAGGTCTTGCCGCCGTCCTTGCTGGCCTGCAGTTCCGGTTTGTCGAACGCGCCTCCCGGCACCAGCAGCGTTCCTTGCTGTGTAAGCCGTGGCGCCGCGATCTTGACGTTAAACGGCGACTTGATCTCCTCCCAGGTTGCGGCCTCGTCACGCGAGAGATACATGGTCGCGAAGATGCCACCGAACCCGCCGCCGGGTGATGTGACGATTCCGAGCGCGCCGTTTGCGCTTGGCGCGACCGTCATCAGCCGATTGTTGTTGGGGGCACGGCGCTCCACAAATCGCGCGGTCGCGAAGTCGTAGTACCAGATTGACCCCTGCGATACCGCGTACACGAAACCGCTCGCGGTAGGCCAGGCCCAGAAACTGTTGGTGCCGCTCCAGAAACTGCGCGATACGTCTTCTTTGCGCAGCGGTTTCCAATCGCCGCGCTCGAGCGCCGCCGAGCGATACAGCGTGATATCGCTGCCGCTTTGCTGGGCAACGAACCAGCCCGCCTCCGGGTTGCCCGCAACAAAGAGCAGATTGCCGGCGGGCAGGTTGCCGGTATCGATCGGCAGCAACTTGCCGCTGGGCCGGTCGAGCCGAAGCATCGTGTTGAACTCGCCCACTGCGACGAGCGCGGTTTCCGGCGCGTCGACAGCCTTGACCCATAGCAGCGATTCAAGTCCTTCGCTCCGTATCGCGCGCCAGCGCCCCTGGCCATCGCGCAACAACACGGTGCCGAGCCGGCTTGCGGCTGCGAGGTCGCCGTTCGGTAACTCGGTCACGCCGTCTGCGCCCACCGGGCGCGCGAGCGCGTATTCCTCGACCCGGTCGTCGGTGCTGCGGGGATCGACCCACCCGCCCTGCACCTCACGCGCAAGGAACTGCTCGTGTTCGCGCGCGAATCGTTTGACGAGTTGCGCGTTGGAGGTCACGCGTGCACTGCGCCCAACCACGACGCGCGTATTGACCGGCGTGACGACAAGGCGCCCAAGATCGATCAGCGCCCCGGCCTTGACGCGGAAGTTGCCGAGCAGCCGGCGTCCGCCTTCGCCCATGTTCAAGGCACGATTCGTGTCGACGTCGACCATTCGGTCGAACGTGTATTCACCCTCGGGCAAGGAGCCAATAAAAAGCGAGGTGTCGCGCGCGAGGCCCTGCGACACCTGGCGCAGCAAGTGTTGCTCGCGCACCGCGGTCTGCGGTGCACCCGGTGCGGGCAGCTTGCGCACGGTGAGCTGATCGAACTGACTCACCTGGGCCGTATTCCCGGTCACCGAGATGACCACCACCCCTTGTTCCACCGTGGGGGCAGTCTTGCTCGGATCCGGGGCGTTCGTGACGGTCACGCATGCGGTCAGGACAGCGCCGAAGCCTGCCGCGCCCACCGCGCGGGCGAAAAAGTGCCGGTGCAAGGTCTGCCAGGACACAACGGGTCTCCTCAAGCATCGGGGTACCGAGGCCGTGGCCAGGACGCGCCCGCTTCCTGAGTTCCGAAGCCTGATCCTGGGTTTGGCGGGTCGAAACCGCGAAAAGCGCGGTTAAGCCCGGCTTCGTCGGCGCTCGCGGGGAATCCCTCCCGGATATCTTCCACGGAGGTCTCCTCTGTTAACGCCCGCCCGTACACCCGCTCCTTTGGTCAGAAAAAGCACAATCGATTGGCGCCTGCAAGACGCGCCGGTGCCCGCGTTGCGCCCAACGATCAGCGCTGTCGGCGCGCGCGTGATACGCCAGAGAGCGGTCGACGCGGC
>Ga0137409_10005415_pt1 | contig 12956 bp, 11 predicted proteins | sample CZODoug1_16funga_FD_122059 | JGI IMG/M metagenome (GOLD analysis project Ga0137409, IMG submission 122059) | Vadose zone soil fungal communities from Angelo Coast Range Reserve, California, USA - CZODoug1_16fungal (Hybrid Assembly) | ecosystem: Environmental > Terrestrial > Soil > Vadose zone...
CTCTTCGGCGTCTCGATGGACGTGCGCGCGGGCGAGGCGGTGGCGGTGCTCGGCCGCAACGGCATGGGCAAGACCACGCTGCTCAAGACGATCATCGGCTTCCTCAAGCCGTGGCGCGGCGCCATCGAGCTGGAGGGCCGCGACCTCACCCGGCTGGCGCCGCACGCCATCGCCCGCCTGGGCGTAGGGCTCGTGCCCGAGAACCGGCGGATCTTCCCCGGGCTCACCGTGCGGGAGAACCTCGAGCTGGGACTCTCCGCGGCGCCGGCGCGCTCGGCGGCGCTGCGCGAGCAGCGGCTCACCGAGGTCTTCGGACACTTCCCGCGGCTGCGCGAGCGCATCGACCAGCCGGGCAAGACGCTCTCCGGCGGCGAGCAGCAGATGCTGGCCATCGCCCGCGTGATGATGGCCGGCGCCCGCATCGTGCTGATGGACGAGCCCACGCAGGGGCTGGCCCCCGCGTTCATCCGCCACATTCGCGACATGATCCGCGAGCTCAAGCGCGTCGGCGTGACGGTCGTGCTCATCGAGCAGAACGCGCGCGTGGCCCTGAGCGTGTGCGACCGCGGCTACATCATGGAGAAGGGCACGATCGTCTTCGAGGCCCCGGCCGCGGAGCTGCGCGACAGCCCCGTCACGCGCGCGAAGCTCGGCGTCTAACCTGCCGCATGAAGACGTGGAGCGCGTCGGCCTGGCTCGGTGGCACCGTGCGCCAGCACGCCGCGCGGGTGGCGCTGGCGGTGGCGCTGTTTGCCATCGTCTTCTGGGCGCTGCCCACGCGAAAGGCCGGTGAGCAGGGCGGGCATCATGGCGAGCACGCGCTGCTCGATCCGTTCGAGCGGGCGGGACTGATCGAGCTGAGGGACCGGCATCGCACACCGCCGCTGCGCCTGCCGCGCCTCGGCGGCGGGACGATGGCGCTGGCCGAGCACGCCGACAAGCTGGTCCTCGTGAACTTCTGGGCCACGTGGTGCCAGCCCTGCACGCTCGAGATGCCGACGCTGGAGGCGCTCTGGCGCCAGTACCAGTCGCGCGGGCTCGTGGTGCTGGGGGTCTCGATGGATCGCGGCGCGCCGCGCCCGCTGCTCGATCCCTACGTCAGCCGGCTCGGCCTCACCTTCCCCATCCTGCTCGACGCAGATCTCACCGCCTCGCAGGCCTGGCGCGTATCATCGCTGCCGGCCACCTTCGTGGTCCGTCCCGGCGGCAACGCCGTCGCCCTGGCCTTCGGCGCCCGCGAGTGGAACAGCGCCGAGATGCGCGCCGTCCTCGAGGGCCTCCTGCCGCCGAAGTAGTCGACGGCATCGAAGTTGCGACGATGATCGCCACAACGATCGCGCGTGGGGAGGAGTTCCATGGCAGCCATCGAGAAATCCATCGACGTCGAGGTGCCGGTGCGGGCCGCGTACAACCAGTGGACGCAGTTCGAGCAGTTCCCCCGGTTCATGGACGGCGTGCTGGAAGTGCGACAGCTCGACGATCGCCGGCTGCACTGGCGCGCGAAGATCGCCGGCCAGGAGAAGACCTGGGACGCCGAGATCACCGAGCAGGTCCCCGACGATCGCATCGCGTGGCGCGCACGGTCCGGCGCGGCCAACGCCGGCGTGGTGACCTTCCACCGCATCACGGACGGCCGCACGCGCATCATGCTCCAGCTCGAGTACGAGCCCGAGGGCATGGTCGAGAAGGCCGCGGACGCCGTGGGCATCGTCAGCCACCGGGTCGAGGGCGACCTGCTGCGCTTCAAGGAGTTCATCGAGCAGCGCGGCCGCGAGACCGGCGCCTGGCGCGGCGAGATCCCCCAGGACCGCAAGTCGGCGTGAGGGCTCACCCAGGGGGCTGACGAATTTCGTCAAGGAACTGACCAGGGCGGGCAAACCCCGACATCACGCGCCGTCTGAGCATTTCGTGGTAAGTTCGCGCCGTCTTTGGTCGGACGGCGGCGTGATGGGGGTCTGGCATCGCCCCTGCACTCTCCGGGTCGGCCCTGGGGAGGGCCGGCATGCGCCGTCAGCGTGGGTTCACCTTGATCGAGCTGCTCATCGTGGTGGCGATCATCGGCATCCTCGCCGCAATCGCCATCCCCCTGTACGCCAACACGCAGATGCGCGCGCGCGTGGCCAAGGCCCAGGCCGACACGCGGGCGCTCGCCTCCGCCGTCGCCATCTACTCGGCCCACTGTGGTGGGCTCCCCGACAACACCGCCAACACCGGCAACTGCCCGATGACGATGAACCAGTCCGGAGCGTTGCCAGCGGTGCTGATGCTGCCGCAGACGAACGCCCAGAACGCCGTCGCCGGCCCCTTCCTCAACGCCCTGCCCACACTGCCGTCGGGCTGGACCGGCACCGGCGCGAGCTACACGTACACGAGCGACGCGGCCGGCATGTTCAGGATCTGCGGCAGCGGCGACGGCATCATCGCCTCGACTCCGAACGCTTCCACCTGTCCATAAATCCGCGCATCCCACAGACCGGCCGGGTCTGCTAGCATCCGGGCCGTGGCGAGAGCCTTCGGACGCCGGCGGATCAGGAACGTCTTCGGGACGCCGCCCTCGGCGATCCCGCGCGAGATCCGTCCGAAGCGCGCGGCGCCCAAGCGCGTCGAGCCGCCGCCGTTCGACATCGACGCCGTCCGCTTGAAGCCGCCGCCCCGCCCGCGCCGCAAGCGCTGATCCCACGCCAATCATCTCCGTAACTCGACGGCCCGAGTGATGCCGACCCGCAAGCGCGTGCTGCTCGTCGACGATGAGCCGGACTTCCTCGATGTGCTCGGCGAGCATCTCGCCCACAGCTACGACGTCGACACGGCCGAGTCCGGCGAGGCGGCCTTGCAACGCTTCGGCGCGCAGCGTCCCGACCTCGTCTTCCTCGATATCTCGATGCCTGGCCTGAGCGGCGTGGACGTCCTCAAGACGCTGCGCGTGCTCGACCCAGCGGTGCCGATCATCATGGTGACCGCGAACACGAACATCGGCGTGACCGAGGAGTGCTTGAAGCTCGGCGCCTTCTCGTGGATCCCCAAGCCGTTCGACCTGCGGTACGTCGACCACATCGCAGCGCTGGCGACCGGACAGTAAACGCCGGCTCGAAAGACTCAGGGCCCTGCGGGGTCTCCCCGCAGGGCCCTGAGCAAGTGGAGCGGCCGACCGGATTCGAACCGGCGACGTCCAGCTTGGGAAGCCTCTTTGACACTCGCCACACACATCACGTGGTCACACGAATCGCGCCGTTGACCTTCAGTGATGAAACGTAATGAGCCGACGTGATACCCCGATCTCACCGCCGATGGTGACCACTTTGGTGACCAGGCTCACCGTTCGCCGTGTCAGCGCGGAAAGCCGCCCACATCGCCGACGCTTCAGGAGAATCTGCGGGAATAGCCCAGGATGTGTTCAATGCCCAGCCGAGCCAGGGCCCGCCCCACCTGCGCCAGGCGGCGCGCATCGGGAACACCGCGCGCAGCGCCGTCATCGCGGCGGCACACTTTCGCCGCCGGCCCGCAGCTCCGCGTAGAGCAACTGCTTGGTGGCGTCGTCCACGACCGCGAGCAGCGTGAACCACTGCTCCGGCCGCAACGCCAGCCATTGATGGCGACTGCCGCCTGCAGGGCCTTCTTCACGAAGGCATCGCAGAACCCAACCTGGTGCTTGCGCCGGGGGCGCTTGGGCGACGGCGTGCGCCGCCGGCGGTCGCAGAGATCGTCCACGCCATACCGCTCGAACTTCGACCGCAAGCAGCCGCATGCTGCGGGGACTCCGACCGCTCCACCGCGCCCAGCGGATCGGCGATGGCCACCCCTCGGGAGCCATTGCTGCGACTGGCGCGAACTAAAGCGGTCATTTCACGTGTCCAAAGCGGCCACATCACGTATCCCTACAATTGATCAAAACGACCCTTGACCGGCGCAAGCCCCGAGGCTATCTTCGGCGCGGCCGGATCCGCAGACTTCCGTGACGATGGCGATCTGCAGTCGAACGTCTTCATGTCCTCGAGGACGCCCGCCAGGCGCGGGCGAAGGGAAGGGAGACACCACGCGATGATTGGATGGCTGCGGCGGAAGTCCCGGACGTTTACGATCGTTCAGGCCCTGTTCTGCGCTGCCATCCTGACGTACGCGCTCCCGCTCCACGCTGCCGACCACGGAGACGCCCCCCTGATCGCGCATGATCAGGGGACCGACATCGGGGACGTCTACTTCTTCCTCGACCCGAACGACAACACCCAGGTGATCCTGGCCGTGACCACTCACGGCTTCATCACGCCGTTCGAGAACGCGAACCTCGGGTTCTTCGACAGCAAGGTCCGGTACCATTTCCAGATCGAGAACACGGGGGATGCGAAAGGGGATCTCTTCATCGACGTCTCCTTCTCCAAGCAGATAGCGCGGACCCAGCGGCAGTCGGCGACCGTCAGGTTCTCCGGACACTGCGGGCTCGGCGTATGTCCCCAGACGTTCACTGTGGCCGACGCCACCACGCTATCGTCGGGCTCGGCCGCGGTCGCGCCCGCGCAGAAGATCAACAGCTTCGGGCCCGGGCTGAAGCTCTTCGCAGGGCTGACCGACGACCCTTTCTTCTTCGACGGCCCCGCCGAGCTTCTCTACCGGGCCTCCCGGATCGCCGGTACGCCCAACCCCGCCGTCTTCGCCCGGAAGCGGGACGCCTTCGCGGGCTACAACATCCTGACCATCGCGCTCAGCGTGCCCCGGGTGATACTCGAGGGGCCTCGGAACTTCGCGTGCTTCGGGACGACGGCGCGGACGCCCTGCATCGGCCTTACGGTCTATACCCAGCGTCGGAACCCCAACGACGACGGCGACGATAATGACGAGGACCGTGACCGCGGCCGCCGTGACGAACACAACTTCGTGAACCTCGACCGAATGGGGATCCCGGCAGTGAACACGGTCTTCATCCGCCCCCTCGACCTCAAAGACAGCTACAACCGCGCCAGCACGGTCGACGATGCGGCGGGCGTCTTCGCGGGGGAGATCGTCGCAGCCCTTACGGCGCTCAAAACGACTGTCGGCATCCCGATCCTGGCTGCAATCGCGGTCACCAACGGTGACATCCTGCGTCTCAACCTGGACAGGGCGAACACCGGCCCCAGCGGCGGTACCAACCCGGGCACCGCGGCGGCCCCGGCCGGCTTCCCGAACGGGCGCCGCCTGGGCGACGACGTGATCGATACGATCGTCACGCTCGTCAACGACGGTCTGCCCGTCGTGCCCGGCGCGCCGATGAATCCAGCCGCCTTCCCTGGGTTCACCGAGGTCGACGGCGTGAACGCCAACGATGTGCCGTTGCAGAGCCAGTTCCCGTTCTTTGCCCCGGCGACCCAGCCGTTCCCCGGGGGGACGATAGACGACCGGACGCGGAACTGATCCCAGCGGCGCCGCCGGCGCCGAGGTCCTCGGCGCCGGCGGTCGTCCTATCTCGAAGGTCGATGGGCTATACGGTATGAGGGGGCGCGAGGCGGCGGCCGGGCTGGTGGGGTGGCTGCTCGCCGCCGGCGCCCTTTTGATGCCTGGGCTCCCGGGCGGCGCCGAGGCCCAGGGCCGGAGCGTCGACCTCACCATCCAGTTCTTCGAGGCTCGCGTTGCACGGGATCCCGGAGACTCTCTCAACTACGCGAAGCTCGGAGCCGCCTACATCCAGAAGGCACGCGAGACCGGCGACGTCAGCTACCATGAGCGCGCGGAGACGGCGCTCAAGAAGGCCCTCGAGCTCGGTTCCGATCCACGCACGGCGACGACCGCTGCGACCCACCTTGCGCAGGTCTACGCCGCGAAGCACCAGTTCCAGGACGCGCTCGCCCAGGCCCGCAAGGCGCTCGCCTACGGAACGGGTCAAGTCTTCCCGAACGCCATCATCGGGGACGCGTACCTCGAGCTGGGGGACTACGACCAGGCGTCGGCCGCCTACTCGATGCTGCGTGTGCTCACGGGGCCCGCCTATCCCCACAGCCGGCTCGCGCATCTGCATTTCCTGAAGGGGGACTCCGCGTCGGCGATCAAGGAGATGGAGCGCGGCGTCCAGGCACTGGCTGCCGCCCACGGAGCCGGCGAGAACCTCGCGTGGACTCAGGCGCGGCTCGGCGAGCTGTTCTTCCAGGTCGGCAACCTGGAGCGAGCAGCGAGGGCGTACCTGGCGTCCGCAGTGAGCCATCCGGGGTACCACCGCGCGCAGGCAGGGCTCGCCAGAGTCCGGGCGGCCCAGGCACGGTATCCCGAGGCGATCGAGCTCTATCGCCACGCGCTCGCGGTCATCCCGCTCTCGGAGTACGCCGCCGGACTCGGCGACGTCTACGCGAAGACCGGCCGTGGCGACGAAGCCAGGAAGCAATACGACCTGGTCGAGTACATCGGGCTCGTCAGCACGCTCAACAAGGTGATCTACAATCGCGAGCTCGCGCTCTTCTATGCCGATCACGACGTGAAGCTCCCGCGTGCGCTCGAACTGGCCGAGCAAGAGCTCGAGGTGAGGCGCGACATCTACACCTACGACGTCCTCGCCTGGGCGCTCTACAAGAATGGAAGGATCCGGGACTCCGTCGCGCCGATGACGGAGGCGCTCAAGCTCGGGACGAACGACGCGCGCCTGTTCTTTCACGCCGGCCTGATCTACCAGGCGCTCGGGGACGCCGGCAGGGCGCGCGGGTATCTCGACCGCGCCCTCACGACCAACCGTCACTTCCACATCCTGCAGGCTGAGGTCGCGGCGCGGACGCTGAAAGATCTCGGCGGCCCGCTCGGCCAGCCGTGATCCTGACCAGTGCCCGGGTACCGCGCTTCGCCGTCCTCGTGCTCGTCGTCCTCACCCTGCCGGCGGCCGTCGCCGCCCACCCGCTGGGGAACTTCAGCATCAGTCACTATACGCCGATCCGGATCGTGTCCGATCACGTCGAGCTCCGCTACGTCATCGACATGGCGGAGATCCCGACGTTCCAGGAGTTGCAGACGACGGGGCTCGTGCCGGAGGCCGGACACCCAACAATCGCGCCCTACCTGGCCCGTCGGGCCGCCGCGCTGAGCGACGGGTTGCGACTGGAAGTCAACGGGCAACGCCTGCCGATTCAGGTCGTCGAGCACGAAGCGATCTTCCCGGCGGGTGCGGGGGGCCTCCCCACGCTGAAGCTCGGCGTGGTGTATCGCGCGCCGCTCGACGGGGCATCGCGGCGGCCCATGAACGAGCTGCGTTATCGCGACGAGAATTTCGCCGAGCGCGCCGGCTGGAAGGAGATCGTGGCGATCCCCGCTGGTGGTGTCACGTTTTCAGGCACCTCGGTGCCCGAGCGCGATCGAAGCCAGGCGCTCTCGAATTATCCAGTCGATCTGCTGAACAGTCCGCCGCAAGACCTCGAGGCGCAGGTGAGGTTTGCAATCGACGTCACGCCGCCGGCCGTGGCCGGCGCCGGGACGCGCCCGGCGGAGCCGGCCCGGGCCGAACCCGGGCGAGCCGAGCCAAGTCAGACTGACCCGGGACTGCGGCCCAATGTCCAGCTGACGCCCCGCAGCCGCTTCACCGATCTGGTGGCGACCGGTGAGCTTGGGTTCGGCGTCGTCGCGACGGCGCTCGCCCGCTCGGCCGCGCTCGGGGCCTTCCACGCGCTCGAGCCTGGCCACGGCAAGACGGTGGTGGCCGCGTATCTCGTGGGCGCGCGGGGTACGGCGCGCCACGCCTTCCTTCTGGGTGTGATCGTGACCGCGTCGCACACTGCCGAGGTGTACCTCCTCGGTGGCGTGACGTTCTACGCCTCCCGCTACATCGTGCCCGAGCGGCTGTACCCCTGGCTGGCCGTCTGTTCGGGGCTGACCATTGCCCTCCTCGGCGATATCCTGCTGTTTCGGCGCTGGACCGGACGGGGCGATCACGGCCACGCCCACGATGATCACGGCCACCATCACCACGCGGGTCAGGGCCATGACCATGGACCGCACCATCATTCCGGTGAGGACCACGGCCATGGCCACGGACGTCACCAGCACACGGACTCAGCGAACGTCTCGCTGCGCGAGACCTGTTCGTGCTCGGCGTGACGGGTGGCATCGTGCCCTGCCCGGCGGTGCTGGTCGTCCTTCTCAGTGCGGTCTCGCTGCGCCGGATCGGTTTCGGCCTGGTCCTCATCGTCGCGTTCAGCGTGGGCCTGGCCGCGGTCCTGGTCATGCTCGGGCTGCTGATGGTGTACGCCCGACGCCTCATGGCGCGATTCCAGGAGGAGAGTGTCGTCATCACGCGCTGGCTGCCGCTGACGTCCTCCGCCGTCATCACCCTGGTCGGGGTCGGCATCACTGCCCGGGGGCTCGTGGCCGCGGGGATCCTGTCCCTTGGGCCGTCGTGACCATGGACTCGTCCCTCTCCACTGCGCTCATGGCCGGATTCCTCCTCGGAGTGCGGCACGCGCTCGATGCCGACCATGTGGCCGCGGTCTCGACGCTCGTCAGCCAGCACCGCAGCGTGCTGCGCTCCTGCCTGCTGGGGACGTTCTGGGGTGTCGGGCACACGGTGGCGCTGCTCGGCGCGGGCCTGGTGATGATCGTCTTCAAGCTCACCATCACGCCGGAGACCGAGAAGGTCATGGAGAGCGTGGTGGCGCTGATGCTCATCGCGCTCGGCGGCCACGTGGTGCTTCGCTCCCTGGGCCGCCTGCACGTCCACCGCCACGAACACTCGCACGGCGACGGACGCCACGCGCACGTCCATGCTCACCTCGGCGGCGACTCAGAGCACGCTCACGTCCACTTCCTGCGCGCGGGGGGCCGGCCCCTACTCGTCGGCCTCATCCACGGTCTCGCCGGCAGCGCGGCGCTCACCCTGCTCGTCATGAGCACGCTGCCGTCGACGATGGGTGCCATCGTCTACATCCTGGTGTTCGGAGTGGGCTCGACGATCGGCATGCTGCTCCTGAGCGGCGTCATCGGAATCCCGTTTGCCTTGTCTGCCTCTCGCTCGCGGGGAGCGAACGCGCTCGTGCAGGCGCTCGCCGGCACCGCCACGCTCGTGCTCGGGCTCGTCCTGCTCGCCGGATTCTCTGACCCGCGCTGAACGGTCGACCTTGGCGAGCGGATCGATGTGGCGATGACGGCCACGGTCACCGTGAACGCCGCCACATGGCTCGCCCTCCGCCTGGTGACCCGAAACGCCGAGGGGGCTACGGGCTGTCCCGTAACCCCCCGGAAAAGTGGAGCGGCCGACCGGATTCGAACCGGCGACGTCCAGCTTGGGAAGCTGGCATTCTGCCACTGAATTACGGCCGCGTGACGTCCTCCATATTACTCGACGGCGCTATTTCCCGTCCTTCAGCGACATGTCGTAAGCCTTGATCAGCTCGTCGCTGCGCGCCTTCCAGGTCAGGCGCTTGTTGGCCCCGTAGAGGTCGATCTGCTGGTAGAGCGGGACTGCCGGCATCTCCTCGATCCACAGCTTGTTGATCTTCTGGTACTGGGCGAGGCGCTTCTTCTCGTCCATGATCGTCTGCGCCTCGTCGATCATCCCGTTGAAGTCGTCGTTGTGCCAGTTGACGAAGGTGTTGCCGGAGCGGAACAGCGGCACGTACACCGTCTCGGCGTCCAGCGTCGGCGTCCCCCAGCCGATCAGCCACACGGGGCCGGCCTTGTGCACGTAGACCATGCTGTTGAGGTAGTTCACCCACTCGTGCGTGCGCAGCGTCGTCTTGATGCCCGCCTTGTTGAGCTGGCCGGCCGCCGCCTCGGCCACTTCCTTGTCACGCACGTAGCGGCCCTGCGGGGCGTTGAGCGTGATCTCGACACCGTTGGGGAAGCCGGCCTCGGCCAGCAGCTTCTTGCTCTTGGCCAGGTCCTGCTTGATCGGCTTGAGCGCGGGATCGAAGCCGAAGTGCATGCTGGGCAGCATGGTGGCCACGCGCACGGCCTTGCCATCGAGCACGCCCTTGATGATCTCGTCCACGTCGAGGGCGTAGGCCAGGGCCTGGCGCACGCGCTTGTCGACGGTGGGCCCGTTGTAGGGGCCGGTCGGCTTGTGATCCTTGTCCATCTGGTGCGTGTAGATCATCAGCTGGATGGTGCGGATCGAGGGCGCCGTGCTCAGGAAGATCTTCGGGTGCTTCTCGATGATGCCGGCCAGGTGGGGCGGGATGTTCACGGCCACGTCGACCTCGCCGTTCTGGAGCGCGGCCACCCGCACGGCGTCGTCGGGGATCGGCTTGAACACGACCGTCTTGATCTTGGGCGCGCCCCGCCAGTAGCCGGGGAAGGCCTCCAGCACGATCTCCTCGTCCTTGGCCCACTTCACGAACTTGTAGGGGCCGGTGCCGATCGGGTGCTTGGAGATCGCCGCCGTGTCCTTGCCCGCGTACTCCTTGGGCGGGTACATCGAGGCCTGGCGGAAGCCCATGGCGTTGACGAAGATCGGCCACGGCTTCTTGGTGTGCACGCGCACCGTGTAGGGATCGACGATCTCGACCTTGTCGATCGGCGCGAACGACGACGAGCCGCGCAGCTTGTTGGCCGGGTTGGCCACGCGCTCGATGCTGAACTTCACGGACTCGGCGTTGAAGTCCTCCCCGTTGTGGAACTTGACGCCCTTGCGCAGCTTCACCTCCCACACCGTCGGCGCCACGAGCTTGGGCAGCTCGGCGGCCAGGCTGGGGACGAGCTTCAGGTTGGCGTCGCGCTCGACGAGCATGTCGAAGATCTGCGCGGCCACGTTGGAGGCCGGCGTCTCCTGCTGATTCATCGTGTCGAGCGTCGAGGGGTCGACGCCCTGGGCGATGACCACCTTGCCGGCGGGCGTCGCGGCCGCGACGAGCGGCAGCGCCAGCGCGAGCGCGGCGAGCGTGACGGTGATGCGCCAATGACTCATGGGACGGCCTCCTGAGCGGCGAGGGGGTCGGTTCGGCGTTGAGTGTTCGTACTTTATGGGGCACCGCCCGACGAGTCAAGGTAGGCTAGCGCCTCCTCGCGCGTGCGGACGAGCCCGAGGTCCTGGGCCTCGCGCGCGCGCCCGAGCAGATCGCCCACCGCGGGCCCGGGCGGCAGGCCATAGCGCGCCATCACGTCCTCGCCGCGCAGCAACGGCGGCGCCGCGGCGGTCGTCTCGGCCTCCGCCCAGCCGCCCAGCAGGTCGCGGATGAGGGCAGCGCGGCGCCAGACGGCCAGCGGCGACGCCCCGGTCACCCCCGCGGCGTCCACCAGCGACAGCAGCAGCAGGTCACGCGTGTCCTCGCGCAGGTCCCGGAAGAAGCGGTAGCGCGCCCGCGGCGTCAACCGACCGGCGGCGGACATGTGCATGGGACGCAGGTGATGGCGGACGAGTCGCTCGAGAACCCCGCGTGCGCGCGCCGGAAGCTTGAGCCGCTCGCCGATGACGCGCGCGCGCGCGGCGCCGATCACATCATGCTCGAAGAAGCGTACGCGGCCGTCAATGATCCGGCGTGTCTCGGGCTTCGAGACGTCGTGCAGGAGCGCCGCCAGCTTGAGGACCTGGCCGCGGCGTACGTCACCGCCGAGCTCCTCGGTCATGTGGGCGGCGAGCTCCTCGCCGAACGGCCGGAGCTCCCGCAGGCCCAGGAGGAGCCCATCGGCCCCGGCCACCGTCCGGAGCGAGTGCTCGAGCACCGGGAACCGGTGGGGCGCCGGCTGCGCCGTCGCGCGCATCGCCTCGACCTCCGGCACGATCACCGCCAGCAGGCCGAGCGCGTCGAGGCGCCGGAGCGCGCGCGCCGTGCGCGGCAGCGCGAGCAGCGCGAGCAGCTCGTCGCGAACCCGCTCGGCGGCGACGCCGGCCAGTCCGCCGGCGGCGGCCCGGATGGCCTTCGCGGTGGCCGGCGTCAGGTGAAGCCCGAGCGTCGCCTCGAGCCGCGCGCCGCGGAGCGTGCGAAGGGGATCCTCGGCCAGCACCCGCATATCGTGCGTCCGAAGCCGCCGCGCCCGGAGATCGTCGAGCCCACCGGTCGGATCGATGACGCGGGCCCGGCCGCGACGCAACAGCTCGCCCACGGGGACCGCCAGCGCGTTCACGGTGAAGTCCCGCGCCGCCAGATCGCCCTCGAGTGTCGCGGCCCGCCAGTCCGTCACGTCGAGACACCCACCGGGCACGAGGACCCGTGCCGCCCCGCGCTCCGGATCGAGCGCCACGAAGACGCCGCCGAGGCGCGCCGCCACGCGGCGCGCGATGTCGAGCGCGCCGGACTGCACGGCGACGTCCAGGTCGGTGGGCCGCATCGGGCTCCTCCCGCGCAGCCAGGCGTCGCGCACGGCGCCGCCGACGAGCACCGGCGCCCGCGACCGGCCCGCGGCCGACTGTACGGCGCGCAGGAGCGCCCGCGCTGGCCGCGTCAAGTGGTCGAGGTGGAAGTAGGAGCCGAGCGGCGCCGCGCTGCGAGGCGACACTTCAACGGCTCGAACGAGGGAAGTGGGAGCCGAGCGGCGCCGCGCTGCGCACCTATGCGAGCTCGATGCCGCGCGCCCCGATGCGGTACTCGACGATCTCGTCGCTCATCACGCTTCCGCGATGCTTGACGACGCACAGCATGCGCGCCAGCCGGTTCCCGACGCGCTCGCTGCCGAGGACCAGGATGGTGTTCGCGGTGGCGCCGATGTCGCCGGTGGCGACCTTGCGCGCGAGCAGGTCTTCGAGTCGCGTCTCCTCCGTTGTCACCAGGAGCAGCGTCGTGACGGCGGTGTGGTCGTAGCGGTGCGCGTCGATGAACGCGCGGTGCTTCCACACCGGCAGGCAGATCTCCATGCCGAGCGTCTCGGCGTCCCGGTGGATGATCTTGCGATAGAGCTCGTCGAACACGAAGACCTGGATCGAGTCGGCGGGCGAGTCCATCGGCTCGACACCGTCGACCACGACCCGCCGCGTGCCCGCCGCGCAGTGGAAGTAGAGGAACGGCCGGACCGTGTAGAGCGCGTGATTGTAGGCGGCCTTCCAGCCCCAGTCGAACTCCCGGCCGCCGTCCGGCGTCGGCACC
>Ga0137409_10005703_pt1 | contig 12955 bp, 11 predicted proteins | sample CZODoug1_16funga_FD_122059 | JGI IMG/M metagenome (GOLD analysis project Ga0137409, IMG submission 122059) | Vadose zone soil fungal communities from Angelo Coast Range Reserve, California, USA - CZODoug1_16fungal (Hybrid Assembly) | ecosystem: Environmental > Terrestrial > Soil > Vadose zone...
ATCAAAAAATTCTCCCGCTCCTTTTTGCAGTCTCGCCTTGGAAAGGCCGCCATCAAGAGACGTTTCCTGTCGGAGTCCTGACACAGCCATTCATCGATGGTTCAAGGCCGTTGCGCAAGAGTGGCGACGGCATAGGGGCACTTGAACCCTTCGATTGGAGATATGAATGAAGACTCTCAGCAAAGCTTTCCTCGGCGCAGCAATGCTCATCGGCACCGCCGTTGCGGTTGCGGCACCGGCGGCCGCGCAGCCCTACGGCTACGGCGGCTATGGTTATTCCGGGCCTTCCTATGGCGAGCGAGGCACTTACGGCGATCCGTTCCGTCGCGGCTTTTACGACAATCATCGTCGCGGCACTTGGCGTTGGGATCCGATCCTCCACAGCCGGGTTTGGGTCCCTTACCGCTACAGCCGCTTCGACCGAGACCGGCGCGATCGCGATTACGGCTGGGACCATTACGAGGATCGCGGCGACTGGCGCCGTTGATGAAATCACGTCGGCTCCGGCAAGAGATTGCCGGAGCCGGCGGCGCTCTTCTCAAGTGCGCGAGGCGTCGAGCGCGAAGCGGGCCAATTCGCCGTTGAAGCGCGCAGGCTCTTTAAAGAACGGCGCGTGGCCGGTGCCGTCGTACCACGACGCCATCGCGCTCTTGCAATGAGCCATGATCAAATCACTCATGGCGGGCAGCACGACAATGTCCGAACGATCATGCGTGACCACCACGGGAACGGTGATGCCTCGCAGAACCGGGGTAAAATCCAAGTCCCGTTGGAGCAGCAAGGCGCGTACTTTCGGCTGCACGACCATGTTGTAGGCGAGCGCGGTTTCAAAATCCTCGGCGGCGAGCTTTTCTCCCAAACAGGCGCGCAGGAAATTGCGTATGGCAGAAATATTGGTGGGCAGGTCGTCCGCGCAGGCAGCGGGCGCATTTTGCAGGAAGCCTGGGCCGATCAGCGGGCCGAACGCCTTGCGCCCCAGCACGACGGCCGCGGCGACGAAATTGATTCCGCCAATCTTTCCGTCGCCATATTTCTGCACATAATCCGAAATGACGTAGCCGCCGTATGACCATCCGATCAGAATCGGTTTTACCAGCGCGAGCTGCTCGACAATTGCGGCGATGTCGTCGGCCCATTTTTCTCCGTCGCTATATTGCAATTGTTCCAAGGGCGCGTCCGACATGCCGTGCCCGCGGAGGTCGAGCGCGACGATCCGAAATCGATCGGTGAGATCGCTTTCATATTGCCGCACCCAAGAAAGATGGCATTGCGACCAGCCATGGATGAAGAGAAGCGGGGCACCGTTCGCATTTCCCCATTCGCGAACATGCAGCTTGACTCCGCCTCCGCCGATCACGCCGTGGACTTGAATCGCTTCCTCCCATGCGAGGTCTATGGAAGAACGACGGCCTTTTGAATGACGACCGGGGTCAGCGGCGCGGCATTGGGGAAAGGCCCCTGCCCGCCGCCGAGCGGCACCGCGGCAATGGCATCGACGACATTCATGCCGTCGAGGACACGCCCGAACACGGTGAAGCCGGTCTTGTTCTCGGTATCGTCGGCGCGACGATCGAGCCCGGGGTTATCGACGAGATCGATGAAGAACTCGGCCGTCGCCGAATTGGGCTCGTCGTCCCGCGCCAGGGCGACGGCGCCCCGCTTATTGGAGAGGCCGTTATTGGCCTCGAGCGGACTTGCGTCGTGGACCGGACGGCCAATGCCGTCGGCGCCGACGGAGCCTGCCTGGATCACGAAGCGCGGCACGACGCGATAGAAAAGCGTGTTGTCGAAATGGCCGTCCATCACATATTGCAAAAAGCTTTTGACCGTCGCGGGCGCGTGCACGCGATCGAGCTCCAAGACGATCACGCCCATGGAGGTCGTCAGCGACACCCTCGGCAGCAGAAAATCCTGGGCGCGCGCGAACCCAGGCTCGAGAAGCGCGCAAGCAAGCGCGATGAAGACAAGGCGCAAGGAGCGAAGCGGCAGAGAGGCGTTCATCTTTCAGCAACGCAAATGGGGGCAGCGGCGCAGCCTAACACGGCGCAAATCCAGGGTTTAGAGCGCAGCGATGGACTTTTTCACCTTACATTAAGCAATTTCCCGGCACATTCATCGGGTTAGGTCTCCACGAAATCGGCAGATCGCCGAGATTGGATGGCGCCGTGACCACACCGATGCAGGAACGCCGCTTGACCACCCGCGTGCACGCGGTGTGGAAGAAGATCGCCGGGACGTCGTTCCCGCGGCGCTCGCAAATCGATCCGACCGAGTTCGGCGCCGATTGGGCGAATTGCCTGATGATCGATCTCGATCAGGTGCCGGCGCGCTCGCGCTTCGCCTATTTGGGAAATGCGCTGCGCGATCCGACCTGGCCGACCTTCGACCGCCAATCGGTTTCCGACTGCCTGGAAGGAACGCTTCTGGAGCTGGTCACGAGGCACATTCCGCGCGTTGCGGTGACCAAGAAGCCGATCATTTTTGCCGGCTCCGCGGTGCACGACGACGCCACCATCCTGTACCGCACCGTGCTGCTGCCGCTGTCGGAAACCGGAGACCGCATCGACGGCGTCTTAGGCGCGATCTCGTACCGCGAGATCTCCGTCGCCGAAGAGATTCATCTCGCCGAGAGCGAGCAGAGCGACCGCGCGATGCATGACAGTCCGGCAAAGCCGGCGGCGCGTTCTGCTTCCCAGCGCCAGTCTCGGACGAACGGTTCCGCGTCGAAGTAATCCCGCGATAGGTCGCTAAAAACTAGCCGCAATAACGTCCCGTCGTGCGCCAAAGCGCCACGATCGCGTCGAGTTGCGGGCGATCGATGTTGGCGTTCTTCCAGGCCGCCGAGAAGCCACCGTGCCGGCTTCTGGGGACGTCGGTGTCGCCAAGGTCGCGAAACCGGATACGCATCGGCATCGGAACGCCCTGACCCAGAACGATGGCTTCGCGATCGCCCAGGAGCGGAAGATAATCCAACAGGTCCAGCGCACCGTCATGGGTGTTGGCGCGCATCACCTGTTGGTCGCGCTCGGTCGATAGCCGCATGGCGATGACGGTACTGCATTGGGAAATGATCGTGGTGTCGAGCTCCGAAGGGCGCTGGGTCACCAGTCCGATCGAGATGCCGTATTTGCGGCCTTCCTTGGCGATGCGGGCGAGCGCCTGACGCGTCGGCATGAATTTTTCGCTGTCCGCGGCGGGCGCGTAGCGGTGGGCTTCCTCGCAGATGAGAAGCATCGGCATGCGGCCTTCGCTCCACACCGCGAGATCGAAAGCAAGCCGCGCAATCAATGAAATTACGACGTCGAGAATTTCCGACGGCACCGCGGCGAGATCGATCACCGTGATCGGCTTCTCGTCGGTGGGCACCCGGAAAATCCGGCCCAGCACGTCCGCCATGGTGTCCTCGACGGTCAAGCTCCGGAACATGAAGCCGTAACGCGGGTCGGCGATGAGAGCCTCGATGCGGCTCTTCAGACGCAGGAACGGAAGCGTCGCCTGCACGCGTTCGAGCCGGCCCAGCTGTTCGTCGAGATGGGCGATGACGTCAGAAAGGTGAAAAGGCGACGGCGTGTCCACGGTGATGGCCGCGCCCTTCGCAATGGTGGACGGCCCGCCGTCATCCGCGGTGCGGATCAGTCCCGCAGGCGCGCCAATGTTGCGCTTTTTCGCGGCAACGATGGCGTCGGACAAAATCTGGACTTCGGCGTCGTGGTGACTGTCCGATCCGGTGAGGGCCGCGCACAGTTCCTGAAAATTCAACAGCCAGAAGGGCAAGCGCAAATTGCTGGGGTGAATGCGTTCCGCCCCGTCGCCGAACGCTTGCGCGTACTCGTTGTGAACGTCGAGGACGACGATGTGGGCATGATGATGCTCCAAGAGCACGCGCTGCAAAATGGAGGTCACCGCACAGGATTTCCCGCTCCCCGTGGTTCCCACGACGATGAAATGCTTTCCGAACAGCTCATCGACGAGGAAGCGCGCGGGCACGGTGGCATCCTGAAAGAGCGTGCCGATATCGATCGTCGAGGCTTCGGGATGGATGTAGACGCAGGCCAAATCCTCGCGGCTGGCATAGGAAACCGCGTCGCCGAGTGCCGGCGAATTTGAGACACCGCGCCGGAAGACGGGCTTTTTGGAGCGTTCATCGACTAAGATCTCGCCCGCGAGACTGAGCTCGACCAAACGGATCTCTCTTTCCTCCCCGGAACCGGCCGGCATCGGGGAACTCATGGCGGAAACGATGCCGACGACAGAGGACAGCGGAGTCGGAATCTTCACCAGCATGCCGATCTCAGTGCGTTTTACCTCGCCCGCGGCGGGACTATTCGGGAATGTGTCGAGGGCCGCCACGGCCTGCGATCCCGACACCGACACGATATGACCAAAGCGCGGTTGCGCCTTTGGCTGCGCGGCGCTCTGCGAGCCATCTTTGGACGGGATTCGAGCTACGGCACTCGGTTTCATGGACGACTCCTTGCGGCAACGCCGCCGGATTTGCGGGACTCTTCGGTCGCCGCAGGCAAGGTGAAAGTCACGGTTGTTCCCACCTTGGGCTGGCTGCGGATGTTGAGCTTTCCGCCATGTTGCAGAACCAGGGCCTTCGCGATGGTGAGGCCGAGACCGGTTCCTTCTTCATTGCGGGAATAGGTCGATCGTATCTGCGCGAAGGGTTCCAGCGCGCGTTCGATTTCATCGGGCGTCATGCCGCAGCCGGTGTCGGCGACGGCGACCGTGATGATGCCAGGCTCATCCATCTGGGCCGCCACGCACAGGCGTCCGCCCTCGCCGGTGAACTTGGACGCATTCGACAGAAGATTGATCAATATCTGTTTGAGCCTTAATTCGTCTCCGAGCACATTGGGAAGCTGGTCCGATACGTGGACGTCGAGCGTTTGGCGTTTTTGCTCGATGCGGGTTTCAGGCGCAACCTGCCGCGCAAGTGGAAGCAACTCATCGTCCGCCAGTTCGCCGGTTGGAGCAGGTACCGGCGCCGGCGCATCCTGTTTGGCCCGCTCCGCCTCGGGCAGCCGCGCCACCGTGCGCCGCCCCGGGTTTGGGATTGCCGGCGGAGTCTGGGTAGCAGGGGCGGGTGTGGCCGCAGGAAGGGGTGGTGGGGCATCAAACCCCCGCTGCGCGGACGCCGCCGCGCAATACAGGCCTGCCGCCAGTGCAATCGCCAGTGCAATCGCTTTCACGCTACCGATTCTACGCCGCAGGCTAGAGGTAGAGCAGTTGTTCCCGTTCGGCCGCGGTGGTTGCAAACCCGCGCTTTTCGTAGAAGTCGAAGATCGCGTCGACCACCGCGTCGTTGTCGTCCACCAGGCGCATCAGGTCAAGGTCCGTGGCGTCGATCATCCCCTGGTCGACCAGCGTCGTGCGCAGCCAGTCGAGCAGGCCGTTCCAGAACGATGACCCGACCAGCACGATCGGAATCTTGCGGCCCTTACCGGTCTGGATCAGGGTGAGCGCTTCCGACAGTTCATCCAAGGTGCCGAAACCACCGGGCATCACCACGTACGCGGCCGCGTACTTAACGAACGCGACCTTGCGCGCAAAAAAGTGACGGAAGCGCAACGAGATGTCCTGGTATGGATTGCCGCTTTGTTCGAACGGCAACTCGATATTCAGGCCCACCGAGGGCGACCGACCGCCAAACGCCCCCTTGTTGGCGGCCTCCATCACGCCCGGACCGCCGCCGCTGATAACCGCGAACCCCGCGTCAGAAAGCTTGCGTGCAATCTGCTCGGTCTGCGCGTAGATCGGCATGCCCGGACGGATGCGCGCACTGCCGAAAATCGAGACCGCCGGACGGACCTCGGACAGCCGTTCAGCGGCTTCGACGAACTCCGAGATAATCCCCCATAGATGCCACGACTCGCGCGCCTTTTGCGACGTCGCGCGCTCGGGCATCGTGACCGCGCGCAAGCTCGGGATGTTTTTCTGACGATCCAACATTCGAATCTCCTGTGAAGACCCTGCTACTCGTCGACGGCTCGAGCTACTTATACCGCGCATTTCACGCGTTGCCGGACTTGCGCACCGCCAAGGGTGAACCGACCGGCGCGATTCGCGGTTTTGTCGGCATGCTCAAGGTGCTGCGCGACCAGGTGCCGGCCGACTATCTCGCATGCGTGTTCGACGCCAAGGGCCGGACGTTTCGTGACGACCTCTACGCGGAGTACAAGGCGAATCGGACGGCCATGCCGGACGACCTGACGCGCCAGATCGGACCGATCCACGAACTGGTCGCCGCCCTCGGATGGCCGATCCTCGAGATCGAGGGCATCGAGGCCGACGATGTGATCGGCATCCTGGCAAGCCGCGCAAGCGGCCAGGGCCTGCGCACGGTGATCTCCACCGGAGACAAAGACCTGGCCCAGCTCGTCAGCGACCAGGTCACGCTTGTCAACACGATGACCAACGAAACACTCGATGTGGCGGGTGTGCGCGAAAAGTTCGGCGTTGATCCGCAGCGGATCGTCGACTACCTGACGCTGGTCGGCGATTCGGTCGACAACGTGCCGGGGGTGGAAAAGGTCGGGCCAAAAACCGCCGCGAAGTGGCTGACTCAATTCGGCTCGCTCGACGGTGTGGTTGCGGCGGCCGATCGGATCGAAGGCAAGATCGGGGAGAACCTGCGCAAGGCACTGCCATGGCTTCCCACCGCAAGAAACCTGGTGACGATCCGGAGCGACGGCGACCTTTCTGCGCATGTGCCGGACTTCGAAGCATTGCGCGTGCAGGAACCGGATAGCGCCAAGGTGCGCGACCTTTTCACGCGCTGGGAGTTCAAGGCGCTGTTGCGCGAACCGTCGGTTGGCACATCGGTTGGCATATCGGGCGGGGCATCGGCCGCCGCGGTGCCCGCTGCAGACAAGCCCGACCTGGCGCCGCCGCGGGCGCTGCCGATTGAGTTTGAAAACGCGACGGTGCTCGATGCTGCGCAGCTCGACGATTGGCTCGCGCGCGTCAAGGCTGCGCCGCTGGCGGCGATCGACCTTACGTTCACCGGCCTCGATCCAATGCTGGGCTGTCTGATCGGCATCGCATTGGCGGTCGAACCCGGACATGCGTGCTACGTCCCGTTGATGCATCGATATGCCGGCGCTCCGGCGCAGCTTCCGTTGACGGTGACCCTCGAGAAGCTCAAGCCCTGGATCGAAAGCGAGCAGCACAAGAAGCTCGGACACGATCTGAAGCTGGTCGCCCACGTGCTTGCCAATCACGGCTTGCGACTCGCCGGCATCGCGCACGACACGATGCTGCAGAGTTACGTGCTCGAGGCGCATCGCAGCCACGATGTGGACAGCCTGGCGGATCGGCATCTGGCGCGCAAGACGTTGACGCTCGAAGACGTGTGCGGCAAAGGAGCGGGCCGGATCGAGGTCGATCAGGTGACGGTCGAGCAGGCCGGTCAATACGCCGCCGGGCAGGCGGAGGTAACGCAGGCATTGCACCAGGCGCTGTGGCCGCGCATCGAAGAACACGAATCGTTGCGAAGTATCTACGCGGATCTCGAGATCCAGGTGCTGAAGGTTCTGTTCGAGATGGAGCGCACCGGCGTGCTGGTCGATCGTGCTGCGCTTGCACGCCAGTCGGCCGAACTCGGCCGGCGCATTCTCGAACTCGAAACCCAGGCGCACCAGCTCGCCGGACAGCCGTTCAACCTCGGATCGCCGAAGCAGATCGGCGAGATTCTGTTCGGAAAACTGAAGCTGCCGGTGGTGAAAAAAACCGCCAGTGGCGCACCATCGACCGACGAGGAGGTGCTGGAGAAACTCGCGCTCGACTATCCGCTGCCCAAGGCGTTGCTCGAACACCGCGGTCTCGCGAAGCTCAAGTCAACCTACTGCGACAAGCTGCCGGCATCGATCAACCCGGCAACCGGCCGCGTGCACACGAGTTATGGCCAGGCGGTTGCGGTGACCGGTCGCCTTTCTTCCAGCGAACCGAACCTGCAGAACATCCCGATCCGCACGCAGGAGGGAAGACGCATCCGCGAGGCGTTCATTGCGCCGGCCGGCAGTCGAATTGTTTCGGCCGACTATTCGCAGATCGAACTGCGCATCATGGCGCACATCTCCGGCGACGAAGGCCTGCTTGCCGCGTTTGCCGCCGGCGAAGACATCCACCGCGCAACCGCGAGCGAAGTCTTCGGTGTTCCGCTCGGCGACGTGAGCTCCCAGCAGCGGCGCTACGCCAAAGTGATCAACTTCGGCCTGATCTATGGGATGAGCGCGTTCGGCCTGGCATCGAATCTCGGCATCGACCGCGAGACGGCGAAAAACTTCATCGATCGATACTTCACGCGTTATCCGGGCGTTGCGCGTTACATGGAACGCACGCGCGCGCAGGCCAAGCAGCATGGTTACGTCGAGACGGTATTCGGGCGGCGCCTGTGGCTGGCCGAGATCAATTCTCCGAACGGCCCGCGCCGGCAAGCGGCAGAACGCGCGGCGATCAACGCGCCGATGCAGGGCACCGCCGCGGATCTGATCAAGCTCGCAATGATCGCGGTCTCACGCTGGCTGCATGCGCAGAACCGGCAAACGCGCCTGGTCATGCAGGTGCACGACGAACTGGTGTTCGAAGTGCCGGAGGCGGAACTCGCTGAAGTGCAGGCCGAGGTGCCACAACTCATGTGCGGCGTGACGCAGCTCAAGGTCCCGCTGGTCGCCGATGTGGGCGTCGGTGCCAATTGGGATGAGGCGCACTGACCGGCTTTGGGCTGCGCGTGATCGCTATTCGCGGTTGAACACCAGTTCGACGTCGGCCGACGTCGCCTGACCGGGCGGTTCGTAGCGCCAGGTCGTGACTGCACGGCGCGACTCGCGCTCGAAATACCCGGTCGGCGTCGCGCTGATGATCGTTGCGCTGCTTACCCGTCCGTCGGCCTCGATCGTCAGGCGCGCGACCACGCGCCCGTTTTGAATGCCGGCGCGGATCGCTTCGGGGGGAAAAACCGGGACAGTCCGACTGGATACGCGCAGCGGCGCGGTGATCGACGGCGGCTGTGGTGGGATGCCAAGCGCTGCCATCAACACGCGCTCCGAGCTGTTTGCCGGCGCCTTTGCAGGAGGCGGCGCAAGGACCACGCCTTCCGGGCGTTCAACCGCCGCAGCCGCCGGCGAATCACTCGATCTTGCAACGTGCGGTTCCACCGCCTGGGCAGTCGATAGTGCGGACGCTGCGCGTGACGCCTCGGCCGGCACCGCACCAGCGGTAACCGGAACCACGACCAGGGGCGCGGCGCGTGGCTCGACCGGTGCGTCTTGCGCAAGTGGCGTCGGAACAGCCGGCGCGCGCGGGGTCTCGGTGGTAGCGGGCGTGCTCGGACGTCGCGGCTGCGGCACCGCCTTGCGGCCGCCGGCCTTGTCGTCGATGCCGGCGATCATCCGCAGCACCGAGTTGTTTTTGACATCAACACCGGCAAACGGGTCGCTCGACGATTCAGTCGGTGCAGGTGCGGGCGGCGCTACCGGCGCCGGTGCAGCTTGCGCCTGGTTGTTCGGCACGGGTACACGCGTTGCGATCGGTCCCGCCACCGCACGCGAGTTCGGCGCTTCGGTCGGAGCAAACGATGCCTGCGCGGCGACCCAGATCGCCCCGACCGCGGTGGCGATGCCAAGCAACAGCTTCCATGCGATAACGCCGTGGGCGCTTCGCCATCGGGGTGCGCTGGCAAGCTTCATGAACACGGGCGCGTTCTCTGCCGCGTCGCCATCGCTGGTTCCTCCGGATTCCAGTCAGGACCCGTCCACAGGATACTGCGGACTAACCTGATCGCGGCAGCCCGGCTCAGCCGGGCACTACCCGCCGTCGCGGGAAGGACCGTGGCCTTTGACTCCTGAACCCGCCTTTGACTCTTGAACCGGGCGGGGCAAGCGCTAAAGGGTGAAGTTCAAGGCGGACAACAGAGTTCCCGGAACGCGGCTCGTTTCGATGGAGCGCTGAACGTAGGTACCTGAGTTGACGATCCATTCGCGCTCGCGGGTGAAATCGACCAGGCTCTCGCCGAGCATGCGAAACAGCGAGTCGTCGAAACGCATCACCGAAAGCGGCGCGACGATGTGCCCGCGTTCGACCCAGAACGTGCCGAAACGCGTCATCCCGGTGATGCGGCCGTTCGGGCGGTCCGAGTAGTTCAGGTACCAGAGATTGCCGACGTACGCGCCGGTGTCGAGTGCAGCGAGCACGTCGTCCTGCGCCAGGTTGCCGCTGTCGAGCTCCATCGATTGCATGGTTTCTTCGTCATCGGCGCCATTGGCGGCGAGGCCGTATTCACGCGCGGTCCGCGGCGATACGAGCGACCCCGCATGGCGGCCCGCAGCGATCAGATCGACGGCGGCGGGTTTGACGAAACCCGCTGCGTCGAACGCGGGTGCAAGCCCGCCGGTGGTGTTTTCGCGCAGATGCACGCGGTCGGAAAGGCGTGCGTCGCGCTCGACCAGGCGCTGGATCGGGCTCTGTTTTGTCTGTTGTGCCTTGGCCGACACGCCGCCCCAGTTGAGCATCCAAAGAAGTTCGTCGACCGCGGCAGGTGCGAGGTACGCACGGCAAGTACCCGGTGCCATGGTCTTGGGCGGCTGCGCAAGATAGGCCAGCCGTTCGCGCGCGGCCTCGATGCGCCGGGCTGCATCTGCACGGTCCCAGTCGGTGCCGGCGTAAGCCGACTTAACCGCCTTGTCTTGCGCGTGATAAAGCGACCACTCGAAATTGAAACAGTCGACCGCATGCCAGTTGCGCTGGCCGGCGGAGTTGGCGAACCCGCGGAAGACCGGACCACTTGCAAGGATGCCGACAAGGTCGGATCCGCTTGCACTCGCGATGACGGTTTCAATCGCCTCGGCACCGCGTGGCAGTTCACCGGAGCGCACGAGTTCGGATGACTGAACCGCGGTCGAATAGAGCAGATACGGATCCTCTGGCAGGGCTGGAAGATCGTCGCGCAGCTCTGCCAGGACCGTGTCGACCGCGGCGTTGTCGCTTGCCGGGTCGGTCGACAAGGCAAATCGCACCGTTGCGTGACGGTTGCCATCGATCAGGGTCAGTGTGAGGTGCGCCTGGCGCACCGTCATCGCCTGGCGCACGCGTGCCTTGTTGAAGCGCACGAAGTCGGACACCTCGCCGGAAAAATTCGCGAGCAGGAATTCCGATCCGCGCAGTCCGGCAACCGCGCGATCCACCACGCCGAAAAAGAGCTCTTTCATGATCAGCGCTCCGCCCCGAAAACGTCGACGCCGCTGAACTTGCATGCCGGACTGGCGTGGCCGACGCGAATGGTCTGGTTCGGCTCGCCCTTGCCGCAGAACGGCGTGCCGAGCACTTCGAGCGTGGCGGCATTGCCCACGAGCGAGAGCGATCGCCAGAACGTCGCCGAGATGCCGCGGTAGTTCGGGTTGCGCACCACCTCGGCCAGTTTGCCGGCGCGGATGCGTTGCCCCCACTCGCAGCCGAATTGAAACTTGTTGCGCGAATCATCGATCGACCACGACGTGTTGGTCGTCATCAACACACCATCCTCGATCGAGGCCACCAGGTCGGCAAACGATGTCGTGCCGGGCTCCACGTTGAGGTTGGACATTCGATCGATCGGCGGCCGGTTCCAGCTGCTCGCGCGCGCCGTCGCCACGCCGGCGATATCCGGGCGCGTGCGTCGTGCGCGCTGCTGCGAGACGCTTCCGCCCAGCGGTCGCACGAGGATGCCGTCCTTGATCAGGAACTCGCGACGCGCGCTTGCCCCTTCGTCGTCGAACGCAAAGTTCGCGAACTCGAATTCGCGGGTCGGATCGAACGTGACATTGAGCAACGGCGAGCCGTACTGATACGTCCCGAACATGTCGAGCGTGACGAAACTCGTGCCGGCGTAATTGCGTTCATCGCCGAGAATCCGATCGAGTTCGAGCGGATGGCCTATCGACTCGTGGATCTGCAACATCATCTGGTCCGGCATCAGCAGCAGATCGAACTTGCCGGCCGGACAGTTCGGCGCTGCGAGCAACCGCAACACCTCGTCGGCGGTGCGCGCGCCGGCGCCGGCAAAGCCGGAGCGCGCGAGCACGTCGGCATCGCCTTGCTGGCAGAAGCCGTTGTGGCGTCCGCCCCACGAACGCGTTTGTGTCAGCCCGGCACGGTGCCCCGTAACGTGCAGTGCGGGAACGGTGAAGCGCCATTCCTGCAATGCTTCACCGCCGTCGGCGGTGAGCATGAGCTGGCGGGTGTGGGTGGTCCAGAGTTGCGCGGCCCAATCGACGATCTGGTCGTTCCGCCGGCACGCCGCCGATTCGCGGTGCAGCAGTTCGAATGCGTCCGCCTTCGACAGATCCGCTCCCGAAGCGCCAGCGGAGCGGTACGCGCCGCGTGCCGAGGGCAGAGCGGGTGCCTGGCCATCGAAAACGCTGCGTCCGCGACTGAGCTGCGCCCACTCTGTTGCGCGCGCAATCGCAGCGGAAAGGCCCGCGTCGGAGAGATCGCTGCTTGCCGCGTAACCGATGCCGTCACCTTCGACAACCGTGACCATGGCGCCGAAGTCGCGCGTTGTCTGGGCCGGTTCGGCGACGTCCTGGCGAACGCAGAGGAACCGGGAGGTCTCGTCGAGCACGCGCAACGCGCAGTAGTCGACCGAAGGTGCGATGCGACGGAAACGAACCCCGATCGACTCGGCATCAAAAGGCATTTGCTGCTCCACGGACGGACCGCGGGTCAGCTCGCGGCCATCCAAAAAAAGCCGCAGCCCTTTTGAGGCGGCGGCACGTGTCTTTGGGATGCGCGGATTGTAAAGGCGCAGCGCGCTGTTTTCGCAATGGCGGGCCTGCCTATACTCGGCGCCCCCGAACTGTTGGCCCACCAAACAACGAAATCCGAAGGAGAAAAGTCATGGACGAATCAACCAGTCTGCGTGACGCCGCCGAGGAAATCGACAGCCTGCTGCCTGCGTTGCACTTGAACCGGCGTG
>Ga0137409_10005705_pt1 | contig 12954 bp, 15 predicted proteins | sample CZODoug1_16funga_FD_122059 | JGI IMG/M metagenome (GOLD analysis project Ga0137409, IMG submission 122059) | Vadose zone soil fungal communities from Angelo Coast Range Reserve, California, USA - CZODoug1_16fungal (Hybrid Assembly) | ecosystem: Environmental > Terrestrial > Soil > Vadose zone...
ACACGTACCGGCCGGTGCTCATCGGCGAGATCCTCAAGGACGGCCAGTTCAAGATCATCTCGCGCACCAAGGGCCTCGTGGAGCCGGAGCCGTGGTCGAAGTACACGAGCCCGGACAAGGGCTGCGACTGGGTCAAGCACCAGGGGACCTATCAGAAGAAGGCCTGATGAAGCGTCTGCTGCTGCTGCTGCTGCTGTTGCTCGTGGCGTGGCTCGCCGGACCCCCGGCGAGCCACGCGCAGTCTCCGGAAGCGCTCAAGGCGCTCGCCGATCTCGCGGTGGACGACGGTGACAAGCGCGAGGCGGCGGTGAACGCGCTCGGCGGCACGCGCGATCCGAAGTGGCTCGACTTCCTCGGCGCGCTCCGCGATGGGAACGTGTACGCGCGCACCCAGGGCAAGACGGCGGACGTGGTGATCGGCGGCGCCAAGTCCACCAAGGGCGAGGCGGAGCTCGTCGAGATCGCCTCCGCCTATGACCGCAATCCGCTCGGCACCGTCGCCGCGTCGAGTCTCACCGAGATCGCCGCCGATCGCCGGCTGCGGATCGCCATCAAGCCGTTCCTCGACGCCGACGAGACACGCGTACAACTCGCCAGCCCCGACGCGGAGACGCGCCGGGGCGCCGCCATGAAGCTCGGCCACCGGGCCGACGCGGCCGCAGCGGCGGTAGTCGAGGCCGCCATCGCGCGGGAACGCGTCGAGCACGTGCGCCACGCGCTGCGGGAAGCGCTCGCGCTCATCCGCCTCGCGCACGGCGAGCCGGCGGTCCGCATCCTCGCCGTGCAGTCGCTGGGCGACCTCCACTCGTTCGACGCCATGCCCGCGCTGCAGAAGCTGGCCGTGGACGCGGGCGCCTCACCCGCGGAGCGCGACGCCGCGACCCAGGCCATCCGCCAGATCGAGCGCTGGAGCCTGCTCGTGCGCACCGTGGAGACGGTGTTCCAGGGCGCCTCGCTCGCGTCCATCCTGCTCCTGATGGCGCTCGGACTGGCCATCGTGTTCGGCCTGATGGGCGTGATCAACATGGCGCACGGCGAGCTGATGGCGCTCGGCGCCTACAGCACGTTCGTCGTGCAGAACGTGTTTCGGGCGCGGTGGCCCCAGTGGTTCGACGCGTACTTCGTGGTGGCGCTGCCCGTGTCCTTCGTCGTCGCGGCGCTCGTCGGCGTCGTCCTCGAGCGCGGGGTGATCCGCCGGCTCTACGGCCGCCCGCTGGAGACGCTCCTGCTGACGTGGGGCGCCTCGCTGATCATCCAGCAGGGGCTGCGCCTGTGGTTCGGCGCCGCCAACGTGGACGTCTCCTCGCCGAGCTGGCTCTCCGGCGGCTTCGCCCTCATGACCGGGCTCACTCTGCCGTTCAACCGGCTCTTCATCATCGCGCTGGCGTCGGTGAGCGTGGCCGGCATGTACTGGCTGCTCTTCCGCACCGACCGCGGGCTCACCATCCGGGCGGTGACCCAGAACCGCGGGATGTCGTCGTGCCTCGGCGTGCGCGCGGGCGTCGTGGACGCGGTGACCTTCGGGCTCGGCGCCGGCCTGGCCGGCCTCGCGGGGGCGGCGCTCACGCAGATCGGCAACGTGGGGCCGTCGCTCGGCCAGAACTACATCGTCGACTCCTTCATGGTGGTGGTGACGGGCGGCGTCGGGAAGCTCGCGGGCACCATCCTGGCCGCGGCCGGCATCGGCGGACTCAACAAGGGCATCGAGCCCGCGCTCGGCGCGGTGTTCGCCAAGGTGGCCATCCTGGTCGCGGTCATGATCTTCCTGCAGCGCCGGCCGGCCGGACTCTTCGCCACGCGGGGACGCAGTGCCGAAGCGTGAGGCGGTCGCCATCGCCGTCGCCGCCCTGCTGCTCGTGGTGGTGCTGCCGATCTGCAACGCGCTGCCCACGAGCTCGCCGCTGCATCTCTCGGACTTCCGGCTGAATCTCTTCGGCAAGTTCCTCGCGTACGCGATCCTCGCGCTGGGCCTGGATCTCCTGTGGGGCTATGCGGGCGTCCTCAGCCTCGGCCACGGCGTGTTCTTCGGGCTGGGCGCCTATGCGATGGGCATGCATCTGATGCTGGAGATCGGCTCCAAGAGCGTGTACCAGAGCGCGCTGCCGGACTTCATGGTCTGGAACCAGATCAAGGAGCTGCCGCTGTTCTGGAAGCCGTTCTACTCGGGCGCCTTCACGCTGGCGGCGGTGGTGCTGGTCCCGGCCCTGTTCGCGCTGGCGTTCGGGTTCCTCGCCTTTCGCAGCCGCATCCGCGGCGTCTATTTCTCGATCATCACGCAGGCGCTCGCGCTGTCGGCGTGGCTGGTGTTCAACCGGAACGAGATGCGGCTCGGCGGCACCAACGGCCTCGCGGACTTCAAGACGATCTTCGGCTTTCCGCTGAACCAGCCGTCCACGCAGCGCGGCCTCTACGCGGTCACGGCGGCAACGCTCGTAGTGGCGTACCTGCTCTGTCGCCGGATCACCGGCAGCCGCGCGGGCAAGGTGCTGGTGGCCATCCGCGACAGCGAGACGCGCGTGCTCTTCTCCGGCTACTCGCCGGCCCGCTACAAGCTCTTCGTGTTCGTCGTCTCCGCCGTGCTGGCCGGCGTGGCGGGCGCGCTGTACGCGCCGCAGGTCGGCATCATCACGCCCGCCAAGATCGGCGTGCTGCCGTCGATCGAGATGGTGGTGTGGGTGGCCGCCGGCGGGCGCGGCACCCTGGTGGGCGCGGTGGCCGGGGCGGTGGGCGTGAACTGGATGCAGTCGTGGCTCACGACCAGCTATCCCGACGTCTGGCTGCTGTTCCTCGGCGGCCTCTTCATGGGCGTCGTGCTGTTCTTCCCGGACGGCGTCGTCGGCGCCGTCGCCCGCGCGGCCGCGCGCGTCTGGTCGCTCACGGGACGTGCGCCGTCGACGGCCACGCCAACCGCCAGCGCCCGCAGCCGAGCATGACCTCCACCGGCTCCATCATCTATCTCGAGGACGTGACCGTCTCCTACGACGGCTTCAAGGCCCTGTCGCGCCTGAACTTCTACATGGACCGCCGCGAGCTGCGCGTGGTCATCGGCCCGAACGGCGCGGGCAAGACGACGCTGCTCGACGTGATCTCCGGGCGGGCGAAGCCCGAGCACGGGCGCGTGATCTTCGGCGACCACACCGATCTCCTCCCGCTCGCCGAGAACGACGTGGTCGGGCTCGGCATCGGCCGCAAGTTCCAGACGCCGTCGGTCTTCGTCAACCTCAGCGTGTGGGACAACGTCGAGCTCTCGCTCAAGCGCGCCAGCAAGGGCGTCTTCGCCGCCCTCCTGGAGCGCGATGCCGCGGGCGAGCGCGAGCGGATCGCGGCCACGCTGAGCACGGTGGGGCTCGAGGGCAAGGCGTCGCTGCCGGCCGGCGTCCTGTCGCACGGGGAGAAGCAGTGGCTCGAGATCGGCATGGTGATGGCGCTGGATCCGGAGCTGCTGCTGGTGGACGAGCCGGTGGCGGGCATGACCGACGAGGAGACGGCGCGGACCGGCGAGCTGCTGGAATCGATCGCCGCCGACCGCTCGGTGCTCGTCATCGAGCACGACATGGAGTTCGTGCGACAGATCGCCCGGAAGGTCACCGTGCTGCATCAGGGCACGGTGCTGTGCGAAGGCCCGGTGGAGCAGGTGCAGTCGGATCCGCGCGTGCTCGAGGTCTACCTCGGGCGCCGCCGCGAGACGGCCGATGCTCACGGTTGAGCGGCTCGACGTCGCCTACGGCGGCTCGCAGGTGCTCTGGGGCGTCGACCTGTCGGTCGCCCAGGGCGACGTCCTCTGCCTGATGGGTCGCAACGGTGTGGGCAAGACCACGCTGCTCAAGACGGTGATGGGCCTGCTGCCCGCGCGCGGCGGGCGCGTGACCTTCGACGGGTCGGACATCACGCGCTGGTCGACCGACCGGCGCGCGCGCGCCGGCATCGGCTACGTGCCGCAGGGCCGCGAGATCTTCCCGCACCTCACGGTCGAGGAGAATCTTCGGGTGGCCCAGCTGGGCTGCGGCCGCGCCGACAGGATGGACGACGTGCTCGAGCTGTTCCCCGCGCTCCGGCGGTTCCTCGGGCGCAAGGGCGGTGTGCTGTCGGGCGGCGAGCAGCAGATGCTGGCCATCGGGCGCGCGCTGCTCACGCGTCCCAAGCTCCTCATGCTCGACGAGCCGACGGAGGGCATCCAGCCGTCGCTCATCCTCGAGATCGAGGAGGCGATCCGGCGGATCAAGAAGGAGATGGGGCTGGCCGTGCTGCTCGTCGAGCAATATCTCGACTTCGCCGAGCGCCTGGCCGACGCGTATGTGATCATGGCCAAGGGCGCGGTGGTGGCGGCCGGCGCCACCCGGGATCTGCACGCCGACCAAGTGAAGCAGCATCTCACCGTCTGAGGCTCGGAGGTCCAGCGATGCACCTCACGCCCCGGGAGCAGGAGAAGCTGCTCATCTTCACCGCGGCCGAGCTGGCGCGCCGGCGCCGGGCCCGCGGTCTCAAGCTCAACCATCCCGAGGCGCTCGCCATCATCACCGCCGACATCCTCGAGGGCATCCGCGACGGGCGCACCGTCTCCGAGCTGATGGAGGCGGGCTTGTCGATTCTCCGGCGTGATGAGGTGATGGAAGGCGTCCCCGAGATGATCGACGAGGTGCAGGTCGAAGGCACCTTCCCCGACGGCACCAAGCTGGTCACGATCCACCACCCCATCCGCTGAGATGGTCGTGAGCCTCGAGGTGTGGGCGCTGTTCGTCGTCACGGAGAGCATCCTCTGCCTCACGCCGGGACCGGCCGTCCTGCTCGTCGTCGCGCAGGCCCTGGGCCGCGGCGCCGCGGCGTCGGTCTGGGCGACGCTCGGCATCCTCACCGGAAACGCCCTCTACTTCGCGCTCTCGGCCACGGGGCTGGGCGCGCTGCTCCTCGCGTCGTACGAGCTGTTCGCGCTCGTCCGCTGGCTGGGCGCCGCCTATCTGATCTGGCTCGGCGTGCGAACATTTTTGGGGCGCTCGGCCACGCGCTCGACCGCGCCGACGGTCGCGATGGGACGGCGGCGAACGTTCGTGAACGGTTTCGTGCTGCAGGCGGCGAATCCGAAGGCGTTGCTGTTCTTCGTGGCCCTGTTGCCGCAGTTCATCGAGCCCGGCGGCCAGGTGGCCGGCCAGGTCCTCGTGCTGGCCGTGACCAGCGTGGCGATCGAGCTCGTGATCCTGCTGGCCTACGGCGCGGCCGCGGGACGGCTTCACGCGCTCACCGCGAGTCCTCGCGTCGCGCGTCTCGCCGACGGTCTGGCCGGGACGATGCTCGTGACCGCCGGCGTCGGCCTCGCCGCTGTTCGCCGAAGCTGATCGGAACGCTGCCGAGCCCAAGGAGGCCGCGATGATTCCAGGGGAGTACCTGCTCGAGAGCGGCGACATCGAGGCGAACGTCGGACGGCGGACGCTCGAGCTGACCGTCGCGAACACGGGCGACCGTCCGATCCAGGTCGGCTCGCACTTCCACTTCTTCGAGGTGAACCGCGCGCTGCGGTTCGATCGCGCCCAGGCGTTCGGCATGCGGCTGAACGTGCCGGCGGGCACCGCCGTGCGGTTCGAGCCCGGCGACGCCAAGCGCGTGACGCTGGTCGAGCTGGCGGGCGCGCGCCAGGTCCACGGCCTGAACGGCCTCACCGCCGGCGGCACCAAGGAGCAGGCCCTTCAACGCCTCGACCGCTGGAGCGGAGCCACCAGTGCCTAGGGCAGGCCACCCACGCTCTGCCCCGGCCTCGCGGACCCCGCGACAAACGGCCCGACGATGACCCTGCGGCTGACGCGCCGGCAGTACGCCGACCTCTACGGCCCGACCGCGGGCGATCGCGTCCGGCTCGCCGACACGGAGCTGCTCATCCGCATCGAGCGTGACCTCACCGTCCCCGGCGAGGAGGCGAAGTTCGGCGGCGGCAAGGTGATCCGCGACGGCATGGGACAGTCGGCGCGCGCCACGCGCGGCGACGACGTGCTGGACACGGTCGTCACCAATGCGATCGTCGTCGACCACTGGGGCATCGTGAAGGCCGACATCGGCATCCGCGACGGCCGCATCGTCGGCATCGGCAAGGCCGGCAACCCCGACATCATGGCCGGGGTCACCAAGGGCATGGTGGTGGGCGCCGGCACCGAGGTCATCGCGGGCGAGGGAAAGATCGTCACCCCGGGCGGGCTCGACACGCACATCCATCTCATCTGCCCGCAGATCGTCACCGAGGCGATCAGCGCCGGGCTGACGACGCTGCTGGGCGGCGGCACCGGGCCCGCGACGGGTACCGCCGCCACCACGTGCACGCCGGGCGCGTGGAACATGCACCGGATGCTGGAGGCGATCGAGGAATTTCCCGTCAACCTCGGCCTGCTGGGCAAGGGCAACGCCTCGGCGCCCGGGCCGCTGCGCGAGCAGATCGAGGCGGGCGCGGTCGGCCTCAAGCTGCACGAGGATTGGGGCACCACGCCGGCGGCGATCGACACCGCGCTCGCGGTGGCCGACGAGCACGACGTGCAGGTGGCCATCCACACCGACACGCTGAACGAGGCGGGCTTCGTCGAGGACACCATCCGCGCCTTCAAGGGCCGGACGATTCACACGTATCACACGGAGGGCGCCGGCGGCGGCCACGCGCCGGACATCCTGCGCGTGTGCGGCGAGCCCAACTGCCTGCCCTCCTCGACCAATCCGACGATGCCGTTCACCATCAACACGATGGACGAGCACCTGGACATGCTGATGGTCTGCCACCATCTGAACCCGTCGATCCCGGAAGACCTCGCGTTCGCGGAGTCGCGGATCCGGGCGGAGACGATCGCCGCCGAGGACGTGCTGCACGACATCGGCGCCATCAGCATGATGTCGTCGGACTCGCAGGCGATGGGCCGCATCGGCGAGGTGATCATCCGCACCTGGCAGACGGCGGACAAGATGAAGCGGCAGCGCGGCGCGCTGCCCGGCGACACGGCGGGCGACGACAACCGCCGCATCAAGCGCTACGTCGCCAAGTACACGATCAATCCGGCCATCGCCCACGGCCTCGCCGAGCACGTGGGCTCGCTGGAGGTCGGCAAGCTCGCCGACCTCGTCGTCTGGAAGCCGGCCTTCTTCGGCGTCAAGCCGGAGCTGGTGGTGAAGGGCGGCCTCATCGCATGGGCGGCCATGGGCGATCCGAACGCGTCGATCCCCACGCCGCAGCCGGTGCTCTATCGCCCGATGTTCGGCGCCCTCGGCCGCGCGCGCGGCTCGACGAGCCTGACCTTCGTGTCGGCGGCCGCGCTGGCCGCCGACGTGCCCCGGCGGCTCGGCCTCACCCGCCGGGCGGTGGCCGTCACGCGCTGCCGCGGTCTCGGCAAGAAGGACATGATCCACAACGACGCGCTGCCGCGGATCGAGGTGGACGCGGAGACGTACGAGGTGCGCGCCGATGGCGAGCGGCTGACCTGTGAGCCGGCGCGCGTGCTGCCCATGGCGCAGCGGTACTTCCTGTTCTGAGCCAACACCTTCAATGTGCTACAGTGTGCTACATGAAGTATGTGTCGGATACGGTGGGAGTCAGGGAGCTTCGTCAGAACCTGAGCGTCTATCTACGGCGTGTTCGGGCCGGCGCGACGCTGAAGGTCACCGAGCACAGGCGCACGGTCGCGGTGCTGGCCCCGGCCGGCTCGGGCACCGCGCTGGAGCGGCTGATCGCTTCCGGGCGCGTCCTTCCCGGGAAGGGCAATCTCGCCGAACTTGGAGTCCCGCGAGGGCGTCGAACGCGACGAGCGAGTCGTGCATTGGAGACCAATCGCGCGGACCGGCTGTAGCGCGTGATCCTCTACCTCGACGCCTCGGCGATCGTCAGGGTCATCGCCCCGGAGAACGAATCCGCAGCGCTGGTGCGAGTGCTGGAGACGCGGACCGAACAAGCCACGAGCGCGCTGTCCCTGGCCGAAGTGCCGCGCGCGCTCAGACGGATTCGTGCGACGGCCGCCATGATGCGTCGCGCCGAGCGCGCCCTGGGCCAGCTGAGTCTCATTCGTGTCGATCGCGACATCCTCGAGATCGCCGGGGAGTTCCGTCGTCCGGACCTTCGGACGCTCGACGCCGTGCATCTCGCGAGCGCCCTTTCTCTTGGTGCCGACCTCGAGGGTGTCGTGACCTACGATCGGCGGCTGTCGGCGGCGGCCCAGGGAGCGGGCGTCAGGGTGTTGGCGCCCGCGTAAGGTCAGCGACGCGCCAGACATGACCGAGCCGGTCGTCGTCATCACGCGGCCGCACGTGCACGTGCACGACGCCGATCTGTCCCGGCGCGAGCGCGACCTGCTCGTGCTCACGGCGGAGGAGCGCCGCTGGGGGCGGCGGCGGGTGATCACGCAGGCCGGGCGCACGCTGGCGCTCGCGCTGCCCACCGGCAGCACGCTGACGCCCGGCGACATCCTGCACGTCACGGCCGACTGGTACGTCGTGATCGAGGCGGCGGCCGAGCCCGTGCTGGCGGTGACGCCGCGCTCGCGCGACGAGGCGCTGCGCATCGCCTACGAGGTGGGCAATCGCCACTTCACCTTCGCCCTGGACGGCGAGCGCCTGCTGCTGCCGGACGATACGGCGATGGAGCACCTGCTCGCACGCCTCGACGTCCCGTTCGAGCGCGTGCAGTCGATCTTCGTGCCGCTCGGGGCCGGGCACCGCCACGATCATGACCACTGAGGTGCTGCTCGCCCTCCTGCAGCTCGGCGACGGGCTCTTTCCGGCGGGCGGCTTCGCCCACTCGTTCGGGCTCGAGACCTACGCGCAGGAGGGGCGCGTGCGCGACCGCGCCGGGCTGGAGGCGTTCGTGACGGCGCACCTCGAGGGCGCGGCGGGCCCGGGCGACGCCGTCGCCGCCGCCGTGGCCACGCGGCTGGCGGCGGCCGGCGACCTCGCCGCCTGGTGCGCGCTGGACGCGCGGCTCGACGCGATGAAGACGGTGCCGGAGTTCCGCGCGGCGAGCCGCCAGATGGGCCGGCAGACGGCGCGCGTCGCCGCGACGCTCGGCGACGACGCGGTACTCGCCGGCGTCGTGCGCGCGATCGATGACGGGCTCGCGCCCGGCCACCACGCGGCCGTCTTCGGCGCCGCCGCCGGCCGCTTCGGCGCCGGCGCCGAGCCGGTCGCCGCCGCCTATCTCTACTCGACGGCCACGCTGCTCGTCGGCGCCGGCCTGCGGCTGCTCACCCTGGGCCAGCTCGACGGCCAGCGCGTGCTGGCGGCCGTGCGGCCGCTGATCGCGCGGCTCGCCGCGGAGGCCGCGCGCGCGACGGCCGAGGACATGTGGACGTTCACTCCCGCGCTCGAGCTCGCCGGCCTGCGCCACGCGAGGCTCGACATGAGGTTGTTCAGGTCATGACGATTCCCCGTCCGCTCAAAGTCGGCATCGGGGGCCCCGTCGGCTCCGGCAAGACGGCGCTCACCGAGGCGCTCTGCCTGCGCCTGCGCGACGCGCTCGACATGGCCGTGATCACCAACGACATCTACACGAAAGAGGACGCCGAGTTCCTCGTGCGCCGCGGGGCCCTGGGCAGAGAGCGCGTCGTGGGCGTGGAGACGGGCGGCTGCCCGCACACGGCGATCCGGGAGGATGCGTCGGTGAATCTGGAAGCGGTCCATGGGTTGCTGACCCAGTTTCCCGGGCTGGAGCTCCTCCTCATCGAGAGCGGCGGCGATAATCTGGCGGCGACGTTCAGCCCGGAGCTGGTGGACGCGACCATCTACGTGATTGACGTCGCGGAAGGAGAGAAGATCCCGCGCAAGGGCGGCCCCGGGATCACGCGCTCCGACCTGCTCGTCATCAACAAGATCGACCTGGCCCCGCACGTCGGCGCCGACCTCGGCGTCATGGAGCGTGACGCGCGCCGGCAGCGCGGCGCGCGGCCGTTCGTGTTCACGAATCTCCGCTCGGGCGAGGGCGTCGACGCGATCGTGGCATGGCTCCGCACGGACCTGTTGCTCGCGCTGCCGGTCTGACGTCCGCGCCCGCGCGCGTCGGGCGCGACGGCGCCCTGTCGCTGCGCTTCGAGCGGCGGGACGGGCGCAGCGTGCTCGCCGGCTGTCGCTGGACGATGCCGCTTCAAGTCTTGGCGCCGATGGCGCTCGACGACGCGGCGTCGATCGTCTGCATGCTCAATCCAACGGGCGGGCTCGTCGGCGGTGACCGCCTCGTCATCGACGTCGGCGTGGGCGCCGGCGCCCACGCCTGCCTCACCACGCCCTCGGCGACGAAGGTCTATCGCACGGTCGCGGGGCCGGCGGAGCAGACGGTGCGGCTGACGCTGGCCCCCGGCGCGCGGCTGGAGTGGGTGCCCGATCACACCATCCCGTTCGCCCGCTCGGCGTTCCGGCAGCGGGTGGAGGCGGAGGCGCCCGAGGGCGCGGCGCTCGTGCTGATCGACGCCTTCGCGGCCGGTCGCGTGGCCCGCGGCGAGGCGTGGCGCTTCGCGCTGCTCGACAGCGCGCTCAGCGTGCGCGACGCGCGCGGCTGGCTGCTGCACGACCGCCTGCGGCTCCGGGACGGCGCGCCCGGGCCCGGCCTCGGGCTGGCCGAGGACCGGCCGTACGTGGCCACGGTGGCCGTGATCGGCGACGACGGCCTCGCCGCGTTCGCGGACGATGTCGCGGCGCTGGGGGGCGACGACGCGGAGGTCGGTGCCGGCCTGCTGCCGCGGCGGGGCGCGCTCGTGCGCTGCCTCGCGGCCGACGCGCCCGCGCTCGGCCGCGTCCTCGACGGCGTCTGGGCGGCCGCGCGCCGGCGCCTGCTCGGCCTGGCGCCGCTGGGCCTGCGCAAGCCGTGAGCCGGAGCGCGGGACCCGGTGGCGCGATCGTGACCTTTCGATTACACTTCGAGGAGTCCCCATGTTCAGCCTGATCCCGAAGGAAGTCCGCTTCTACGACTATTTCGAGCAGCAGTCCAAGCACATCCTCAACGCCGCCGCGCTGCTCCACGATCTCTGCCACAACTTCTCCGACGCGCGCGCCAAGACGCACCGGATCAAGGAAGTCGAGCACGCGGGCGACCAGGTCACCCACGAGATCGTCAAGAAGCTGAACACGACGTTCATCACGCCGATCGACCGCGAGGACATCCACGACCTCGCCACGCGGCTGGACGACGTGCTCGACTACATCGAGGCCGCCGCCGAGCGGCTCGTCGTCTATCGCATCAAGGAGCCGACCTCCGCCTGCCGGGCGATGGCCGACGTGATCGTGAAGACGACGGAGGCCATGGACCGGGCCATCCGCTGCCTGCGCAACATGGATCCGGGCTTCCACGAGCACGCGGTCGAGGTCAACCGGCTGGAGAACAGCGCCGACAACCTGCTGCGCGACAGCCTGGCCGCGCTCTTCGACGAGCAGGGCGATCCCATCGAGGTCATCAAGTGGAAGGAGATCTACGAGACGATGGAGATCGTCACCGACCGCTGCGAGGACGTCGCGAACGTCATCGAAGGGATCATCCTCAAGATGGCCTGAGCCCGGCCCGCCCGCATGCTCAGCCTCGTCGTCTTCATCGTCATCGTCGCTCTCGTCTTCGACTTCATCAACGGGTTCCACGACGCCGCCAACTCGATCGCGACCGTCGTCTCCACGCGCGTGTTGACGCCGCTGCAGGCGGTGGTGTGGGCCGCGTTCTTCAACTTCGTGGCGGCCTTCGGCTTCGGCGTCCAGGTCGCCACGACGGTGGGCAAGGGCGTGGTGGAGCCGGCCATCGTCGACCAGTGGGTGATCCTCGCGGGTCTCGTCGGCGCCATCTTCTGGGATCTGATCACCTGGTACTGGGGTCTGCCGACCTCGTCGTCGCACGCTCTCATCGGGGGCTTTGCCGGCGCCGCGGTGATCAAGGCGGGCTTTGGCTCGCTCGTGGCTGCCGGGCTCATCAAGATCGGCGTCTTCATGGTCCTGGCGCCGCTCATCGGCATGACGATGGGCTTCGTGCTGATGGTGATCACGATCAACATCTTCAAGAACCAGACACCGGGCCGCGTCGACAAGGTCTTCCGCCGCGGCCAGCTCCTGTCGGCGGCCGCCTACAGCCTCGGTCACGGGACCAACGACGCCCAGAAGACGATGGGCATCATCGCCGTGCTCCTGTTCACCACCGGGCACCTCGGGAAGGAGTTCTACGTCCCGTTCTGGGTGGTGCTCTCCGCGCACGCGGCGATGGGGCTCGGCACGATGGCGGGCGGCTGGCGCATCGTGAAGACGATGGGCATGCGCATCACCAAGCTGCGCCCCGTCGGCGGCTTCTGCGCGGAGACGGCGGGCGCGATCACGCTGATCGGCACGGCCATCGGCGGCATTCCCGTCAGCACCACGCACACGATCACCGGCTCGATCATGGGCGTGGGCGCCACCCAGCGCTTCTCGGCCGTGCGCTGGGGCGTGGCCGGACGCATCATCACCGCGTGGATCGTGACCATTCCCGCCTCCGCCGCCGTCGCGGCTCTCGCGTGGTGGGTGCTGCGCCTGTTGCGGAGCTGACGGGCGGGGCGCGATGGCGGCCGAAGTCCTGGTCGTCGAAGACGAGCCCGACATCCGGGCGCTGATCGTCCACCACCTCACCCAGGACGGCTTCCGATGCCGCACCGCCGCCGACGGCCTCGAGGCGCTCGCGCGGCTGCGCGCGAGCGCGCCCGACCTCGTCGTGCTCGACCTCATGCTGCCCGGGATCGACGGCCTCGAGCTCACGCGCCGCCTGCGCGCGGAGCCCGCGTGGGCCGCGCTGCCGATCATCATGCTGACGGCGAAGGCCGACGAGGTCGACCGGGTGGTGGGGCTCGAGCTGGGCGCCGACGACTACGTCGTCAAGCCGTTCTCGCCCAAGGAGCTGCTGGCGCGCGTGCGGGCCGTGCTGCGCCGCGCGCGGCCGGCTGACGACGGCCGCGCGCTGGCGGGCGGCGAGATCGCGCTGGACCCCGGCCGCCACCGCGTGACGGT
>Ga0137409_10005706_pt1 | contig 12954 bp, 12 predicted proteins | sample CZODoug1_16funga_FD_122059 | JGI IMG/M metagenome (GOLD analysis project Ga0137409, IMG submission 122059) | Vadose zone soil fungal communities from Angelo Coast Range Reserve, California, USA - CZODoug1_16fungal (Hybrid Assembly) | ecosystem: Environmental > Terrestrial > Soil > Vadose zone...
CTCAGCGTCGCTCAGGAGGAGCGGCAGATCGCGTAGTCGTCAACTGAGCCGCCGCTGAATTTCAACAGCGCTCGGGAGTGCGCCGGAGTACTGACGAATGACAGGCGGGTGCGAGTCCCGCCCGACTAGGGTCGTAGCGGACTGGTCGGAACCGAGTCTTGCGGGCGTCGTGGTAACGCGAGGTCCGAAGCGTAGACAGGGGTCGTGTGGGGTGCGGAAAGATAGCCCCGAAAGGCTGAATGTCGTGGAGGCCGAGACCGTTCCCGTTGTCGAAGGCCACGTGTACGCCGTCGTGACGCAAGACGGCGACGCTCCACCGGGGTCGTGGATCGCATCACGCACGAAAGGTCGTCGTCGGGACCCGGGAGACCCGGCCGGGTCCGTCGGCATCGTCGCCGACGGGGGCTCGTCACGAGGGAAGACCGAAGTGACGAGTCGAGCCGAGGTCGGGAGTCGGACCTGCTCATAGTACTGATGAAGCCGCCGAAGGAGACGAGGCGCGTGGAGGGAAGGGGCAGGCCTGAGGACGGACTCAGTGAGCGCACGGAGGACCGGACGCAGAGCCGGAAGCTTCTGCCGCCAGCGCTCGCGCGAGTCCACGAGGCAGCCAGCAGAGACAAGAGGACTCGATTCACGGCGCTACTGCACCACGTGAATGTCGAGGCGCTCGGACGAGCGTTTGGTCGGCTGAAGCGTGGAGCGGCAGCGGGAGTCGACGGGGAAACGGTCGCGACCTACGAACAGGGGCTGTCGGAGAAGCTGCAGGACCTGTGTGACCGCGTGCACCGCGGATGCTATCGGCCAGCGCCGGTTCGCCGGGTGTACATCCCCAAACCCGATGGTGGTCAGAGACCCCTCGGCATTCCGGCCTTGGAAGACAAGATTGTCCAAGGTGCGGTCGCCGAGATTCTCAGCGCCATCTACGAGGTCGACTTCGTGGGCTTCTCGTATGGATTCCGGCCGCGCCGGAGTCCGCACCGGGCGTTGCGCGCGCTGCACACGGCGCTCATGACGCAGTATGTGAACTGGGTGCTCGACGCGGACATCCGTCGCTTCTTCGACTCGGTCAACCACGAGTGGTTGCTGCGGATGGTCGCACATCGGGTCGCCGACTCCAGAATCCTCGGCCTCATCCGTGGATGGCTGCAGGCAGGCGTGCTCGATGGGAAAGTGTGGTCCGAAACCGTCGAAGGCACGCCGCAGGGCGCGGGCATCAGTCCGCTGCTCGCAAACGTCTTCCTACACTACGTCCTCGACCTGTGGGTCCATCAATGGCGAAAGCGGCACGCGCACGGGCGAATCGTCATCGTGCGCTATGCCGACGATTTCGTGATGGGCTTCCAGTACGAGGCGGAGGCGCGGAAGATGCTGGCCGACCTTCGTGAGCGCCTCGCTGCGTTCGGCTTGATGCTCCACGAAGACAAAACACGTCTTATCGAATTCGGCAAGCTCTCGTCCGAACGACGTGAGGCGCGCGGCGACCGGCGGCCCGAGACGTTTACGTTCCTCGGCTTCACGCATTACTGCGCGCGGAGTCGAAACGGCCGCTTCGTCGTGAAGCGTCGGACGGACCGGAAGCGACTCACGCGAAAGCTGCACACGGTGCGCACGGAACAGCGGCGACGCATGCATGCGCCGCTGCCCGAACAGCACCGCTGGTTGTGCAGCGTCCTCCGTGGGCACTATCGCTACTACGGTTTGCCGAGCAACTTTCAGGCATTGGACGGTTTCTACCGCGAAGTCTGTCGGGGCTGGTTTCGCGCGCTTCGGCGCCGAAGCCAGCGCCGGCTTACGTGGGACCGGTTCAATCGGTGGCTCGAGCACTTTCCTCTTCCCCGGGCGGGCATTGTCCACACGCGGGAGGCGCTCGCTTGCTGATTCGGATCCACCTCGGGAAGAGCCGAGTGCGGGAAAGCCGCATGCTCGGATCTGTGGGGGCGAAGCCGAATGGCCTAGCTACCCGACCATCCCCGGCGCTCGTTGACGGCGTCATTACCCCGGAGACTTCCGTTCTTGATTACGGTTGCGGCCGTGGTTCTGATGTCAAACGCCTCCGGGCCGACGGCCGCGCGGCCAACGGATGGGATCCTCAACACGCACCTGATACGGCTTTAATCCCCGCCCAGATCGTCAATCTCGGTTACGTGGTCAATGTCATCGAGAGGGCGGCCGAACGTCGTGACGCGCTTGTCCGCGCCTGGTCGCTGGCGGAACGCGTGCTCATCGTCACGGCCCGCTTGAAGTTCGACATGCTGGGTCAGGAACTCAAGCCATTCGAGGATGGGTACCTTACCAATCGTGGGACGTTCCAGAAATTCTATGACCAGGTCGAGCTGCGCGATTGGATAGCCGCTTCGCTCGATGTGCAGCCCGTCGCGGCGGCGCCTGGGATGTTTTACATCTTCCGTCAAGCAGCCGACCGCGAATCATTCGTCGCTAGTCGGCACCGCCGTTCTGGAGGATCGTGGTCATGCTACGCGAGTGAACGGCTGTTTAAGGAACATCGCGGGTTATTCGAAGCCGTTCTCCCCTTCTTCTGCCAGCGGGGACGGCTGCCAAGCATCACGGAGTGCGGAGCCGCGGCGGCGCTTTACGAAGGCGTCCCAAGGCTGAACTTCATATTGGAGTCCATCGAAAGACTTGTTGGGGCCGAAGACTACGGCAGGATCGTGTCGGAGCGCCGTCAGGACCTCCTCGTTTACCTCGCGCTGTCGCGCTTTTCAAAAAGGCCGCCACTGCAGCGTCTGCCAGATGATCTGCATCTCGACATCCGATCGTTCTTCCCGTCATATCACGCAGCGTGTTCTGCCGCCGACGACTTGTTGTTCGCCGTGGGCTCTCGGGATAGTTTGGAGAAGGGGTGCTTTTGTCAACGAAATTTGGCCCCCCTGTGATGCCGAAATTTGGCCCCCCTTCGGTTGACGGACGTTCTTTCTTGATCTCTCCTCGTACCCGATGATGGCGGTGGGCGCTTGTGCAAAACCGTCTTCGGTTTTGCAAGGACCGGTGGGCGCGTTCTCTGCGTCCACGGGTCCGACAGCGTCCACGGCCTCTTTCGTCGATCAGCCTTTCTTCTGCCGCTTCTCGATCGTGCGACGAAACCGATACGACTCGTGGCCGGTGTCGATGATGTGCGCGCGATCGGTGATGCGATCGAGGACCGCTTTACACAACCGCGCGTTCGGAATTACCTGGGTCCACTCGGAGAACGGTAAATTCGTGGTCAGGATAAGCGCGGCGCGCTCGGTGCGGTCCGCGATGATCTGAAACAAGAGCTCGGCGCCGACATCGGCGAGTGGGACGTAGCCCACTTCATCGATGGCGATGACGTCAGAGCGCGCATACCGTGCGAGGACGCGGGCGAGTTGCATCGCATGCTTCGCTTCGACCAACCGCACCCGCCGTTTCTGCCGACAGGCCGCCACACACAGACCGGTCAGGAGATGCGTCTTGCCGGTCCCACACTCGCCAATCAACACCACGGGCTCCGTGCGCGCAATGTAGCCACCGTCGGCGAGCTCGCGGATTTGGGTCGCAGACACCTTCGACGCCTGGCCGAAGTCGAATTCGTCGAGCGTCTTGACGCGCGGCAGATGCGCGTCCTTCAGCCGTCGCGCGATGGCGTGCCGTTCGCGCTCGTCGACCTCGGCCGCGAGCAGGGCTTCCAGGTACCCCTTACCCCATGAGGAACAATTCCAGGGGGCCTGTCGGGAAGGGGCTTCCCACCCGATTACGTTCTGGGTATCAGATACTCAAAGGTGGTACTCGCGCATCGCAAGAATCCCCATGAACGCGCACTGAACGAGGCTTCGAAGGCTGGCACTGCCCGTGAAACGGAGGAGGCATAGATTCGCCAGTCCAGGAGCTGCGCTGCTATGTCACCGCGTCGAAAGTTGTCCCCGACAAAGTCGCTACGACGCGGAACGTCGGCGGACCGTTCACGTCATGAACCGCGGTCGAGCAAACACCCGCGAAGCGCAGCTTCCCGGAGCAACACTGTCAAGCGCTGGCGCGTGGATCCTCGACGTCATCTGTGGCGACAAGGACTTCTGGGTCATCAGCTCGACGCACAACATCGCCCACGTGAAACCCGCGAAGGAAAACGCGGCTACGAACATGAACCTCGTGACCGCAAGCGGCGCGGTGTACTCGTTCCTGCTGACCGAGAAGAACGGTGCGGGGATGCCGGACTTGAAGGTCTACGTCAACGCCGACCCCAACGCGCCACAGGGCAAACCGAAGTACTACAGCGCCGCTCAGGTCGAGGACATTCAGACGGAGTTGGCGGAAGCGAAGGCGGCGGTCGATGCGGCGAATCGGCGGGTCACGGAATCGCTTGCGGCCTATCAGCAGCAATACCCGGCGAAGTTGCAGTTCGTGTACGGCTCGCCCCGGTACGCGAAGCCCTTCCTGGTGCGTTCCATCTGGAACGACGGCCAGTTCACCTACATCAAGGCAGATGCGACCGAATTGCCGGCCCTGTACGAAGTCAAAGATGGAAAGCCGGCCTTGTTGAACTTCCAGGTGCACGAGGGCACGTACGTCGTGCCGAAGGTGCTCGACAAGGGTTACCTGGCGCTGGGCAAGGAACGGTTCGACTTCCTGCAGCAGGGGCGGTGAGGTTATGGCCGATACGCCTTCTGCCGAGAGTGTTCACCCTGATCCGGCATCGGCCACCGTGACAGATCATCGGCCGGTCCCGCGCGGGGTCCTGCCCCGTCGTGTGCAGACCTGGGTCATGGCCGGCGTCGCCGTTGGCATGCTGGCGATCATGCTGATCGTTGGCCGGCCCGATCCTCCCGCGCGGCCAGCGGCGACGGCGGCGCCCACCCAGCCACCAAGCGCCGACCGCGTCCGCGATTATCAAGATCGATTGCGGCTGCTTGAAGCGCAGGCGCTACGTGACGCGCAAGCCGCTGGCCCAACACCCACCGCGCCGCCCGCGCAATACGATGACGGGCAGGCACCGGCGCCGCAGGATCCCATTGCGACCGATCGAAAGCGGCGCGAGTACGAAAGCCTGTTTGCCAGCAATGTTGTGCTCAGCCGGCGTCCCGAGCCCGAGCGACCCGATCTCGGACGCAACACGTCTCAGGTTGTCACGGCCGGACGATCAGATCCTGCAAGTCCATCGGTAGAAGAGGTGGCTGATGCTGTCGTCAAGGCCACCACGCGAACAGGCGCCGTGACCGGCAATACGGCCGCCCCATTTCCACCACTGCCAGCTGCAGCGCCTACCGCGCCTTCAAGTGTAAGGGAGTCTCGTCAGACGCCCGACCAAACTCCCGCGATCAGCGCGGCCGGACCGCTGCACCGGGTACTCGAAGGCACCGTCATCGACACCGTACTCACAAATCGGCTGGACGGCACGACGGCCGCGCCGGTGAACTGCCTGGTGACGAACCCGCTGTACTCGTCCAGCGGGCATCAAGTGCTCATTCCAGCCGGCGCGCGGGTCTTGGGGGAGACCAAGCCAGTTCAGACCGTCGGCGAAACCCGGCTTGCTGTGTCCTTCCACCGCCTGCTGATGCCTGATGGACGTACCTATCGTCTCGATCAGTTTCTCGGTCTGAACCAGATCGGCGACGCAGGACTTCGCGACCAAGTCAACCAGCACTACCTCTCGACGTTCGGCGCAGCGGCTGCGGTGGGACTGATCAGCGGCCTCTCCCAATATCTCGGCAGCGCCGGCCTCGGCGGAGGCGATGGCAATCGCACCGTTGTCATTGCGGGCGGCGTCGGCGATGCGACGTCGCAAGCGACTCTGCAAGTGATGAACCGGTTCCTCAACCGGCTCCCGACCATCACGATCCGGGAGGGACACCGCGTGAAGGTGTACCTCACCAGCGACATCGAACTGCCGGCGTACGTGGTCCCTGGCGCGCCGAACCCGTTCTGAGAGAGGGAGGATTTATGTTTCGCCGACTCCTGTTGACAGTTGCCGCCGTGGGGCTCGTAGCCGCTCCCGCGCATGCGCAGTTCGTTGTGATCGATCCTGCGAATCTCGTACAGACGACGCTAATTGCGTACCGGATGCAGCAGCACTACGCAGAGCTCCGAGCGCAGTACTTGACCGTGCTTCGGATGGCCCAGGGATTGGGCAACATGGACCGGTATCGCATCCCTACGATCCCAATCACCGCGCACGATCCGTCCCGTTGGGATTTTGGGCGGCCTTGGATTCAGGGACTGAACAGTGGAGACGCGACAGGTGCTGCGTACCTCTCGACTGCGCTGCCGCTGTTGCGGCCGACGGCCTTGCCATCGAACCTGAGCGCCTCGGCCAGGCAAATGTTGGAACGGGAATACGCCACGATTGAGATCACGGACTCGGTCGCAATGATGGGCGGTCACCAAGTGGCGCTCGCCCGGGGCTACCACGGTCGCCTGCAAGACGCTGTGGAATCTCTCCAAAGCGACGTGCTGAACGGACTGACGCGGTATCACGAGATGACCGCCGTGCTCGACAAGATCTCGGCCGGGGAACTGCTGGCTCGCCGACAGGACATGTTGTCCAACCAACTCCTGTCGCACGCGTTGGAGCAGCTCCTCGCCCGTGGCAAGCGCCTGCGCGACACCGAGGCCGCGACCATCAACATGCAGTTGGTGACTTGGCGGGACGCCCGCGCGGCGAACGAAGCGTTCGCGGCTGGCACCGGAGACGCGCTCCGCACCTGGCGCCAACCCTGACGAAAGTCCTAGCCATTGGAGGCCACTAGCGGACCGTCAGGGCCATGAGGGCCTGGGCATATTCGCTGCCCGGAAGTCGCGAGACGAGGAAGGAGCTCGCGATGGGACAACTCAAGAGACGAGGTCAGACGTGGTGGATCCGGTACTACAGAAATGGAAGACGGTTCGAGGAGAGCTCGGGCAGCAAGAAGGAAAGTGATGCCAAGAGCCTCCTCCGACTGCGTGAGGGAGACATCGAGCGGGGCGTTGCGGTAACGCCGAAGGTCGGTCGAATCCGCTTCGACGAAGCCGTGAAAGACGTGATCAACGATTACCGCACCAACCGAAAGCGTTCGCTCGACGATGTTGAGCGGCGAATCGAGAAGCACTTAACGCCGTTTTTTGGCAATCGCAGGATGACGTCGATCACGACGGCAGATATCCGCGAGTACATCGACTCGCGGCAGAAGGCGACCACGGTCGCTCGAAAGGCGTTCACCTTCACAGCGAGGGACGGCACTCCTCGCCATGTGCCAGAACAGCGTCGGACCGTGGCCGGCGTCTCGAACGGTGAGATCAACCGTGAGCTCACCGCGCTCAAGCGCATGTTCAATCTCGCGATTCAGGCAGGGAAGCTCCTCCAGAAACCCCACATTCCGTTCCTCAAGGAGGACAATGTCCGAGTAGGGTTCTTCGAGCGGGAGCAGTTTTTATCAGTGCTTCAGCGCCTACCGGAGCCAGTCCGACCCGTCGCGACCTTCGCGTACATCACGGGGTGGCGGATCGACAGCGAAGTCCTGTCGCTCGAGTGGCGACAGGTCGATTTCGGCGCCGGCGAAGTCCGACTCGATCCGGGCAGGACAAAGAACGGCGAGGGGCGGACCTTCCCAATGACGCGTGATCTTCGCGAACTACTTGATCACCAGCGAGCGATCACTGAAAATCTGCAGCGGCGGAAGAAGGTCGTCTGTCGAAGCGTCTTTCATCGGGCGGGGCAGCCAATCAAGAGCTTCCGGGTCGCCTTTCGGTCGGCCTGCACCGAAGCCGGATGCCCTGGCCGCGTCCTGCACGACTTCCGCCGAACCGCTGTCCGCAATTTCGTCCGCGCCGGCATCCCGGAGCGCGTGGCGATGCAGATGACAGGGCACAAGACTCGGAGCGTGTTCGAGCGATACAATATCGTGAGCGCGGGCGACCTTCGCGAGGCTGCCAAGCGTCTCGACGCCGCGACAGGGACAATTTCAGGGACAATCGAGCAAATTCAGCCAGCGCGGTCGAAAGTCTGAAAACAGCAAGTCCTTGTGCGACAATAGTTAGCTCCATGCGGTGAGGTGGCCGAGAGGCTGAAGGCGGCGGTTTGCTAAGGCTGCCACGAATCAGAGAACGGGCCTGAAATTGACGATTTCAGGCCCGTTTTTTATTGGGTTCGTGGTTGGCGTTGGTTGGCGGATGACCGGTTTCGGACCTCGTTCGGGCACACTTTTAGGCACACTCCAGCCGACGTCAATGTGTGCCTAGTCGGCACACGTTGTGCTATCCTGCCGGTAGTGGAATACTTGGACTGGGACGACGCGAAGAACGCGAAGCTCAGAACGGAGCGCGGCATCGGGTTCGAAGAAATTGTCTTCCACATCGAGCGAGGCAGCGACCTGATCGATATCCTGGAACACCCGAACCCCGAGCGTTACGGCGGCCAGCGCATCTTCGTCGTCCGCTGCGAGGACTATGTGTACCTCGGCCCGTTCGTCGAGGACGAGCACACGGTGTTCCTGAAGACGATCATCCCGAGCCGGAAGGCGACGAAGCAGTACCTGGGCGAGGAGTTTGACGATGAAACTTGATGCTGACGAGAAGGAGTTGCTTGGCTCCGTCGAGCGCGGCGAATGGAAGTCCGCCAAGGGTGGCAAGCGCGAGCGCGCCCGGTACTCCCCTTACGCGAGGGCCACGTTCCGCAAGGATCGACGGCTGAACATCCGGTTGTCGAGCAAGGATCTGGAGGCGATCCAGAAGCGGGCGCTCGCCGAGGGCCTGCCGTATCAGACGCTGATCTCGAGCCTGCTGCACAAGTACGCGTCCGGACGCCTCAAAGAGGTGTAGGCCGTGAACATTCGCGAGTACCCTCGCTCAGGCACCGCAGCTAGCGCTGGGAACATGGTCCGACTCTCACATATCGTGTTTCGTACGGGGACGAGTGCTTCGCACGAAGCACCCACCCATGACGGGACGAGCGCCCGACGGAGCTTCCCATTCTCATGGCGTCGCTCGCGCTGACCCCGCGCGGCCATCTGCTGTTCACGGCCGCTGACGATACTTTCCAAGCACCGCAAGCGCCGTTGCGCAGGCTGGAGAGCGCCTTCGGTCGCAGCTCGGGGCATGGACTTCTCGAGCTCGGTGCCGCCGAAGTGGGAACCGCGCTTCCACCGGACTTGAGCTACTGGCGTAACTTCGCAGCTCGACTTGTCACGGCCGTTTGCATGCATCCCAACCTCGATGCGCATCATGCGCCGATAGCGTCGCCCGCGCTCTCCGAACTCGAAGCGCTCGCGGTCGCCGCGCCGCCCATGACCGGCGCCGAGTACATCACGGCATCGGTTCTCGAGACGTTGTGGACCGAGATCGCCGAGGCCTTTCGATCCGAGCTTGCGGAATCGAAGGCGTCGGTCCAGGTGTTTCTTCAGCGCAAGAGCCCAGCCTGGCATCTCGTCGGTCGCGTCCATTTCAACCTTGCCGAAAACCGCCGGGATGATGAAGCGCCGTTCGCGTTTCTGGCGACCTACACGACACAACTGTCGGCAGAGGCCAAGGCGCAGCACCTGCCGCTCGGTCGCGCCCTAAGCGAATATGCAGGCGCTGCCAACAAGCCGCAACTGCTCTCGTTGCTGCTGCCGGTCCAGCGCGCGGCCGCCGAGTGTCCCTGGCTGAAGACGATGGTCGAGGCGGGCGAGATCTATCACCCGCTGCGGTGGACACCCGCCGAGGCGTTTCAACTGCTGACCGATACTCCCCGCCTCGAGGCCGCTGGCGTCATCGTGCGCGTACCGACCGCCTGGCGCGCGAATCGCCCGCCACGTCCGCAAGTCACGGCCACCGTTGGGGGCAAGCCGCCGTCGGGACTCGGCACTGAGGCGCTGCTCGACTTCAAGATGGGTGTCAGCCTCGACGGCGAAGCGCTGACCAAGGTGGAGATTGAGCAATTGCTTGCCGCGTCGAACGGCCTTCACCTCGTACGCGGACGCTGGGTCGAAGTCGATCGCGAAAGACTCGGCCGGATGCTCGACGAGTTCCGAGCCGTGGAGACCGCCGCAGCGAAGGACGGCCTCTCCTTCGGGGAAGCCATGCGACTGCTCGCTGGCGCACCGGTGCCAGGCGACATCGTTGCCGCCGCTGCGCCCGACTGGTCATCCGTCGTCGCCGGGCCGTGGCTGGCGAAGACGCTCGCCGGTCTTCGCGATCCGGCCCAACTCGCGCAATTGGATCCCGGAGCCGCGCTGAAGGCGACGTTGCGCCCCTACCAGCAGGCCGGCGTGCGATGGCTACATCTGCTCTCGAGTCTCGGCTTCGGTGCCTGTCTCGCCGATGACATGGGCCTCGGCAAGACGATGCAGGTGCTGGCCCTGTTGCTGGTGGTGCGAGCGCGCAAGACACCTGACGAGTCGCGCCGCACTAGCCTCTTGGTCGCCCCCGCGTCCCTGCTGGCCAACTGGGCCGCCGAGATCGAACGCTTCGCGCCGACGCTCACAGCGATCATCGCGCATCCATCGGCGATGGCCAGCGAGGACCTGAAGGCACTCGATCGTGACCGGATTGCCGGCTTCGACCTCGTCATCACCAGTTACGGATCACTGCTGCGCGCGCCCGCCCTGCTCGCCACTCCGTGGCGCCTCGCCATTCTGGACGAAGCACAAGCGATCAAGACACCGGGCGCCAAACAGACACGGGCGGTCAAGCAGATCGACGCGCGGGCGCGCATCGCGCTCAGCGGTACACCAGTGGAGAATCGCCTCGGCGACCTCTGGTCCATCTTCGACTTTCTCAACCCTGGCCTGCTGGGATCGGGGAAGGCGTTTTCAACGTTCACCAAACGACTCTCGTCACAACCCCACAATCCGTACGCACCGCTGCGCGCGCTCGTGCGTCCGTACATCTTGCGGCGCCTGAAGACCGACAAGTCCGTCATCGCCGATCTGCCGGACAAGACCGAGGTGAGGGCGTTTTGCCACCTGACACGCAAACAGGCGGCCCTCTATCAACAGTCGGTGGCCGACCTGGCGACTGAGCTCGAGCGATCCGACGGGATGAAGCGTCGCGGCGTCGTGCTCGCGTCGCTGATGCGCCTCAAGCAGATCTGCAATCACCCGTCGCAATGGTTGGGCGACGGATCGTGGAGCGAGGCCGACAGCGGCAAGCTGGCCAGATTGCGCGAGATCGCGGAGGTCATCGCGGCGAAACAGGAGAAAATGCTTGTCTTCACCCAGTTTCGCGAGATGACCACGCCGCTTGCCGCGTTCCTCGAGTCCGTTTTTGGCCGTTCGGGCCTCGTCCTGCACGGTGAGACCGCGGTCGGTAAGCGGCAGCCGTTCGTGCGGCAGTTCCAGGAGGATGAGCGCGTGGCGTTCTTCGTCATTTCACTGAAGGCCGGCGGTGCCGGGCTCAACCTGACGGCCGCCTCACACGTCGTGCACTTCGATCGCTGGTGGAATCCGGCTGTCGAGAATCAGGCGACTGACCGTGCGTTCCGTATCGGCCAGACCAAGAACGTCCTGGTGCACAAGTTCGTGTGCCGCGGGACGGTTGAAGAAAGGATCGATCAGCTCATTGACTCCAAGCGCCAGCTCTCTCAGGATCTGCTCGAAGGCGGTGGCGACGTGCTGTTGACGGAGATGAAAGACGACGAGCTGTTGAAACTTGTGGCGCTCGACCTTCACACCGCGTCCGAGGAGTGAGGATGGATTACTACGACTACTATGGCTTCAGGCCCTACGTCTCGGTCGCCGCTCGACGCGTTCAGGCGGCGCGCGAACTGGCGAAGCTCCAGAAGAAGGGCCGCAAGATATCGCCGGTCGCGATCGAAGGCCGCAAGATCGCCAGGACGTTCTGGGGCGAAGCCTGGTGCGACAACCTAGAACGCTACAGCGACTACGCGAATCGGTTGCCGCGCGGCCGGACCTACGTGCGCAACGGATCGGTGGTCGATCTGCAGGTCGGGCCAGGCCGCGTCACGGCGCTCGTCAGCGGCTCGACGATGTACGACGTGAAGGTGACGGTTGGACCGGTGCCGCGAGCCCGTTGGAGTGCCATCTGCACGGACTGCTCGGGCGCCATCGACTCGCTCGTCGAACTCCTGCAGGGACGCTTCTCCAAGGGCGTGATGGCGCGCCTCTGCGAGCAGAAGACAGGGCTGTTCCCATCACCGAAGGACATCATTTTCACCTGTAGTTGTCCGGACTGGGCGTCGATGTGCAAACACGTGGCGGCGGTGCTGTATGGGATCGGCGCGCGACTGGATCATCAGCCGGAGCTGCTCTTCATGCTCCGCAAGGTCGATCAGCGGGATTTGATTGCGAACGCGGGGGCCGATCTCTCGAGGAAGGGCAAGGGACCAGCCGGCGCGAAGATGCTCGGGAGCGACGATCTCTCGGAGATGTTCGGCATCGAAATGGCGCCGGCGAGACCGAAGCGGGCCGCATCCGGCGAGGTGGAATTGAAGCGATTCACCTCGGGCGACACGGCCCAGTCGTCTAGGCAGGCGGGAGTGACCCGGCCGGCGGAACCGAAAGAGCCCGCGCTCAAGCGGCGCGAGAGGACCGAACGGCTAGCGCCAGCGAAGCGTCGAGCGATATCGGAACGTATGCGTAAGTACTGGGCTGCAAGGAGAGGCCTGATGAAGAAGCAGAAGGCTGCCAAGTCGTCCTAACCGGCCCATCGCGTGGCGAGGCCTGGCTCGTGCGGCAACACCCCATTGTCGGCGTCGCATGAGTCGTCGGGCCGCGGTCGACAGTTCAGCGGTTCCAGTCCTCGACGCGAAGCCCAGGGACGCGGATCATGTGGCCGATGTTTGCCGTGACGAGCGTCGCATCGAGAGCGAGGGCATGCGCCGCAATAGCGGCGTCAAAATCCTCAATCCGGGTGCCACGGCGTTCCGGAGTTGCCTTGATGCGGCCGAACATCCGGCTGACGGCATCGGTCCACTCGGCGCCTGGGAGTTCCGCGGAGATGAAATCGAAGCGCGCCTGCAGCGCCGTCCGGCGCTTCGAACCCGGAAGCCGTTCGATGCCAAACGAGATC
>Ga0137409_10005707_pt1 | contig 12951 bp, 7 predicted proteins | sample CZODoug1_16funga_FD_122059 | JGI IMG/M metagenome (GOLD analysis project Ga0137409, IMG submission 122059) | Vadose zone soil fungal communities from Angelo Coast Range Reserve, California, USA - CZODoug1_16fungal (Hybrid Assembly) | ecosystem: Environmental > Terrestrial > Soil > Vadose zone...
AGCAGACGAACCTTGTACTTTTCCTGCTCCTCGACATGAGTGACTTCGCCGAGACCGGCATCGATGGTGCCCACCGTCACGGCGCGGAACACATCGACGCTCGAGCCGATATTGACGAAGTTGACCTTTCTGTAGTCGACACCCTTCTTCTTGAACAGCGCCACTGTGAGTTGGTGAACGAGGGCACCTGGCGAGCCCGAGCCGACGTTCTTGCCCTCGAGATCCTTGAGTGTCTGGATGTTCGGCTTGCCCGTGAATAGTGCCTGTGCCGGCAACAGCATGGCGCCCGCCAGGATCTTCAGCTTGCCGCCTTTCTCGATCGCGGGGAACACCTGGCCGAAGCCCGACATGGTGGAGATGTCCATGTCTCCACCCAAAAGCGCGCTCACGATCTTCGAGCCATCGGCGACATTGACGACGTTCGGGTCGATACCGAATTCCTCGAGGAACTTCTGCTGCTTCATGAGCTGAAGCAAAGTGAGGTTGGTCGCGCCAGCGGCATTGGCGATGTTCGAGCGCATGCCGGCCTTGGCCTGGGCGAAGGCGGGGCGGTCGAAGGAACTGGTGGCGACCAGTGCACCTGCGTAACCGAGGAACTGCCGGCGAGCCATTCCAGTATCCGTCGTCATGATCCGTTAACCCTTCGCTTGCTGGCCGGTGACCCACAGGCCAGCCTGAGAAGGCACAATACCAATTCACGTCGTTCCACGGATCCCGCCCTCGCTGCGGCTAATGGTCTTTGCTGTCAATCATTCTCCGTCATCTTCCACGGTGCGATCCATTCCTCGGCGCGACGCAACAGGGCGGACAGCATTACGCCGAGGAACATCAAAACGAAGATCGGCACGAACATGGAGGCGGTGTCGTATTGGTTGCCGTACTTGACGATGATGGCGCCGAGCCCGGTGATGGCGGTGAAGAACTCGGCCACCACCATGCCGATGATGGCACGGCCAAGCCCGAGTCTGAGCCCTGTCATCACATAGGGCAGCGCGGAGGGCACGATGACCTTGGTGAATATCTGCCGCTCGTTGGCCGCGAACGCCATGCCGACGTCGATCAGCTGCGTCGGCACGTTGCGTACACCAGCCGTCGTGTTGATCAGGATCGGGAACACGGCCGAGACAGTGACGATGAATATCTTGGCGGTCGAACCAAGCCCGAACCACAAGATCACAAGCGGAATGATGGCGACCTGCGGTGTGGTGTAGAGCGCGCTGACAAGCCAATCGGTTGAGACATCAACGATCTTATAGCGGCCGATCAGCATGCCGACCGTGATGCCAATCACGGTCGCGATCGTGAAGGCATAGACCAGCGTATGGAGGCTGGCGAGCAGAGCCGACAAGAGCTCTCCACTGGCGATCATGGCGGAGGCCGCAACCGCGATCGCGGTCGGATAGGACATGAACAGCGGATCGACCTGGCGGCCAAGCACCTCCCAGAAAGAGAGCACGATGATCACCGATAGCGTGCGGACGATCCATAGCCGGTTCTTCTGCTGCGGCGGGGCGATGTCCTCGATCTCGGTGCTGTCGAGGCTGGGATTGTCGGCGGCAACTATTACGGGTTGAGGATCTTGCATTGAGGTGAGCCTCGATTCAGTCTAATGCCCCGCGGCACTGGCCGACCGTTCACGCCGCCGCGGTTGTCGCCGACGCGCCCGAATTGCGAATGAGCTCCCACATGCGACGGCGGATCTCCTGGAAGGCGGGCTCGCCTCTCAGCTCGGGCAGGTCGGCCCTCGGAAAGCCAAACGGCACGTCAATGATCTCCTTGACCCGGCCGGGCCGCGCGCCGAGCACGATCACGCGATTGGCCACATAGAGCGCCTCATCGAGATCGTGGGTGACGAACAGCACGGTCTTTCCGGTCTCCGACTTGATGCGCAAGAGCTCTTTCTGCAGCACCTCGCGCGTCTGGGCGTCGAGCGCGCTGAACGGCTCGTCCATGAGCAAGATGGCGGGATCGATGGCGAGGGCGCGGGCGAGGTTAACGCGCTGCTGCATGCCGCCCGAAAGCTGGTGTGGAAACTGCTCACCAGCACCCGACAGCCCAACGAGGTTCAGGAGCATGCTCGACCGATCAGCCCGTTGCTTCGCCGGCACACCTTGCAGCTCGAGGCCGAATTCGACGTTGGCGCGCGCCGAGCGCCATGGCAGGAGGTTTGCCTGCTGGAACACGTAGCCGCGGTCACGCCCGGGGCCGGTCACAGGCTTGCCGTCGACCAGGATGGCGCCTGCATCACGGCGGATCAGGCCCTGGACGATGCGCAAGAGCGTGGTCTTACCGCAGCCCGACTCTCCGATCAGCGAGACGACCTCGCCCTCATAGACGTCGAACGACAGCCGCCGCAACACGTTGAGCAGCGTGTCATCCTGGCGCCGCAGGCCACGCACGCGGAACGTCTTCGACACGCCCTGGACCGCGAGCTTCACGTTCCCCGAGCGCATCTCCTGCTCCCGCTCAACACCGAGGGCGCCTCTGGCGGGCGCTTCTCTGGGGCCAAATCAAACGCGCAATGCCTGCATGTCCTTGTCGAAGAGATCGTCCATCTCATAGCGGCGTGGAATGATCTTCTGCTCGTGCGCGTACTGGCTGACGATCGAGAGGGATTTGCTGACCGCTTCGACGCCAAACGGCAGCGGATCGATCGCCTTGCCTGTCAGCCCGGCTGCCTTTTTGCTCTCGGCGAGCATCCGGAAAATCTCTGCGATCACGTCCGGCCGAGACTTCGCCAGATCGGAATTGACCACGAACAAATGGTTGACCTGGGTGCAGCCGTATTTCTTGTACCATTCTGAAGCCGCGGCCTCAGGGTCATGGATCAACCGGCGTGCGTCCGGGTGCTTGGGCGCATCGAGGCCAATAATGCCGGCATCAGCCTCGCCATCGATCATGCGCTGGTCGAGTGATTTCTGCTTCTTGTCGACGCGAATGACGTTGGCCGGGTCCGTGTACTCGGCCAAGTGCGGATCGTCGGTCGTAAGCCAGGTGATCCTGGAAAGATCGACGCCGTATTCGTGTTGCAGGATGCCGCGCGCCCAAGTGCCAGTCGTCTGCGTGTAGGCGCGCACGACGGCCTTGTTCCCCTCTAGATCTTTCGGCTGGAGCTCTTTGCCCCGGTGCATGTAGGAGATGGTGCCATGCTGGAATTTGCCGACGACGCAGGCGGGCACCAGCGTGAGCGGCTTGTTGTAGGCCTTCGCCTGTAGAAAGGTGACGATGGCGAGCTCGCCAGCATCGAACGCACCGTCACGCACCATCGGCTTGAAGCCGTCATGTGCGGTTTTGGGTCCGCAGAAATCGAATTTGACGATGGGTGAGCTGACCTTGCCGGCCTTCAGCGCCGCGGCGAGCGGGCTGTCGGCGAGATTGGTCGTGAGCGTGACGGGGCCGGTCTTCGGATAAGGGGCTGGCATGGCAACCTCGTTAGTCCTTGAGGGTAGGATAGAGAACCTGGGCAGTCATGGCGAGAATCCAGTCCTGGTCGCTCTGGGACAGGATCGAGAGCCCCTTCTTGGCGTGCGCCAAGTGCTCCTGGAGGTGACCGGCGGAGGCCGGAAAGTTCGAGCCCCAGGCGATGCGCTTTGACGTAAACTCCTGGATCAGCTTGGGGAAGAATGTTTCCTCACTACCCTTGCCGACATTCGTGCGCTCGAACGCATGCGTCGACATCTTGAGGTAGACGTTGGGGTACTGGGCGAGGCTCCACAGCGGCTTGGCGGCATCGTAGGGCGGACCGTCGCTCACGTTGGGCCGACCCAAATGATCCATGATGATCTTCACCTTGGGGAAGCGCTTGGCCAGCGTGATGGTGGCGGGAATGCCGGTCGGGTCGGACTGTACGCAGATCGAAAATCCCTTGTCGCCGACCAGCTCCCACACCGGGAACGACTTGGGATCGGCAAGCGAGCTCGGGTCGACCTCTTTTGTGCTGCCGCCGGTGAAGATACGAAAGCCTGTAAAGCCGCGGTCAATCCAGTGCTGGGCCTTCTCCACGTTGTCGGGCGCCAGCATGTCGATCGAGCCAACGCCAGTGAAGCGGGCAGGGAAACGTGCGAGCGAATCCGCCAGGTACGAGCAGTTGTAGCCATAGCAGGTGGAGGAGTGCACGATCGCCGACTTGTCGACGCCAGCCTCGTCCATCGCCTTGATCATCGCCTCGATCGGGGTGGGGCGCTCGGCCGACCATTTCGACTGGATGCCGAACAGCGGGCTCTCCGGATACTTGACCTTGTTGGGCGAAATGATGTGCGGATGGATATCGATTACTTTGCTGACCACTATACGCTTCTCCTCACTCAACCTCGTGCCCCGTTTCCGAAGCTCGTGATACACCTCAGCACACTCTGACACGAGCTTCGGAAACAAAGGGGCACTAGCAAGTCTATGGTTCTAGTGCCGCTTTCGATTTGAAGTTCCTAACAGAGTTTGCTGCAGGTGGTATAGGAACTTCAAATCGGCGGCACTAGTTCGAATGTACGGCGCTTGTCGGCTCACGCCGCTTGCGGATCGACAAACAGCTCAGGGATGGTCATGCGTCTGAGCGTCAGGCGCTGCTTGTAAGCGTAGCTCTCAAGCGCCTCGATGGTCGGCTTGTTGGCCGCCATACCGAAGGGCAGCGGGTCTGGGCCAACGATGCTCGTCAGGTCACGATACTTCTTGTCGGTCGTGGCTGCAGCCTTACCGGAGGCGAGATCGGCGAGCCACTCGGCCTTGGCGGCAGAGTAAGCGTTGAACAGAGACTGTGCCACCCACGGATGCTCCTGCAAAACGCTGTCCTTGACCACGATCGTGCCGTGCATCGGGTAGATGCCGGTCTTCTTGTGCCAAGCCGCCTCGAGTTCCTTGGCGTTGGGAAACAGGTCGGGATAGTCGGCCGGCGGAATCTTCTTGGCGTCCCATCCTTCGGTCGGCTTGCCCGCGCGTCCGAGGCCGGCGTTGCCCGAAAAGCCGGCGCTGATTTCTCCCTTGGCCATCATCTCGACCAGCGAGGTGCCTTCCGGCGCATTCACGACGTTGGGCGGCAGCTTCAGCGCCTGCACATGCTCCTCATCGTCGACCACCCAAGTCACTTTGGAGCTGTCGAGCCCGTAGTCGTCGATCAGGATGCCACGGGTCCACACCCCCGTCGTCACCGAGTAGGCGCGCACGCCAACTTTCTTGCCCTCAAGATCCTTCGGGTTGCGGATGTTGGCGTCAGGGCGCACCAGCAATCCACCGTGATGAAAGCCGCGCGAGACGAAGATCGGCAGGGCAACGAACGGCGCGCCGAGCGCGCGGGCCATGATGTAGGTCGTCGGCGCGATCTCGCAAACGTCGAATTCGACGTTGCGGACCATGCGCCGATAGGCGGCGATCTGCGGCTCAACCTTGATGAAATTGGGCGCTATTCCCTCGATCGGGATGCGGCCCGAGAGGATGGCCCGCGTGTGGGGATAGTCGGCAACAGCGAAGTTCAATGACAATGGAGCGTTGGCCAAGGCTATCCCCTGGGTACAGAACGAGATTGTGCACGCGACAATGAACCGGCGGGGCGTGGGGCTCCAATCAATTTTGTGCCTGGATCCATAAGTTTCCGGGCGGCTTGGGCGTCATTGATGGGAACCGGCGTGACCGCCGGCGCACGGCATAACCGTGACGCAACCCGGCTTCGAGATCGCCCAACCGTTTAGGAGGGCGCGGTGAGGCGCCGCGGTCATGGTTTTCCGGTTGACCACGATCGCAACACCGCACGAGGATGGTGGCGCGAACATGTGTGATGCGCAGCCCCGTCGGGCGTGCCCGTAGCGCAATAGCGAGGTTCCCATGCAGACAAAGAGCTCTCGTCCTAGCCGGCGCAACGCGCTCGTCATCGGCACCGCGCTCGCAGTTGGCGGTGCCCGTGCGGCGCTCGCCCAAGCTCAGCTTCCAGACGTGTCGCGGCGAAAGCTTGCAGTCAATATCGTCAACACAACCGGCAACGCGGCGCTCACCCTCCAGCATCTGATCAGGCAGCAGGGCTACTTTGAAGAGCTCGGGCTCGACCCGACGATGCTGAACGTCGCGGACGGCAGCAAGTTGATGGGCGCGATCATCAGCGGCGGCAGCGACATCTGCGCCATGTCCGGCTTCAGCCAGGTCCTGCCCGCTATCGAGAAGGGCGCGCGCATGAAGCTGATTGGCACCGCGGGCCAGCTCGCCGTGCAGACGATCTATACGACGCGGCCGAACATCAAAACCGTGAAGGATCTTGAAGGCCGCACAGTCGGTGTCGGTTCGCTCGGTGCGCTGCTGCATCAGATGATGGTGGCGATCCTGCGAAAGAAGGGCGTCGATCCGGCCAAAGTGACTTTCGCAAACATCGGCTCGAGCGCGGATGTGTTCCGCGCCGTCGTTGCCGGCACAGTCGATGCCGGGCCGGGCCAGGTCGACGTCTACGACCAGCAGGAGAAATACAAGGTCCGCTCGCTGGCAGACGGCGACCTGTGGGTGGAATTGCCCGAGTACACCTACCAGGGCTCCTTCACCTCGCAGCGGACGATTGATACCAAGCGCGAAGTGCTGGCCAGGACGCTCGCGGCCTATCTGAAGCTCTATCGATTCATCTCAGGCCCCAACTCCCAGGAGGCGTTCGTGAAGGCGCGGCTGGCGGCACTCGGTGCCAAGGATCCCAAGGCGGCAATCGCGGAAGGCGAGTTCCAGTGGCGCTTCATCCAGAAGAATCAACCCTACACGAAGGTTCTGATCCTGTCGGAGGAGCGAGTGGCCTACATGCAGGACCTCAACATTCGAACCGGCGTCCAGAAATCGATTCTGCCCTACGCCCAGGTCGCGGACATGTCGCTCGCGCTGGAGGCACAAAAGCTTGCTGGTTGATCGCAGCTTGCCGGTCGATGGCGCTCCGCCGCCGTGCGGGACAATGAACTTGAGCGTCGGGAAGTCACAGGTTGCCCTGGATCAACTGCATGAAAACATCGCCGTTGATAGAGTGGGCGCCAGCGTGATGGACGGCCGGGCTGCACGAACTCGAGACGTGAATCATGGCCGGCATGAGGGTTCAAAGGCTGTTTGGGCAACAGATTGCTGTATTTGCCTGGTTCCTTCCCGATTCAACTGTTGACGCCGGTTGTATATTGCCGAAGACTACACCGGTGGTCCTTCCGAGCCTGTCGCGGGCTGGGGCGCGCGTTCAGTGGGTGACATCAGTGGGGCCGTCTGCCTGCCATTAGCAGGCGGTCGCCGTGCACAATGGCAATGCCACTTGCGGTAGTTGCTAATGTCTCGGCGTATTCACGGTTTCCGATGGATCGATCGCTCCTGGTCGATCAAGAGTCATTTTTGGTTTTTTGGCTTGATCCTGACGTTGCCACTCGCCGCTTTGGCCACTTTTTTGATCTTCGAAATCGGCCGATCCATTCGGGCTGAAACCGAGCAGCGAATGACGCAGGCTGCGGCCGGTATTGCGGCTGACATAGACCGCGATCTTCGGCGCCGCATCACGATCCTGCAGACATTGGCGGCATCAGCAACGTTGGCGGAAGGCGACCTTGCGGCTTTTCATACACAAGCGCAGATCGTCGCGAAGGATGCGAGCGCGGGGATTTTCCTGGTCGATCCTTCGTTGCACCAGCTTCTCAGCACCAACGTCCCGTTCGGTACGTCGTTGCCCGACTATGGTGCTCCCGAAGCCGCGCTGCGAGCGATTGAAACCAAGGCGCCCCAAGTTTCCAACTTCTTCATCGGCCGCATCATCCAGCGGCCGGTATTCGACTTGGACATTCCGGTCGTGAGAGGGGAGGAAGTGGCCTACGTGCTTGCGATGGGCCTGGAGTCTACCTTGCTTGATGAGATTCTGCGCGGCCTGCAACTTCCTTCGGAATGGATTGTCCACGTCACCGACGCCATTGGCACGATCATCGCGCGATCCTCGGAGAGCAGCGCAGATGTTGGAACGGCTCTTCGCCCGGAGCTGTCCTCCCAGCCATCTAACACCGTCAATCGGACTGTTACTACCGAGGGCCTCGCGGTCCTGCGGGCCGTAGCCCGCTCCCGACTCTCCAATTGGCAGGTTGCGGTGAACGTGCCGCAGGCACTCGCTGATGCCCCGCTGAAGAGCAGCTATATCTTGCTTGGCCTGTGGTCCGCCGTCGCGCTGCTGCTCACCGCACTTCTGGCAAGTTGGTTCGCCCGCGGGATGGCTCGCCCCATCGCTGTTGCTGCCAATGCCGCTGCGGGCCTTGTGCGACGGCAACCGATTGCGCCTTTTGATTCCAATGTGAGGGAAGCCAACGAGCTGATCGCAGCACTCAAGAACGCGGTTGCTGAGCTTTCCGAACTGGAAAAGCAGCGCGAGTTCGCCGAAGAGCAGCGGCGCCTTGCCAACATCGAATTGGCTGAACGCGTGCGGCGGCGGGCAGCTCTTTATCGCTTTGTCGATCGACTGCATCGCGCGGGATCGCTGGTGGAAGTCTACGATGCGGCCCTGGATACGATCATCGATACGCTACGGTGCGATCGCGCCTCTATTCTGCTTCGCGACCATGCGGGGATAATGCGTTTCGTAGCCTGGCGCGGTTTGTCAGACACCTATCGGCAGGCCGTTGACGGTCATTCGCCGTGGTCGCGGGACGAGGCCGATCCGCGCCCGATAACTATGCCGGATGTCGCCACAGCCGAAATGGACGTTTCGCTAAAGGCCGCTATTCGCAATGAGGGAATCGGGGCTTTGGCGTTCATTCCACTAATCACAGGTGGCAAGCTCGCCGGCAAGTTCATGACCTATTATGATGCATCTCACGTTTTCGGGGATGAAGAACTCGGCCTTAGCCAGACCATCGCTCGTCAACTCGCATTGAGTGTTGATCGCAAGCGAGCCGACGAAACAGAACAGATGCTCGTCGCAGAGCTGCAGCATCGCACCAAGAACCTTTTCGCTGTTATTCAAGCGCTTGCACACAGCAGTCTCCGCGGCAATGAAATTCTCGACGAAGCGCGGCAGGCCTTCAACAGCCGCTTGATAGTGTTGGCACGAGCTCACGACCGGCTAATAAACGCATCATGGAAGGGAATGAGTCTCAGCGATCTCGTGCATTCGGAATTGGAGGCGTTTCCCGGTCGGGCGAGAGTCGATGGGCGCGATGTTGTCCTCGTTCCGCAAGCAGCGCAGAATTTTGCGCTCGCACTGCATGAACTCTCAACGAATGCCGCGAAGTATGGAGCGTTGTCGAAACCCGACGGCCATATTTCCGTCAGCTGGACAATAGTGGGCGGCAACGGAGCGGGAATATTGAAGTTTCGCTGGCAAGAAACAGGTGGTCCTCCGGTAACTCAGCCGAAGCGTGAGGGCTTTGGCACTTCCCTGCTCAAGATGACTCTCGGAGATGCTCGCATCGAATACGTGCCCGAGGGATTGATCTACGAGGTTGACGTGCCGATGGACCACATCGACATAGCCGAATGAGATCAACTCGCCTAAGCGCACGCTCAGGAGGTCGCTTCCTGGACCATCCTGAAGCGCCAGCTCAGTTCTTGCTCACTCTCGGCGACAGCATCGGACGGACCTTGTCCATTGTCGGATGATGTAATCCCTGCGCCGTCAGCTGATCAAAGTCTTTGGTAATTACGGCTTGCCATGTTCGATTCCCCATCGCTTTGCCGACATTGGTCCGGTAGAGGTCGATCGCCTCCCCTTCGCGTCCTAGGTACATCAGGGCATGCGCCTTGTTGGTCAGGGGAACCAACGGGTCCGACGCGAGAGCGATCGCCTCATCCGCCGCTTGCAAGGCCTTTGCTGCCCGCGTTTGGTCCGTCGCTGTTAAGAACAGGGAGTGAAACGATAGGTCGATAAGGAGACCGCGGATCTCATTCTGAGTCTCGAGGATGACCTGCTTGTCCAGGTCTTTAGCCAACGTGATCTTGCGGAGGTATTGAATGGCTTCTTCTTCGTTCGCCACAACGCTCGCATAATCGACATTATTTGAAGTTGCCAGAGCTTCGCCCCGCTGTTTCAGACTCAGCCCTAAATTGTATTGCCAGCCCAAGTAGTCTGGCTGCTTGGCATGCACTGCTCGTTGTACGAGGATTGCATCGTCGAGTGCCTTGATCTGCTCGGGTAGCTTGCCCCAGCTACGGAATGCATCAGCGGCTCGAACAAAATTGGTGCCGACCTGACAACGGCAGCTGGCGTCGGCCGGATCCGCTCGCAACACGCTCTCTCGTATCTCGTTAGCTTCCAGCAGACTGCTGATCCCTAACTGAAAGAACTGGTCAGCATCCTTGCGTTCCGCTTCACGGTCGAGACTAAAGTGTTTCGCCCACTCGCGTGCATAGAGGCTTTGTGCTTCGAGCGCCTCGGCATATGCCTTGCGTTCGTCGGAGGTCGCGCTGTGGCGTGCAGCCACGGCCGCGCGTATTGAAACAGCAGGGCGTGCATACATGAGTGCCAGCCGCAATTCGTTTCGCTCATGGAATAGCGTGGCCAGCGCCAGGCTTCGCGCCGCCACATCTCGACTCCAGTTCTGATGCGGCTCCAGCGCCTCGAGCTCCTCGCTGATCTGCAACGCACGCAGCATGGCCTGAACGGCCTCGTCGAGATGCGCTCTGCCCTTCTCGAAGCTCGCGATGGCCTGAAAATTGGACGCGATCTGGCAGGCGCATTCAGAGTTTTGCGGGTCCTGGACCCGAACCGTCGTGCGCAATGCGTTGGCGCGACGGAATAATCTGACCGTCTCCGGCCGCTTATTCTGATAGGCCCGGCGCGCCACCCGCTCAAGCGAGGCGGCGAGGTTTAGTCGCGGGCTTGTGCCATCGGCTTCGATGGCGAGTATCGACGTCATGATATCCTCGGCGTCCGCCGCCGCCTTACGGCTGGTCTGTACGTCCTTCAGCTCATCAGCGAGAGCCGCAACGGTGGTGAAGGATTCAGCGACGGCTGCCCAAGCCATGAGATTATTTGCATCGACCGCCGCTCCGCGGGTCATCAGACCGCCCCTGACCACGGCCACCTGCTCATAAGCGTTAGTCAGCTGCTTCTCCTTCACGAGGCCGGCGACCTTGGCTAGATCGGCGGTGACAGATGTATTGTCGAGGACGGCCGGGCTATCGGCGTTCCTTGCCCGGTCGAGGAGTGCCGCGACCGTCTCCTTGTTCTCGCTGGCGATCCGGAAAATCTCGGCGATCAACTTGGCGCCGGCCTCGGTCGGCTCCAGGTTCAGGTATCGGGCGATGCGATAGAGCTCGTCGGCCATCACATCAGAGCCGGCGACTGGCTCGCGGAAAAATAAAGCGACCGTCTCTGTCGCCCCAGTCGCCCGGTTCTTAGTCTCGATCCCCCAGCTCGGTGGACGCGCCTGCTTGGCCTGGGTCTCGAGCTCGCGGGCACGCGCCTCATCGGGCTTGATTGACTTGTAGCCCTCGAGGTACCAGCGCCGCAAAATGACACTGCTTGCTCGCGAACCTGCATTCGAAGCGCGCTCATGCGCATCACGCGCCCGCGCAGTGTCGCCAGCGAGGTCCAATGCGACAGCGAGCCGATTAAAGGCATCGCCTTCTGCAAACCGGAAGACCAGGTTCCTTGGGTCTGATCGGGCCGCCCGGCTCACTCGGTCGGCAATCCGCTCGTGAATGGCGATGCGTCGATCAGGTGGCAACATGTCGGGGTTGATCTCGACGAGGCCTCGGATAGCCGAATACAGTCTCCGATCGTTGCTTGAGAACGGCAGCGCTGTGCTGCCTTGATCGGTTGGCTTCGCGGCCGGTTGCCGCTCGACTTGATCAAGCAATTCAAAGTATGCGTCATTCGCCACCAAGCCATGATTGACGATGACGGCATCACTGCCCACCCGCAACAGCTCGTCTAGGAGCGCCTCGGGATAGGCCTTGGTGGGATCGGTCAGGGATTGACGGTGTACCGTCACTCTCGTCTGCGCCGTGGTCAGCGCATCGCTGTAACGCCTGAGATTGATGAACCCATTGCGCAGATAGCCAAGCGCTTCGATCTGCACAGTCCGCCACCAGCCGTCTCTCGGAGTGCCACGACGCTGCGTGGCAAGATCGACGCGGGCCTGCCCGGCCTGCAGTGCGAGATCCTTTCGGTCGATGTTATTGTAGGCGGTTTCAAGATGATCGAGGATCGTTTGGAAGCGATCGGCCAACTGGTCGTTTTGCGGGTTGGAAGCAACTGCGATCTGCAACAGTTGGCGTGCACCTTCGAGCGTCGTCTGTGCTGACCTATTATCGCGTTGACGCAGTTGAGTGGTGCCTATGATCTCGAGGGCGTGGCCAAGGCCGCCGACGCTATTGATGTCGTGACTATCTCGCCGCAGCGCGCCGCTGTAGATCGTGCGCGCATCCTGGGCCTTGGACAAGGCATCGGTGAAGCGCGGCTCCTTGTGATCGCGCGCTGCAATCGCAGCAGCAAGAAGGCAACCGGCCCGCGCCAGCTGGAACTTATCGTTCTCTGCTTCTGAAAGTTTCGCCCCATCAGCCGCCTGAAGGCATGATTCTGCAGCCGCGTTGGCATCGTCGTATCTTTTCTCAGCCAGAAAGGCCATTGCGATGCCAGTATGGGCGCGGACAGCCGCAAGCTCGCCGCTACCCCTGGCAGCGCCTTCTGCTAAAGTCACTGGCCGCAACTCAAGCGCAACTTGATACTGCTTGCGCGCTTCAGACGGCTTACCGACATTGCGCAGGTGGTCGCCTTCTGCCCGATAGGTATCGGCAAACAGATGGCGACACTTCGTTCGCGTCGAGCCCGCGCCGCCGCATACCGGATCGAGCAGGCCGCGCGCGAACATGATCCGCTCAAGCTGCTTGCCGTAGTCGCCGATCCGCTCCGCGGTCTCAGCGAATGACAGAAGTAGCTGGGCTCGGCGCTCAAGGACGTCCTCCGCCGCACCGCTTGCGTTGTCCTTGGCTACCTTCTCGAGCATCCGGTCTGCATCGTCGAGAACACCGTCAATGTTGGTG
>Ga0137409_10005708_pt1 | contig 12948 bp, 9 predicted proteins | sample CZODoug1_16funga_FD_122059 | JGI IMG/M metagenome (GOLD analysis project Ga0137409, IMG submission 122059) | Vadose zone soil fungal communities from Angelo Coast Range Reserve, California, USA - CZODoug1_16fungal (Hybrid Assembly) | ecosystem: Environmental > Terrestrial > Soil > Vadose zone...
GGAGACATTGACGCCCGCGACAGGGTCGTTCGACACGGCCGACGCCACGCGCCCGGTGATCTGGCGTTGCTGCGCCGTTGCGCCAGCCACACCGATGAGCGTCGCCAGCGCCAGCGTGAGTAGGGGAATACGCATTACCACGAAGACCTCCTCAGAGGATGCCACGGAAGTCACTGCAGCCGCACGAAGCATCCCATATGCTGCCGCCCGAACGGCGACCCCGCAAGACGGGGGCGCGCGGTCGCGGATTGCGACAGAACATGCGTCCGGACGCATAAAAAACCGCCGAGCGCGAAGCGCTCGGCGGTCAAGCCAACGACGATGCCCGCGGTCTATTGGCGCGCCTGAACCTCGAAGCTGTTGATGGGCAGCGTCGAGAACACGGTGTCCTTCGGAAGACCGGCTGACGGACATCCGGTGGGCCGATCGATGATGACCTGGCCCAGCCTGGCGTAGCGGCGCATGTCGATCCAGCGATGCCCACCCTCGTACATCAGTGAGTAAAGGCGCTGCTTCAGAATCTCGTTCACGAATGCCGCGTCGGTGCTGCCGGCCGTGACCGTGGTTGGATCGAGGCCGCCAGCGGTCTGTCGAATGAAGTTCAGATCGGTAACGGCCTGCGCCTTGGTGCCCGTAGCGCCGAACCAGTTAGCCTCCGCGCGTAGCAAGAACAGCTCCTCGTTCCGGATGATGGGAATCGCAGAGTTCGGGCTCGGATACCGAGTCCAGGACAGAGCTGACTTGAGGCACGAGAGCGCGAAAGTATCGGGCCGGTCGGTGATCTTCGCGAGGAACCGCTTGTCCCGCAGCGCGCCGCCGGTCTGCAGCTCCGCGCTGTCCTTAATGAACCGATGCGCCAGCTGGATGGCCGACGTCGGATCCTGCGAGAGGTCGTTCGGCAAGTCCTGGTTTCCGGTGCTGTATGCGATGTACGCGCCCTGGTCGAGCGGTGCGGCGGTATTGATGAATGACTGACCGAGCGCCGTCAGCACCGAGTCCCAGCACGCCGGGCAACTCGACCAGCTGGTCGCGTACGTGCCGATGGGAAGCGCCCCCAGGCTGGCCCGGTATGCCCGAACGCGGGCGGCGAGCCCGCGGTTGATCTTGAGGAACGTCGCGGGCGTGTCGAATCCGACGAAGCCGGGACCAAGGTTGATCGGGAAGGCGGTCCCCGCAGCTTGGAGCGCCGTCCGCGCGGAATCGAGGATGGCGATGACGGCTTTGTAAGCCGAATCGTTCGAGACGAGGGGCGCCAGCGGCCCCGCGACCGGCCGGTTCACGTCGAGCGGGATCGAATCCTGGGTGTGAGCGCCGAGCACGACCAGGAACGAGACCGCCTGGATTGTCTGGACGAACCCGCGTACGGCGTTCTTTTCGGGATCCGTGATCTGGGCCGACCCGATCACGCTGAGAATGCGGTACCCGGCCACGATGGCGCGGTACTCCCGTTGCCACTGGCCGCCACCGAACGCTGCGTTGCTGGCGTCGAGCGGCCCGGTTAGCAGCTCGCTCGTGAAGCGCGGGTCGGCCGTATCGAGCCGGTAGTTTTCGCGTCCGATGATCCCGGACTTGAGGATCCAGCTGGTGAGGTCGATCCGGAACGCGGCGACCATACCCGTTGCCGCGGCATCCACCTGCGCCGCGGTGGCGTTCGGGCCGATGGAAATCGGGTTGTTGGGGTTCGTGATGTTGAAGTCGCAGGCGCCGGCCACAAGGGCGGCGGCCACGGCGAACCCGGCGATCGCCCGCGTCATAACAGGGCTTGCTGTCCGTGCGCGCATGGTCAGAACCCCACGTCGATCGAGAAGAAGAAGCTGCGGCTCGGGGGGAAGGGCGCCACGTCGACGCCCCGCCCGATTGCCTGGCTGTCGAAGTTTGATACCTCAGGGTCGAGCCCCTTGTACGGCGTGAACCGGAGCAGGTTGCGACCGGTGAACGAGATCCGGGCCGTGCGCATCCCGAAGTGCTGCGCGACTTCAGACGGCAGTTCGTAGCCCACGCTCAGCTCGCGCAACTTCAGGTACGACGCGTCCTGGACGTACACTTTGGTATGCCCGCCCAACCACGTAGCGGTCCGATTGTTACCGGCTGGCACCTGGTCGACCGAGTTGCCAAAGAGGTCGTACAAGAGCTGGGTCAGGTTGATGACCTCGCCGCCGTGCTTCCAATCCCACAAGAACCCGATACTCAAGCGCCGGTACCTCAGGTCGCTCGAAAACGACATCATGAACTTGGGGTTAGCATCCCCGATCGCTCCTTCGAACCCGACGATCTGGGTTGCCGAGCTGTCCTTCGCGACCCGGAATGCGCCGAGCCCTGTGCCGAAGCCGATCCCCTGCAGATTGAAATTGGGGACGGGCAGCTCCACAATCTTGCTGCGGTTCAGAGCAAACGTCGAGCGGAGGATCCAGTTCGCTTCCGCAGTGCGCAGCGGCGACACGGCGAGCGACGCCTCGAAGCCGCGCTTGCGGATCTCGCCACCGTTGAACAGGCGGGTTTGAAATCCGGTGGACGGCGCGACGGACTGGAGCAGCAGCAGGTCTTTGATCGTCGTTTGGAACACGGTCAGGCTGAGGGTCGCAAACTGGTTGCCGAAGGCCGCGTCCAGCCCGGCCTCGATCTCCGAGCTCCGCTCCGGCTTGATCGCCGTGTCCCCGAGCTGGAGGGACGGGAACTGCCCGAAGCGGCCGCCCACCACCGCGCTCGTGTCCAGAGCAAACCGGGCGCCGAACAGCGGAGGATTGCCCGTCTGTCCCCACGAGGCGCGCACTTTCAGCTCGTCGATGGCGCCGGCAGGCTGGACGAAGCGGTACGATGCGGCGGCCTTGGGATAGAAAAAGTAGTGATCCGGGTTGCCGTTCACACTCGAGCGGTCGGCGCGCAAACCGGCCGTAAGGAGCAGGCGCTCCTTCGCCGCCAGAATCTCTTCCTGGCCGTATAGCCCCAGATTCTTTATGGGTTGCTCGAACTGCGTCGATGTGATGCTCGTGGCCTGACTCACGTTCTGAAGCCCGAGCGCGAGGGTCCGCCCGACAACGCTGGTGACGTTGAGGTCGCGCTTTTCGTACTGAAACCCGGCTGACGTGGTGGCCTGAAACGCGTTGGAGGTAGGCGTATACGTGTGCACCACACTGCCGACCAGGTTTTGTCGCAGGTCAGACGCCTTACCCAAAATGACCGTCCCTGGCTGCCCATCCAGCGGCTCGTATTGCAGGTTGGCCGGGGAGAGGACGTCGTTCCGCTGAGCGAAGAAGTCGAGCCCGCCAGTCACGGTGAAGTCCAAGCGCTGCGTCGCGGTGGCGACGGCCTGGGCCCTCACCGTCGAGGAGCCCAGGATGCGCCACACGTCCTCGGCATTCGTCAGGTCGGCGAAGGTCTGCAACGGGTTCGACGGCGCGAACGGGTTGACTGGGTATACGCCGTTCGCTGGCCTCAGGTCGACGAAGCTTGGCGTCGTCGGGAACGCGAGATACGGACTCGTGCCGGTGTTGTCGTTGTTCGAGATCCCGCGGTTCGAGAGGCTGTGGATCGCGTTCAGGTTCACACTCAGCTTGAAGCGGCTGCCCAACAACTGGTCCAGGTTCGTGCGGATGGACTGCTTCTGGTAGCCGGTGTTCTGGGCGATCCCGCCATCTTTCCTGACGATTCCCGAGACGTAGTATTGCGTCTGATCGTTCCCTCCGGTGACGCTCGCGGCGGTCTCGACATTGGTGGGATGCTGGCCGTAGAGCGCTGCCTCATTGTCGAACACCGGACACTTACCGTTTGGCAGCGTGCAGTAGGCTCGCGCCCCTGGTCCAAACGCGGCAATGGCTTCCGTGCTGTCGGCGAACGTCCTGAAGCCGAGGCTGTTGGCGACCGACAGCGTGCCAAAGCGCTGTGAAACGCTGAATCGAGGCTTGCCGACTCGCCCGCGGCGAGTGGTGATGATGATCACACCGTTCGCCGCCTGCCCCCCGTAGATCGCCGCCGCCGAGGGGCCCTTGAGCACCTCGATGCTCGCGATGTCGTTGGGGATCATATCGGCGAGCCGGTTGACTTTGTTGTCCTGATTGTTCGGGTTGCCGCCCGCCTGCGCCGCCGTGATCGCGTTCATTCCGTTCGCAACCGCGTCGTTCGCGACGATCATGCCGTCCAGCACGATGAGTGGATCCACGCCCGCGTTGATCGTGGTGACGCCGCGCATGCTGATTTGAGCGCCGCCCCCGGGGGCGCCGGAGTTCTCCTGGATCAGCGCGCCCGGAATCTTGCCTTGTATGGCGCCCTCTAAGGTCTGACTCGGGGCGCGATTCACCTCCTCGGCCTGCAGCGTGGTGACCGCGTTCGCCAGATTGCGCTGGGCCACGCCGGTTACTTGGCCGGTCACGACCACGGCCTCGAGGTTGAACACGTCCTGATCGAGGCTCACGGTCGCGCTCGACGCGTCCGCCGCGACGGGCACCTGGCGACTGCGATACCCCACGCCCCGCGCCAGCAGGGTGACCGCACCCTGCGGCGCCGAGAGCGTGAACTCCCCCCGGTCGTTCGTCACGGCGCCGATCGGCGTGCCGACCACCAACACGCTGGCGCCGGCGATGGGGGTCGCCGTCGTCGCAGTCACGACCTTCCCCGAGATGAGACGCTGCTGAGCCGCGGCGCCGATAGCGACGCCGACGCTCAGCGTGAGCGAGACCAACCAGATGCGCTGTGCCACGGACCCTCCAGACCTGATGCTCAGTGGTGCAGCTCTACCGCACGAAACCGCAACGCCGCTATGTTGCGCGCGATTCCGGAGGTCCGCAAGGAGGGCGGGGAAAGGCGGGTTAAGGCGTCAGGGTGCGCGCCGCGGCTCGAGCCGCGCCCGGCGCGCGAGCAGCCCGGCATATAGGGGCGGGCCGAGGGCGGCGAGCGCCACGGCCACCAGCACGCCCGGGAGCCCGATCGCCCGGCTCTGCACCTCGAGCGTGACGCCCGCGACCAGGAGCAAGATCGGCAGCGCCGCGAGCGCCACCAAAGCACGCACACCCAGCGGCAGGCGAAACACCCCGCGCAGCTCGGGCTCAGTGCGCCGCAACCGCACCAGCGCGGCGAACTCGAGCGCCAACGCGGCGGTGTAGAGCATCACGTCTCCCGCGAGCAGCCCGAGGTACGGCAGGAGCGCGAACGCAGAATACACCACCGCCGAGACGAGCACGGCGTTGCGCGGCGTGCCGCGGGCATCGGTGACGGCGAGGGCTCGCGGCAGCAGCCCGTCCTGCGCCAGCACGAGCGGAATGCGCGAGTACACGAGCAGCAGCGCGTTGAAGAGCGCAAACGCACTCACCATGCCCGCGACGGCGAGCCAGCCCCCGAGCCACGGGCCAGCGACGCGAGCGGCGAGGTCCGGCCATGCGCCGTCGGTCCATGCCGTCCACGGCGTGAGCGCGAGCACGGGAATGACCGACAGCAGGTACACCACCGTCACGAGCGGCAGCGTACGCGCGAGCGCCCGCGGGTACGTCGCCGTCGCGTGCTCGATCTCACCGCCGATGGTCGAGGCATTATCCCAGCCCGAGTAGTTCCAAATACTCTGCGACACGCCGAGACCAAGGGCACCCAGGAACGTGCTGCCGGCGGCATGGAATGGCGTGACCGGGAACGGCGTGGCCGATTGCCCCATCCAGCGCACGATCGCCACAGCGAGCAGCACCGCGAACGGCAGCAGCACGGTCGCCACGAACCAGCCCGACGCTCGCCCTACCGCGAGCGTGCCGCGGAGGTTGAGCCAGGTCGCACCCCAGATCAGGGCGAGGGCCACCAGCCAGGCCTCGAGCTGCGACAGCCCTGGCGCGAAGAAGCGCAGGTACTGGATGAACAACACGGGGTAGATCGCCATGTCGAGCAGCGAGTAGGTCCAGGAGAGCCAGCCGTTCCAGAATCCCCAGAAGCGGCCGAACGCCCGCTTCACCCACTGGTAGTAGCCGCCTTCGGCGGGCAGCATCGAGGCCAGCTCGCCAATGAGGAGTGTTTCGGGGACGCTATAAAGGAGCGGCGTCGCGACCAGCAGCAGCAACGCGACGCCGGGCCCCACCGCGCCGACCAGCCCCTCCAACCCGAACGGCCCGCCGGAGACGGTGAAGAACATCACCGCTACCAGGGGCCCCAGGCGCAGGGCAGACGGACGGCGCGTCACTGGTGCATGTGATCGTGCTCGGACCCACCGCCCCAGATGACGTTGGGATCGGCGCTCCCGAAGGCCATGACATGCATCATCCAGCCGAACAGGCGCGGCACGAAGCGCCCTCCCGCGGCGCTGCACGCGTCCGCGGTCGCAATCGGCGACTTGGGCCCGAACAGCGGCTTCCCGTCGCGCGTTTCGCGCCACCGTTCCCGCTTGCCCCTGGGCGGGAGGCACCAGTTCACGTGCTCGTGCCACCGCGCCACGGACAAGGGAATCCGTTGGTCGAGCGCGTCGAGCGACATGGGGGCGGGCGCCGTGTACATCGCTCCCGCGAGGACGAGCGTTCCACCGGGGCCCTCCCGGTAGAGGAGTGACGTGGGCCGGGTCGGATCGAACCGGCGTCCCGCGCGCAACGCCCAGCGCCAGTTCGTGAAGTGGTAGATGGGCTGCTTCACGCCCGGCAAAAACTTGCGAAACCCATCCGCCTCCGCAGCGCGCACGTCGCGGTAGCGAACGAGCGCCGTGCGCATCTGCGCTACCAGCTGCGCCGCACGGATCGAGTCGGCGGGACTGCGTGGACGCAGCGGTGTGAGCGTCATGTGCGGATCCAGGGACATGGGTCCGCTCATGGCTTCGTGAGCCGCGTGGGTGGCGTGCTGATCGGTCGAGTCCATGGCGTCCATCTCGGTCGTGTCTGCCCGAGTCTGGGCGCGGCACGCGGTCGCGACCCAGATGGCGACGATCACCGCCGTCGCGGCGGCAGCGAGCTTGGTCATGGGGGGTAACTTAATGATCAACATGTTCGACGTCGCCGTGGTCGGCGCCGGCCCCGCCGGGGCGACCGCCGCGCTCACCCTCGCGCGACGCGGGCTCAAGGTCGCGCTGCTCGAAAAGGCCGCCCTGCCGCGCTATAAGACCTGCGGTGGCGCGCTCGTGGCGCGCGGCCTGGCGCTGTTCCCGCCGGAAATCCAGACAGTCATCGAGCGGCGCTGTGGGCAAGCCGAGCTCCACCTGCTCGACGGAGACCTGCACTACAGCTCCGCGCGGGAGCCCCCCGGCCCGCCGATCATGGCGATGACCATGCGCGACCGGCTGGACCAGATGCTCGCGTCGGCCGCCACCGCGGCCGGTGCGGTGCTACGCGCACCGTGCACCGTGAGCGGCGTGAGCCTCGATCCGCGTCATGTGCGGCTCGACACGGATGCGGGTCCGGTGACCGCGGCGTTCGTGATTGCGGCGGACGGCGCCACGGGCGAGCTCGCACGGCTCGCGGGTTGGGGGGATGGGCGCCATCTGATCCCCGCGCTCGAATACGAGGTGCACGTGGACGACGCCACGCTCGACCGCTTCGCGCGGGTGCCCCGCTTCGATGTTGGCGTCGTTCCGTGCGGGTACGCCTGGGTGTTCCCCAAGACGGCGCACCTCTCGGTGGGCGTGCTGACCACGCGGCGCGGCGCGATCAACCTGCACCGCTGGCTCGAGGAGTACCTCCGCGTGATCGGGCTCGCGCCGCGGTCGATGGAGCGCCACGGATTCGTGATCCCGGTCCGCCCGCGCGCCGGGCCGCTGGCGCGCCGGCGCATGCTGCTGGTGGGGGATGCTGCGGGGCTGGCCGACCCGGTGACGGCGGAGGGGATCAGCCTCGCGGCGCGGAGCGGCGAGCTCGCGGCCGACGCGATTGTCGCGAGCCAACTCGATCCGCCGCGCGCGCGCGCCGCCTACCGCGCGGCCCTTCGGCCAATGCTGGCCGAGTTGCGCGTCGCCCGCATGCTGGCCCGCCTACTGTACGACCACCCCCGTGCGCGCTGTTGGATGTTCCAGCGGGTGGGTCAGCGGCTGGTCGAAGCCATCACCGACGTCTTCATGGGCGCGCGGACGTACCGCGCATCGGTGCCGGGGCTCTTCGCGGCCCTGGCGCTCCGCCCCAGCACGCGCTCGTAAACCGCGAGCTCCGCTCGCGCGATCCGCGGCCAGGCGAACCGGGCCGCCTTCGCGACCCCCGCGCGCCCCATCGCCGCACGGCGCTCCGGGTCGCCGAGCAGCGAGATCGTCGTCTCCGCCCATACCGTCGGGTCGTCCTTCGGGATGATCACCGCCTCTGCGCCACCGTCGATCACCCAGCGGAAGCCGGGGTTGTCCGAGACGATCATTGCCGTACCGCACGCCATCGCCTCGAGTAGCGTGACGCCGAACGACGCGATGGTCGTGGGGCAGAGGTACAAATCGGCCGAGCCGTAATACGCGGGACGGTCGCCGAATACCTGCCCGGCGAACCGCACGCTCGCGCCCAGCTCCTGGGCGCGCCGCTCATAGTAGCCGCGCCACGGCCCGTCTCCCGCCACGGTGAGCACGGCGTTGGGATAGCGCGCCAGAATGCGCGGCATCGCGTCGAGCAGCGTGCCCAGGCCGTTGCGCGGCTCGATGCGCCCCAGGAACAAGAGCCGGGGGTGGTCGGTGAAGGCGTCGGTGGGTTGCCGGCCGTTGGGCCGGAAGAAACTCGTATCTACGCCGTTCGGGATGACGTCCCAATCGGCGCGGAAGTAGCGCGCGTTGGCATCCACCACCGGCTCGCTCACGGCGATGGTCGCCGCGTGGCGGTCGAGGATCTTCTGGAGCGGCCGCCGGAACACACGGCAGCCCATCGAGCGCGCGAACCACGAGTGAAACGTGGCCACGACCGGGATGCCGACGCGCCACGCGGCGAACGGCGCGGCCAGCCCGAGCGTCGGGGCGAGCCCGCCGTGCACGTGCACGATGTCGTAGCGCCCCCCACGGAACAGGTCCTCCAGTCGGCGCCGCAGCCGCCATCCCGTCGTCACGCGCGACACGCCCCCGTTGGCGTAGATCACGCGGCTCGTGCCCACCCGGCGCACGAAGTCCGCGTCCGGGAAATGCCCCATGCGAGACGTGACGACGTGAGCGGTGTCCCCCCAGCCGTTGAGCTGCAAGGCGAGGTTGTGCACGTGCTCGGGCACGCCCCCGAGCTGTGGATAGTAGTCTTCGGCCACCAAGGCGATGCGCATCGGGCGATCCTCCGTCACTGTGACCCCGTGGCGTGGGCCGCGGTCACGCTCGCCTTGAGGCGCGCGACGCCGGCCAACACCGCGCCCGGCTCTTCTTCTTGAATGAAGTGCCCCGCGGCCGGCACCGAATCGAGCGCGAACGCGGGGAGCGTGTGCGCCAGCAGGTCCACTTCCTTGGGCCCGACGTCGCCATCGTGGCGCGCGCCGCCGACCAGCAGGCGCACCGGACAGCGGATCTGCGGCAGGCGGGGCGCCAGCAGCTCCGGCTCGCGCGAGTTCGCCATCGCGAGATACGCCTTGAGGGTGGCGTCGAGGTCGCGCCCGGCGCCGGCCGTGTAGCCGAGGACCGTGGAGTCCGTGACCCAGCTCGCGTCACCCGACGAATCTATGAGCATGCCACGGATCTTGCGCCGGATGAGCCGCATCCCGCCGAACAGCTTGATCCACGGCGCGAACCGGAGCGCTCGCTTGAACGCCGGGGTGATCGCTCTCTCGGTGGGTCCGCCCTCGATCGACAACAGTCCGCGCACCAGATCCGGCCGCCGGTAGGCGAGTCGGAACGCCTCGGAGCCGCCGATCGAATGCGCCATGATCAGCGCGTTGCGCACGTGCAGCGAGTCGAGCACCGCGGCAATGCGGTCGGCTTGGGCGGTGAGCGAGTAGTTCGCCTTCTCGGGCCGGGCGGACGCCCCGACTCCCAGCGGTTCGATGACGATCGTCCGGTAGCCCGCGTCAACGAGCAGCGGGACGACCTTACGGAAGCCGTACGCCGAGCCGAACAGCCCCGGAATGAGGACCACCGGGTCGCCACGCCCCGCGGTCTCGACGGACAGCGACTCCGCCCGACCCACCGGCACCATGAACGCATGCGGCACCGACGCACTGTCGGTGATCAATAAGAAGGCGAACAGCAAAGTCACGTGTTCAGACCCGGTTCAGAGTGAGAGAGTCACGCCGATTTTCCGAGCGCCGCCCGCAGCTCCGCGAGCCGGGCGCCGATCGCTTCGGGCGGCACGGCGGCCAGGTCGGGAGGCAACAGCTGGCGGCTGGTGCACTCGAAGGCCGCGATGAGACGCTGATATTCGAGCTCCAGCGGATACGAGGGCGGCTGGAAGTCCCGGATCAGCTCGCGCAACAGCCCGGCGCTCAAAGCCTTCTGGTCTCCGGATGCCATGCGCCGGCTCGAGCGCACCAGGATCGCTTCCAGGTCGGCCGCCGAAAGCGCGTCGCGGCTCTCCGCAAACAGCGCCGCGGCATCGACGCCGGGCTCGAGCGTGATGCCCAGCCGCTGCCGCAGCAGATCGAACACCTTCACGCGCTCCGCGACAGTGGCGGGCGGAAACAGCGCCAGGTGCTCCTCGGCGCGCCCCTGGCGCTTTAGGTCCACCGGCACCAGGTCGGGCCGGCTGGTCATGAGGAACCAGATCACCTTGCCTCGGCGGCGCGTGTCGCCCATGAAGGCGGCGAGCGACGCGAACACCCGCTCCGAAACCCCGGAGTCCGCGCCGCCGGTCTCGCGGGTTCCCAGCGCGGCGTCCGCCTCGTCCACCACCACCGCCACCGGACCGATGGCGTCGAGCAGCGAGAGCACGCGCTCCAGGTTCGCCTCGGTCTGCCCTTGCCACTTGGAGCGAAAGTTCAACAGCTCGACCACGGGGATTCCGATCTCCTTCGCGAAGCATTGGACGATGAAGCTCTTGCCCGTCCCCACCGGCCCGCAGATCAAGTAGCCCATCGGTACCACGTCGAGCCGTCCCTGTGCCAGCGCCCGCGCCGTCTCGCGCAGCAGCGCCTTCGCGCCTTCGTGCCCGGCCACCGCATCGAGGCCCACCCGGCTCGTCATGAACGTCAGCAAGCCCCCGCTCGCCTCTTCGATCAGGCGCTTCTTCTCACGCGTGAGCGCTTCCTGATCGAGCGGAGCGCCGCCCGCCTCGGCTTCGGCGAGCAGGCTCTCGAGGTGGAGGCGCGTGAGACCCGCGGTGAGGATCGCCACGCGACGGGCGTCCACCACCGAGAACGTCTCGGGACGGCTGCCGCGCCCCGCGAGATACGCGAAGCGCTCCTGCTCATCCGGCACGGGAACGGCGATCTCGAACGTGCGGGCGTCGCTCACCAACGCGGCCGAGAGCGTCGCCGTCGTTTCCACGAGCACGCAGAACGTCACCGTGCGCTGCAGGAACAGGGGCTCGCTGGCCCAGCGACGCAGCGTGACGATCGCGCCGCGATCCTCCGCCGGCAGCTGCCCCGGCTCGCCGGCCGGCGCCACGGTCTCTCCATAGTCGATGATAACGGCCGCCGAGAAGCGCGGGTTTCCGGTGAGCTGGTACCGCAAGTAGGTCTCGATCAGCTGCAGGGCCCGGTCGGGGTCCCGCGGTTGCACCTGGGCCAGGTTCGTTCCGCCCAGCTTGTCGTAGGCCTTGAGCACCGTCTTGAAGTCGTTCTCGACGTCGCGGTCGGAGAATCCGATCCCCGCGCCGCGGTCGTACGTGATGATCGCCGAACGGTCGTTCAGGATCACCTGGGCAAGGCAGTCCCCGATCGTGCCGAACCGCCGGGCCCCGAGCGGATGAAGGTCGCGCACACCGGGCCCGTGCAGGATGAAGAAGTCGATACCGCGCTGGCGGATGCGCCGCTGGAGAGTCTTGGCCCAGGCGGGAAGGGACGGCAGGTCGGTCATCGCGCCGAGACTACCATGGAGGCCGCGGCCCTGTCAACGACTCGGGCGGCATATTACCGGGCATGCAAGCTCTGTGGCTGGAGGACCGCCGCCTGCGAATGCGGAACGACGTTGCGACGCCCGAGCCGCCCCCGCGCGAAGCCCTCGTACGCGTGCTGTGCGCGGGAATCTGCAACACCGACATCGAGCTCACCCGCGGCTACTACCCGTTCACGGGGATCCTGGGCCACGAGTTCGTCGGCGTCGTAGAGCAGGGTCCCTCCGGGCTCGTCGGCCGCCGCGTCGTCGGTGAGATCAACGCCGTGTGCGGCGGGTGCAGCGCGTGTCTCGCCGGCCGGCGCACCCACTGCGAGCGGCGCACCGTGCTCGGCATCGTCGGCCGGCACGGCGCGTTCGCCGACCACCTCATCCTGCCCGCTGAGAACCTGCTTCCCGTTCCCGACGCGGTCTCCACGGACGCCGCCGTGTTCACGGAGCCGCTCGCCGCCGCGCTCGAGATCCAGGAGCAGGTTCGGATCGGCTCCAACGACCGCGTGCTCGTGGTGGGCGACGGGAAGCTCGGCCAGCTCGTGGCGCAGACGCTCGCGCTCACCGGCTGCGCGCTGCTCGTGATCGGACGGCACGACGCCAAGCTGGCTCTGCTCACCGCCGGGGGCATCGAGACGGGGCGAGCCGACCGAGTGACGCGTGGGGAGTTCGACGTCGCCGTCGAGTGCACCGGGAATCCCGCGGGATTCGCCGTGGCGCAGCGCGCGGTGCGACCGCGCGGCACGCTGGTATTGAAAAGCACGTATGCCGGCGCCCTGACGCTCGATGCGGCGGCGGTAGTGGTGAACGAGCTGACCGTGGTCGGATCGCGCTGCGGACCGTTCGCGCCGGCGCTGCGCTTACTCGCGGAAGGGCGAGTGGCGGTCGAACCGTTGATCCATGCTCGCTACCCGCTCGCCCAGGCGGTTACGGCGTTCGAGCACGCACAGCGACCCGGAGTACTGAAAGTGTTGCTGGACATCGGCTAGGCGGGCGCACGCGACAATGGCCAGGGGCAGAAACACTCGACCTCAGATTCCGAGGTAGTGGTCCAGCCCAAGACGACCGGCGCCGGTGAAGAC
>Ga0137409_10005709_pt1 | contig 12947 bp, 13 predicted proteins | sample CZODoug1_16funga_FD_122059 | JGI IMG/M metagenome (GOLD analysis project Ga0137409, IMG submission 122059) | Vadose zone soil fungal communities from Angelo Coast Range Reserve, California, USA - CZODoug1_16fungal (Hybrid Assembly) | ecosystem: Environmental > Terrestrial > Soil > Vadose zone...
GATCGCGTCCATCTGCACCTTGGCCAGTTACGCCAGGATGTCAGGCACGTCTTCCAGCTTGGGCCAGTTGTACTGAATGTTCTGGCGCGTGCTGAAATGGCCGTAACCCCGGTCCCATTTACGGGCGATGTGCGCGAGCGTGCGCAGCTGGCGCGAGGACAGCAGGCCGTACGGTACCGCCACGCGCAGCATCGGCGCGTAGCGCTGGATGTAGAGGCCGTTGCGCAAGCGCAGCGGCCGGAAATCGTCTTCCGACAGCTTGCCGTCCAGGAAACGGCGCGTTTGGCCGCGAAACTGGGTAACCCGTTCGTCCACCAGCCGTTGGTCGATTTCGTCGTAGCGATACACCGTGTTTCCTCAATGAAATCCGTGAGGCATGCATGGTAGCAACGGTCTGTTATACTCCAAAAGAATATTGTGTTAGACTTTAATAACTTAATGGTATTTACTATAAGTATATGAAATTACAGCAGTTACGCTATCTGCGCGAAGTCGCCAAACGCGGGCTCAATCTGTCCGAGGCAGCGGAAACGCTGCACACCTCCCAGCCCGGCATCAGCAAGCAGATCCGCCAGCTGGAGGACGAACTGGGCGTGGACATCCTGGTGCGTCACGGTAAGCGGGTGGTGGACATGACCGAGCCCGGGCGCGTGATTCTCGGCATCGCTGAGCGCATCCTGCAGGATACCGAGAACCTCAAACAGGTAGCGCGTGAATTCGGAGCCGAGGGCACCGGGTCGTTCACGATAGCGACCACTCACACCCAGGCGCGCTATGCGCTGCCGACCGTCGTTGGCCGCTTCAGTCAGCGCTACCCCAAGGTGCGGCTTTCGCTGCGGCAGGGAAGCCCGCAGGACATCGCGGAACTGGTCAGGTCAGGTGAGGCCGATATTGCGATCGCCACCGAGGCCGTCGAGTTCTATGACGGACTGGTGCTGCTGCCATGCACTCAGTGGAACCGCTGCGTAATTACGCCGCTCAAGCACCCGCTGCTGAAGGAAAAGCAGCTCTCAATCGAGTCCATCGCGCGCCATCCCATCGTCACCTACGACTTCGCGTTCACCGGCGAGTCGCCGATCAAGCGCGCGTTCGACAACAAGGGCATCACGCCCAACGTGGTGCTGACGGCGATCGATGCTGACGTGATCAAGGCTTATGTGGAGATGGGACTGGGCATCGGCATCCTCGCCAAGATGGCATTTGATCCCGCACGCGACCTGGGACTGCGGCTGATCGACGCGAGTCACCTGTTCGAGCCCAGCACGACGCGCATCGTGGTGAAGCCCAACGCTTACTTGCGCGGCTACGTTTACGATTTCATCGAGCTATTCGCCCCGCATCTGAAACGCGCCGTGGTGGACGCGACGCTGAAGGGCCAAGGCTCCAGTTACGAGCTCTAGCGCCCTACTTCGCCGGGAACAACTCGGCGATTCGGCTGACGATCAGTTCGTGGTCCCAGTTAATTTCTCCGACCAGGCTATAACGGATCCGGCCGTTGGCCCCGATGATGTAGCTCGCCGGCAGGATGCGCGCATCCCACTCCTTGGCCACCTTCCTCTCGGGATCGAGCAGGACGGTGAAATCCAGTTTCATCTGGGACAGAAAATTCCGGATGCGCGACTCGGGCTCGTCCAGATTGACTGCCAGCACGACGAATGGCTTCCCGGCGAGCTTCTCCTTCAGCCGCTGGATTGAGGGCATCTCGTCGCGGCAAGGCCCGCACCACGTCGCCCAGAAGTTGATCAGGACCACCTTGCCGCGGTAGTCGGGCAGGCGGTGCAGACCACCGTCGAGATCCTTCAGCGCGAGCGCCGGCGCGGACCCGCCTGTCCATAATTTCAAATCGGCCGCGCTGGACGCGCACGCGAGCAAGCACAGCAAACCGGCAAGCGCAGCTTTCAACCAGTGCACGGACACGTTCATTCGGCTCCTTTCTTGGAAAAATCCGCGAGCCTGAATCCCAGCAGCCATAGGGCTGAAAAATAACTCGCTACGCCCAGCAGCACGATCCACAACAGGGTCCCGGCACGGGCGGCAGCGCGCATGGCCAGCCAGGAGGCGTCGGTGCCGGAAACGGCCCACAGTACCGCGCCCATGGCGTAGACCGAGATCGCGAGCTTGAACAGGAATACCGGCCAGCCCGGCAGCGGCGAATAGATATCCCGCCGGCGCAAGCCCCTCAACAACAGCCCCGCGTTAAAGCACGCGCCGAGACCTATCGCGAGTGCCAGCCCAGCATGTTGGAGCGACCACATGAAGGCAAAGTTCATGACCTGGGTCAGGGCCAGCGTCACGATGGCGATCTTGACCGGCGTGCGGATGTCCTGACGCGCATAAAACCCCGGCGCAAGCACTTTGACCATGACCAACCCGACCAGGCCTACGCTGTAGGCGATTACCGCCCGCCGCGTGGCGTAGACATCGGCGGCACCAAAAGCGCCGTAATGGAACAACGTGGACACGAGCGGCACGGCGAGCAAAGCCAATGCCACCGCGGCCGGGACGGCGAGCAGCAATGTCAGCCGCAGCCCCCAGTCGAGCAGCTCGGAATACTGGCGCGGCGAGCGCTGCGCGTGGTAACGCGACAGGCTGGGCAAGAGAATCGTACCGAGCGCGACGCCGAGCAGGCCGATCGGGAACTCCATCAGCCGGTCGGCGTAATAGAGCCAGGAAACGCTGCCGGTGACGAGGAAGGACGCGAAAATCACGTTGATCACCAGGCTGACCTGGCCGATCGAAACGCCGAACACTGCCGGCCCCATCTGCCGCAGGATGCGCCGGACGCCCTCGTCTTTGAAATCGATGCGAAAACGTGGCAACAACCCGAGCCGGGCAAGAAAAGGCACCTGGAACGCGAGCTGTGCGATACCGCCCGCGAACACCGCCCAGGCAAGTGCATGGACCGGCGGGTCAAAGTGCGGCGCGCCCCACAGTGCAAACGAGATGAATGACAGGTTGAGCAGCGCCGGCGTAATGGCCGGAATCGAGAACCGGCTATAGCTATTGAGGATGCCGCCGGCGAGGGCAGTCAATGAGATAAAAAAGATGTAGGGAAATGTGATCCGCAGCAGGCTGACCGTGAGCTCGAACTTGCCCGGCGTCGACGCGAAGCCGGGTGCGGTTACGTAGATAATAAGTGGCGCGGCCAACACGCCGAGCAGGGTGGCGACGAAGAGGGCGAGGGCGAGCGCGGCAGCCACGCGGTCGACCAGCAGCCGGGTTTCCTGCTCGCCGCGGCGGCTCTTGTACTCGGACAGGATGGGGACGAAGGCCTGGGAAAACGCGCCTTCCGCGAACAGCCGCCGCAGCAGGTTGGGCAGTTTGAATGCCACGAAAAAAGCGTCGGTGGCAAAACCTGCGCCGAAGACCCGGGCAATCACGAGGTCACGGGCGAATCCGAGAATGCGCGAGATGAGCGTCATGCTGCTCACCGTCGCCAGGGCCTTCAGCAGGCTCATGCCGCCCCGCGCGCATTAACGCTACAAACGTTGCAAAAACCCCCGAACATCAGTAAGATGGCGCCCTTTTTCCGACTCATTTTCCGATTTAAGACCGGAGTTTACCGCACATGGCCAATATCGCATCAGCCCGAAAGCGCGCGCGGCAGGCCGAGAAGCGCCGCCAGCACAACGCCGCCCTGCGCTCGGAACTGCGCAGCGCAATCCGCAACGTGAGGAAAGCCATCGCGGCGGGAGACAAGAAGGCCGCGCGAACCGTGCTCCAAGGCGCGACAAGCGTGATCGACTCGATCGCCGACAAGCACATCATCCACAAGAACGCCGCAGCGCGCCACAAAAGCCGCCTCTCGGCTCGAATCAAGGCGATGGCGTAATCAGCCCGTCGCTGGCGCGCCGCTCGGTGCAGCTACGCCGCCGACAGCCGTGTCCTCCAGGCGCTTGTCCTTGCGCCCGGGCCGCAACTTCAGCTCGTTGTCGCGTGCAAACGCGAGCAGGAATCGGAACGCCGCCGGGTCCAGTCCCTCGAGTCTGAGATCCACTACGACGCAGCGTAGTCCGCCCGCCATGATCGGCTTGAGATAGGGCGAGTAGGAAAGGCGGCTGTCCTCGCCGAACACTGACATCATTCCGCACAGGCGCTCCGCCCAGTCGCTGGGCCGGAAGGACTGACCGGATTCCGTGACGCCTTGGATGACGATTTCGGGGGAGCCTTCGAACATGGCGGAAGGGTGCGGTTTGCGAGCGTCATCTTACCGCACCCGTCAGAATCCGATGACGCCCGCATGGCAGCGAAGCCAAATTCCCGCTTGCACCCAAGGGCTTGATGGAGTGACAATAATGACACGTTACACGGCGGCCTTGTTTGCCGCCGTTTGCGTTTTCTAGGCGTAAGACTATGTCGCACGTAATGAACACCTATGCCAGGCTGCCCGTCGCCTTCGAGCGCGGCGAAGGCTGCTGGCTGTGGGACACGCACGGTAAGCGCTATCTCGACGCGGTTGCCGGCGTTGCCGTATGCGGGCTCGGCCACAGCCATCCCAAGTATGTGGCCGCGCTACGCAAGCAGGTAGGCAAACTCGTCCACACGTCCAACCTCTACCAGATCGCGCTGCAGGAAAGGCTGGCCGACCGGCTAACCGCGATTTCGGGCATGGAAAACGTGTTCTTCTGCAACTCCGGCTGCGAGGCCAACGAGGCAGCGATCAAGCTCGCGCGGCTTTACGGCCACAAGAAGAACATCGAAGCGCCGGCCATCGTGGTGCTGGATAAAGCTTTCCACGGCCGCACCATTGCCACGCTGTCCGCGACCGGAAGCCGCAAGGTACAGGCGGGATTCGAGCCGCTCCTCGCCGGCTTCGTGCGCGTGCCGTTTGACGATCTGGACGCGGTCAAGCGTGTCGCCGAGAACAACCGCAGCGTGGTGGCAGTGCTGGTCGAACTGCTGCAGGGAGAGGGCGGCGTTAACGTCTGCCATGACAATTATCTCAATGGCCTGCGCGAAATCTGCGAGGCGCACGGCTGGCTGCTCATGCTGGACGAAGTGCAGAGCGGCATGGGACGCACCGGCAAGTGGTTCGCATTCCAGCATTCCGGTGTCGGGCCCGACGTGATGCCGCTCGCCAAAGGCCTCGGCAACGGCCTGCCGATCGGCGCGTGCCTCGCTGCGGGTCCCGCCGCGCAGCTGTTCAAGCCGGGCAACCACGGCTCGACGTTCGGCGGCAACCCGCTGGCCTGCGCTGCGGCGCTCGCCACCCTCGACATCATCGAGGAAGAGCAGCTGATGGAAAACGCGGTGAAGACCGGCGCCTTCATCCGCTCGGAACTCGCGCGGCTGATCGGCGGATTGAAAGGCGTCAGGGATATCCGCGGCAAAGGGCTGATGATCGGCATCGAGCTCGAATTCCCCTGCGGCGAGCTGGTGCAGCAGGCGCTCGAGCGCGGCTTGCTCATCAACGTCACGGTGGACAACGTGATCCGCCTGCTGCCGCCGCTCATCTTCAGGACCGAGGAAGCCGGCCTGTTGCTGGCGACCCTGGTTCCGCTCGTCACCGAGTTCCTCGACCGTCAGAGCGCGCCCCAGGCCGCCGCGCAGTCGGCCTGAGCCCTGCCGTCCCCATCGGAGCGACGCCCGTGGCCGTCAGGCACTATCTTCAATTCAGGGACTTCTCCCTCGAGGAGTACGAGTACCTGTTCGAGCGCACGCGCTGGATCAAGGACATGTTCAAGCGCTACGTGCCGTACCAGCCGCTGCGCGACCGCACCCTGGCGATGGTGTTCGAGAAGCATTCGACCCGCACGCGGGTCTCGTTCGAGGCCGGCATGCACCAGCTCGGCGGCACCGTCATCACGCTCATGACGCGCGACACCCAGATGGGACGCGGCGAGCCGATCGAGGACGTGGCGCGGGTCATCACGCGCATGGTGGATATCGTCATGATCCGGACCTTCGAGCAGGCCATCATCGAGAAATTCTCGGAACACTCGCGCGTGCCGGTGGTCAATGGGCTCACCAACGAGTATCACCCGTGCCAGATCTTCGGCGACATCTACACCTACGTCGAACAGCGCGGCTCGATCCGCGGTAAGACCGTGGCCTGGATCGGGGATTCGAACAACGTCTGCAACACGTGGTTGCAGGCGGCGGAGGTGTTCGACTTCAACGTGCATGTCTCCACCCCGCCCGGCTACGAGGTCGAGCCCGAGCGCGCGGGACTCTACGGCACCGACCATTACGAGGAATTCGATGACCCGATGAAGGCCGCCAGGGGCGCCGATCTCATTACCACCGACGTCTGGACCAGCATGGGCGACGAAGCGCAATCCGCCAAGCGCAAGAAGGATTTCGAGGCCTGGCGGGTGGACGTGGAGATGATGAAGGCCGCGAAAAAGGACGCCCTGTTCATGCACTGCCTGCCGGCGCACCGCGGCGAGGAAGTGGCGGCCAGGGTGATCGACGGCCCGCAGAGCGTAGTGTGGGACGAAGCCGAAAACCGGTTGCACGTGCAAAAAGCCTTGATGGAGTATCTGCTGCTGGGCCGGATCAAGACCCAGGGCGATCTGTGGTCAACCTGAAGCAAAGCGCGATTCGAATGGATAACGTCAGAAAAGTGGTGCTCGCCTATTCCGGCGGCCTCGATACCTCGGTGATCCTGAAGTGGCTGCAGGACACCTACGAATGCGAGGTCATCACCTTCACCGCCGACATCGGCCAGGGCGAGGAGCTCGCGCCCGCACGCGCCAAGGCCCGCAAGTTCGGCGTGAAGCAAATCTTCATCGACGATTTGCGCGAGGAATTCGTGCGCGACTTCGTGTTCCCGATGTTCCGCGCCAACGCCGTCTACGAGGGCGAGTACCTGCTCGGCACCTCGATCGCGCGGCCGCTTATCGCCAAGCGGCTGGTGGAGATCGCACGGAAAACCGGGGCGGATGCGATTTCGCACGGCGCCACCGGCAAGGGCAACGACCAGGTCCGCTTCGAGCTCGGCGCCTACGCGCTGATGCCGGACGTCCGGGTCATCGCGCCGTGGCGCGAATGGGACCTGACCTCGCGTGAGAAGCTCCTGCAATATGCGGTAGCCCACGACATCCCGGTCGAAGGCAAGAAGAAAAAAGGCGGCGGCGCGCCCTACTCCATGGACGCGAACCTGCTGCACATCTCGTACGAAGGCGGCATTCTCGAGGACCCGGACTACGAACCCGAGGAATCCATGTGGCGCATTACGGTTTCGCCCGAGAAAGCGCCGAAACGGCCGGAGTACGTCGAACTCACCTACCGCCACGGCGACATCGTCGCCGTCAACGGACGCCGGCTAACGCCGGCGAAAGTGCTTGCCACGCTGAACCGACTCGGCGGCAGGCACGGTGTCGGCCGGCTCGACCTGGTCGAGAACCGCTACGTCGGGATGAAATCGCGCGGCTGCTACGAGACGCCCGGCGGGACGATCATGCTGAAGGCCCACCGCGCCATCGAGTCCATTACGCTCGACCGCGAAGTGCTGGCGCTGAAGGACGATTTCATGCCGCGCTACGCGCGGCTGGTCTACAACGGCTACTGGTTCAGCCCGGAGCGGCGCGCGCTGCAGGTGCTGATCGACCATACGCAGGGCCACGTCAATGGCACGGTGCGGGTGAAGCTCTACAAGGGCACGGTGCTGGTGACCGGCCGGTCATCCAAGGCCGATTCGCTGTTCGACGCCTCGATTTCCACCTTCGAGGACGACGGCGGCGCCTACAACCAGGCCGACGCCGAAGGTTTCATCCGCCTCAACGCGCTGCGGCTGCGCATCGCTGCCAAGTTGAGGCGCCGGTAGGCCGGGCCTCATGACTACCATCGCGGTCGTCAGGAAGAATGGCTACGCCGCAATCGCGGCTGACACCCTCACCAAGTGGGGCACGGGCAAGGAGTCGGCCGCCTACGTCGCCAACAATTCCAAAATCGTCAAGGCCGGAGACAGCTACCTGGGCGCCTCGGGCACGGCCACCTTCAAGCTGATCCTGCGCGACTATTTCGGCCAGCGCGGCGTGCCGGCCCGGTTCGACAGCACGATCAACCTCTTCAAGACCTGGCAGGCGTTCCATGCCACGCTCAAGGAACGCTACTATCTCGTCGCGGTGAACGAAAAAGACGATTCCCTCGAGTCGAGCAAATTCGACGTCCTGATCGCGAACCCTCACGGCATCTTCGGCGTCGGCGCGCACCGCACGGTGCAGGAATACCGCAAGTTCTACGCCATCGGCAGCGGCACCGATCTTGCGCTTGGTGCGATGTATGCCGCCTACGACAATTCCCGCCTGTCAGCCGAACAAGTGGCGCGACTCGCAATCGAGGCCGCTGCCGAGTTCGACGATGCGACCGGCCTGCCGGTCACATCCCAGGCAATAAAATTGAGGCGCTAGTTGGCGCGGAACATGCCTACGCCGTTGGAACGATAACGGCACCGGCGCGACGCGCGCCCGGCGTTTCCGTTTCACCAATCCGCCGCAGCAAACAAACGGATACGCCCCCCAGCGAGACCAGCTTGGCGATATTCAACACGTCCGCCTGCATGGGCAGATTCAGGTTGTATGGCAGCCACCACAGAAGCGCCGGCAACAGCAGCGCCTGCACCCACCACGGATCGCGCCTGTCCCAGACTGCCACGATCAGGAGCGGAAAATAAATCATGTTGTAATCATAGGAAAGCGGCATCAGGAACGTGGCAAGCGATGCCAGCCACAGGAGAAACGGATACACGATCCAGCCGTCGACACGGGCGCGGAACAAACGGTAGCACCCCAACAGCGTCAGCGCCCCAAGCGCCAGCCCGGCACACAAGAGACTCGGAATTTGCGCCAGCCACATGGCCCCCAGACGTCCCCAGAACAACGGCCAATAGGTCGTCAATGAATGGCTGCAGCTCAGCAGCATTTCGTCGAAAGACAGCGGCACGGGATCTTGGGGTCCGTTACCCGTCAGCCAGTCCTTGAGTTCCCCAATCGGGCCAACGCGGGCCGATTGCGAGCTGGCGAGACTGCCCAGCCATTCGACGGTGAGACCCAGTGACGCGGCGCCGATGGCGCAGCTGGCAAGAACCGCAATCACGAACAGGCGGTATCGTCGCATGGCCAGAGGCGCGAGGAAAAGAATCCCGGGATAAACCTTGATCCACAGCGCAATCGCCAGGGCGAACCCGGCCAAAAGGTCCCAACGCAGTCCCTTGCCGTGCACCATCGCCCAGGCAGCGATCAACAGCAGCATGAGCGCCAGCGCGTCGTATTGGCCGCGCTCCATGGCAAACACCACCGGCAGCGACGTCAGGACCGCGCCCACCGACAGCGCCGCGGGCAATTCCAGCGACCCGGCAGCACGTCGAAAACGAAGGCTCAGAAATGTCGCAACGGCTGTGATCATCGCGATGACGCAGGCGAAGATAACCGCGGCTATCGGAAAACTCACCCAGACGCTCCATCCGAAGATGGGCAATACGATCGGCGGGTAAGCGTACGACCCGCGGTCGTCGCCAAAGAAATGCAGGTAGGGATCGCGCCCGCTGAGCCATGCGATCGAGCCGAGATAGTTGTGATAAAGATCCAGCCCCAGCCAGTGCCAGACCGGCACCAGCGTCTTTCCGCCGAATACCAGAACATGATTGACGAAGTTCAACCCCCACCACAGCGCCCACAAGCCGAGTAAAACCCAACCGGCAATCGACAGCCAGACCTGCGCGGACAGGAGTGACGTTGCGCCAGCACGGGCCTCGGCGATGGATGCCTGAGTTGTTGTGGCGGAACGAATAAGATCCTGACGTTTCATGTTGAACCGAGAACTTCATCCGATTTGATCATTATCTTCCTTCCCTCCACGAGCCTGCGGGTTCGATCGGATTTATATCCGGGTTTACGTCCTATTTTCCCCGGCGCGCCCAGCAATCCCGGCGGCTATTATTCGACGCTCATGGGGTAGAATTGCTGCGAAGCCGAGGGGGAACCATGCCGTCATTCGACATCGTATCCGAAGTGAACCACGTCGAAATCCGCAACGCCGTGGATCAGGCCAACAAGGAGATCGCGAACCGGTTCGACTTCAAGGGTTCCGATGCTCGCGTCGAAATCAACGAGAAGGAGAAGACGCTGACCGCGTTCGCCGACGACGAGTTCAAGCTGCGCCAGGTGCGCGACGTGCTGACCGGCAAGCTTGCCAAGCGCGGCGTCGATATCCGCGCGCTCGAGCCCGGAAAAATGGAGACGGTCAGCGGCAACAAGGTCAAGGAAATAATCAAGGTCCGCGAGGGCGTCGAGCAGGAGCGCGCCAAGGGCCTGGTGAAGCTCATCAAGGACAGCAAGCTCAAGGTTCAGGGCAGCATCCAGGGCGACCTGGTGCGCGTGTCCAGCGCCAAAAAGGACACGCTGCAGGAAACGATTGCGCTGGTTCGCAAATCGGTGACTGACATCCCGCTGCAGTTCAAGAATTTTCGTGATTGAGTGGCTCAAGAAGGCGCTCGGCTCCGATCCCTCCCGGAATCTCGTGGCCGACGCGCTTGCTGCCCATGAAGCGGGAGACTGGGTACGGGCGGCGGCGCTGCTGCAGCCGCTGGCGGCGGGGCGCCCCGGTGATGCGAAAGTGCTCTACGGCCTCGGCAATGCGCTCTACCAGCTCGAGCGCGCGCGCGAAGCGCTGCCGCTCCTCGAGCAAGCCGCTGCGATCGACGGCACTAACGCGGAGTATCAGTACAAGCTCGGCAACGCCCTGAAGGACCTCGAGCAGACCGATGCCGCCCTCGAGCGCTACCGCCGCGCCCTGCAGCTGGAGCCCCGCCACGCCCAGGCACTCAATAACGCGGGGGGCATTCTGGAGCAGAAGGATCGCACGGACGAAGCGCTCGACCATTACCGCCGGGCGATCGTCGCTGACGACAAATTACAGCCTGCCCACAGCAACCTGGCCATGCTTCTGCACAGGCTGGACCGATTCGCGGAAGCCGTGGATGCCTACCAGGGATTATTGCGGGTGGACGCCCATCAATCCGACGTCACCTGGTGCAATCTGGGCAACGCCTACCTCGGCCTGGAGCGCACCGATGACGCGCTGCGCTGTTATGAGCGCGCGCTCGAATTCAATCCGGCATCGGGCCTCGCCTTCTACCGCCTGGGCATCGCATTACTGAACGTTGGAAGACACCAGGAAGCCGAAACGGCCGCGCGGCGCGCCGTGGCAATCGCGCCCGAACACGTCGAAGGCTGGATCAATCTCGGAGACGTGCTCCAGGCACAGGACCGACTCGATGAGGCGCTCGCCGCCTACGAGAAGGGCCGCAGTCTGGAACCGAACAGACCGGATTTGCTGAACAATATCGGCGTTGTGCACGACAACCGGTACTCGCTCGAGACGGCATTGCAGTTTTTCGAGCGCGCGATCGATGCCTCACCAGGCTATGTTCTGGCCAGAATGAATCTCGCCGGGCTGTTGCTGAAGTTCGGTGATGCCGCCAATGCAGCCGCAGCGTACCGGGAAATACTGGAAATCGAGCCGAAGCACGAGCAGGCCGCGCGCCAGTTGTTGCTTTGCCTGGTCTATCAGCCCGCCAAGACTGACGGGCTGTTTGCAGAGCACAGGGCGTTTGGCAATCGCTTCGCTTCTGGCAAGCAGCCTGTGCCCGATTGGAAGCCGCGCACGCTCCCCGCCGGCAAGCTGCGCATAGGCTACGTCTCATCCGATCTGCGCCGCCACCCGATAGGCTACAGCCTCGCCTCCATCATCAAACACCATGACCGCAGCGCCGTCGAGGTCTACCTTTACTCGCAGCTCAAGCGGCCGGATGACATGACCCGGTGGTTCCAGGGGGAATCCGATGCATGGCGTACGATCACCTATCTGTCGGACCAGGCCGTCGTGCGCATGATGAGAGAGGATCGCCTGGACATCCTTGTCCTGCTGGCAGGCCGGTGCGACCAGAACCGCCCTCTTCTTGCCATTCAACGCCCAGCCCCGATTCAGGTCAGCATGCATGATCCCGCTACAAGTGGATTACGGGAAATGGATTACCTGATTGTGGACCGCAGCATGGTGCCCAGACATACGGCGGAACAATTCACCGAGCGTGCCGCGTGCCTGCCCACCTTCTACGTGCACCCGCCGCTTGACCCCGCCCGGCTGTCTGCCACTCCTCCCGTGGCGAAGAATGGCTGGGTTACCTTCGGCAGCTTCAACAATCCGGCGAAAATCAACGAAGACGTTGTCGCGCTGTGGGCGCGAATACTGCATCACGTCCCCACCTCCCGGCTGATCCTCAAGTACTTCAATGCCTTCTCGAACCCGACTGCCCGGTCCCGCTATCTGGAGCTATTCCGCAAACATGGCATATCTGAGGATCGGCTGTCACTCTCGGATCAGCCGGCGGATGATCGCGATGACCACCTGGCACGCTACCGCCAGATCGATATCGCCCTGGATCCGTTTCCGTACAACGGCACCACGACGACCTTCGAGGCCCTCGGCATGGGGGTTCCCGTGGTGACGCTGGAAGGAGAGCGCATGGTCGCGCGCATGAGTGTCGCCATGTTGAACAAAATTGGCTTGCCTCAATTGATCGCCAGGAACGAAGCCGCCTATGTCGAGATCGCACAGGAACTGGCTTCGAATCCGGAGCGACTTACCCAGCTGCGCAGCGAACTGCCGAAGCGCGTTGCGCGCTCACCACTCTGCGCCGAACAGGCGCGCGCCCGGCAGCTGGAGCGGCTGTTTCGCAGGATGTGGAAAATCTCGCTCGCGCGGCAAACAGCGAACACGGGCACGTCGCCGCACTGACAGCCCAGCGCCAGGGATTTTATGTTCGACCGGCTAAAGAGCTTTTTCGGTCATCGTGCGCCAATCACCCCGCCTGGCAACGCGGCCGCGATTCCTCCGGGTGGCCTCGTGGCCGATGCGCTTGCCGCTCATGAAGCGGGAGACTGGGTACGGGCGGCGGCGCTGCTGCAGCCGCTGGCGGCGGGGCGCCCCGGTGATGCGAAAGT
>Ga0137409_10005715_pt1 | contig 12935 bp, 11 predicted proteins | sample CZODoug1_16funga_FD_122059 | JGI IMG/M metagenome (GOLD analysis project Ga0137409, IMG submission 122059) | Vadose zone soil fungal communities from Angelo Coast Range Reserve, California, USA - CZODoug1_16fungal (Hybrid Assembly) | ecosystem: Environmental > Terrestrial > Soil > Vadose zone...
GTGCCGAACTCGACGCGGTTGTCGCCGCCCGTGTTGCTCATGATCACCTGGTTGTCGCCGATCATTCCGGAGAACGGGTTCAAGCGCGCCGTGGAGTTCTTGTACGGAGCGTCGGTCTTGCCGATCTTCACTGCTCCAAAAGCGTCTTGAATACCGATGAAGCTGTTGCGCGAGACAAGCGCGCCCTTGACCTGGTTGCTGGTGTTGGAGTTCGTGCTCTGTGTTCCCGGCGTGTTGGAGACGTCGATCTGCGTCTCGAACTGATAAACGAACCTGGTCGAGTCGGTCAGGCCCTGGAATCCGCGCACACCCACGTAGGACAGTTGGAGGAGATCGCCAGCATCCAGCCGGTGTTGCCGACGGGAGGACTGGCGCCGTCCAGTGTGACGCCGCCCAAGCCCTTGGTCGTGTCGTCGATGGATACATCGAGCATTCCATAGATGCTGATCTCCCCGCAGCGGGTAATCAGCGTAAAGCCGTCACCGGGCTTGCGTTCCAGGAAACTGCCACCGCTCGATTGTGCTGACGCGGTGCCGACAGCGCCGAAGCCGGTCGCTCCGAACGCCACTGCGCAAAGCACGGCCAGCCGCTTCTGCTGCATGCCTATCGGTTTTCTCGTTTGCATTTCTGCTCCTCGACACAGTGAGAGACAAAGGCGAACCTCCCCCCGAAGGCGCGAGTGCGACCATACGGCTGCGCCATTGGCACAGCCTTAACGCCGCTTGGCGGCAAGTGAAGTGGGCAATCAGTCGAGCGCTGATCAGGAACTGGCCGCATCTGATCGGCGTAATCAGAACGCAAAGACCCTCTCGGGTGTCGCAACTCAGACGGTCTTGCGTATCTGCGCCAGACGCATCGGTCGCAGCACGAACCACGCGAGCAGGGCAGCTGCCACGTTCATGGCACTGGCGACGATGAAGACCGCGTGCCAGCTGCCCGTGGCGGCGGCGAGCACGCTCGACAGAGGCACGAGCAGCGATGCCGTACCTTTGGCGGTGTAGAGCAGGCCGGCGTTGGCTGCGGCGTACTTCGTGCCGAACGTGTCGGCGCAGGTCGATGGGAAGAGACTGTAGATCTCGCCCCACGCGAAGAAAACGAGGCCGCTCAGAACTACAAAGGCGACCGGGTTCTGCCCGAACCGGTACAGCGCCAGGATGCCCGCGCCTTCCAGGGAAAACGCGATCAGCATCGTGAGCTCACGGCCGATGTGGTCGGAGACCCAACCGAAGAACGGCCGCGTCAGCCCGTTCAGCACGCGATCGATGGTGAGTGCAAAGGTCAACGCGGGCAGTGTCAATCCGAGGATATTCACCGCAACGTTGCTGATCTTGAAGTCCTTCGCGATCGGCGCGAGCTGCGCCACCGCCATCAGGCCGCCGGCCGCGACCATCACGAACATCGCATACATGACCCAGAACACCGGAGCGCGCACCACCTCGGCCGGGTTGTATTCACGCTTCGATTGCTGCACGTGCACGTCCGCCGACTTCTTCGCGTGCTCCGGCGCGCGGGTCAGTGCCCAGGAAAGCAGGAACACGATCAGCCCCTGGCCGATGCCGAAATACAGAAACGCCGCTTCGTAGCCGTTGGATTTGATGAATGATGAGATCGGGACGACGGTCAGCGCCGATCCCGCGCCGAAGCCCGCAGCGGTGAGCCCTGCAGCCAATCCGCGTCGGTCGGGGAACCACTTCAGCGAATTGCCGACGCAGGTTCCATAGACGGCGCCAGCGCCGATGCCGCCGATGGCGGCGGCGATGTAGAGCGTCATCAACGTGTCCGCGTAGGCATTCATGACCCATCCCATGGCGCACATGATTCCGCCGACCATCACGACCGGACGAGGACCAAAGCGATCGACCAGGTAACCTTCGACGGGGACCAGCCACGTTTCAGTCAACACGAAGATCGTGAAAGCGACCTGGATCGCCGCGCGCGTCCAGCCGGTCTTGTCGGCGATGGGGTTGACGAACAGGGTCCAACCGTATTGCAGGTTGGCGATCATCGCCATGCAGACGATACCGATCACCAGTTGCCCCCATCGATATGCCGGGTGTCGAGCGGCGCTGCCTTCCGGGGCCAGAGAGGAAGTCGCGATCAGAGCGGATTGGTTGGTCATAGCGCTCCTTTGTGCGCTAGCGGGCGTCGACGCGAGCAGTGCATGAGGCGCGTGGTCATGTGCGAACGAAGCGCGAAGCGCCCTGGAGCAGCGTCCACCGCTCCGCAGGCACGACCATGCGCACCTCCCGCGGCGCATTTGCAGTGGTCGTTGAATCGTTGGTGACGCATGGTTCGCATCTCGACGAACCGCGTTGCAGCGCGCGCACAGAGGTCTCCTTGTGCAATGCTTTGGCAACAGCACGAAATCCGCCTGGTCGGCGGGTATCGGTGTGTCTTGTTTTGTTGTGCGTGGCCAATATCCCGCGTTTCGCGCCCGACTTTCTTGACTGCAGTCATCTTTTCGAAAATGTCAGGTTCTCGAAAATGCGTCGCGCACACAGTCGTCGCGCATGGGTCACGTGCTCTTAAGCGCCCATTAATTTGTCGACAACCTGGAAGCGCCGGGCACGTAGTTGTGCGGTCGGCCGCAGTGGACGATCAGCGTGTTGCGCGCGAGGCGCGCGGGTGTCCGTCGGCGAGAAGCCGGCCGGGAGCGCCGGCGTCGCTTCAGATCTTGCCGCTGTGGCGCAGCCGGCTCAGCGTCTCCGCCGACAGGTTCAGGTGTGAGGCGAGTTGTTTTTGCGGCAACAGGTCGACCAGCTCAGGGTGTTTGCGCACGAAACGCTGTACGCGTCCCGGCGCGTCGAGCAGATGCAGCGTGATCGTGTGCGCCATGATCTCGCTCATCACGCGCATCACGTTGTACTCGAACGATTGTTTCACCTCGGCGTGGTGCTCGAGAAAGTCAACCCATTCCTGCATCGGCACGCGCGCCACGCGCACCTTGTTGACACAGACGATCCCGTAGGGCGTTGGCGTGTGCAAGCGCCACGCCGCGTAGCTCGTCTCCATGTCGTTCGGTCCGGCGAAGCGCAGGATCATCTCCTTGCCGGCGGGGTTGCTGACGACGCGCATGAGGATGCCGTCCAGGATGAAGTACTGCGCCATCTCGCGCACGCCCTGGCGTACGAGGAAGTCGCCCTTGCGCGCGTCGACGATCGAAAGATGCGGCTCCAGTTCGTCACGCAGCGCGTCCACGAGCGACTGCAGGATCACGTTGCGCCTCAGTTCCAGGCGGATCACGTTCCTTTCCGGATGCTCAGCAAGCGGGATCACGCGGATTTGTCTCGGTTTTCTCGAATCTTGACCGTGGTCATCGCCTAGTGCGGCGCACACAAATCATAGTGCAGGCACGCGACAGCGACATGCGTTGGATTTGCGCGCGCACTGCGAACAACGACCAGCCTAAAGGAGGAGAGACATGTCTTCCGTCATCGAGAGCGAATTCACCACCGCCGAAGGAAAGGTCGAGCGCCAGGAACAGACCGATGGGTTCCATCTGGTCATCGATGCGCTGAAGCTCAACGACATCGACACGATCTTCGGTTTGCCAGGAATTCCGATCACGGATCTCACCCGGCTCGCGCAGGCCGAAGGTTTGCGGGTCATTGCATTTCGCCATGAACAGAACGCCGGTAATGCCGCCGCCGCCGCTGGCTGGCTGACGCAGAAGCCCGGCATCTGCCTTACCGTCTCGGCGCCCGGCTTCCTCAACGGCCTGACGGCGTTGGCCAACGCAACGGTGAACTGCTTTCCGATGATCCTGATCAGCGGCTCGAGTGAGCGCGAGATCGTCGACCTGCAACAAGGCGACTACGAGGAGATGGATCAGGTCAACATCGCCAAGCCTTTCTGCAAGGCGGCTTATCGCGTCCTGCATGCCGAGGACATCGGCATCGGCGTTGCGCGCGCTATCAGATCGGCCCTGTCAGGCCGTCCAGGCGGTGTCTATCTCGACTTCCCTGCAAAGCTGCTGGCGCAGACGATGGAGCTCGATGCCGGGCGGAAGTCGCTCGTCAAGGTCGTGGACGCTGCACCGCGCCAGATACCCGCACCTGATGCGGTGCAACGAGCGCTCGACGTCCTGAAGGCTGCCAAGCGTCCCTTGATCCTGCTCGGCAAAGGTGCCGCGTACGCACGGGCCGACGCGGAAATCCGCAGGTTGATCGAGAGGACAGGCATCCCCTATTTGCCCATGTCGATGGCCAAAGGCCTGCTGCCCGATACGCACCCGCTATCGGCATCGGCCGCGCGCTCGTACGTACTCGCCGAAGCCGACGTCGTGATGCTCATCGGTGCGCGCTTGAACTGGCTGCTGTCGCATGGCAAGGGCAAGACGTGGGGCGCGCCGAAACCCAAGCAATTCATCCAGATCGACATCGCCCCGACCGAGATCGACAGCAACGTGCCGATTGCGGCACCAGTGATCGGCGACATCGGTTCGTGCGTGTCGGCACTGGTGGCCGGCATCGACGCGAGTTGGGCGAAGGCCGGGGGCGAATGGACCGGCGCGATCGCCGAGCGCAAGGAAACCAACCTGTCGAAGATGGCGGCCACGCTGGCGAAGAACCCATCGCCGATGAACTTTCAAAGCGCTCTGGGCGCCATCCGCGATGTAGTCAAAACGCGCCCGGACGCAATCGTCGTCAACGAGGGCGCTAACACGCTCGATTTCGCGCGCAGCATCGTCGACATGTACGAGCCGCGCAAGCGGCTGGACTGCGGGACCTGGGGCATCATGGGCATCGGCATGGGCTTCGCCGTAGGTGCCGCAGTGACCACCGGCAAGCCGGTCATCGCCATCGAAGGCGATAGCGCCTTTGGCTTCAGTGGCATGGAAGTCGAGACGATCTGCCGCTACAACCTTCCGGTCTGCGTCGTCGTCTTCAACAATAACGGGGTCTACAAAGGCACCGATGTCAATCCGCGCGGCGGTGACGTTGCCCCCACTGCGTTCGTGAAGAACGCGCGCTACGACATGATGATGCAGGCCTTCGGCGGCATCGGTGTGCTCGCGAAAACTCCCGCTGAACTGACCGCGGCGCTGATGGAGGCGCTCAAATCCGGCAAGCCGACGCTGATCAACGCCGTCATCGATGAAACGGCCGGGACTGAAAGTGGCCGCATCACCAACCTGAACCCGACGAGGGCAGTCAAGAAGAACTGATCCGGCAACCAAGGCGTACACAGGAGTACACAAATGACCAAAGCACTCGAAGACATAAAGATCATCGATTTCACTCACGTCCAGGCCGGCCCCGCCTGCACCCAGATGCTCGCCTGGTTCGGCGCCGACGTTGTCAAGGTCGAACGGCCGGGGTCGGGCGACGTGACGCGCAATCAGCTGCGCGACATACCGGACGCCGATGCGCTGTACTTCACCCAGCTCAACAGCAACAAACGTTCGCTGACGCTGGACACCAAGACACAGGGCGGCAAAGAGGTGCTCGAGAAGCTGATTCGCAAGTCCGATGTCATGGTCGAAAATTTCGGCCCGGGTGCACTCGACCGCATGGGCTTCCCCTGGAAGCGGATTCTCGAATTGAATCCGAAGATGATCGTCGCTTCGGTCAAGGGTTTCAGCGAGGGCCACCACTACGAGGATCTGAAGGTCTACGAAAATGTGGCCCAGTGCGCCGGCGGCGCAGCGTCGACGACCGGCTTCTGGGACGGCCCGCCGACTGTCAGTGGCGCGGCGCTGGGGGACAGCAACACCGGCATGCATCTGGCGATCGGCATCCTCACCGCGCTGCGCTTGCGCGACAAGACCGGCAAGGGTCAGAAGGTCGCGGTGTCGATGCAGGACGCCTGCCTGAATCTGTGCCGCGTCAAGCTGCGCGATCAGTTGCGCCTGGACCGCCTCGGGTACCTCGAGGAATACCCGCAGTATCCGCACGGCAAATTTACGGACGTGGTGCCGCGCGGCGGTAACGCCGGCGGCGGCGGCCAGCCGGGCTGGGTGCTCAAGTGCAAGGGCTGGGAGACCGACCCCAACGCCTACATCTACTTCACCATCCAGGGCCAGGCCTGGGCGCCGATCTGCGACGCGATCGGCAAGCCCGAGTGGAAGAACGACCCGGCCTACATGACCCCCAAGGCGCGCCAGCCGCACATCATGGACATCTTCGCGACGATCGAGAAGTGGCTTGCGGACAAGACCAAGTTCGAGGCGGTCGACATCCTGCGCAAGTTCGAAATCCCATGCTCGCCGGTGCTGTCGATGAAGGAGATCGCCAACGATCCGTCGCTGCGCAAGAGCGGCACCATCGTCGAGGTCGACCACAAGGTGCGCGGCAAGTACCTGACGGTCGGCAGCCCGATCAAGTTCTCCGACATGACCGTCGAGATCACCGGCTCGCCGCTGCTCGGCGAACACACCGACGAAGTGCTCGCCGGCCTCGGCTACAACCCGTCGCAGATCAAGGAATTGCACACCGCGAATGCGGTTTGATGGATCGAGGCGGCGCCGCCGCAATGCCTTGAAAAGCGGCGCGACGCGGCGCGGTCTCGTATCGGCGTGCGTCAGGCACGCCAAACGGAGACGCCATGAACACGACCATCGACTGTCGGGAAATAATCGCCACGGTCGGGGATGCGGTCATCGCCGCGGACGCGAATGGAGCGATTCGATTGTGGAACGCCGCGGCGGCGCGAATGTTCGGCTATACCGAGGAGGAGGCGCTCGGCCAGTCGCTCGATCTCATCATTCCAGAGCGGTTGCGCAAGCGCCACTGGGACGGTTACGACAAGACGATGGCGACCGGCACGACCCGCTATGGCAACGACGTGCTGCGCGTGCCCGCCGTGCACAAGGACGGACGTGCGATGTCGATCGCGTTCACAGTCGCGATGTTGTTCACGCCCGCCGGAGAGGTCAGCTCGATCGTCGCAATCATGCGCGACGAGACGATCCGCTTCAATGAAGAACGCGCGCTCAAAAAACGCGTCGCGGAGCTCGAGGCCCGCGTGACGGCCGCTGGTTAATCCGGCGCTGCGAATTTAGGTGGGAAACAACATGGGCAAGGCGCTCGATGGTTATCGAATCCTCGACTTCACGCACGTTCAGTCGGGCCCGACCTGCACCCAATTGCTGGCGTGGTTGGGCGCAGACGTAATCAAGGTCGAGCGCGCCGGCGAAGGCGATGCCACGCGCGGCCAGCTGCGCGATATCCCGGGTGTCGACAGCCTGTATTTCACGATGCTCAACCACAACAAGCGCTCGATCACGATCGACACCAAGAAGCCCAAGGGCAAGCAGGTGCTCGAGAGGTTGATCAAACATTGCGATGTGCTGGTCGAGAACTTCGCCCCTGGTGCGCTGGAGCGCATGGGCTTCGACTGGGAGCACATCCATGAGCTGAATCCGCGTTTGGTCGTCGCATCGGTGAAAGGCTTCGGTCCCGGCAAATTCCAGGACTGCAAGGTCTACGAGAACGTGGCGCAGTGCGCCGGCGGTGCGGCTTCGACGACCGGCTTCGATGATGGGCCACCGCTGGTCTCGGGTGCGCAGATCGGCGACAGCGGCACGGGAGTGCACCTCGCGCTGGGTATCCTCGCGGCGCTGCTGCAGCGTCACAGCACCGGGCGCGGCCAGAAGGTGCTCGCGCCGATGCAGGATGCCGTACTCAACCTTTGCCGCGTCAAGCTGCGCGACCAGCAACGGCTCGATCGCACCGGCACGATGCACGAGTACCCGCAATACCCCGATGGAAAGTTCGGCGATGCGGTACCGCGTGCCGGCAATGCGTCGGGCGGTGGGCAGCCCGGTTCGATCCTGAGGTGCAAAGGGTGGGAGACCGATCCGAACGCGTACATCTACTTCATCACGCAAGCGGCCGCCTGGCCGGCCGTGTGCAAGGTCATCGGCGAGGAACGATGGATCACCGACCAAGCGTACGCAACCCCCGAGGCACGACTGCTGCACCTCAAGCCGATCTTCGCGCGCATCGAGAAGTGGACGATGACGATGGACAAGTTCCAGGCGATGGACATCCTGAACAAGTACGACATTCCGTGCGGCCCGATCCTGTCGATGAAGGAGCTGGCCGCGGACCGCTCATTGCGCGAGAGCGGCACCATCGTGGAAGTGGAGCATCCGACGCGGGGCAAGTACCTCACCGTCGGCAACCCGATCAAGCTGTCCGACAGCCGCACCGAAGTAACACGTTCACCGCTGCTGGGTGAGCACACAGAGGAAGTACTCAGACAACTCGGCTACGCCGCAGGCGATCTGGCGACGTTGCGCGCCGAAGGGGTGATCTGAAGCAGTCCGCGAGGGAGGACGACGACCATGAGCGAGCGCGTGAACCCGATTGTCATGCCGCAAGCCGATCGAACCCGCCAGTCGAAGGGTGAGGCCCTGGAAGGCCGCGAGGTCGACGGTCTGGCACTCGACGAAGTGCGGCGCTTGCTTGGCGACGTGTCGCAGCACCCCGATTTGCTGATCGAGCACCTGCACAAGATGCAGGATCAGTTTGGATATTTGTCGGCTGCGCACCTCACTGCGCTCGCGCAGGAGATGCGGCTTGCGCACACCCAGGTCTTCGAGGTCGCCAGCTTCTATCACCACTTCGATGTGGTGAAGGAAGGCGAAACCGCGCCGCCGGCCTTGACCGTGCGCGTTTGCGATGGTCTGGCTTGCCAAATGGCGGGTGGCGGCGAAATGCTCGCGCGTTTGCCGCGCCTGCTTGGCAACGACGTGCGCGTGGTCGCGTCTCAGTGCATTGGCCGCTGCGAGCACGCGCCGGCGGTCGCTGTGGGCCAGAACCCCGTGGCGCCTGCGCACGTCGAGACGGTCACGGAAGCGGTCGCTGCGGGCGCAATGCGCCAATCGCCGCAAAGTATGTGCGACTACATCGACTATGCCGCCTACCGAGCCGCAGGCGGTTACCGCCTGCTGCACGAATGCACCTCCGGCACGCGAGATGCAGAGACGGTCATCCGCGTGCTCGAAGAGTCGGGCCTGCGCGGGCTTGGCGGGGCGGGGCTTCCGGCTGCTCGCATGTGGAGAAGCGTACGTGCCGAGCCCGGGCCGCGACTGATGGCCGTCGATATCCACGAGAGCGAGCCCGGCACCTTCAAGGATCGTGTGCTGCTCGAGCGCGATCCGCACCGTTTTCTGGAAGGGATGCTGATCGCCGCCTGGGCGGTGGACATCGAACAGGTCTACGTCTACCTGCGCGACGAGTACCACGGCTGCCGCGAAATACTGGCCAACGAGATTGAGAGTCTGCTGCTCGAGCTGCCGCTATCCGGACTGCCGCCGATCCATCTGCGCCGCAGTGCCGGCGCCTACATGTGCGGCGAGGAGTCCGCGATGATCGAGTCGATCGAGGGCAAGTGCGGTCTGCCGCGGCTGCGACCGCCCGATGTGGCGCGGGTCGGCCTGTTCGGGCGCCCGACGCTCGTGCACAACTTCGAAACGCTGTTCTGGGTGCGCGAAGTATTGGAGCGCGGCAACGCCTGGTTCGCTTCGTTCGGCCGTCACGGTCGTGCCGGGCTGCGCTGGTTCTCGGTCTCGGGCCGCGTCAAGGACCCGGGCCTCAAGCTCGCGCCCGCCGGCATCACGATTGCCGAGCTGATCGACGAGTTTTGCGGCGGCATGCAAGAAGGGCACAGGCTTTACGCCTATCTCCCTGGCGGCGCGTCGGGAGGCATTTTGCCTGCGACGCTGAACGACATCCCGCTCGACTTCGACACCCTGCGGCCTTACGGCGGCGCTATCGGCCGCGCCGGAGTGATCGTGCTGTCGCAGCGTGACACTGCCGTCGACGCAGCGCGAAGCATGCTGCGCTTCTTCACGGACGACTCGTGCCGCCAATGCGCGCGCTGCCGCGCCGACACCACCAAGGCCGCTGCGCTGATCGAAAAGCGCGTCTGGGACTTGAACCTGTTGGGGAACTTTTCGAAGACGATGCGCGATGCGTCGATATGCGCGCTTGGCCACGCGGCACCGAATCCGATCGACTGCGTGGTGAAGTACTTCTCGCACGAGCTGACCGTAACGGCTCGTGAATGAGCTGGATAACTTAGTTTCAGTATTTTTTATCCATCAATGCACTTACATTCCAAGCATGCCAACCCAACGGGAAAAGTCATGCTCAGCGAAGTTTCAAGCTCATGTTCTCACGAAGACCTGGAACTGAATGCCTACAACGCAGCTTTCTATGAGCTGGGATTCAGGTGGTTCTGGGACCGTGAAACCTATCGCGAGCTTTTTTCGCGCGACGCGCCGGCCGCAGAAAACATCCGTCACGATCTCAGCACTCGCCGGCCACATTTGCTGAAAGCCTATGACGCGGCATTCCTCGTGCAGGTCATTGCCGAAAAAAAGGCGCAGTACGTTGCGCGCAATGCGACCTCCGAAGGTGCCTGCCGGCACTTCGACTGGGCGCAAGCCATAGGTTGCGAAATCGGCGCTTGAGGCGTGGTCAGGCACGACCAAGACACGCAGCGGCAACCTGGACAATCGTTTCGAGCAGCGCCGACCGCAGCCAACGTATTCAACCGGAGCATGCGACATGAAGATTGCAGTTATCGGCGCGGGGGCGATCGGCGGCCTCGTCGGCGCCAGGCTGGCATTGGCCGGTTACGAGGTCACGTTCATCGTACGAGGGGCCAACCTGGACGCGATGCGCAAAAACGGCATCACGCTGATCGCAATGAATGGCGAGCAACACGTGGCGCGCGATGTCGTTGCCACTGATCGCTACGACCAGGTTGGGGCGCAAGACATCGTGGTCCTGGCGATGAAGGCGCACCAGGTCGAAGCCGTGGCGGCCGACGTGCCGAAGCTGTTCGGCCCGGAAACCGTCGTGGTGACAATGCAGAACGGCATCCCGTTCTGGTACTTTCATAGGCACGGCGGCCATCTCGAAGGCCGCCGGTTGCATAGCGTCGACCCGACGGGCATTGTCGGCGCGCAGATTCCTGCGGACCGAGTCATCGGCTGCGTGGTTTACCCGGCGTCCGACCTGATGGCACCGGGCGTGATCAAGCACGTCGGGGGCGATCGCTTGCCGATCGGCGAACTGGACGGCATGGCGAGCGCGCGCGTCAAGCGCGTATCGACCTGCTTCACAAACGCCCACTTCAAGGCACCGGTGGTCGACGACATCCGCGCCGAGATCTGGCTCAAGCTATGGGGCAACCTGAGCTTCAATCCGATCAGCAGCCTGTCGCATTCCACTCTGGTCGACATCTGTCAATACCCTCTGACGCGCGATCTCGCAGCGGCGATGATGCGCGAGGCGCAGGCCGTAGCGCACAAGCTCGGGATCGAATTCCGCGTGCCCCTGGAAAAGCGCATCGCCGGGGCCGAGAAGGTCGGCAAGCACAAGCCATCGATGCTGAAGGACGTCGAGGCCGGCCGTGTCCTGGAGATCGACGCGCTGGTGGGCGCGGTGGTCGAACTGGCGCGCATGACTGATACGCCGACACCGCACATCGACACCGTGTACTCGCTGGTCATGCTGCTCGCCCGAATGATGCAGCAGCAGGGTGGCCAGGTGCGCCTGCAAGAGACCGCGAGTGCGGCATGAGGCGGCGCCATGCGCTCGATTGGTGCGGAGCGACCGAACGCGCAGGTGAAAAATGCGACGCTGCGTCAGCTGAAAGTATTCGAGGCGGTCGCGCGGCTTCTGAGTTTTTCACGTGCACTGAAGAACTTCATCTGACTTAGCCGGCGGTATCGACCCAGATCAAGAAATTCGAGGATTACGCCGGCAACGCGGCTGTTCGAGCAGTGCGGCAGAAGATCTACCTCACAGCTGCCGGAACGGAGCTGCTCCAGCAGAGCCGAGCCATCATCCAGCAAATTCGAGGCAGCCGAGATTGCTTCCTGATCTGCAAGGGCGCCGCGCTGATTGCGCGCCTATTCCCTTTTGATCATTCGAACTGAAGACCAAGCCGCCACGCGCCGCAGCCGAGTGTCGGTCAGCCCGTTGTAGAACTCAGACCACCGCGATGAACACCACGAGGGTGCTCACGTCGCCACGCCTGCCGAACTGCATTCGCCAGAATGACGATCGGCAGGGCATTGACGAATTCGCGGATGCTTTTTGCCGAAGCGGTGAGAGTCGGTGACTTCGAGTGAAAGGTGGTATTGCGCAAAAGAGATGCTCCTAAAGGTACTTAAAAGATAGAAGCATTATAACCCTGCGCCTCGAAGTGAGGAACGCCGCGCTCGTCGTCACTCGAATTCGATTTCCTGGGCCGCGATCCTTGTGCCATCGCTCGACAAGATGCCGTGCACGTCGACCGAGCGTCCGACCGCCAGATCGGCGACGGTGCCGCCTTCGTACTTCACGGTTGCACTGTAGTCGACCGTCAAGCCACGGAGGCTGAACGTCTTCGCGGTCGTGTCGATCGCTTCGATCAGGCCGTGTAGTTCAAAAGTTGAATTGCCGGTGCCCTCGTCGCCTTCGACCTTGACCGTCGACGCCTGCAGCACGCCCGCGACTGTTTTCCCTTCGACACTCACGCGCGCACCGAGCACGACGCCAGCTTCGCCATCCGGGAAGCTGGCCGCTGAGGCATCGACGGGAACGCCATTGACGCTGAACTGGCGGCTCGACGTCCACGCGGAGATCCGACCTTCTAGCGTGGCCGCTTCGCGGTCGGGAACCTGCGGAACGCCCGACGGCAGCGCTAGCGCAATCCAAGCGCCAGATGCGGGGGCCGGTTGCAGTTTGGCGCGCACGATCCGGCCCTCCGCGACGTTGGGCATGTCGCCGAGCGGGATGCGGGAATAGTCGATCTGCTGTCCTCCGATGGTCAGAATACGGGCGGACCGATCGACCGAAGCGATGGGGCCACGCAGCTTGTAGAAGGTCGGGTTCGCTTTCCCTTCGATACGCGTGGCGGTGTACCGAACATTCGCCGCGTCGTAGCGGCCATAAACCTCGACCGTCGTGCCCACCGGCAAGGTGGCGAGG
>Ga0137409_10005716_pt1 | contig 12934 bp, 11 predicted proteins | sample CZODoug1_16funga_FD_122059 | JGI IMG/M metagenome (GOLD analysis project Ga0137409, IMG submission 122059) | Vadose zone soil fungal communities from Angelo Coast Range Reserve, California, USA - CZODoug1_16fungal (Hybrid Assembly) | ecosystem: Environmental > Terrestrial > Soil > Vadose zone...
CCGCGATGGCGATGGGCCTGGGCAAGCAGGACACGGGCGCGGTGTGCAAGGTGCTCGAGGAGATGGCGGGAAGGCCGCGCCGGAAGCCGAAACGACGCTAGAAGCTCACTGTCCTTCGACCCTGATGCCCGCTTCCTTGATGAGCTTCGCGTATTTCGCCGTCTCGGACTTCATGAACGACACGAACTGCTCGGGCGTGCTGTAGACCGCCTCGACCCCGAGGTCGGCGAACTTCCGCTTCACCTCGTCGTCCTGCATCGCCTTGACGAGGTCGGCGTGGAACTTGTCGGTGATGCTCTTCGGCACCCCCGTGGGCATGTACACGCCCCACCAGTTGACCGCGACCAGGCCGGGCACGGCTTCCGCGCAGGGCGGCAGGTCCGGCATGATGGGGCTGCGCTCGGCGCCGGTGAGGCAGAGCGCCCGCGCGCGTCCGGCCTTGATGAACTGCATCGCCGGCAGCGAATCGGAGAAGATGTACTGGATATGGCCGGCGACGAGATCCTGCACGCCGAGGATCCCACCCTTGTAGGGCACCTCGGTCGCCTTGACTCCGGTGAGGTTCGCATACATGGCGCCGGCGAGGTGCGAGATGCTGCCCGGGCCGCTGGTGCCGTAGTTGAGCTTGCCGGAGCTCGATTTGGCGTAGTCGGTGAGCTCGCGCAGCGATTTCGCCGGCACGTCGGGGTGGACGATCAGCACGTTGGGCCCGGTGGCGATGAGCGAAATCGCGATGAAATCGCGCTCGACGTTGTAGGACACCTTGGAGAGCAGCGGGTTGACCGCCGCGGGCCCGATATTGCCGACCACGAAGCTGTAGCCGTCGTTCGCCTGCTTCGCGGCATAGTCCATGCCGATCGAGCCCGCGGCCCCGGGCTTGCTTTCGACCACCACGGGCTGGGCCCAGACCTCCGACAGCTTCGCGCCGAAGACGCGCGCGAGCAGATCCGAGCTGCCGCCCGGGGGATAGGTCACGATGAGCTTGACCGGCTTGCTGGGATAGCTTTGCGCGATCGCGCCGCCGGCGAGTGATGCCGCGACCAGTCCCAGAACAGCAATCGACAATCGTTGCATGGCCCCTCCGTCGAAGTCGTTTTCGGAAAAGTGTACCCGAGGCGTTAGTATTACGCCTTCCCAGCACATCACCCTTCACACCACAGGACCCAAGATGGCATCTACGCTCCCCGGAATAGGCGCCCGTCCCGACCAGGCGCTCTCGCTGAACATGAAGCTGCTGTCGCATCACGAGCTCGCGGGCTTCGGCGGCATCGGCGAGGGCATGGGCATGCAGCTCGCGAAGGACGGCCGGAGGATCCTGTGGATGGCGCACGAGTCGGCGCCCAAGAACTTCACCGCGGTCGACGTCACCGATCCGAGGAACCCCAAGATGGTGGTGCAGACCGAGCTGCCGCACGCCAAGGTACGCTCGAATTCCCTGGACGTGGTCGGCGACGTCATGGCGGTCGCCTACCAGACCACCAACACCGGCCTGAAGCCCGCCGGTTTCGATCTCTTCGACATCAGCAAACCAGAGGCCCCGAAGCTCATCTCCCACTTCGACGCCTCCGGGCCCCACTCGCGCGGCGTGCACGCGGTGTGGTTCGTCGACGGCGAGTACATCCACATGGCCTCGGGCGCGGCGGACTTCCAGCCGACGCATCCTTCGGACGACCAGTTCTACCGCATCATCGACGTGCGCAAGGCTTCGAAGCCCGAGGAGGTCGGGCGCTGGTGGCTCCCCGGAACGCGCGTCGGCGATTCCGTGCCGCCGCTCAAGCGGCACCCGAAGTTCGACTCGGGCTACCGCGCGCACAACACCAACGTTTTTCCGCAGCGGCCCGACCGCGCCTACATCGGCTACATCTCCGGCGGCGCGGTGATCCTGGACATCGCCGACAAGTCGCGCCCCAAGCTCGTCTCTCACTGGCATTACTCGCCGCCCTACACCGGCTTCACCCATACGGTGCTGCCGCTGTTTGGACCGGAGCTGCTGATCGTCAGCGACGAATGCGTGCAGACCGACGGCAAGGACTGGCCGAAGCTCGTGTGGGTGGTCGACGCCCGCATGGAAACCAACCTCGTCCCGATCAGCACCTGCCCGCTGCCGCCGGTGCAAACCTTCGCCAGCAACGGCGGCCGCTTCGGCGCGCACAACCTCCACGAGAACCTGCCTGTGCCGGGCTCGTGGCGCTCCGAGAGCATCATCGTCGGCACCTTCTTTGGCGGCGGCGTGCGCGCCTTCGACGTGAGCGACCCCTACCGGCCGGAAGAGATCGCCTACTACGTGCCGCCGGCGCCGAAGCTTTCCAAGGCGGGATCGATCCAGATCAACGACGTCTACGTCGACGACCGCGGCATCGTCTTTACCGTCGACCGTTTCGCGGGCGGCCTGTACGCGCTCGAAATGAACGTTTGATGGCGGCACAAGGGCGCGACGTTCTCGCTGGCAAGCTTCCGGTCAGCCTGATCACCGGCTTCCTGGGCAGCGGGAAGACGACGCTGCTCAAGCGCCTGCTGCGCGACCCGGCCATGAACAAGGCCGCGGTCATCATCAACGAGTTCGGCGAAGTCGGCATCGACCACGAGCTGGTCGCAAACTCCTCCGAATCGATGACGCTGCTGTCGAACGGCTGCCTGTGCTGCGCGGTGCGCACCGATCTGCAGGAGACCATGCGCGAGCTGTTCATCAAGCGGCGCGCAGGCGAGGTGATCGACTTCGACCGTGTGTTCATCGAGACCACCGGCCTCGCCGACCCGGTGCCGGTGCTGCACACGCTGCAGACCGACGGGATGCTGGGCGCGCAGTACCGGCTCGACTGCGTGGTGACACTGGTCGACGCGGTGAACGGCGAGCGCAACCTCGACGACACGCCGGAAGCGGCAAAGCAGGCCGCGGTCGCCGACCGCATCGTCATCACCAAGAGCGACATCGCGCCGCCTTCGGCGGTGACGTCGCTCGAGGCGCGACTCCAGCAGATGAACCCGTACGCGGCCCGGATGATCGCCGTGAACGGTGAGTTGGACGTGGCGTTCCTGCGCGACGTGGGCCCGAGGAGCACGCGCGATGCAAAAGGCGTCGACCGCTGGCTCGCCGCCTCGGGCGAGACGCGCCCCGAGGGAGCCTATCTCGGCGAGCGCGTGCGAGCGGGCACGCACGACGCCTCCATACGTTCTTTCTGCCTGTGGTTCGACAAACCCTTCACCTGGGACAGTTTCTCCGCCGCGGTGCAGGTGCTGACTTCGCTGCGGGGCTCCGACCTCCTGCGCGTGAAGGGCCTGGTCAACGTCGAGGGCGAGCGCGGACCGGTGGTGGTCCAGGGCGCGCAGCACGTGTTCCATCCGCCCGTGACGCTCGAGGCCTGGGCGAGCGACGACCGCCGCTCGCGCATCGTGTTCATCACGAGGAACCTCGAGCGCGAATCGGTCGAGTCGCTCTTCGCTGCCGTCGGAACCGTCGCCGCGCACTAGGCCCGATGGCGCGGACCCAGGTCGCGATCGTCGGCGGCGGCCCCTCGGGACTGATCCTCGCGATCGAGCTCGGACGCCGCGGCGTGCACTGCGTGCTCCTCGAGGAGGACGCGACGACGCCGACGCTTCCCAAGGCAAACGCGACCACCTCGCGCACGATGGAGCACTACCGGCGCCTGGGATTCGCCGCCGAGATACGCGCGCTAGGGCTTCCCGAGGATTATCCGCAGGACATCGCCTACTTCACCCGCTACACCGGCTACGAGCTGGCGCGGCTTCCCGGGCGCAGCCGGCGCGAGGCGATCGAGGCGCGGGAGGGCGCGGATTCGCGCTGGCCGACGCCCGAGCCCCTGCACCGCGTCCAGCAGATGTACATCGAGGCGATCCTGAAGACGCACGCGGAGCGATGGCCGGCCGCCGACGTGCGCTTCGGCTGGCGCGCGCGGAAGCTCGAGCAGCGCGAAGGCGGCGTGACGCTGGAAGCCGAAGAGGTCGCCACCGGGAAGATCCAGCGCATCGACGCCGACTATGCCGTCGGCTGCGACGGCCCGCGGAGCCTGGTGCGCGCGTCCCTGGGCATCGGCTACGAAGGACTCGCGCGCGAGGAGCGCGATTTCATGGGTGGCAAGATGCTCGCGGTCCACATCCGCTCGAGCGCGCTCGGCGAGCTGGTCCCGCGCGCCTGGCAGTACTGGGCGATGAACCGCGAGCAGCGCGCGTTGCTGAACGCGATCGACGGCCGGGAGTTGTGGGTGCTCCACGTCCAGCTGCCGCGCGCGGGAGCCGATCCCGCCGTCTACGCGCGCGAATCGCTGGTGAAGGCGAGCGGCCGGGATTTCCCGTTCGAAATCCTCGGGATCGCCGAATGGACGGCGGGTTTCACGCTGGTCGCCGAGCGTTTCGGCGCCGGCCGCGCCTTCATCGCGGGCGACGCGGCCCACCTCTTCACCCCCACCGGCGGCCAAGGCTACAACACCTCGGTCGACGACGCCTCCAACCTCGGCTGGAAGCTGGCCGCGGTTTGCCAGGGATGGGGCGGCGCCGGGCTGCTCGCGAGCTATGAGAGCGAGCGCAAGCCCATCGCGCTGCGCAACACCCGCTTTGCGCGCGCGATGGCCGAGTCCATCGGCGGGATCGAGCTCCCCGCCGAGGTGGAAGAAGACGGCCCGGCAGGCGACGCTGCCCGCGCAGCGCTGGGGGAACGCCTGCTGCGCCACGCCGCGACCGAGTTCGACATCCCGGGCATCCACCTCGGCGTGTGCTACCCGGATTCGCCCATCGTCCTTTCCGACGGCACGCCCGCGCCACCCGACGACTGGCACCGCTACACGCCGAACGCGATTCCCGGCGCGCGGGCACCCCACGTCTGGCTCGCCGACGGTGTGTCGATCTTCGACCGCTTCGAGCGCGATTTCACGATGCTCCGCTTCGACGCGGGGATCGACGTGCGGCCGATCGAAGCCGCCGCGCGCCGGCGCAAGTTGCCGCTCGCGGTCCTCGACGTCTCGAGCCGCGAGGCGCGTGAAGTCTACGCGCGCGATCTCGCGCTGGTACGGCCCGACCACCACGTCGCGTGGCGCGGCGACACGCTGCCCGGCAACGCCGACGCGCTCCTCGCCCGGGCCGTTGGGCACCTGCTATGATCGCCGTTCGCCGCCCCGGATCCCTCCCATGAACGCCAAGGAAAACCTCTCAGGAATCCGCGCCGAAGCGCCCGTCGCCAGCCCCGAGCAGAAGGAAGTCTGGGGCAGCGACGCCATCGCGGCGGTGCTGCGCGCCATCGACATCCCCTACCTTGCGCTCAACCCCGGCGCGAGCTACCGCGGCCTGCACGACTCGATCGTCAACTATCTCGGCAACGCGCGCCCGCAGATGCTGCTGTGCCTGCACGAGGAGTCGGCGGTGGCGATCGCGCATGGCTACGCCAAGGTTTCCGAGCGCATGATGGGGGCGGTGGTGCACTCGAACGTGGGGCTGATGCACGCGTCGATGGCGATCTTCAACGCCTGGTGCGACCGCGTACCGATGCTGGTGCTCGGCGCGACCGGTCCCTGGGACGCCGCCAAGCGCCGCCCGTGGATAGACTGGATCCATACCGCGTCCGACCAGGGCGCGCTGGTGCGCGACTACACCAAGTGGGACAACCAGCCCGCGTCCGTTCCGGCCGCGTACGAGGCGATCCTGCGCGCGGCGCAGATCGCGAACACCGCGCCGCGCGGACCGACGTACATCAACCTCGACGCGGGCCTGCAGGAGGCGAAAGTCGGCGCGCTGCCGCCGCTTCCCGACGCGAAGCGTTATCAGCCGGCAGCGCCGGTGCGGCCGGCCGCCGGCGCCGTCGACGCTGCGGCGAAGCTTCTCTCGGGTGCCAAGTATCCGGTGATCCTCGCCGGACGGGTCTCGAGAAGCGAAGCCGCCTGGAAGGACCGCGTGGCGCTCGCCGAGAAGCTTCAGGCGCGCGTGTTCACCGACATCAAGCTCGGCTCGGCGTTTCCCACCGACCATCCGCTGCACGCGGCGCCTCCGGCGACCTTCCTCTCTCCGGACGCAGTCAAGCTGCTGCGCGAGGCCGACGTGGTGCTCGCGCTCGACTGGGTCGATCTCGCGGGCGTGCTCAAGCAGGCGTGGGGCACGGAAGCCGTCGGCGCGAAGGTGATCCAGGTTTCACCCGACGCGCACTCGCACCGCGGCTGGAGCATGGACTACCAAGGCCTGCCTCCGGTCGACGTCTACATGATGTGCGAGCCCGATGCCGCGGTTCCGCTACTTCTCGGGGCGGTGAAAGCGCGTCCTGCCTCGGTCGCCTCCCATCCGCAGGCGCTGCCGGGCGCTTCGTCGGACATGGTGACCATCCGCACCCTCGCAGACGCGCTGAACGCCGCGGCCCAGGGTCAGGACGTATGCATGACGCGGCTTCCGCTCGGCTGGTACGGCGGCTACCGTCACTTCCATCATCCGCTCGACTACATCGGCTCCGAGGGCGGAGGCGGCGTCGGAGCCGGACCCGGCATCACCGTGGGCGCAGCGCTTGCCCTGAAAGGCAGCGGCAGGCTGCCCGTGGCGATCATGGGCGACGGCGATTTCCTCATGGGCAACACGGCGCTGTGGACGGCGACGCACTACGGCATCCCCTGTCTCATCCTGGTCGCCAACAACCGCTCCTTCTTCAACGACGAGCTGCACCAGGAGCGCGTCGCGAAGGAGCGCTCCAGGCCGATCGAGAACCGCTGGATCGGCCAGCGCATCAGCGGGCCCGACATCGATATCGCGATGATGGCGCGCGCGCAGGGCGCAGAGGGAATTGGCCCGGTGACGAAGGTCGCCGAGCTTACCGCCGCGATAGAGAAAGGAATACGCCTCGCGCGCGAGGGCGCCGTGTGCGTCGTCGACGTGCGCGTTGCGCCGGGCTACGACACGAACATGGCGGGTTCGGGCGCGAGCCAGAAGCGTTGACCATGCTTGTACGGCTTCTCCTCGCATGCCTTACGGCCGCACTCTTCGCGAGCGAGGCTCCGGCGCAGCAGGCATGGCCGAGCCGCTCCATCCGCTTCGTGGTCCCGCTGCCCCCGGGCGGCTCGCCCGACTACCTCTCGCGGCTGCTCGCCGAGCATCTGCAGCCGGTTCTCGGCCAGCCGTTCGTGGTCGAGAACAAGCCCGGCGCCGCCGGCAACATCGCTCGCGATTTCGTGGCGAAGGCGCCCGCGGACGGCTACACCATCCTGATGTCGGAGTCGGCGCATATCATGAGCGCCGCGGTCGGCGCGAAGCTTCCCTACGATCCGATCAACGACTTTCAGCCGATCTCGCTCGCCGCGACCATCCCCTTCGGGCTCACCGTGAATTCGGCGATGCCGGTGCACACCCTGAACGAGTTCCTCGCGTACTCCAGGAAGTCGCCCAAGCCCCTGACCTACGGCACCGCGGGGATCGGCGCGCCGCACCATTTCGCGGTGGAGCTGCTGCGGTCGATGACCGGGATCAACGTGGTGCACGTGCCCTACAAGGGCTCGGCCGGCATCATCCCGGCTCTCCTCTCCGGCGAGATCGATTTCACCATCGCGGCCGAGAACTCGCTCCTGCCGCACTACAAATCGGGCAAGCTGCGGCCGATCGCGATCGCCGCGTCGTCGCGCACCGCGATCCTGCCCGACGTCCCGACGATCGCCGAGGCCGGTCCTCTGCCGGGGTACGCGGTCAACGTGTGGCTGGGCGTGATGGCGCCGGCGGGCACGCCGCGGCCCATCGTCGACCGCCTGAACGCCGAGGTAAACAAGATCGTGCGCGACCCGCAGATCGTCAAGGAGCGGATGAACACCGTGGGACTCGAAGCCGTGGGGAGCACCCCGGAGCAGTTGCTCGAGACGATGAAGACCGAGCTCGCGAAATACACCAAGCTGGCGCGCGACGCCGGCATCAAGCCGGAGTAGCTCCGGCTGCCGCTACGCGGCGGCCTTGCGGTTGGTCTCGAAGCCCGGCTCGCTGCCGAGCAGCGCCGCGGGCTTCTTCAGGCTCTCCTGCCACAGCAGCGATTCCATCGTGATATGGAGAGGCTGGTCCTGCACCGTCAGCTCGTAGACGTGCTCATCGTTCGAAGCGTGGTTGTGCACCGCCCATCCGGGCGCCGAGAGCATGAGGTCGCCCGGTCCCCATTCGTAGCGGTTGCCGGCGACGGTCGAGTATCCGGTGCCCTGGAAGTAATAGTTGATCGCGGCCGAGACGTGCCGGTGCGGGCGGTCGACGATCTTCGGCGGCCGGATCGTCATGGTCGCGAAGAAGTTCGGAGTGATGCCATTGGTGCGGCCGGTGATCGGGTTGTACATCATGTAGAGCCGCCGCCCGACGTAGTCCTTGCCTAGCGCCTCGAGCTTGTCCAGCTCGCGCTTCACTTCCTTCCACGGAAAGTGGAGGGGCTTCGACACGACCGCTTCCGGATTGATGAGGATCTCGTAGGGCATGAGCATGCCGCCGTCGGCGCCGATGCGGATCATGCCGTAGGGGCTCTTGCGCCGCGGGTCGGCCGCGGCTTCGGGCTCCTCGACCGGGTGAAGGTCGGTCGCGGGCTCGTCCTCCGGAAGATAGACCTGCATGTGCTGGAGCAGGGGCACGTTCGAGTAGGTGAGACGAACCTGGAGATCCTTGCCGTCGTTCACGTGCCGGTAGACGGCATACGACGGGTGGTTCCAGACGTCGTACTGTGCGAAAGCGATGCGCTTGCCTACAACGAGTGTAGCGCCCGAGCCGCGGATGCAGAAGTTCACCTCCGTCGCGTTGTGCCGGAACGCCGCAGACTTCTCCCCGGGCTTGAGCACCGAGAGCTTCACCTGGATGCCGGGAGCGAAGCCGGGGGCGTTGGCGGCGGCGAGCGGATGCACGATCAGCGACTCGCGCCTGCCGTTCGCCGGCAGGGACAGGCTCGCGAGGCGCTCCACCTCGGCGTCGATCTCGGCCTTGTTGACCACGATCGGAGCCCAGTAGGTGTTTTCGTCGGCGGGCTTGTCCCCCGCTCGGTCGACGAAGCGGCCCCGCATCGGCTGAAAGTCTTTCCTGAAGTCGTTCATGCGGCTCTCCTCGCTCGAGGAATGGATCGTACTCCCTAGACCGGACTCTTGGCTTTGGCCCCCGCGAGCCGGGGCTTCGCTTTCCTGGGCTGGGCCAGGGCGCGGCCCAGGCCGCGCTCGCGCGCCCTGCGGACGAGCTCGGCGCCCAGCGCGAGGTCTGAGATGCCCATGCCCATCGCCTTGAAGAGCGAGATATCGTCGGAGTCGGAACGTCTGCGTCCCTCCGCGATGAACCTGGAGAGCGGCAGGACCTCGTCCCAGCCGCGGGCCGCGTAGCGGGTCATGAACTCGCGCGAAAGCTGCTGCACACCGGGAAGGTTGTCGACCGCCACGCGCGACGCGCGGGCGAACACGTCCTGCGCGAACTCTTCCCGATCGGGCGCGATCGCGCCCACGGCGTTGAGGTGCGCTCCCCTGTCGAGCATGGCCGCGGTCACGAAGGGCTGCGAGGCGCGGGTCACGAGCGTCACGATGTGAGCGCCTCGGCAGGCTTCCGCGGCCGACGCGCACGCGACGGTCTCGATCCCGAATTCGTCGCGCGCCTTTTTCGCGAATTCCTCGCGCGATTCCGCCCGCGGGCTGTAGACCTGCAGCCGCGCGATCGGCCGCACCGCCATCATCGTCCCGACCTGAGCGAGGGCCTGCTTGCCCGTCCCTGCGAGCGCCATGACCTTGGCGTCCTTCCTCGCCATCCAGTCGGCGGCGACCCCGGATATGCCCCCGGTGCGCAGGTTGCCTAGCGCGAAGGCCTCGATCACTGCGACGAGCGATCCGTCCTCGGCGCTCCACAGCAGCAGCAGCGGACAGGTGCCGCCCTGCGTGTGCGTCCAGGTCTTGGTGCCGACCAGCTTCCCAAGCTTCGCGCCGATCGCATGCAGGTTGTTCTTGCCGTACTGGAGCAGCGTCTTCGTCATGTTCTGCGCTTCGCCGCTCGCCTCCTCGCGGAGCGCCGCTTCGAGCGCCGCGATGGCCTCCTTGAGGTCCATCAGCTGGACGACTTCCGCTTCGGTGATCCAGGTCGCGTCGGCGCTCATGTCAGACCTTGAACGAAGTCAGCACTTGCTTGGGGAACAATTCCTCGAGCGCGAGCTGGCGGTGGCACACGCCCTGCTCGAAGGCGAAATCGGCGAAGGCCTGCAGCGTCTTGCGGTTCTTCTCCAGCCCGTAGGGCCAGAAATCCTCGCCGAACAGCGCTTTCATGCGCTCGGCGCTGGGAGCGAGCCAGGCTAAGGGCGCATGCGAGGCGGTGATGTCGGAGAGCCGCTCGATCGAGCGGCGCTTCGCTTCCTCGAAAGCCTTGTACAGGTTCATCGCCAGCCACGGGTGCCGCTCTAGCACGTCGGACCTGATCACGATCACGTGCATGATGGGGAAGACGCCGGTTTGCTTGTAGTAGGCCTCCTCGGCCGTCTCGTAATCCGGAAAGAGGCGCCGGATCCCGTCGCCCAGGTTCCTCGGAGGGCGCGCCGAGAGCACCGCGTCCAGATCTCCGGCAAGCAGCATATCGTTCAGCGAACGCGCCGGTTCGGGCCTGAGCCGCACGCCGGGCGGGAGCTTGAGCTTCACCTTCTCCACGCGCCCGGCCTCGTTCACGCCCGCTTGCACCCATTCCGCCGAGTCGAGCGGCACGCCCGCCTGGTGCGAGAGGTAGCCGCGCGCGTAGATGACGGCGGTCTGCGCCCACTCCGGAACGCCGATGCGCTTGCCCTTGAGCTGGTCGGGGCGCTCGAGCCCGCCATCGTCGCGAACGTAGATCATCGAGTGGCGAAACACGCGCGACGGGAACACCGGGATCGCCGCAAGGCCGTCGTCGTCCTGCGAGCGCAGCGACACGTACTTGCCCATCGACATCTCCGACACTTCCCACTCGCGGAAATGGGTGAAGCGGAAGAACGCCTCCTCGGGAGGCAGCGTGAGCACGTTCAGCGTCGCACCCTGGACGGGCACGCGCCCCGAAGCGAGATCGCGGGTGTGGTCGTAGTCGCCGATGGCGAGCGTCAGCGCGACTTTCTCCATCGCTATTCCTTCAGCAGCACGGCGCCGTCTTCGATCTTCACCGCATAGCTGCGGATATCCTCGGTGCACGGCGCGCCCGTAGCCTTGCCGGAGGGGATGTGGAACTTGCCCTGGTGCAGGGGGCATTCGATCTCCTTGCCCTCGATGAAACCGTCGGCGAGGCTCGCCTGCCCGTGCGTGCAGGTGTCGTGGGTTGCGAAAATCCTGCCGCCGAGATTGTAGAGGCAGACCGGCTCGGCGCCGAGGTTGACGAGCAGGGTGCCGTCCTCGGGAACATCGGAGGCTGCGGCGACTTTGATCCAGGTTTCTTTCATGTCTAAAGGGGATAGATGAGGCTGTTGGGAACGAGGAGGCTGTCGAAGATACAGACTTTCTCCCGGAATTTTAGCTTGCCGCCTTCGACCACCAGCTTGTCCCGGTATTGCCCGGCGTTGAAGATGCGCGTGAGCTCGTCCTGCAGGGTCTCGACCGCGAGGTAGTTGGCGCGGACCTCGAGGACGGCGTCGGCCCAGCCGAGCGGCCGGATGCCGCTCACCATTCGCCGCACGTAGCGCGGCGCATACACCGCCGTTTTCCGGATCGCGGTGACGCGGTCGGCGAGGTAGCCCTTGCTCTCGCACAGCCAGGTGGCGAGCGGCAGGCCGCGCTCGAAATTCTCCCGCGGGACGATCTTGTACAGGCAGGGGTCGGTGAAGAACTCGGGCCATTCCTCGAAGCGCTCCTCGTCGAGACTGGCGGCATAGCTGGCGTAGAGGTCCTCGAGCTCCAGTCGAAGCTCCCCTGCGCTCAGTGCAAGGTAGCGCTCGACCGTGTTCAAGAGAGACTCATGAATAGTACGAACGTTCGATTAATCGTGAATAACACTTTAAAAATAGACAATTAGATGTCCATCACCTGCCGATAGTAGTCATAGAAGGCGCGGATGAGCGACTCGGTGACCATGTGCCCCTCGCTCTTCCAGTCGCGGCCGCCCATCTCCATGACCCCGGCGGAATCGGGGTACGCGCCTACCCCGCCTTGGGAAAACTTCATCACTTCGCTGTCGTCGATCGAAACGAAGCCCGCCGGCCCCATGAGGTTGGCCTGGCGCAGCCGCCGCCGGGTCATCGCCTCGTCGTCGTCCGCATAGCCGAAGAAGGTCCACGCGAGCTCGAACTCCTGCGGACCCCGGGTAATCAGCTGGCGCGTCGCCAGGGTGTTGGACTGCTGCTGGATGATGAGGTTGGGCCAGAGCGTGGTCATCACCACCGTGTACTCCGGAAACTCGCGCACGGGATCGAGCATCGCCGGATCGCTCAGCTTGAAGTTGTCGATCAGCGATTTCATGTCGGCGTTGTCGTCGGTCTTCTTCTGCTCGCCGCGCCAGGAGATCAGCGCGCCGTGGCGCCCGGTCGAATCCATTTCGGTCTTCGAAGGCTGGTCGGCGCGGAACAGGCCGAAGCTCACCAGGAACACGTGCAGCAGGCTCGCGTGATAGGGATCCTTGATGTTCTCGAACATCAGCTTCCAGTTCGCCGGGATCAGCTGGCGCGAGTATCCGAGCAGCCGGAGCTCGCGGCCGTCGAAGACGCGGTCGTACAGCGCGAGCATCTTGGGTCCCAGGTACTCCTCGAGCGGCTGCAGCTCCGGGGCGAAGGACGCGAAGATCACGCCGTTGCGCCGCGCCACGGCGAGCTTCCGCAGCCCGTGGTTCTTCGGGTCGAAATCTGCGGGCATGCCGCCTTGCTTCTTCACCCCGCGCCGGAAGGGAACGCCGATCAGGTTGCCCTTGAGATCGTAGGTCCACTGGTGGTAAGGGCACATGAACTCGGAGGCGTTGCCGAGGTGCCGCTGGCAGAACTGAACGCCGCGGTGCGCGCAGCGGTTCTCGACGACGTTGACCGAGCCGTCCT
>Ga0137409_10005719_pt1 | contig 12926 bp, 8 predicted proteins | sample CZODoug1_16funga_FD_122059 | JGI IMG/M metagenome (GOLD analysis project Ga0137409, IMG submission 122059) | Vadose zone soil fungal communities from Angelo Coast Range Reserve, California, USA - CZODoug1_16fungal (Hybrid Assembly) | ecosystem: Environmental > Terrestrial > Soil > Vadose zone...
CCGATTATTCGGCGCCTTTCGATTGGTCATCACAAGAAATTTGTCGCCGATATTATCGACCACCTGAAAAGAATCATCCGAAATCTCCGGCACGATCGCGGTAAATGACTTCCCCGGTTTCGAAAGCTCGCGAAAAAACAGCGCATTCCCCCTCGCGCCCTTGGCCCCCACCGACAAAGTTGCATACCTTTCGTCCTCGGTCGTTTCCACTTGATAGAACTGCTCCGGCTTTGCCTTGTCTTCGTAAATCAGTTCGTCCTCGGACTGCGCTGTGCCCAACCGGTGGTAATAAATCTTCTGGAACTCATCCTTGGAAGTAAGTTCATGCTCCGCCTTCGGCGCGTCAAAGCGGCTGTAGAAAAATCCTTTTCCGGACCATGCCAGCGTCGAAAACTTGAGCCCTTTCAAATCATCGCCAAGCGTCTTTCGCGTGCCCACTTCCATTACATGCGCCTCTTCCCAGTCCGCCCCGCCCGTCGACACCGCATACGCGCAATATTGTCCATCCTTCGAAACCGTCAGCGCATGTAGCCGCGAGGTGCCATCCGCCGAAAACTTATTAGGATCCAGCAATAATTCCGGTGGCCCCTCCAATCCTGTCTGGACATAAAATACGTTTTGGTTCTGCAATCCATCGTTTTTCGAAAAGAAATAAAGACTGCCGCGGCGGAACGGCTGCACGTATTTCGGGTAGTTGTAAAGCTGCTCCAACCGTTTCATCACTTGCGCTCGATACGGGATCTTGTCCAAATAAGAAAATGTCACTTCGTTCTCCGCTTTCACCCACCGCCCCGTTTCCTCAGAGCGATCGTCTTCCAGCCAGCGATACGGATCGCTCACCTTCACGCCATGGTAGCTGTCGACTTGCTCCATTTTTCGCGCCACGGGATATTCCAAACTCTCGGCCAGCGACAGCGACGCCATCAAAACGAGAATTCCCGCGACCGCACCGATGCCCGCTTTTGAGCTCTTTCTTGCCATACGCTCCTCAATGAATCGCAATTTTCGTCTTGATCCCGTTCTCGGAAAAACTGGGGCACAATTCGTAGCACAAGCGAGAAAAGTTAACACTTCGAAGTGGCGAGGTAAAGCGACTAAAAATTAGCTATCAAACACAAAGTTCCGCAAAGTGCGATGCCACTCGACTTTGATTCTCCCTTCAGCCAGCGTATTCTGCTTTATCGCGTTGCACTCAGGGAGCCGTAGTGTCCTGTCCAATTTGTGAAAAGCGCAAGCCCAATCGGTTCTGTCCCGCTAAGGGCGAAACCATCTGCGCCATCTGCTGCGGCACCGGCCGCGAAGTCACCATCGACTGCACCCCGGATTGCCCGCACCTGGCCGCCGCGCACCGCTATGAGGACGAGCACCCTCGCGCCCTTCCACCCGAAACTCCATTGCTCGACGTCAATCTCCCGTCCGACGTAATCCACACACAACAACAGCTCATGGCCGCTTTCGCCTTCACCATAGCCAAGTTCTGCGCATCGCAACCCGATGCGACCGATCCCGATGTTCTGGCCGCGATGCAAGCCCTTGCCGAGACCTACAAAACTCTGCGCAGCGGCATCTACTACGAAAAACCGCCCGACGCTCGCCTTCCCCGCGAGCTATACGCCGCCCTCGCCGCCTTCATCGCCGAAGTAAAGCAGCAGCAAGAGCGCCGCAACTCCCCCGCGCCCAAGGACGCCGACATCTTCTATCTGTTCGTATTCCTCTACCGCATGGGACTTCTTCGAACTAACGGCCGCCCGCGCTCCCGCCGTTACATTGAATTTCTCCGCAGCCAATTTCCCGAAGCTCAAGAACTAAAGCGCGAAGAATCCCGCATCATCGTTCCATAGCCATCCATCTTGAATCGGGGGTTGGAGCTTTAGCTCCGACATTAAGAGTTCAAGACCGTCGGCTTTAGCCACTGAGGAAAATTCTTATTCTTTTTCCGCCGCTGCCTTGGCTCGGCCATGACGCTCGGAGCTGCCGCTTCAGAATTCCTACTCCGTCGCTCGCAAAACCGACTCTCCCGGCAACCAACCCAGCGAAAGCTGCGGTCGCTTCGTCATCCGCGTCCGCTCCTCCCAAGGCCGCGAAACAAACCCAAGCTCCCGGCGGATCTTCGCCACCCGCTCCGACATCTTCTTGCGGTACTCGTCCGGCGCATATCCATTCTTCGCGTACCACTCCTCATACTGCCTGGCCAGTTTCGGAAATGTCTCGCGAACAAAAGGCAGGAACTCCTTAGCCGACGACGGCATCAAGAACAGCACGTTGGAAAAAAACCACTGCGCCCCAGCCTTTTTCGCCGCCGCGGCCAGTCCTTCCAGTTCCCCGTCGCGATCCGTCATTCCCGGTATCAGTGGACAAGCGGACACACCTACGGCCAGCCCCGCCTCCCGCAACTGCTTCACCGCCGCCAACCGTAAATCCGGCCGTGGCGCTCGCGGCTCCAGCAACCGTGCCAGCCGCGGCCGCAGCGTAGTTATCGTAATGTTCAGCGAAATCTCAGACCTTTCAGCAATCTTTTTGAACAAATCGATATCCCGCACGATCTGGTTGGACTTCGTAATCAACGAAATGCTAAGTCCCTCGCGCTTCGCCAACTCCTCCAGGCAAGCGCGCGTCACTCCGTATTCCCTCTCCGCCGGCTGGTAAGGATCAGTCGCCGTCCCAATCGCAATATGCTCCGGGTACACGCCGCCGGAGCTCTTTGACTCATACGAATATTTCCGCATGTCCTGCACCAGCAGCGCCGCCGCATCTTTTTTCACGAAAATCTTCTTCTCGAATTCTGACCCATCCAGCTCCATGTATTCGTGCGTGTACCGCGCATAGCAGTACTTGCACGCAAACTCGCATCCCCGATATGGGTTAATCGTCCACTCAAACGGCACCCGCTTCGAATCGCACCGGTTCAAAATCGAGCGCACCGACAGCACAAAATATTCCGGCCGCTCCGCCGAGTTCCGGTGTGTCTCCGCAAGGGGAGCATTGGCTGCGAGGCGGGCGATGCCAACCAGCGGCGCGGAACTCTCCGCGCCACAACATGCGGCGGCATCTCGGGTCCGGCTTTGTGCATGACGAGGGGCGCCATGCTCAGCCGATGACGCCGGGGGGCAATCCGGCGTGGGGCAACCCGAGATGCTGCCGCCAGGACCAGTCACGATCGGGGCAAGATCAGATCCGGTCCAAGCTTTTGGGCCTTGCACATCGCAAAAGGCAGGGAACAGCGCGGTTTGTTGAGCGGGGCGTCGTCGGACAGGAATGCCCGGCGTCGGTTTGGAGTGAATTGGAGACATGGCCCACCTCACAGCGAGCTCATATTCGCTTTTTGTTCGCCTATTGTCAAGCGTTTTTTTTCGGCGGCTCTCAGTAAATCCTTGCCTGTTACGCAACACCTGTCCGTTCTCTGCCTTGCCCCACTCTCGCCTGCTTGCTTAAATCGACTCACAACCCCTCTATCAGAGCTTATCCACGTGGATGCGCGGAACGAGTTTTAAGAGGGGATTTGCTCGGCAGGAGGAGTTCACGATGGCCGCATCAACAAGATTTTCCCTCGCTACGCAGATTGCGCTGGCCTTGATTGCTGTTTCGCCGCTCGCCATTCCGCTGGCCCAGGCACAATCGCCAACCGGCTATTCCGGTCCGGGCCGATACCAAATCCAGAGCTCTGCCAGTGGCAAGGTCTTGGACGTGGACCTGCGCGACGGCCGAACTCTCCGCCAATGGGACGCCTCCGGAACCGGTGTCCCAAACCAGCAGTGGGACATAGAGGAAGCGGGCGCGGGCTTCGTCCGTATCAAATCCGCGCAAACAGGAATGAATTTGGATGTACCGCAGCCCAACATTCATGAGGCTGTGCCCGTAACCCTCTCCCCTGCCGGAAGTGCCCAGACCCAGTTGTGGCGAATCGAAGATCTCGGCCAAGGCCGGGTGAAGATTATCTCTCGTGCTGGTAAGGCTCTGGATTTGCCCGACGGGTCGCACAGCAACGGAAAGCATTTCCAGATCTTTCCTGCGAACGGCGGCGACAATCAGAAGTTTGTTCTTCTTCGTGTCGATGGCCGAGGGCGCGAGGTTGTTAGCGATCATCGCCGAAATACTGATTTCCGCAGCAATGACAGGGATCGCGATGACCGCGGCGACCGCGATTTCCGCGGTGGCGACAATGAATTCCGCGGCTGGGGCGAATCGTATATGGTCTACTGCCCCTCGGATGACATGGGGCGAGCCTGGTGTCCGGCCGATGCCCGCTTCGGCGTGCGCATAATTCGCCAACGCAGCCAGGCCGCTTGCATCGAAGGCCAAACGTGGGGCTACGGCAAGCGCGGCATTTGGGTTGACCGCGGCTGCCGCGCCGATTTCAGGGTCACCGGAGATTGGAAATCTCGCGCCGCCGGCTTCGTCTATTGCCCGTCCGACTACATGAACCGCAATTTCTGCTCCGTTGACACCCGCGACGGCGTCTTCATCGTCCGCCAGCGCAGCGAAGCCGATTGCGTCTTCAATCGCACTTGGGGATACGACCGCGACCGCATCTGGGTCGACCGCGGATGCCGCGCCGACTTCGAAATCGTTGACCGCCGCGACCGCGAATGGCGCGAATGGTCCCGCGATTGGAGCGACGACGACCGCCGAGGCTGGGACCGCGACCATGACGGGTATCGCGACCGTGACAGAGACCATGATCGGGACCGGGATCGCGACAGAGATCGCGACCGCGACGATTATCGCGACCGCCCCCCATACCTGAACTAGCTTTCGTATTTATCAGCCGGCGGCGCATTCCCACTTCTGCCGCCGGCTGTTCCTTTTCCGTAGCCAAAGAAGGACCACGCTAGCTACCAGTTTCCGATTTGCCCGTCACTCGGTACGAACCACTTCGAGCAACTCGGCCATGGCCCAACATTGAGCGTGCCAGGTTCAACGCACTTCACACTTCTTCGCGGCGCAACGCGGCCTTTGGTTCATACGGCTCCACGCAATCAACGACCGGCCGTCACTCATTCTCCAAAGTGAGGTCCCGCAAGTACTGGCTCCAAGGTGAGGTCCCGCAAGTACTGGGCAGCCTAAGCTCGATTAAATCCCTCGTACAATATTACTGGCTTTACCGGATTCACCCGCAGATAAATCCGGCGTACAAACTTAACCCGACGCTGCAAGTGGTCCCCGTTGTAATAGCGTTCAAACAATGCTCGATTCAATCCGGGCTATAAGCCAGGCTGAAGGGACTCAGAGCGCCGCGTCGCCTGATGTGATGCACCGACGTTTTTGAACTCACCAAGTCCCATCAAGACAAGAAAGGATGGTCACATCGCATCATGCAACGCTCGATTGCCGCTCTTCTAAGTACTGAAGTGTGATCCACAAAAATTGATTGTTTTTTTTCGGGGCCGCTTTTTTACCTATTCCATTCCGGGCGAACTTATCAAGCTGGAGTGCCTCGATGCCCAGTACGCTGCAAGATGAAAATTCCGACTCACGTCATAACATCGCCGGATTCTTAGGTGACTTCTCGAAAACATTAGTCACCAGCGACTCCGTCCTCCAAAATCTATCTCCCAATTCAAGGTCTGTTCAGACTAGGCCAGAGGCAAACGCCGGGAACCTCACGACGCACGGCCGGACGGCTGCCTTTCTTCCCTCGAAACGTCGGTGCTCTGAATACCGGCACAGTCTGGTTCTCTGGGATTCGAAGCGGCGCCTTGGACTCTGTGGTTCGAAACCAAGACGCCCAAATCTCGAAACGAAAGGAGGTGAAAGAGCATGAAACATCTAAGCCTGCAATTGCAGATGCTTGAAGAGCGGATCGCTCCATGGGGCGGCGGTGGCGGTGGCGGCGGAACCGGAGCCAGTCACCACACCGGTGGCGGTAGCCATGGGGGTGGTTCCAAGGCTGGCGGTGGTTCCAAGGCTGGTGGCGGTAGCCACGGCGGTGGTTCCAAAGCCGGTGGTGGTAGCCACGGCGCTGGTTCCAAAGCTGGTGGCGGTAGCCACGGCGCTGGTTCCAAAGCTGGTGGCGGTAGCCACGGCGCTGGTTCCAAGGCTGGTGGCGGTAGCCACGGCGGTGGTTCCAAAGCCGGTGGTGGTAGCCACGGCTCCAAGGCTGGTGGCGGTAGCCACGGCGGTGGTAGTCACGGCTCCAAGGCTGGTGGCGGTAGCCACGGCGGTGGCAGCCACGGCTCCAAAGCCGCCGGCTCCAAAGCTGCGGGCTCCAAAGCCGCGGGCTCCAAGGGCTAACGGCTCGAGTGAAAATGACAGCGATAAACCGAACACAAACTGGGGTAGCCACCAGGCGTCAGAGTTGACCTGAACGCCCGGTGGGTTCACATCTGGTGAAGGAAGGGGGCGGAGAAGAATCTCGCTCCTTCCTTCCCCAATATAACTCTTGATCCGAAAGAAGTCATGCTCTCTGCTCCACGAAGGCTGCGAAATGACCTGATCATCCGCCAATACCAGGCGGCCGACGGGATGTCTGCGGTCATCAAGCATCCCGTATCCGGCAAGTTCTTCCGGTTGGGAGAAGCCGAGCTATTCATCACTCAGCAACTCGATGGGAAGACGCCCATCGAGGTCATTCAGAGAAGGGCCGAAACCACATTCGGTGCGGTACTTCCCATCGAAACCCTGAATGCCTTCCTTCTGAGTCTGAACAAGAATGGTGTTCTGGAAACCGCAGATGCAAAAAGGAAAGAAGAAAGCAAGGAGCAGGGCCGCGTTCGCGGCAACCCTTTGGTTTGCCGGATCAAGCTTTGCGATCCTTGCCAGCTCCTGAATCGCTTGGTCCGTCAGATGCGCTTCTTTTTTACGCCTTACTTCGTTGCCCTATCGGCCGTGGCCATTCTCTTGGCCGTCAGCGTCACGGCCGCCAGCTGGAGTGAGTTCCGCCAGAGTCTCCCCCGTCTCTACCAGCCCTCTGCGATTCCCGCCGTCATTCTCATACTACTTGTGGTTATCGTGGTGCACGAATTTGGCCATGGCATGACTTGCACCCACTTCGGTGGCGAGGTTCACGAGATGGGTTTCGTGTTGATTTTTCTGCAACCCGCGTTTTATTGCAATGTCAGTGACGCTTGGCTCTTCCCAGAGAGATCAAAGCGTCTTTGGGTAGGTTTCGCCGGCCCGTACTTCGAGCTGTTTCTTTGGGCTCTGGCGGTGTTCACTTGGCGGGCGACCGAGGCAGGCACATGGGTCAATTTCGTTTCTTTGAGCGTAATGGCTACTTCCGGCCTCAAGACGCTCTTGAATTTTAATCCGCTCATCAAGCTCGACGGCTACTACCTGCTCAGTGATTACCTCGAAATTCCAAACCTGAGGAGAAGATCGTTTCGCTTTGTCGGAAGCCTGATCGAGAGACTGTTCGGCATCGAGTCTGCTTCCCAGCCTGAAGAGAACCTCTCGCCGCGCGAGCGGCGCATCCTTCCGATCTATGGCATTGCCGCGCTTGCCGGCTCATTTTCTATTCTAGGCTACATCTTGGTGAGCGCTGGCGGTTCGTTGCTTGAGGGTCGCACACCCACAGCTTTCTTGTTGTCGCTAGGCTTGCTAGGCATGAAGTTCCGCAGGAGGTTTCGCAGAATGTTTGCCAAGTCCTCTACACCTGCTTCCCTTGACGTCGACGATTTTGATACACCCGAGAATACCAGCCCCATCGATCAAGCGGTGGTGCTGCCGGAAAGCGTGGAGCATTTCGAAACGCCCGAAAAAGGCCGCAGTTCCGACCGGCTTGCAGGGATCAAGAACGGCGATCACTTGGATACTCCGGAAAAGGGCCGCGAGCCGGCTACCTCAACAGCGCCCAGAAAAAGCGCTAGCCGCCTCCAGAAACGGTGGCTCCGGCGAATCGTGTGGGCTACGCTGGGGATCGCGACGCTAGCGTCTCTCTTTTATTTCCGGCCGCAACTCCGCGTCGGCGGCCCGCTCAATATTCTTCCTGTTCGCAACGCGGACATTCGCACGGAGATCGATGGCATGATCGCCGAGGTTCGGGTCACCGAAGGGGCTATCGTCCATAAGGGTGATGTTATTGCCCTTCTGTCTACTCGTGAGAACCTTTCCGAGCTTGAGAAAACGCACGGCCTCATTCAACAGTCGCATGCCAAGTTAAGACTCCAGGTAGCGGGCCCCACGCTAGATGAAATTGAGGTAGCAAAGACTGCTGTCGTCAAAGCGAAAGATTATTTCAAGTTCGCCGGCGCTAAGCTGGATGCGACCAAGGAACTCTTCGCAAATAACCTTTCTTCCCGCATCGAGCTCGAGACCGCTGAACAGCTGCATGCCACCGCCAAGAACGATCTGGCCGACGCCGAGGGCAGACTCAAGGTCCTTCGGAACGGAACTCGGCCCGAAGAGGTCGATCAAACCAAAGCTGAAATCACCGGCTTGCAGGCCCAACAGCGCTTTCTCCAGGGCCAAATTGTTCGCGCCGAAATCCGCAGCCCTGTGGATGGCGTCGTCGCCACCCCTGAACTCGAACTGAAGGAAATGGCCGGCCAAGTCGTGCAGAAGGGTGCATTAATTGCCAAGGTGTTCGAACTCCGTAAGCTCACCGTCGAAATTGCCGTTCCTGAAAGCGAGATTGCCGACGTTAAAGTCGGACAAAAGGTCGCCCTCAAGGTCCGGGCCTATCCGAATCAGACCTTCAACGGTGCGGTCATTTCCGTGGCCACCAGCGCTCTCGCGGAGAACTCAACACGAGAAACTGGTTCCCTGATTCCCGTGACTCACGCCGCATCCGCTACCACGGCTCCCGCGAGGACCATCCTGGTCACCACAGAGATTGACAATGACTCTCTTCTGTTGAAACCCGGAATGACCGGACACGCCAAGGTCTTTTGTGGCCCGCGCCGCGTGATCGACATCATGACTCGCCGTCTGGCACGCACCGTAAGAGTCGAATTCTGGTCCTGGCAGTAATTCAAGCATATGCGCGTTTTCGCAATGCACTCGGAGAAATCAAAAAATGCCTACAGCTCCCATCACGAAACACGGCGTTGAATTCAAACCGGCATCGCAAGTCGCGCCGGCCAAGCCATCACGGACCGCCGCACCCGAACCGCAGGAAGATTTCGACAAAAACCTCTATTTGACTGGCCGGCCGCGACTGAAGGATTTCCTGCGATTTGTCAGGAATCATGCCGTTGACTCGCCCAGCCCCGGTGCCCTCACCGAAGAATGGCAAGCTGCCCATGACGTTGTTCGTCGTCTGCAAAGGGAAGAGGCGGGCATTCCCGATAATCCTTCCCTTCAGCCAGTCTCTCCCGATAACCACCTCCTACTCGAGTTCATAAAAAATCCCCTGGTGAAAAATACCTTCAACACCGTGCCGACCGAAGTGGCTTATGTGGACTTGAGCCAAATCGTCGTGTATCAGGCTCAGATCGACCTGACCTTTGTTCGACAGTTGCGAAAAAAACTGGCGTCGAACCCCCTGAATGAGGAAGCGATCTTCCGTGTTTGCCTCCCTGATGGTCAGGTAACACCTCCGGCGAAGTGGTCCCGCATGCATCACGACACATATGTATTTGTGTCCCCGTCGAACGATCTGCGTTTTCTCGGCGCCATGCAGATGCAGCCAGACCATATCCAAGATTATCCGCCGCCAGGAAACCTCGTTGGTGTCGTGGGACTCCCTGTGGGCTTCGGATCCAACTTCATGAACGCCATCTACGCTGAAAAAAGATTGATTCTCAATAATGGTAGCCACCGCGCCTACGCGCTGTATGAAATGGGGATCACCCGCGTCCCTTGCATCGTCCAGCACGTTTCTTCACGGGAGGAATTGAAGGTTTTGGCCTGCACAGCCGTCACGGATGCTCCCAACTTCTATCTCAAAGAGCCGCGGCCCATGATGCTCAAGGATTATTTTGATCCGAGGCTCCACAAAGTGATGCCTGTGCACCGGCGCATCCGCCAAATCACTGTCAAGTTCCAGGTGGATGAGGCATTCATCCCAGCACTTTGATTTGCAAACTGCGAGCGAACAATAAGGATATTTCCCGAAAGAGGTTTCCTGGATGTTGCAAAAAGCGAGGTCAGGAGGACCGATACGACATGGAAAAGATCAATTTATTTGAAGACGCCTTGCCGGCAGGGCTTTTTGACTGTCTGGTGCGCGCGGTCGAAGCGGTAGGCATGGAACGCATGGAGGGGATGGGCACCTATGACACCACTTTCTGGGTCCCTTTTGCTCTTAAGCCTACAAATATCGTCGAGGAATGTATCACCAAATTATGGGACCTCGTTCAGCCTGGTCCCTCGTGTATTGGAATGGAGTGGTGGCTAGGACGCCTCAAACCTGGCAAGTCACTTCCTTTCCATACCGACCGGGATCGCAGCCTGCAGAAACAGACTGGACAGATTTCCCATCCCCTCTGGGCGAGCATCTTGTATCTCAATCGGTTTCCTTCCAGCCCAACGGTAGTTCTCGATCAGGTGTTGAGTCCCGATGGGAAATCTTGGGTACCACCCAAGGTGGATTCCGGGGTGTCGCTGGACGCAATTCCGAACCACTACGTTGTCTTTCGCGGCGATCTACGCCACGGTGTTGTCGCCAACAGTTCGACACAAGAGGTCGCTCGCCAGACCGTGAAAACAGAGAGGCCTCCCGATCTGCGCTTGACGTTGTTGGTCAATTATTGGGATAGGCGTCCCGCTCCTCCTAATTGCAGGGACTACGACGGGACGATTTATCCGTCCATTCGGCACGAACCCGCAAGTGCGGCATCCTCGCTCTCCGCTGCCTGACAGACATGCGCGACCAAATGTCAGCAGAGCTTGCGTCTCCTTCGCTCTCGCAGTGCGAAGCATTTATTCCTGACCTTGTGTCGCCTCAGCCGGCCACCAGCAACGGATGGAGGGCCTGGGACAGCTTCCTGGAGAAAACACCCAAAACGGGTTTCATGCAGTCTTCCTGGTGGGTCGATTTTCGATACACTTGCGGATTCCAAAATTTTGGGATCACGCTCACGGATGGTGACGCTGTTATCGGCGGGGCCGTCGTGTTGAAGTACTCGTACGCGGACGATCTATGTTTCTATTACATCCAGGACGGGCCGGTGCTTCCCAGCGATCCGCTCATCGCGGAAGAGATTTTCCAGATCGTCCTCGAAACAATCGAAGAACGGCGCAAAACGGAGCAATACACGGTCAGTCACCTACGAATTGAGCCGCGTTGGCGGTGCCTCCCCGCCTTCGTATCCGGATTTCGTCCTGTGTCTCTCTTTGCAGATTTTTACTCAGAGGTACGAAACACTCGTTGCATTGATCTAAGTCCTTCGGAAGAGCAGATTCTGGCCCAGATGAAGCCCAAGGGCAGATACAACATCGGCATTGCCCGGCGATACGGGGTTTCGATTATTGAAGACGCTTCGCCACAGGGTCTGGCGGATTTTTATAGCATTTATGAAGAAACAACCGAGCGCCAGGGAATCGAGTCGAAGCCTCCCGATTATTTTGAAGCCCTCATGTCATTCTTCTCCTCCTCCCATCACGCTTCGCTTTTCTTCGCCCAATACCGAGGCGTGCGTCTTGCCACCGCTTTGGTCATCTATTTCGGCACGAGAGCCACGTATTTCTATGGAGCCTCGCGCGACCTTCATCGCCAGGTCATGGCCCCTTACCTTCTTCATTTCGAGATCATGCGCAAAGCCAAGGCTCTAGGTCACGAATGGTATGACCTATGGGGAATTGCGCCGGCAAATGAACCAGACCATCCATGGAAGAACCTCAGCATATTCAAAGCCAAGTTTGGTGGCGAGGAAGTCCACCTGGTGCCGACTCTGGACTACGTCTATGACCCCGCCGCGTACGCCCGCTACACTGCGCTGAGGGATTAAGCCCACCTGCTTTTTTGGAAAGACCAGCTTGCGGGCGAATTGTCGGCAACTCGGAAACTGACTCACATTCGCGCGAAATAGCTATTTGTGCGTGTCGCCTGCCGCGCGGTATCCTCTGTGCGGAGGATTCATTCAGGCGCATGCCCTTGCGAGCGCGATCACTTTTCTTCGCTTTGGTCGTTTTGTTCGCAAGCAGCGGCTCCCTTGCATGGGTACAGGCCCCTTCTACAGCTAAGAGGCCGAATCCCTCCCCTATCCCTGCAACCGCTCCGTCTTCGCCGCAATCCAAACATTTCCCAATTCTTCTGCTCGCCTCCGGAAATAATCCTGCTTGGAGTCTGCGCATCGGCCAAAAAGGGCCCGAGCGTCTGGATCGTCCCGGCTATCCGCCCATCGCGCTTGAGCCTGCGGAAGTTGAACACGATCCATCGGGTCAGGCCTGGACTTATCACGCCAAAGACACCGCTGTCGGCCTCACAACGACGATTCACTTGTCTCGCGAAGCCTGTTCCGACGGAATGTCCGCCACCAAATACACCTTCACCGCCGTGGTCGAACATCCGCAGCTCGGTACCCTAAAAGGCTGCGCGCGCATCGCCGCCGAGCTATTTCCCCGCATCATCAACCAGAGCGAAGAAGATCCCGACGATGCCGCCAAGAAGAAATCCACTCCGGAGACTACAGTCACTGGCTTTAAAGTGCCCACCGCCGTCGCCTATATCACCGCCGCCGGCAAAATCGTCGTAAGCCGCGGGGCCGTAAAGAAGATCGCCGGCTCCGCCGGAAGTGACCTCGCTCTCTCCCACGACGGCAAGAAGCTCCTCTACGTTCGCACGGACTCCAAGGCTGCTCCCGAAAGCGCCATAGTTCTCTACGACTTCGACTCCGGCCGTTCCCGCGACTTGGTTCACGGCTCGGTGCGCCTGCCCTTTTGGTCCCTCGACGATGCCCGAATCGCCTATCTCAACAATCAAGATCAGAAATGGCAGCTTTGGACCTTCCCCGCATCCACACCCGAAACTCCCGCGCCTCTTTACACCGCTAGCATCAATGCTTTACAAGGATGGGTAGATACTCACCTGCTGCTAGCCACCGACC
>Ga0137409_10005720_pt1 | contig 12923 bp, 9 predicted proteins | sample CZODoug1_16funga_FD_122059 | JGI IMG/M metagenome (GOLD analysis project Ga0137409, IMG submission 122059) | Vadose zone soil fungal communities from Angelo Coast Range Reserve, California, USA - CZODoug1_16fungal (Hybrid Assembly) | ecosystem: Environmental > Terrestrial > Soil > Vadose zone...
TGCGCGCCTCACCGGCATCGATACGGACAAGGCACGCGCCCTGCCCGGCGTGCGGGCGGTTCTCACCTATCGCGACCTGCGCCCGCATCTGACCTGCGACCGGGTGCCGCTCGCGCTGCCGGTGCCAGCGATCAGGTTTCATGTCGATCCGCGCTATCTCGCCGATGACGAGCTTTGCTACGTGGGCGAGCCGATAGCGCTGGTCGTGGCGGAGAGCCGGGCCATTGCAGAGGATGCCGCAAGCCAGGTTGCGCTGGCGTACGATCTCTTGCCAGCCGTCGTCGACCCGATCGACGGGCTCAAACCTTCGGCGCCTAAGGCCCGGCTCGACTGTCCCGACAATCTCGTGGCGCACTGGGTTGTCGCCTATGGCGACGTCGAGGGGGCGTTCGCGCGTGCGCCGCATCGCGTGTCGCAGACATTTCGGATGAACAAGGGCGGCGGCCACTCGATCGAGGCACGCGGCGTGGTCGCGCGCTTCGATCGCATCGAGAACCTGCTGACGGTCTGGGACTCGACGCAGATGCCGCACAAGGCAAAGCGCGTGCTGGTGGAGGCGCTGGGCCTGACCGAAACGCAAGTACGCGTGATCGCGCCTGACGTCGGCGGCGGCTTCGGTCCGAAGAATCCGTTCTACCCGGAAGAGCTCGCGATCCCGGCTGCCACGATCCTGCTCGATCGCCCCATCAAATGGATTGAGGATCGCCGCGAAAGCTTCACCGCCACCAACCACGAGCGCGTGCAGGAATGGGAGGTCGAGGCGGCCGCCGACGCTGAGGGAAAGTTGCTCGCCATCCGCGGCCACTTTCGTCACGACCATGGCGCGTTCACGCCTTCGGGCCTGTCGCTGCCGCAGAACGCCACCACCAACCTGCTCGGCCCCTACAAGCTGCCGGCGCTGAGACTCGAAGTGTCGGCCTGCCTCACCAACATGGTGGCGGCGACCTCGACGCGCGGCGCCGGCCGCCCGCAGGGCACATTCGTGATGGAGCGCTTGCTCGATTGCATCGCGGATGAGCTTGGCGTCGCGCGCGATGTCGTACGGCTGCGCAATCTCGTGCCGGCCGACCAGATGCCCTACGTGACGCAGGTGAAGACGCGCGACGGCCTGCCGATGACTTATGACAGCGGCGACTACCCGGAATGTCAGCGGCGCGCGCTCGCGGCAGCCGGCTATGCCGACTTTGCGGCCCGGCGGGAGGCTGCCCGGCGCGAGGGACGATTGATCGGGATCGGGCTCTCGAACTATGTCGAAGGCACCGGCCGCGGCCCGTTCGAGAGCGCCACGGTGCGGATCGGCCCGTCGGGCCGGATCGTGGTCGCGACCGGCGCGGCGGCGCAAGGCCAGGGCACGCACACGATGCTGGCGCAGCTCGCCGCTGACGCCTTTGGAGTGCACCCCGAGGCGGTCGAGGTGAAGAGCGGCGATACCGCCGCGACAGCGCTCGGCCATGGCGCCTATGCGAGCCGCCAGGCCGTGGTTGCCGGCAATGCCGTGCATCTCGCGGCCCGCATGGTCGCCGACAAGGCGCGCCAGGCGGCCGCCGCCATGCTCGAGGTCGCGCCTGATGATCTTGAGCTCGTCGACGGACTTGTGCGCGTCAAGGGCGCCGACCTCAAGCGCACGCTCGGGCAGCTCGCGCATACGCTCAGCGGCGTCGCAGGCTTTGCGTTGCCGGCCAACATCACGCCGGGACTGTCGGCTTCAGTCGACTATCAGCCGCCCGCGATCACCTACACCAACGGCAGTCATGTCGTTGAGGTCGAGGTCGACATCGAGACCGGCATTGTGCGGCTCTTGCGTTACGTCGTCGTGCATGATTGCGGCCGCATGATCAATCCGATGATGGTCGAAGGCCAGGTGCATGGCGGGGTCGCGCACGGCATCGGCATGACGCTCTACGAGCGGATGTGCTTCGACGAGACCGGTCAGCCGCTCACGGTGACCTACGCGGACTATCTGCTGCCGACGTCCGATTGCATTCCGCCAATCGAGATTCATCACATGGAGTCGCCGACGCCGCTTAATCCACTGGGGGTCAAAGGCGCGGCTGAAAGTGGCACGATCGGCGCACCGCCTGCAATCGTGTCAGCGATCGAGGACGCGCTGCGGCCGCTCAAGGTGCGCATCACGGATCTGCCGGTCACACCGGATCGACTACGCGCCGCAATCAGCGCGGCGCAACGCCACTAAATATAGCGCTGCCAATATCGGCTCCTGCGCCGACTGCGGGTGGACCTGCTGCTCGACATCAAGAAAAAAAGGGGGGCCGCCGGGGGAGCCGTCGCGGCCCCGAGTCTTGATGACATAAAGAGCAACCAGTCACTTACACACGAGGTCACACAACGATTGACGCACTCTGCTCGTTACGGGGCGAGCGCGGCGAGTCATCCGCCAACTTAGCGAACTGCTTCGGAGGCACGTTGACGCCACCCCAGCCCCAGCATTTGCCTCGTCAAACGTTGGTGACGGTTTGATACTTGAGTCGCCTCGAATACGTCGTCACCACCCTACCGCTCCCAACTTTGTGAGGTGTTATCCACCGGCGAAGCGCGTTGCGGAGTCATTGTTTGCTCAACCTGCGAGCGCGTTATTCGTTGCGAGATGGCGATAACGCGCGCGTGATCGATTTGGTTCCAAGGCGATGCGACCAATTGACTCGGTCTGATTTCGATTGTGCCGACGGGCATCATCAAAGTTGCAGACCTCGTGCACACGTCGTCGCGCGAGTCGCGCCACGCATGATCTCAGCATCGCGCACGATCGCCTCATGCCCCTCCACAAATCATTCAGGAGCCATCAGCACAATTTTGCTCAAGGCTTACCGTCGCGCAGCGCTGCCCGGCCAGTCCGATAAGATAAATTAGGCTATCGGCCACTTCTCGGTTTAAGGCCGTACACGGCTTGGCGAAACCAAGTCCCCAGCGTAAGAAAGCCGACAGTCACAGGGGGAAACAGACGCTATGACCGCCGGCAGCAACCTCGCCCCGCACATCGCCTACGACGACCTGCGCGAATGGCTCGCGCTCGCGGAGCGGCTTGGCGAGGTGAAAACCGTGCGCGGCGCAACCTGGCAAGAGGATATCGGGCTCGCCGCCGAGGCGATCCTGCGGGCTGAGAACGGCCCCTGCGTCGTGTTCGAGGACGTGCCCGGCTGCCCGAAGGGCTTTCGCGTGCTGCTCAACATGTTCGCCGGCCGGCGGCGCAACCTGACCTTTGGATTTCCGGATCACCTGACCAAGTGGGAGCTCTCCGACGCCTATCGCGAGGCCTATCTCATCGAGCCGAAGATCATTCCGCACGAGATCGTCGACGACGGCCCGGTGTTCGAGAACATCATGATGGGCGATGACGTCGACGTCACCAAGTTCCCCTCCCCGATCTGGCACGAGAAGGACGGCGGCCGCTATATCGGCACCGGCACCTACAGCATCACCATCGACCCCGAGGAGAACTGGCTCAACGCCGGCGCCTATCGCGCGCAGGTGCACGACAAGAAGACCGTCGGCCTCGTGATGGCGAAAGGCCATCACGGCTGGATTCACCGCGAGAAATATTTCAAACGCAACGAGCCGATGCCGATCGCGATGGTGGTCGGCGGCGATCCGATCGCGTTCTTCTATGGCGGCGTCGAAGCGCCTTATGGCGTGTTCGAGCTCGACATCGTTGGCGGCATGCGCGGTCGGCCGACCAGGATGGTGCGCGGCAAGGTGACAGGTCTGCCGTTCCCGGCCAACGCCGAGATCGTGCTCGAAGGTTATGTCACGCCCGACAAGAAGCACCCGGAAGGCCCGTTCGGCGAATGGACCGGTCACTATGCCGGCGGCGTGCGCCAGATGCCGGTGATCGACATCAAGGCGATCTATCATCGCAACGATCCGATCCTGCTGGGCGTGCCGCCGATGGGGGCGGGACCGGACGAGATGGCGCGCTACCGCGCCGTGATGCGCTCGGCCATCATCAAGCAGAACATGGTCAATGCCGGCGTGCCGGGCATCAATCAGGTGTGGTGCCATGAAGTCGGCGGCGCCCGCATGCTGCACGCCGTCTCGATCACGCAGCGCTATCCCGGCCACGCCGTGCAGGCCGCTCACGTCGCTGCGCAATGTGGCGCCTCTGCCTATGCCTCGAAATACATCGTGGTATGCGACGACGACGTGGACGTGACCAATCTCGACCACATGCTCTGGGCCATGATCACGCGCACCGATCCGGCCGAGTCGATCCAGTTCATCAGGGGCTCATGGGACTCCAATGCCGATCCGGCGATCCCGCCGGAGCGGCGCAAGGCCGGCGACATCACGCATTCGGTTGCGCTGATCAATGCCTGCAAGCCCTGGCACTGGCGCGAGCAGTTCGCCCCCTCCAACACGCCGAGCCCCGAGGTCGCGCGCAAGGCGCGCGAGAAGTTCGGCTGGCTGCTCGAGGGCAACGACAGGGGTAAAACGGCAGAGGGTTAGAGGGTTAAAGCGGCCGTCGGTGCGACAGCCGAGCCGTTGCGCCGGGCGCCGGAAAGGCGCAACTTTGCTTCACTAAAACCGCCCACGGTCATCCAAGGGTGTGATCGCGGATGAGAACCAGACGGGTCGAAGGCGTTCGACCGGTCGCCAAAGCCTCGAGGGAGGAGACAATGACCGAGAGACGACCCAAATCGCATCTACCGGATGTTGCCGGCAACGGTCTGCTCGACCGGCGTGCCCTGCTCGGGCGTGGCATTCTGTTCGCGGGCGCCGCTGCCACCGGCGCCGGCACCACGCTGACGGGCGCCGCCGCCGAGCCGCTCAAGGACGATCCATGGAGCCTCACCATGGGTGCGATCACTCCGCCCAGGCAGGAGCCATCGCGGTTCGAGAACAAGGTGATCCGCACGCTGAGCAATCCTAATCACGAGTTCCGCAATTCGCACGCGCGGACGCCACACCATCTGCTTCAAGGTACGATCACGCCTGCAGCTCTCCACTTCACGATCTGCCATTCGGGCCTGCCTGACATAGACCCGGACAAGCATCGGCTGGTGATCCACGGCCTGGTCAAACAGCCGAAGATCTTCTCGCTCGAAGATCTGGCGCGCTATCCGATGGTGACCCGCAACGGGTTCGTGGAATGCGGCGGCAACAGCGCCCCGATGTTCTCGAGTGAGCCGTTCCAGGGAACCGCCCAGGCCCTGCATGGGCTCGTGTCCAACTCGGAATGGACGGGTGTCCTGCTCTCCACGCTCCTGGAAGAGACCGGCATCGACCCGAAGGCAAAATGGTTCCTGGCCGAGGGCGCCGACTCGCTCGCCTTGCATCGCAGCGTCCCGGTCAAGAAGGCATTGGACGACGCCATGATCGCGCTCTACCAGAACGGCGAGCGCATCATGCCCGGCAACGGCTATCCGATGCGCCTTTGGCTGCCCGGCTATCAAGGCAACATGAACATCAAGTATGTGCGCCGGATCAAGCTGCTCGATCAGCCGGCCATGAGCTTCTACGAAGCCAAGACCTACTCGCAGATCACTCCCGGCGAGAAGCTCTGGAAGTTCCACTTCCTGCAGGAGGTGAAGTCGTTCATCACCCACCCCTCGTTCGGGCATTCGTTGAAGGGGCCGGGCTACTACGAAATTTCTGGCGTCGCCTATTCAGGCACTGGACGGATCGCCAAGGTCATGGTCTCCGCCGACGGCGGCAAGAGTTGGGGACAGGCGGCACTGCAAGGACCAGTGCAGCCGCAGGCATTCACCCGCTTCCGGATGCCGTGGCGCTGGGACGGACAGCCGGTCGTCCTGCAAAGCCGCGCCTGGGATGAGGCCGGCAACGCGCAGCCGACGCGCGAGCAATTTGTCGCTGCTCGCGGCCAGACGGAACGGCCAGTCGCCAGCCCACTGGCATTCCCCAATCAGCATTACAACAGCATCACCAGTTGGGGCATCGACAACAAGGGGGAGATCAAACATGTCTACGCGTAAGCTTCTTGTCTCCCTGGCGCTGACGCTTGCATTCGGGGCGAGCGCCGCATGGGCCGAAACGCCTGGCCTCGGCAAGACCATCACGGAAGCCGACATCAAGCCTTGGAATCTTGATGTGCTCCCCGACGGCACCAACCTGCCGCCCGGCAGCGGCACGCCCGCGCAGGGCGCGCCGATCTATGCGCAGAAATGCGCCGCGTGCCACGGCGAGAAGGGCGAAAAGCCGGCGCCGGGCTACGGGCCGATGGTAGGCGCACACAAGTTCGACAAGATCGACGCGGCCAAGACGGTGACCTACTATGAGTTCGCGACGACGTTGTTCGATGTCATCCGTCGTTCGATGCCATATACGACGCCGCGGACGCTGACCGACAACGAGGTCTATGCGCTCAGCGCCTACATCCTGTCGATTAACAAGCTGATCGGCGAGAACGACGTGATGGACGCCCAGAGCCTGCCCAAAGTGAAAATGCCGAACGCCGGCAAGTTCATCGTCCGCTTCCCGGACCGGATCTGATCACGTCCAAAGACCCATTCACGGGGCCGGCAGCAATCTGCCGGCCCCGTTTGTTTTGGTGAACGAGCCAACGCATGTCACCCCCATGCATGGCCGGCGGCTGCTGTGACGAGGAAAAAATTTGAGTGGCTGTGTCGGAACCTGCGGGCCCTCGCCGTCCTTGGGACAACGGCGCAGTGACGACGCAAATCGTGAACGAAGTGAACGGGTCGCTTGGGTGCGTCGATGGACGGGAGTTGCGGGCTTGTTTCTCGTTTTTGACGATAGATCATCGGACCAGCCCTTCATCGAGAGGGTCTGGCGCTGTCACAGTGAGCGCGCGGGGCGCTTTCTTTCCATTGCGTCCAGCCACTGGGAGATGGTGGTTACGCACCACAAGGGTAAGACCATCCTGACGGTGCGAGGTCCGGAGACGAAAGCAACCACAATCGACTGTCCGGCGGAAGGCGAGTGGCTCGGAATCCGGTTCCGGCTGGGCACCTTCATGCCCCAGCTGCCGGTGGCGAACCTGCTCGATCGACAAGACGTGAACTTGCCAGGAGCGACTGGTCGATCATTCTGGCTGAATGGCTCCGCTTGGGAGTATCCAGATTTCGAGAATGCGGAAGCATTTGTGGCGCGCCTCGTGAAGCGCGGCCTGATCGCACGTGATCGCGCCGTGGAAGACGCCTTGCGGGGCGTATATTCGGCATTGTCTATGCGGTCTGTGCAGCGGCATTTTCTGCAGGCCACCGGCATGACCCACAGTACTTTTCGCCAAATCGAACGCGCTCGATATGCGACGAATCTCCTGAAGCAAGGCGTCTCCATTCTCGATGCCGTCCACGAGGCTGGGTTCTTCGACCAGGCACACCTGACCCGCTCGCTCAAACATCTGATCGGCCAAACCCCGGGCAAGATCATTGGCCAGGAAGAGCAGCTGTCGTTTTTATACAAAACAACCCGCTTTCGATGAGGCTATCGTCCGATATGTGCGTCGCTCTGCCCGAAAGAGAAGGGTTCGACCGACTCGCGAAGGAAGCAGGATTCGAAAGGAGACGCACGGTGCCCAAGGTTGACACCTACCTGTCCTTTGACGGGACCGCTGCGCAAGCCATGCGCTCCTATGAGCAGATTCTCGGCGCAAAACTGGAAGTTCTGATGAAGTTTGGCGACGCGCCAAGTGGGATGCGAGGGCCGCCGGGCAGCGACGACAAGGTGATGCATGGGCAGCTTTCTTTCAAAAACGGCGACCGGCTGATGGCAAGCGACTGGATCGGTGGACATCCCTACGAGGGTATGAAGGGCTTCTCCGTCGCGCTCGGCTATGAAACGGCAAACGAGGCGCACACTGCGTTCGACGGGCTCGTGAAGGGTGGCATGGCGATCCTGCCGATGCAGCAATCCTTCTTTGCCGAAGCATTCGGCATGCTGATCGATCGATTCGGGACGCCTTGGACGATCAGCGGAGGAACAAGACGGACCTAGTGCCATCTCGACTGTCGGGAGGAATCCGCATGCTCACGGGTAACAAGTGGTCCAGCTGGATCGGCTATGGTCTGAGCGGCTTGGTCATCTTGTTCATGCTGTTCGACGGAGGCATCAAGCTCGTTCCGCTCGATATCGTCATCACGGCGACTGCTGAGCTCGGGTATCCTGCCAGCGTGGGACTCGCTCGCGGCCTCGGCATCCTGGGTCTCGTCTGTACGGCGCTTTACGCCTACACGCGGACCTCGGTACTGGGCGCGATCCTGCTGACCGGCTATCTCGGCGGGACGGTCGCAACGCATCTGCGCGTTGGCAACCCAGTTTTCAGTCACATGCTTTTTGGCATCTACCTCGGCATCATGCTTTGGGGCGGCCTGTACCTGCGCGACGACCGCTTGCGCGCGCTCATTCCATATCGCCGCTAGGGTCACGCATCAACGACCCGGCCATTAAGTCAGCCGGCGGAGCGATCCGCCGGCTTTTTGCGTTTTTCGGGCCGCCCGATGATGCCCGGCACGCTGGACATCGGCCCCAGCGCGGGAGCAGAATTCCGCCGTCAGACCGTGACGGATGCCAAATGACTCTTCGCAAACTCACGCCCGCCGTCGGCATTGGCTATCGCAGCGCCATCGGTGATTGGACGCGCGACAACCTTGCGCATTTCGACATGCTCGAGATCACCGTGGATCACTGCCTCAGCAGCAGCGAGTCGGTGGCCTCCGAGATTTTCGATCTGGTCGGGCAGATTCCGATGACCGCGCACGGTATTGGACTTTCGATCGGCACAGACGTGCCGCTCGACCTCGCCTACCTGGACAGGGTTGCTTCGATCGTGGAACGATTGCAGGCGCCGGCCTATAGCGAGCACCTGGCCTTCACGCGCGCTCCCGGCCGCGATCTCGCCAATCTGCTGCCGCTGCCGAAGACCGAAGAGGTCGCGGAGGCGATCATCGCCAAAGTCCGCACGATTCAATCGCGCATCCCGGTGCCATTTCTGCTCGAGAACATCAGCTATCTGTTCGAATGGCCGGAATCCCGGATGACCGATGTCGAGTTTCTCAATCTGGTCTGCCGCGAGACCGGCGCCGGCCTACTCCTTGACGTCGAAAACCTCTACTTGAATTCTCGCAATCATGGATTTGATCCGCATGCGTTCCTGAACGACCTGCCCGCCGGCATCGTCAAGGAAGTGCATGTCGCGGGCGGCGTGACCGTTCACAAGGATTTTCTGGCCCGTCCCTTCCTCGCCGATTCACACTCGCATCCGGTGCCCGACGGCGCGCTCGATCTGCTTGATCGCGTGCTGGTTCGGCACAGGCCCGATGCGGTCGTGCTCGAGCGCGATGACCGGCTGCAGGAATTCGATGAGATCCTTGCCGATGTTCGCCGCATTCGCGCGCGCGTCGATGCCGTGCAATCCGAGAATGGTCATGCCAGCGCGCTTGTTGCAGCGTCAGATTAGCCTGCTCGAATATCTCACGAGCGCCGACGCCATTTTCGGCGAAGGCATCGATGCGCCTCCGGTGCCGCATCTGCAGGGGTTCGACCTGGCACCGTTGCGACTTGAAGCATGCTTCTCGCATGAAAAGCGCATGGAGAAGATCATCGCGGCATTCCCCCGGACGTTCGAGCTGCTGGGTGACGATCAAGCCACCGTCGTCCGGGATTTCGTCGCGGCCTGCCCCTCGGTCGACATCAGGCGGATCGAGAACGCCCGCCAGTTCCACGATTTCGCTTGCGCGCGCTGGGAGACCACACCACCACAGCCGCCGTATCTGCGTGACGTTGCTGCCTGCGAGCTTGCCATGGCCACTCTCCGCATCAAAGGCAAAGTGCGGTCATCACAGCCCGTAGCCGCCGGGCACGCGATGCGATTTCGGCGCAATCGTGAGGCCGTGTTTCTTCCATGCGCCTATGACATCAGGCCGATTTTTGAAGGCGGCGCGAGTGAAGCCCCTCAGCTTCGCGATGTGATGCTCGCGATCCTCATCCCACCAGGCAATGACCAGCCGGCCATCTTCGAGGTGCCAGCGTCCGTGTACGGTCTGCTCGTGGAGCTGGACACTTGGACGGATCGGGCCGCATGGGGGCCAATGGAGGGGCTGGACGAGCTCATATCGGAACTTGCGGAACATGGGTTACTCGAGGTGAGCCGTTGAACATTTGCATCATCGGCAAGTATCCGCCAATCCAGGGCGGCGTCAGCATGCGGACCTACTGGCATGCCCACGGCCTCGCCACGCTTGGCCACGAGGTGCATGTCGTCACCAACGCCAAGGAAGCCGTCTCGCCATTCCGCATGTACATGCGGCCCGAGGATTGGGCCCGATGCGAGGCTTCGTACGGCGCCGGCTCGGTCACCGTGCACTGGACCGACCCGGTCGATCGATCGCAAACCCATATCCCGATGGCGAGCCCGTTCGTGACCAAGCTCGCCGGCACGGCGGCCCGCGTTCACGCCAGCGCGCGATTTGACGTCGTGTATTCTCATTATCTCGAACCCTACGGCGTCGCCGGCCATCTCGCAGCGCAAATCATGGGCGTTCCGCACGTTGTGCGCATGGCGGGCAGCGACGCGGGACGGCTTTGGCACCATCCGCAGCTCGAGATGCTCTACGATCATGTACTGAAATCTGCCGAGGCCGTCGTCGCGGTCGGCACGGTCGCCGAGCGCGCAGTCGAGCGCGGCGTGACGGCCGAGCGCATCGTGCCGGGCGGCCATTTCGCCATACCCGAGAGCTTGTTCACGCCTGACGGCCCTCGGCTCGATCTCAATGCTCTGCGCAACGATGTTGCGCGCGAGCCGGACTTCCGCGACCTCATATGGGGCGAGCTCGAGCCGAACCGCCCGCACTTTGGAGTCTATGGCAAGCTTGGCGAGCGCAAGGGATCGTTTTCTCTTCTCAGCGCCCTGCATCGCCTCAAGCGCTCCGGGCGCGATGCCGGCCTCGTCGTGCTGGCGCAGGGTGGCGTGGGCGTGCAAGAGCGCTTTCGCACTCAGGTGAGCGAGCTCGGCCTCACCGACCGCATCCTGCAGCTTCCGTTCATTCCGCATTGGCGCGTGCCGGAATTCCTGCGCGGATGCCTCGCGGTCTGCTGCCTGGAGCAGGACTTTCCGATCGGAATTCACTCTCCGATCATCCCGCGCGAAGTCCTCATGTCGGGAACCTGCCTGGTTGGATCGACCGAGGTCATTCGCAAGCTGCCATCGCATGAACGGCTGCCGCACGGGTATGGATGCATCGCGATCGAGGACGTCAACGACATCGATATGTTAAGCGCACGGCTCGGGATGATTGCGGACAATCCGGAAGTCGCTGCCGCGATCGGGCGGCGCGGACGCAAATTTGCGTCCGAGTGGCAGCAGGACATCCCCCGCACCTTGGAGGGCATTCTTGGCTCCGCAGCCGCACGACAGCCGGTGCCGGCGGCAGGCCGCCGTCCCGCCGAGGGTCGAAGAGCCGAAGCGCAAGCGAGCCGGTTTCCGCTCACCGGCCTGGTCGCAGCGCGCATCGCGGACTCTGGTGCGGACTCTGGTCTTGCCGAAGGCTCGAATTCCAGGTTGTCGGGGCAGAGTGATCTCGCGTGGGCGGGTCGCGTGCTGGAGAGCGTCGAACGATCGCTTTCGGCCGGCGATACGAGTTGCCAACCGCTGGCGCTCGCCATCCGCACCGAAATCGCTGTCGCTGTGGCGGAGGAAGAGGCCGACAACACTCCATCAACCGAATCGATCGACCCGCTGTTTCGATTGCAGCTGAAGCAGGGCGCTTTGCGGAACGGCGATCTGGCGAGCCTCTTTCCCGTGACGAACGCGGAGCTTCGTATTGTCGGGTTTGACTACGATGTCTCGGAGTTCCTCGGCGTTCAGTCCGCGTCGGACTTCCCCGCCACGGTGACCCCGGGCAGAAGCTACATCGCGGTGTTCGGCCGTTCGCCGCATGGGCGGCGCGAACCCCTGCTCATCGACGCGCTGACCGCCGAGATCCTGCGCTTGTGCGACGGTATGCGAACAGTTTCGGACATCTGCGACGCGATCGGCCCGAAAGGTGAGGCTTTGACAACGCAGACCGTCGCCTGGATCGAAAACCTGTTTGTGCTGGGACTCGTGTCGCTGCGCGATGGCGCGGCCACCGCCACCACGCACGACCTCATACCAGCGTCCTAGCCCGCCTCGCGGGTGAGAGGCGCACGCATCCTGCCCTCATCACCTTTTGATTGCGCGGTGTCGTTACAGGGCTCATTGCCCTGGACAATGGACAGGCCGCGGGCGCAAAATAACGATCTTCTGGAATTCTCTTCCACGGGGCGCACGAGACGCCCTTCGGCCAGGGAGGCAAAGCATGAGCAATTCCAAACGATCCGATCTCGATTCGCTTGAGGCGGTTGCCGGCAACGGCCTCATCAATCGCCGCGCACTGCTCGGGCGCGGCATCGCGTTGGCGGGCGCCACGACCGCGGGCGCTGGCGCAACCTTCGCCAGCGCGGGCGCCGAGCCCCTGCCGGTCGATCCGTGGAGCCTCACGATCGGCTCAACGATTCCGGCCTACGAGACGCCGTCGAAATACGAAAAGCACGTGGTGCGGACACTGACGAATCCGAACCATGAGCCGCGCACCAGCAATGCGCGGACACCACATCATCTGCTCAACGGCACGATCACGCCCAACGGCCTGCATTTCGTCGTGTCGCGCACCGGCTTTCCCGACATCGATCCGGCCAAGCACCGATTGGTCATCCATGGCCTGGTGAAGCAGCCGAAGGCGTTCACGCTCGAGGCGCTCGCCCGCTACCCGATGGAGTCGCGCATCTGCTTCGTGGAGTGCGGCGGCAACAGCGGGCCGCTCTACAACAAGGATCCGATCCAGGCCAACGTACAGGCGATCCACGGCCTCGTCTCCTGCTCCGAATGGACCGGCGTGCGGCTCTCGACCCTCCTGGAAGAGACCGGCATCGACCCGAAGGCAATCTGGTTCCTGGCGGAAGGCGCTGAC
>Ga0137409_10005722_pt1 | contig 12920 bp, 14 predicted proteins | sample CZODoug1_16funga_FD_122059 | JGI IMG/M metagenome (GOLD analysis project Ga0137409, IMG submission 122059) | Vadose zone soil fungal communities from Angelo Coast Range Reserve, California, USA - CZODoug1_16fungal (Hybrid Assembly) | ecosystem: Environmental > Terrestrial > Soil > Vadose zone...
GGGAAGGCGATCACCATCTTGATCGGCCGGGTCGGGTAGTCCTGCGCCTGCGCGGTCGTAACCGCCGTCGCCGCCAGTACAAGACCGGCCAGAAGTCGCGTCATTCGCATATCATTTTCCCCTAAAGTGCGTAGCGGTATCGTGTAGCGTCTGACCCGGCAGCGAGCCAGTGCTTGACCCCCCGATATTGCGGCGCATAGGGTCCGCGCGACTTCGCGAAAGCCATCAATTTTATCGAAACGGCCAATTTATGTCGGACAGTGACTTGCCCGCCCATATGCGACCGGAACGCTCGTTCCAGGGTCTGATTCTGACGCTGCAGCGCTATTGGGCCGACTACGGCTGCGTGGTGCTGCAACCCTACGACATGGAAATGGGCGCCGGCACGTCTCATCCGGCGACAACGCTGCGCGCCCTCGGCCCGAAATCCTGGAAGGCCGCTTACGTGCAGCCCTCGCGCCGCCCAAAAGATGGGCGCTATGGCGAGAATCCGAACCGCCTGCAGCACTATTACCAGTATCAGGTCATCCTGAAGCCGTCGCCGCCCGACCTGCAGGAGCTTTACCTTAAGTCGCTTTATGCGATCGGCATCGATCCGAAAATCCACGATCTGCGTTTCGTCGAGGACGACTGGGAGAACCCGACGCTCGGCGCGTGGGGACTCGGCTGGGAAGTGTGGCTGAACGGCATGGAAGTCACGCAGTTCACGTATTTCCAGCAGGTCGGCGGACTCGATTGCAACCCGATCACCGGCGAGATCACGTACGGGCTCGAGCGGCTCGCGATGTACCTGCAGGGCAAGGACAACGTGTTCGACCTGGTCTGGACGATGCGCGGCGACGGCGATGCGAGTCGCGCGCTGACCTACGGCGACGTCTATCACCAGAACGAGGTCGAGCAGTCCACCTACAACTTCGAGCAATCGAACGCGCCGAAGCTCGCCGGACTCTTCGGCGTCTTCGAGGACGAGGCGAAGCGCCTGCTCGAGGCGCGCCTGCCGCTGCCCGGTTACGAGATGATCCTCAAGGCGGCGCACACGTTCAACCTGCTCGACGCGCGCGGCGCAATTTCGGTCACCGAACGGGCGGCCTACATCGGGCGCATCCGCGCGCTGTCGCGGCAGGTCGCGCAGGCGTACGTCGATTCGCGCGAAGCGCTCGGCTTTCCGATGCTGCCCGAGCAGTACCGCAAGCGCGTCGCATGACGGACGGTTCCACGCGCCCGCGGCACGATCAAGCGACGACCGCAACGCTCGTCGTCGAGCTCGTCACCGAGGAGCTGCCGCCGAAGGCGCTGAAGGCGCTAGTCAGCGCTTTCGCCGAAACGCTCGTCGCCAATCTTCGGCAACGCGACGTGCTGACCGCGCAATCGGAGATCACGCCGTTCGCCACGCCGCGTCGGCTCGCAGTCGCGATCACGCACGTGCAAAGCGTCGCACCCGATGCGGAAGTCGTCGACAAGCTGATGCCGGCGAAGGTGGCCTTCGACGCGAATGGTCAGCCTACGGATGCATTGCGCAAGAAGCTCACCGCGCTTGGACGGGGTCATCTGGCGACGGCAACTTCGGAAGCGGTCGATGGTCCGGATCGCCGATATACCGCTTCGGACGGTAAGGCAGACTACGTCTACCTGCGCAGGCTCGCCAAGGGTCAGCCGCTCGAGCGCGCGCTGCAGGAAGCACTGGACACGACGATCGAGCGCCTGCCGATTCCGAAAGTGATGCGCTATCCGGCGCGCGGCAGCTACTACAACGACGTCTCGTTCGTCCGCCCCGTGCATTCGCTGCTCGCGCTGCATGGCGAAACCGTGCTGGCCATCGCGGCCTTCGGTCTCACGGCGGGCCGCACTACGCGCGGGCACCGGTTTCTGCGCCGCGGCGACCTCGCGATCGGCGTCGCCGACGCCTACGCCCCGACGCTCGAGGCGCAAGGGAAGGTGCTCCCGGGATTTGCGCAACGACGCGCCGAGATCGTCCGGCAGCTGCAACAGACATCGGAAGGCGCGACGGTGATCATGCCCGAGGCACTGCTCGACGAAGTGACCGGGCTCGTCGAATGGCCCGTCGTCTACGCGGGCACGTTCGATCCCGCATTCCTCGCCGTCCCTCAGGAGTGCCTGATCCTGACGATGCAGCAGAACCAGAAGTACTTCGCGCTCGCCGATGCCGAGGGGAAGCTCACGCATCGGTTCCTGATGGTCAGCAATCTCCCCGTTCACGACTCGTCCGCGATCACCCTCGGCAACGAACGCGTGCTGCGCGCCCGCCTCGCCGACGCGCGCTTCTTCTTCGAGCAGGATCGCCGCAAGCCGCTCGCCGCGCGTGTCGAGACGCTCGCCGGTATCGTCTATCACAACAAGCTCGGCACGCTCACGGATCGGGTGGAGCGTTTGCGCTTTCTCGCCCGCAACATCGGCCCTCGCATCGGTGCCGATCACGCGTTGTCCGACCGCGCCGCGCTCCTCGCCAAGGCCGATCTCGTCACCGACATGGTCGCCGAATTTCCCGAGCTGCAAGGGACGATGGGCCGCTACTACGCGCAGCACGATGGCGAAGCGCCCGAAGTCGCCGATGCCGTGGCTCAGCACTACTGGCCGCGCCACGCCGGAGACACGCTGCCCGGAGGACCGGTCGCGCAGGCGGTCGCGCTCGCCGACAAGCTCGAGACGCTCGCCGGAATGTTCGGCATCGGCGCGCTGCCGACCGGCGACAAGGACCCGTTCGGCTTGCGTCGCGCCGCGATCGGCGTGCTGCGGATCCTGATCGAAAAGCGCCTGCCGCTGCCGCTGCCTCCTCTGCTGGGTCTCGCATTCCAGGCGTTCAATCGGGTCACGGCGACGAAGCCCGTGCCCGACGATCTCGCCGAATTCCTCTACGAGCGCCTGCGGGGTCATTTGCGCGAGCAGGGTTACACCGCCAACCAGGTCGAAGCCGTTCTCGTGCAGCGCCCGCCACGGATCGACCTCGTTCCGGACCAGCTCGCCGCGGTGCGCGCGTTCGAGGCACTGCCCGAATCCGGCGCGCTTTCGGCCGCGAACAAGCGGATCGTGAACATCCTGAAAAAGAGCGGCGGCGAAGCGGCCGCGAGCGTGGACGTCGGGCGCCTCGGCGACGGCGCCGAACGCGATCTGTGGCAATCGTTCGAAGCGCTGGCGCCCCAGGTCGATCGACACTGCGCGGGCGGTGATTACACGAGCGCGCTGCGCACGCTGGCTTCGGCGAAGCCGGTCGTCGACCGCTTTTTCGACGATGTCATGGTGATGGTCGACGACGACGCCATCCGCGCCAATCGGCTTGCATTGCTGAACCGCGTGGCGATGACGATGAACCGCGTCGCCGACATCTCGAAGCTCGCCGCTTGAGACGGGTGGCGCGCCGAGTCGGTTCATCCGGTCGGCGGGCACCGCACCGCTGACCCCCGCCCGCTCCGAGCGCCGCAATCCTGCACCGATGGTCCAGTTCGCATCCGACGCCGTCATGCCGACCCGCACCGCGCGGCTGATCGTGCTCGACCGCGATGGCGTCATCAACCACGACAGCGACCAGTTCATCAAGGCGCCGGACGAATGGCGGCCGATACCCGGCAGTCTCGAGGCGATCGCGCGGCTCAATCACGCGGGGTTTCGCGTCGTCGTTGCGACGAACCAGTCCGGTGTGGGCCGCGGCTTGCTCGATTTCGCGACGCTGAACGCGATCCACGACAAGATGCATCGCGCGCTCGCGCAGGTCGGCGGACGCGTCGACGCGATCTTCTACTGCCCGCACACCGCCGATGCGCGCTGCGACTGCCGCAAGCCGAAGGCCGGCATGCTGCAGGAGATCGGCGTGCGGTTCAACGTCGGCATGGCGGGCGTGCCGTGCGTGGGCGACGGCCTGCGCGACCTGCAGGCAGCCGACACGGTCGGCGGGCAGCCGATGCTCGTGCTGACCGGCAAGGGCGAGCGCACGCTGCGCGACGGCGGCTTTCCGCGGAACACCGTGATCTTTCCCGATCTCGCGTTCGCGGCGTCCGCTTTGCTGACGGGCGACTAGGACCTGACGCGCTCGACATCGATGGTCTCGGCCCTGCGCTCGCTCGCCTTCGCACTGTTCCAGATCATCTTCACGCCGCTGTACGCGATCGCGGTCTTGCTGCTCGCGTGGCTTCCGGCGATGCCTCGCTATCGATTCATCACCTGCTGGTGCGCGATCAACCTGTGGGCTGCGCGCTGGATCTGCGGCATCCGAAGCCGGGTCATCGGCCTGGAGAACCTGCCGACGACGCCGCACGTCGTCGCGTGCAAGCACAGCTCGACGTGGGAAACGCTCTATCTGTCCCGGCTGCTGCCGCCGCTCGCCTACGTCGCGAAAAAGGAACTGCTGTCGCTGCCGTTCTTTGGCTGGGCGTTCCGGCTCGCATCGCCTATCACGATCGATCGCAAGGCGGGCGCCGATGCGATGGCGCAGATCGCGGCGCAGGGACGCGAACGCTTCGCGCAGGGCTTCTGGATCATCCTCTATCCCGAGGGCACGCGGATTCCGGCCGGCGAGCGCGTGCGCTACAAGAGCGGTGCGGCGCGGCTCGCGATCGACCTGCAGGTGCCGATACTGCCGATCGCGCACAACGCGGGCTGGCTCTGGCCGAAAGGCGTGCTGGGCAAGCGCGCGGGGACGATCACGTTGGCGATCGGAAAACCGATCGCGCCGGATTCGCTGGAGCCGTCGCAATTGATGCTCGCCGTCGAAACGTGGGTCGAGGACGAAGTGGCGCGGCTGGGCCCGGCATGATGCTCGAAGGTCCCCGCACCGGTGCGCGCCGCACGCGTGCACCCGGGGAAGTGCGACGCATCGTGCTGGCGGGACATGCGGTCGACTACCGGCTGATTCGCGCACGCCGCCGCTCGATCGGGATGGAGGTGCACCTCGACGGGCTCACCGTGCGGGCGCCGCGCTGGGTGTCGCTGCGCGAAATCGAGGGAGCGCTCGTCGAGCGTGCGGCGTGGATCGTTCGCGCGCTCGCGGAATGGCGTTCGCGCCGGCGCGACGTGATGCCGCGCGAATGGAAATCCGGTGCGCCGATCGTCTACCGCGGCGTGGAGCTTGCGCTCGACGTGCATCGGTCGCCGCGCGCGTCGATTGCAGCCGATCTCTTCCACCTGACCGTGCGCCATCCGGAGGCGCATGACGAGCGGCAAGTGGCGGCCTCCGTCGGCGACTGGCTGAAGGAACAGGCATGGACGCTGGTGGCCGCACGCGTCTCCGATCATGTGCGCAAGGTGACCGCGCGCGCGCCTTCCGTGCGGCTTTCGAATGGCCGCAGCGAATGGGGAAGCTGCAACGCGAAGGGCGAGATACGTCTCAACTGGCGCCTCGTGCAGCTGCCGCCGAGCCTCGCCAACTACGTCGTCGCGCACGAAGTCGCGCACATGGTGGAGCTCAACCATTCGGCGCGCTTCTGGGCGGTGGTCGAGGCACTGCTGCCCGGACATGCGGCGCTGCGGCGGGAACTCGACGACTGGACGGCGCTTCTCGCCGGATGACGATCCGCGGCGGGGCTTTGGTTACCCCGCTCGCGTGGACGTCCTGGGGCGGCCCGGCGCGCTCAGCCGTCGCGCGGCGCGGGCAGGTCGGGCATGCGAACGGTGATGCGCGCCTGCGCCTTCAGCAACCGCGCGAGCGCCGCGCCGAGTTCCTCGCGGCCGCGCGAATCGCGCCATCGTCCGTCGTCGCCGCGAAAATGAAACCCGCCGCTTTTCGCGGCAACCCAGATTTCGCGATTCGGCACATGGCGGTTGACGATGATGCGGCTTCCGTCTTCGCACTCGATCGTCAGGACGCCGTCCTTCAGATTCCAGTCGAGGTCGGCGTCGCTCGTTTCGAGCGCCGCATCGAGCGCGAGCCCGATCTTGTCGAGCGTCGCGTCGGCGACGGCAATGAATGCGGATTCTTCCATGACGCCATGCTAGGATTTGATGGACCCGTTGCCGCAATCCGCCGGCGCGGACACGGCCTTCGACACGATGGTACGTCAATCCCCGTTCGAACGCGCGCTCGCTGCCGCGCTGATCGTCTCGACGCTCGTCGGCGTCGCCGCATGCGGAATCAAGGGGCCGCTGCGTCCTGCACCAAAGGAGGCCGTCACGCCTGCGCCTGCGCTGCCGCCGATCGACAACCCGGCCACGCTGCCGGCCACGACGTCGCCCGCTTTGCCGCCGCCGTCGTCGACGCCCGCCGAACGCCAGCCGTGAGCAGCGCAGGGCCAGGGGGCGGCGCCGCGGCGAAGCCGCAAACGTGGGGGGATCATGCAACCGGATTCGCCCGCGTCGACGACGAGCTTTGCGCCGAATGCGTGCCGCTGTCCGTGCTGGCGGAACGCTTCGGAACGCCCTGCTACGTTTATTCGCGCGCGATGCTCGCATCGGCATATGAGCGCTTCGACGCTGCGTTCGCCGGACTGCCGCATCTCGTCTGCTACGCGATGAAGGCCAATCCGTCGCTTGCGATTCTCGATTTGTTTGCGCAGCTCGGGGCCGGTTTCGACATCGTGTCGGGCGGCGAACTCGAACGCGTGGCCGCGGCCGGCGGCGATGCGCGCAAGGTCGTGTTCTCGGGGATCGGCAAGAGCGACGCGGAAATGGAGGCCGCGCTCGCCGCCGGGATTCTCTGCTTCAACGTCGAATCGGCGGGCGAGCTCGATCATCTCGCCGCGGTCGCCGCGCGAATGGGAAAGCAGGCGCCGATCAGCTTCCGCGTCAACCCGGACGTCGATCCGCTCACGCATCCGTACATCTCGACGGGACTCAAGCAGAGCAAGTTCGGCGTCGCCTTCGACGAAGCGCACGCACTGTACCGAAAGGCGGCGCGGCTGCCGTCGATCGCCGTACGCGGCATCGACATGCACATCGGCTCGCAGATCACCGATCTCGCGCCGTATCGGGAGGCGGCCGCGCGCATGCTGTCGCTCGTCGATGCGCTCGCCGTGGACGGCATCGTGCTCGATCACATCGATTTTGGCGGCGGCCTCGGCATCCGCTACCGCGACGAGGCGCCGATCGCGCTCGACGACTACGCGGCGATGCTGCGCGCGCTGTGCGCGGGTCGGCGCGAGCGGCTGCTCTTCGAGCCGGGACGGCGGCTCGTGGGCGAAGCGGGCGTGCTGCTCACGCGCGTGCGCGTCGTGAAACCGGGCGCCACCCGCAATTTCGCCGTGGTCGACGCCGCGATGAACGATCTCATTCGTCCGTCGCTCTACGACGCGTGGCATGCGATCGAGCCGGTTCGGCCGTCCGTCGGCGCGGCCACGCGATGGGACATCGTCGGGCCGATCTGCGAGAGCGGCGACTTCCTTGCGCTCGACCGCGACCTCGCCATCGCGGAGGGCGACCTGCTCGCCGTGCGCGCGGCGGGCGCATACGCGATGGCAATGAGCTCCAACTACAACGCGCGGCCGCGCGCCTGCGAAGTGATCGTCGACGGCGACGTCGCACACCTCGTTCGCCGCCGCGAAACGCTCGCCGAACTCCACGCGCTCGAAACGCGATTGCCGACGCGAACGCTGCGCTGACGCACCGAAACACCTGCTCGCGCGCACTCGCATTCGATGTGCGAATCCGCAACAGTGCCGACTCGACCCGTTCCGCGGATGTCCGAAATGTTGCAAAAGCGCGAAACGTGGCTACAATGCGAGGCAGCAGGTGCCAATGGATTTGTCAAGGGGTAGGCTCGAAATTATTGCAGGCGAGCGCGTTTCCCCGGCAGCCGGCGACTCCTGCGAGTGAAGGACCATAACAGTTACATGAACTCAGACAGGAGAATCAACGATGATGGCTGACATGATGTCGATGATGACGCCTTCGGCTCCGGCCGCGGCGCCGAAGAAGAAGGCGAAGAAGCGCAAGGCGGCCCCGAAGAAGTCGGCCGCCAAGAAGACCACGAAACGCAAGGCGACGAAGAAACGGGCCGCCAAGAAGGCGACGAAGAAACGCGCCGCCCCGAAGAAGCGGGCCGCCAAGAAGAAGGCGACCAAGCGCAAGGCGACGAAGAAGCGCGCCGCCAAGAAGGCGACGAAAAAGCGCGCCGCCCCGAAGAAGCGGGCTGCGAAGAAGTCGACCAAGCGCAAGGCGACGAAGAAGCGGGCCGCGAAGAAGAAGTAACGTCTTCGACGACTCCCCGTCGCACCCGTGCGACGGACGAAAAACGGGCGGCGCCAAAGCGTCGCCCGTTTTGTTTGGTACGGAGAAAATGGGGTCGGAGGTATTTTCCCCGGACACCGCCGGAACGTTTCGTTACGATCGTCCCGGGAAAAAAATATCTCCGACCCCATTTTCCCACCGCGCGAGCTACACCTCCGACACCGATTTGATCGGCCCTCAGCGGCCGTCCACGCTTGCGCGTGCCGCCGATGCGCCGGCGGTCGATTTCTTCGCGCTGCCGCCTCCGCCGGCTCCCGACCGCATGGCAACCCCGCCGTTGCCGCCATGCCCCTTCCCCCCTTTGGACTTCGCCATCGGAGCACGAGCCTTCTTGATGCCGACCGTCTTCAGCGGCGACACGTCGCTCGTCACGCGCAGCTTCTGGCCGCTTCGGACGTCCTCGCGCGCGAGGCTGTTCCAGCGTTTCAGGTCCTGCGTCGTCACGCCGTAGCGGGCGGCTATCGAGTACAGCGTGTCGCCGCGATGCACGGTATGGAAGAACGTGCGGCCGGAAGGCACGGTGGTGAACACGGTGTCGCTCAGCGACGCCGCGGCTTCCTTCGTCGCGCGCTGGGAGGGGACGAGCAGCGCAAAGCCGGTCGGTACCCGGGCGCGCGGACCGATCCCGTTCACCGACCGCAGTGTTTCGACGGACAACCCGTAGCGAATCGCGACCTGCGGCAGCGTTTCGCCCGCCTTCATCCGGTGCGCCTGCCACGAGACGAGCGGCTGGTCGATCAGGTCGAGCTTTGCAGCGAAGATCTCCGCCTTGTCGATCGGCAACAGGATCGCGTACTCGTCCGCGCCGAAGATGACCGGCCGGTTGTGCTGCGGATTCAACGCCAGGAATTCGTCGAGTGGCAGTTCGGCGAGCTCGGTGGCGCGCTTGACGTCCATCCGCACCGTCGTGCGCACGACGGTGAAATACGGGGCGTTCGGCACGTCGGCGAGCACGAGCCCGTATTTCTGCGGATCGGCGACGATGTTCTTCACCGCCTGCAGCTTCGGGACGTAGTTGCGCGTCTCGTCGGCCATCTTCGATAGGCTTTCGAAATCGGCGGCGAGCCCTTTCGCCCGGTTGCGCGCGACGGCGCGCCGGACGTTGCCTTCGCCCCAGTTGTAGGCGGCGAGCGATAGTTGCCAGTCGTTGAACTCGGCGTTGAGATTCTGCAGGTAATCGAGCGCCGAATTGGTCGCCGCGACGACGTCGCGGCGCGAATCGAACCACCAGTTCTGCTTGAGTCCGTAGACGGTGCCGGTCGACGGCATGAACTGCCAGATGCCCGACGCCCGGCTCACCGACAGCGCATTCGGATTGAACGCGCTCTCGACCATCGGCAGCAGCGCGATCTCGAGCGGCATTCCGCGCGCCTCGACTTCGGTGACGATGTGATAGAGATAGCGGCGACTGCGCTCGACCGTCCGCGCCACGTAGTCGGGCCGCGCCGCATACCACTGTTCCCATTTTTCGACCAGCGGTCCCTGGATGTCGGGAATCGTGTATCCCTTGACGATCCGATCCCACAAGTCGCCTGTCGCGACCGGCAACGGCTCCAGATCGGCCGCCGCGCCCGCGAAGGGATCGACGAGAACGATCGGTTGCGGCGGAGGAAGGAATTCGATCGTCGGAAGCGGCGCGGGTGGCGGTGCTTCCGGTGGAGGCGGGGCAGGGGTCGCGCACGCAGCGAGCGCGAGAACCACCGGCATGATGAGAGATTGTCGATAGCGCAATTGGGATTCGGGTTCCGGGGCGTCCCGGATTGCCGCAAAATTCGGGCGATGGTAGGCCGACGTGCCCGCGACCGTCAACCCGAACGGGTTAGGAACCTCTGAACAAGTCCCTCGCGGGCGGTCGCTAGAACCCGTTTTTCCAGTCCCGAAGCGTCGCGAACGACTCGATGGCGTCGGTGATCCGTCGCCCCGCGTGCTCCGACGCACGCGACATCACGTGCGGCAGTGCGGCGCGCAGGAACGGGTTGGTGGCGAGTTCCTCCGCGATCGTCGATGGCAGCGTCGGCATGCCCCGTTCCCGCTTGGCGCTTTCGCGCGCGATGCGTTCATGCACGTCGGTGTTCCCGGGTTCGACCGCTGCGGCAAAGCGCAGGTTGGCCAGCGTGTATTCATGTCCGCAGTACACGCGCGTCGCCGGCGGCAGCGCCGCGAGCTTCGACAACGACGACCACATCTGCGCGGGCGTTCCTTCGAACAGGCGCCCGCATCCCGCCGCGAACAGCGTATCGCCGCAGAACAGCAGTGGATCGGACCCCGACGTGTAGCAGGCGATGTGGCCGGCGGTATGCCCCGGGATGTCGAGGATCGCGAGCGACAGACCGATCCCCGGCACGTCGATGCGGTCGCCTTCGGCGAGTGCGCGCGTGCGCCGTGGAATCGATTCCTGCGCGGGCCCGAACACGGGCACGTCGTAGCGGGCGCGCAGCGATTCGACACCACCGACATGGTCGGCGTGATGGTGGGTGGCGATGATCGCCGACAGTTGCACGCCGTTCGCATCGAGCCACGCGAGCACCGGGGCCGCATCACCGGGATCGACGACGGCGGCGTGGCGCGCGTTTTGCACTGCCCAGATGTAGTTGTCCCTGAAAGCCGGGATAGGGATAATCGTCGTCATGGATCAATCCTCCGGTGCTGCGGGCGGCGTTCCGGCGACGTTCGCCGCGTGGCTCGAAACGCCGCTCGGCACGTATCTCAGGCAGCGCGAGCAGGCGTATTTCGATGAGACTGTCGCCGACATCTTCGGTTTCCACGCGCTGCAGATCGGCTTGCCCGGGTGTCCGCTGCTCGCGCAAAGCCGCATCGCGTCGAGATGGACGCTCGATTACGACCCGCCGGCCGCGATCATCGCAGATCCGCACGAGCTGCCGTTCGCCGAGAATGCGATCGACCTGATCGTGATGCCCCACGCGCTCGAGTTCACCGACAACCCGCACCTGATGCTTCGCGAGGCCTGGCGCGTCGTCCGGCCCGAAGGGCAGATCATCATCGCCGGCTTCAATCCGTTCTCGCTGTTCGGCACGAAGCGCTACTTCGGGCGCGGATCGACGCCGCCGTGGAACGGCAACTTCATCGCGCTGTACCGCCTGAAGGACTGGCTGTCGCTGCTCGGTTTCGACGTCGTCGGCGGACGGCTCGATTGCTACGTGCCGCCGTTCGCGCAGGAGAAGTGGCTGCGCCGATTGTCCTTCTTCGAGAGCACCGGCGACCGCTGGTGGCCGATCACCGGCGGCGTCTATTACCTGCGTGCGACGAAGAAGGTCATCGGGATGCGGCTGCTCGCGCCGGCGTGGCAACGCCGCGAGCGCCGCGACAAGGCGCTTGCGCCGGCTGCGCGCGCACGCGAAAGCCTGACGACGCGTCGGCACTCGCGTTGAGTCCGGTCGTCATCTACACCGACGGTGCGTGCAAGGGAAACCCCGGGCCGGGCGGCTGGGGCGCGCTGCTGATCCATGAAGGGCGCGAGAAGGAGATTTTCGGCGGCGAGGGACAGACGACGAACAACCGGATGGAACTGACCGCCGTGATCCGCGCGCTCGAAGCGCTGAAACGGCCGTCCGAAGTCGACCTCTACCTCGATTCGCAGTACGTCAAGCAGGGAATCGAGAGCTGGATCCATACGTGGAAGCGAAACGGCTGGCGCACGAGCGACCGCAAGCCGGTGAAGAACGCGGAGCTGTGGCGCGAGCTCGACGCGCTGGTCGCGCTGCATGCGATCCGCTGGCACTGGGTGCGCGGTCATGCCGACACGCCGGGCAACCATCGCGCCGATGCGCTCGCCAACCGCGGCGTGGTTCGCGCTCTCGGGCCGTTCGCCGGATTTTGAGGTATCAGCCGCCCTCGAGTGCGCGCTCGATGCGCCGCGCGAACACGGTCATCTCCTTCTCGGCCTGGCGGTCGCCCTTGAGCTTCGCGACATCGATGCCGCGCCGATAGGCATCGAGCGCCTCGCGCGCGCATCCGGTCTCCATGAGCGCCCGCGCATACAGCTTCCACGCGGCCGTGAACTGCGGATCGAGCGCGACGGCCCGCGACAGCGCCTCCGAGGCGGCGGTCCATTGCCTCGTCTTCGCGTACTCGCTGCCGATCGAAAAGCGCAGCAGCGCGCTATCCTTGCCCGCGGCCAGCATTCGCTCGAAACTCTGCAGCGCCGCGCTCTTGAGCGTCGGCTGCGACGCGGGTGGATCGGAATCGGCCATCGGCCGCGCTATCGACGGATGAATTCGCCGCTCTCGCAATCGACGCGGCGCAGCGGATAGATCACTTTCTTGTCCGCACCGTTCAGCAGTCCCTCGATCGTTTCGTACAGCCAGCCCTCGACGCCGCGCCGATAGACGAGCCGCGCGGGAAACGCGTCGACGGTGTTCGCGAACGTGAAGATCGTGTCCTTGTCGTCGGTGGTCGTCGTAGCGAGACGGAACGACGATTCCTTGCGCTCGCCGGAGAACTGCGTGAAGTAGATGCCATCGGCCTTCGATTCGAGGCGCAGGAACTGGTAATCGTCGACCCGGCCCCGCAGTACCGATTGCCCGGCGCCTATCAGCAGCCCGCCGCGCAACGGAAGCCAGTGCTCGCGGAAATCGCGCTGGTTCACCGATCCCTGCCAGCAGCCTTCGAGCCATGCGAGCGGCGCCAGCGGGCCGGTGTCCGCATTCGGCGGATTCGGCGTCGCGGATCCGGCAGTCGGTGCCGGCGCCTGCGATCCCGGCGCCTTCGGCTCGATGACTTGCGCGCCGCTG
>Ga0137409_10005723_pt1 | contig 12918 bp, 10 predicted proteins | sample CZODoug1_16funga_FD_122059 | JGI IMG/M metagenome (GOLD analysis project Ga0137409, IMG submission 122059) | Vadose zone soil fungal communities from Angelo Coast Range Reserve, California, USA - CZODoug1_16fungal (Hybrid Assembly) | ecosystem: Environmental > Terrestrial > Soil > Vadose zone...
TGAGACGGCTCATCAGCGATCCCGTGGGCAGCGCCGTCACCGGCGGCTTGAGGCTGGCCGGAACCACGTTGAAGGTCGCCGCCAGCTCGCCAATTTCCGTGCGGCTCTTCAGTTGTACCCGTTGCGAAAAATCTCCCCGGGCGATCGCATGACTTGATTCGGTCAGAATCTCCAGAGGATTGGTGATACGGCGGGCCGCAATGATTCCGATTCCCATGCTTAACGCAATCGCGCACAACGCCAGAATGCGTGCCGTTCGCTGCATTTCATAGACGCTGCTGTACGCTTCGTCGCGCGGCTTCTGTACCACCACCGCCCAGTCGAGTGCGGAAACAGGGCTGTAGGTGCCCAGCATTTCCGTTTTATTCGCGCCATCGCGGACGGCAAATTCGCGGGTCGCCGCCAGCTGGGCTTTCGCGCCATCATCGACAAAGCTTCGAACGATATCGGAACTCGTCATGTCCTGGCCAGTAGCGAATCCCGGCGAGGCTGCGGCCACCAGCCGTCCTTGACTGTCCACGACGAAGGGCATGAGGCCGGCACGATTGACTTCCTGCAAGCGGCGGATGAGGAATTGCAGATCCACCACCGAACCGATCATTCCGAGAAAACGATCTCCGTACACGATGGGCGTGCTTACCAGCAGCACTGTCCTCGCGGACTTTCCGCTGCCTACCACCAGGGGCTGCCCACTGTATCCTCGCTTCTCGTGGGCGGCTGTGTAAGCACGCTCCAGTTCGCGTTGAAGGAATGCGTCTGGCTCAATGCGTCCCGCTTTAATGCCTTTGGCATCGGCATTCAGCACCGTCGCATAGGCAATGTCGTTCGAGGACGACACAAAGTGTTCCAGCAATGCGCGGAGTTCCGGGGCTTCGATGTTCTGAGCGCCGATGTCATTCCCGGTTGTCACCTGAATCGACGATGCGAGATTCGCCAACATCATGCGCAGTGTTTCCTGGCGCTGGGAGATGTCGTCCGCCAGCGATCGCGTGACGGTATTCTGCAACAACATCTCGTTGGTCTTGAGGCGGTCCCGGTTCAGCATTTCAATCTGCGCCGAATAGAAATACATCGGGACGACACTGAGCGCCAGCAAGACGCCAAGGATGACGTAGAGCAGAGGTACGCGCGTGGGTATGGGCAGCTTCAGTGGCAAAAGACAGTCCCTGCGGTTCGAGCGCGGGGCAGGCTCGTTCCGGCTTGTGTGTCTATTCTAAGATCGGTGAGTGTCGCAGACTTAGGTGCTGCTGGTACAACTGACCGTTACGGAAGTACTCAAGCCGCGGTCACTGCAGGCTTGAAACCAGGAGAGCAGCGCGTGGTGAACTCCAGTCTCATGCCGCAGCGCCTAAAGGCGCTCCTAGCCAAGCGATTCCGGCTTGCCTGAAGGCATGCCCTGATACGAATCCATTTGCGCACCACGGGCTGCCTGGGTGAGAGACGGGTTCACTGTTGTGATTCCTCGCTCTCACGCCGGGCGTCCCGTCCGTGAATCGGTCCGGGGGGCGTGATACAAACTTGGCATGCCTGGAAAGTCCGCCACGCCTTTGCAACCGACGATTACCGCGCACGCTCCCTGTCGCGCCGACCTCGCCGGAGGAACGATTGACCTCTGGCCGTTGTATCTGTTTCATCCGGGCGCATTGACCCTGAATTTCGCGGTTGAAATTCTGACCACCTGCCGCGTCACGCCACTCAAGGGACAACGCATCGAACTCTGCTCGATCGACACACATTGCGAGGAAACGTTCACCAACCTCGACGAGCTGATCGCCAGCCGGAGCCATCGACATGTCCTGGCAGCCTATCTCGTGCGCTTCTTTGCGCCCGAGCGTGGGTTGCGCGTTGAAACCGACTCCCAGTCTCCGGCTGGAGCCGGAATCTCAGGATCGTCGGCGCTGATGATTGCGACCACTGCCGCTCTAGCCCGGTTCACGGGGCGCGATTTGGATTCGGAGACGATGCGGGTGATCGCGCAAAATGTTGAGGCCCAGGTCATCCGCGTGCCTACCGGTTGCCAGGACTATTATCCCGCCCTCTACGGCGGAGTGAGCGCGATCCATCTGGCTCCGGACGGAATCCGGCGCGCGGCGGTTCCGGTTGCGCCCGAGGAGATCGAACTGCGCTTTGTGTTGGCCTACACGGGCGCGCCGCGCCAGTCGGGTATCAACAACTGGGAAGTCTTCAAAGCGCATATGAACGGCGATAAGCATGTGTTTCGCAATCTGGAAAAGGTCGCAGCCATCGCGCGCGACATGCACCAGGCTCTGCTTCGTCACGACTGGCAAGACGTGGCGCGCTTGCTCCGCGAGGAGTGGAAACTGCGCCGCACTAATGCTCCTGGGATCACGACCCCGCTCATCGACAAGTTGATTGCAGTCTCACGAAAGAATGGCGGACGCGCGGCCAAGGTTTGCGGTGCTGGGGGTGGTGGTTGCGTGCTGATGATGGTCGAAGAGGGCGCGAAGGAAGCAGTAGCCCATGCCGTCGCCGAGGCGGGCGGTCAAATTTTGCCGCTCCGAGTGGCGCGCGATGGTTTGCGCGTGGAGACTCAGGCTTAGGGGCACGGGGGACAGAACGAAACGAAAGAAGTTGATGGAATTCGTTTCGACTGCTGCTTTCGAGTAGCAGTGATCCGCGTAGATATCCCGGCCTTATCCACGGTCCCCTGTCGCGGTCCGCTTGCCCTCTGTCAGGTATATACTCCCAACCGTCCGTCGAAGGAACCGGAGGGAAAAAAGTGGGAAGACCAATTGCGCTGCGCTGGTGCATGTACTTCTCGATTGCCCTGGCCGTGATCGGTCAGGTTGGGCAAGCCTCTGGTCAGACCGCGTCGGCAAACTCGCTCACTGACGCTCAGGTTCGCGACAAGGCCAGCAATCTTCTGCGGCAGATGACTCTCGACGAGAAAATCGCGCAGCTGTCGCAATTGCCCGGTTTCCCCGTCCCCGAATTCAAAGAAAACGTCAGCAAGCCATTAGAAGAAATACTCAAACAGGTCGGGGCGGGTTCCGTGCTTTGGGTATCGGATCCGAAGGAGATCAACCGTCTTCAGCACGTGGCGGTCGAACAATCGCGCCTGCATATCCCCGTTCTCTTCGGACTCGACGTCATCCACGGCTACCATACGATCTTTCCGGCGCCCATCGCGATGGCGTCCTCCTGGGACACGAAGATGGTGGAAGATGCACAAACCGTGGCTGCGCGGGAGTCTCGAGCGGCGGGAATTCAGTGGACCTTCGCGCCCATGGTCGACATTGCGCGCGATGCGCGTTGGGGACGGATGGTCGAAGGCGCGGGTGAAGACCCCTACCTGGGAGCCGCGATGGCGCGAGCTCAGGTACTGGGATTTCAGGGCAAGCAACCAGGCGCACCGGATCGTGTGCTGGCCTGCGTCAAGCATTTCGCCGGATATGGAGCAGCCGAGGGCGGACGCGACTACGATTCCTCCTATGTTCCGGAAGAGCAAATGTGGAATGTGTACCTGCCTCCGTTCAAGGCAGCTCTGGATGCGGGCGTGGGCAGCTTGATGAGCGCGTACATGGATCTCAATGATGTGCCGGCGAGCGGCAACGCGTGGCTGTTGCACGACGTCCTGCGCGAATCATGGAAGTTCCGGGGATTCGTAGTCAGCGACGCGGTCGCGGTCAGGAGCCTGGTGACGCACGGCTACGCACGCGATTATCAGGACGCCGTGCACAAAGCTTTTGCCGCTGGATTGAATATGGATATGGCCAGTGGCACTTACCTGAAATATCTGCCCATCGAAGTACAACAAGGGCGTGTCACGGTGCAGCAGATTGACGATGCCGTGCGGCCCGTTCTCGAAACCAAGATTCGCTTAGGATTGTTTGAACATCCTTACTTTGACGAATCGCGCATCGAGCAGGTACTTAATGATCCAACTCATCAGCAGCAGGCACGCCGGGCTGTGCAACGCTCTGCAGTTTTGCTTCGCAATGAAGGCGGATTGCTGCCTCTCGATAAGTCCGGCAAGACGATCCGTTCTATCGCGGTAATAGGACCCTTGGGTGACGCCGACACCGACCTGCTGACAATGTGGGGCGCGATGACAAAGCCGGGTCCCACTATCAGCATTCTGAAAGGAATTCAGGAGAAGGTAGGCTCGGCATTACGCGTGGCATACGCCCATGGACCGAACCTTTACCGCGAGATTCCCTCGCCCTTCGAGAACCTCCCTATCTCGGCGATGAAGGAGCAACCGGCCCAAACCCCTGAAGAAACGCACAAGGCCATCGAAGACGCCGTCGCCCTGGCCCGAAAGAGTGACGTGGCTGTGCTGGTGCTGGGTGAGATTGACTTGATGAGTGCCGAGTCCGCATCGAGAGCCTCGCTGAAACTATCCAACCATCAGCAAGAACTGCTGGAAGCCGTGTCTGCCGCCGGGAAGCCCATCGTCCTGGTGCTCGTGAATGGACGTCCGCTGGATATTTCGTGGGCTGCCGAGCATGTCCCCGCTATCCTGGAAGCTTGGTACCCGGGAAGCCAAGGCGGCAATGGCATCGCGGACCTGCTGTTTGGCGATGCTAACCCCTCAGGACACTTACCGGTGAGCTGGCCCCGCAGCACCGGACAGACGCCTCTTTACTACAGTCACAACCTAACTCAATCACCCGAGACCTCGCCTGATTTCAAATCGCGCTACTGGGATGTTCGCAGCACGCCGCTCTATCCGTTCGGTCAGGGCCTGAGCTATACGACCTTCGCATTCGACAATCTGAAAGTGTCTCCAACCGCGCGAGCCGGGGCAAGAATCGATGTCTCGGTCGACGTGACCAATATCGGCAAACGTGCGGGCGATGCGGTGGTTCAGCTTTATATCCACCAGCGCGCGGGGAGCGCTTCACGGCCGGTGCGGCAATTGAAAGGTTTTGAACGGCTTACGCTGGAACCGGGTGCGAAATCGACGGTGCATCTCGCGCTGGGAAAAGATGAGCTGCAGTTCTGGAGTCCCCCACTGAAGAGATGGGTGGTGGAGTCTGAACAGTTTGACGTCTGGGTAGGCGGAGACTCCACGGCCTCACTTCACGGGGACTTCCGGCTGACAGAGTAGTGTTGGGCGACAACAGGCTGCAAAACTGAAGCAACCTTCTTTCTCCAAACCGGGTCTATAATGTTGCCATTGGTTCGGGGTGCTCCGTGCCGTTCCGCCGTTTCCCGCTCTTGGTGAGTGTTCTCCTCGGCTCCGCCTTGGCCGTGTCCGAAACCACTCCGCCTCCCCACATCACAAAACAGACTCGGCAGGAAATTATCCGTGTGTTCAACGCGGAGCTGTGCTACGTGCGCACTAATTTCCCGATGGGGAAGACCGGGCTGAAACTCAGGAACGGAGTGCTCACACCACATGGCGATGATCTGCAACGGCTGATAGCGTTGTGGGGGCCGGCAGCCAAACCAGGGGACCAGGCCCGCATCACCGACATTGCCATCAAGGGCGATTTCATCCACTTCGAATTCAATGGCGGTCCGGTCAAGAAACAGAAGTGGTATCAGCGGATTGAGATTCAGGGCGCTGGAGGATCAAAGCCGATCGCGCCCTCGGACTCGAATGCCAACGCCCGCGGATCTTTCGTGGACGTTTATTTCGACAAGTACGTACCTGAAATGACTGGGCCTGAGTTGAAGCAAGTGCTTCGTCCAGTGTTTGATTTCGATGCGAAGTCGCCGCTCGAAGCCTTTCTGGAGACGGTGCGCCGAAGATCAAAGAGGCGATCAAGAACCATCACGTGCTGGTCGGCATGAACCGCGAGATGGTGATATACGCGAAGGGACGTCCGCCGAAAAAATTGCGCGAGCATGCCGACGAGGTCGAGTATGAAGAGTGGATTTATGGCGAGCCGCCGCAGGACGTTGATTTCGTACGCTTCGTCGGCGAAGAAGTGGCGCGGGTCGAGACCATGAAAGTGGGCGGCCAGAAAGAGATTCGCACGGAGCGGGAAGTCGATCTACCTACGACCGCTGTTGCCGCCGACAAGCCGCAGGAGCGGCCTGTCAATGCGCCGACTCTGAGGCGTCCCGGCGAAGACATGCCGGAGGCGCGGCCCGCAGGCGGTGTGAATGGAACGCCACCGATGTCCGGGCCGCAGAGGCCCGACCCAGGCGGAAACCCGGTTCCGAATTAACCCAATCAGACAACCGATTAGCGTCTGCACCCGCTCTCCCTCTAAACTAGTAGTGTGAAGATTGCTCTCGGCCAGATCAACCCCACCGTCGGGGACTTCTCTGGCAACGCTGCCAAGATCATCCAATTTGCCCAGCAAGCCCGCGGTGCCGGCTCCGGTCTGATTCTGTTTCCCGAACTCTCCGTCTGTGGATATCCGCCGCGTGATCTGGTCGAGCGACCATCGTTCGTCGCTCGCAATCGCGAGAGCATTGAAAAGATCGCTGCCGAAACGCAGGGGATTGCTGTGATCTGCGGGCTTGTCACCCCGGCTGATGCCGATACCGGCAAATCGGTGATGAACTCGGCCGCTCTGTTGCGTGACGGCCGCGTCGACTTCATCCAGTCGAAGATGCTGCTTCCCACCTACGACGTTTTCGACGAGATGCGCAATTTTGCTCCCGCCAAGAGCCAGCAACTGTTTGATCTTTGCGGGAAGAAGATTGCGCTCACCATTTGTGAAGATGCCTGGAACGACAAACATTTCTGGAACCGGCGCCTCTACGGAGTGGACCCGGTCGAAGAACTGATTCGGATCGGCGGCAATCTGGTGCTGAACATCTCGGCGTCGCCGTTCTGGTTGGGCAAACGCGAACTGCGACGCGATATGCTCGCAACCATTGCGAAGAATGACAACGTGCCGGTCGCGATGGTGAATCAGGTGGGCGGCAACGACAGCCTGGTCTTTGATGGATCGAGTCTGGTGATCGCTCCCGACGGCCGCGTGATCGCACAGGGCAAGTCGTTCGCCGAAGATCTGATTTACTTCGACTCCCAAAGCCTGACCGGCGAGATGCACGAACAGATCGAAGGCGAAGAAGCCAGCGCCTACGAGGCGCTGGTGCTCGGCACGCGCGATTACGTTCGCAAGTGCGGATTTCAGAGAGTAATCGTCGGTCTCAGCGGCGGCGTCGATTCCGCGCTCACCGCGGCCATTGCCGTCGACGCTCTGAGTCGAGAGAACGTCATCGGCGTCGGCATGCCCGGGCCGTATTCCTCTAAGGGATCGATCGACGACGCGCGCCAGCTGGCTGAGAACCTCGGCATTCGTTTCGAACTGCTGTCCATCAATGAAATCTATGAGGTGTCACGCAAGACGCTTTCTCCGGTTTTTGCCGGCTTGCCGGAAGACGCCACCGAAGAAAATATCCAATCGCGGAGTCGGGCTATGGTACTGATGTCGCTGTCGAACAAATTCGGCGCCTTGGTGCTTTCTACCGGTAACAAGAGCGAAGTGGCGGTCGGTTACTGCACTCTCTACGGCGACATGGTGGGCGGGCTGGCGGTCATCTCCGACGTCCCCAAGACTCTGGTATATCGCCTGAGCGCGTACGTGAATTCTCGGCGGCCAGTAATCCCGCAGTCTACGATCGACAAGGCTCCATCGGCGGAATTGCGTCCCGATCAAAAGGACACCGACTCGTTGCCACCCTACGACGTGCTCGATGCGATCCTCGAAGACTATGTCGAAGAGGCGCGCTCGGCGGAACAGATCGCTGTTGCCCATGATTTTGATCTGGACCTGGTGAAGCGCGTGATCCACATGGTCGAGCGCAGCGAGTACAAGCGCCAGCAGGCCGCGCCGGGAATCAAGATCTCAACCAAGGCATTCGGCTATGGGCGCAGACTACCGATTGCCGCCAAGCCGGAGTTGTAGCAGTCGGCCCGCTGGGCACGCGGCGAAATGCTATAAGATGACTCGATGAGCGGGGGCTATCCATGCGATTTCTAGTATCTATCCTCTGCATCCTTCTGATGAGGGCAAGCGCGGTTTGGTGTGACGAAGGCCATCATCACGACCTTACCGAGCAAGAGATCGGGTCCGTTCATTTCGCAACCTCGTGTGCGACGCCAGTCCAAGCGGACTTTCAACGGGCTGTCGCACTGCTGCACTCCTTCCAGTATGAGCAAGCCAGAATAGGCTTCCAGGCGATTGCGAAACAGGACCCACAGTGTGCGATGGCACGGTGGGGAATTGCGATGTCGCACTATCACGGACTGTGGGAGAACGGCGACACGGGCGCCGGCCGGGAAGCAATCAAGAAAGCCCAGCAGATCGCTAGCACGGCTTCCGTCTCCGCCCGCGAGCGCGCTTACATCGACGCGTTAGCAGAAATCTACCGGGAGGATGACAACAACGGGTATGTGCACGGGCAAGCGTTTGAACGGAAAATGGCAGAGCTTCAGGCTTCTTATCCGGACGACAGCGAAGCCGCCATTTTTCATGCGCTGATGCTCGACATCATAGCTCCAAAGACTGACAAGGCGTTTGCCAATCAGCGTAAGTGCGTAGAGATCCTGAACCCCATTTTTGCCAGACAGCCGAGCCACCCTGGAGTTGCGCATTACATCATCCATTGCAGTGACAACCCGGTTCTGGCCGAGGCGGCGTTGCCGGCGGCGCGCAAGTACGCGGCGATTGCCCCGGCGTCAGCCCATGCCAATCACATGCCGTCGCACATCTTCACGCGTGTCGGTTCATGGGACGAGTCCATCAAGTCGAACTTGCGATCGGCCGAACTCGCCAAGCAGGCGGAAACGACCTTCACAAATGGAGAAGCTCGCGATCAACGTCTGCACGCCATGGACTACGTGGAGTATGCGTACCTCCAAGCGGGAAGGGTCAAAGATGCCCAGGCCATCCTGGACGAAATGAGATCATTGTCGCCGGTTCGGGGACTGACGCTAACCGGAACCTACGCACAAGCTGCTGTGCCCGCTCGCTACACTTTGGAATTGAGCAAGTGGGAAGACGCGAGCCATCTTGAGGTCAGCGCAGAAGGCGTCCCGTGGGCGCAGGCAATTACGTGGATGGCAGTGGGTTTGGGTGCATCGCACTCGAAGAATCTCGCTCGCGCCGCCGAGGCAGAGAAGAACCTCGCCCGGCTGCGGGACGCGGCTACCGAGCAAAAGAATACGTACTGGTCGAGCCAGATCGAGGTCCAGCGCCAGGAGGTGGCGGCATGGATCATGCAGGCGTCGGGAAAGTCCGCGGAGGCAATCGCGACGATGCGTTCCGCGGCTGAACTCGAAGAGAGCATGGATAAGAGCCCGGTCACTCCGGGTGCGGTGGTCCCGGCGCGTGAACTACTGGCCGAGTTGCTGCAAGAGCAGGCGCGGCCGAAGGAAGCTATCACGGAACACGAGGTGGTTCTGAAAACGGCGCCGAACCGCTTCAACGCGCTCTGGGGCGCGGCCTCGAGCGCGGAGGGCGCCGGCAACGCCGCCGTGGCCTCGAAGTATTTTCGGAAGCTGGCCGATATCGGAGTCGGTAGCGAGCGGCCCGAACTGGATACCGCGCGGAAGAAGGCCGCAGCCCTTGCGCGGAATTAGATACATGCGGCCGCTGCCGCTAGAATTTCCTGAAAGGAGCTTATGCTCAAGAACGTACTGGTATTTCTCTGTCTGATTGCGGTGGTTGCCGCTCAGACCAAGACTGCTCCGGCGACGAAGCCGGCTGCCAAACCAGCCGGTTCCACTACTGCGGCTGTTTCCAGCAATCTTCCCTCCGAAGATACCATCAATGCTTTTATGAAGCAGATGGTTGGCTACAACCCAGAGATGACGTGGCGGATCGCGGAGATTCGCCCCACCGAGGTCTCCGGCCTCTCTGAAGTCGTGGTGGTGATTACCGACTCGAAGGGCTCCAACACCAACAAGTTCTATGTCTCCACTGACGGGAAACACGCGATCACCGGCGACATCATCCCGTTCGGCGCGAAGCCGTTTGAGCAGGACCGTGTCAAACTCGAAAAAGGCGTGAACGGACCAGCCAAGGGCCCGGCCAAAGCACCTGTGATGATCGTCGAATTCAGCGATATGCAGTGTCCGCACTGCAAACAAGTCGCGCCCGCGATTGAGCAACTCCTGGCGCAAGAGCCCAACGCTCATTTCGTCTTCCAGAACTTTCCGCTTCCCAATCACAACTGGGCCGAAAAGGCCGCCGACTATGTGGATTGCGTGGGTCGCGCATCGGGTGATGCGGTGTGGAAGTTCATCCAGAAAACGTTCGAGCAGCAGGAAAGCATCACCGAGGCCAATGCGGATGAAAAGCTGAAAGCCATTGCCACCGAGTCCGGTGCCAATGCCGATCAGATCGCGGCCTGCGCCGCCAAACCCGACACTAAGGCCAGAATTCAGGCCTCGCTGGCGCTGGGTAAGTCGGTCGGCGTCACCGGTACTCCGGCAATTTTCATCAATGGACGAATGTTGAGCGGCGGCGCGCCGGTTGAGTTGCTGAAGCAGATCGTGGATTTCCAGGGCGCCCAGGCAAGCCAAAAGCAGGACACTGCAAAAAAGCAGTAGCTGCCGCCCGAGATCGTTCCGCGGCTTCGGCAATACACGGGAGTAGCTTTCACGGTTGGACCTACTTAGCGCAATGCGTTGGTCCCTTGGAGCAATTGCTCGGGGGTGGCGCGAATCCAGAAGCTCTCGGTGAGATTGACCCAGCGGACTGTGCCGCTGGGATCGAGCAGAAATTCGGCGGGCCGGGCGATATCGTGTTCGTCGGGACCGGCCTTGGGGTGCAGCAAGTCGTAGCGTTTGATGACCGCAGCATCCGGGTCGGAGAGAAATGTATAGGTGTACCCGCGCTTCGCGCGGAGATTACGGGAAGCGTCCGGGGAATCAACGCTGATAGCAGCCACGCGAATGCCGCGCGCTTCAAGTTCGCTCAAGTGATGTTGGATACCCCGTAACTCGGAGTTGCAGGACGGTCACCAATAGCCTCGGTAAAAAACCAGCATCACACCTTTGGGTGCGGCCCCGCCGATCGGTTCCGACAGTAGGTTCGCAAGCGACACAGGTTTGTTGTCGCTGTCGGTCAACGTAAAGTCCGGCGCCCTTGCTCCGGTCCGTGGGGCAGTAGCCGCAGACGGCATGTCCCGGCCGGCAACAAAGATCGCAAACACGAAGAAACCAAATACTAAGGCGTTCATGCCCGCCAGTATCGGGCCAAAGATTTTTCCGCGGTACAACTGCGGACGGCGGAAGGCGCGACGAATCCCGACCGCCAACAAACCTCCGGCGATCGCGAACAACAGAAAATTAGCCCAAGGGAAATTGCGGGTCGAGGAGAATTCCACGAACAAAGCAAAATAGCTGAGGAAGGCGATCACGCTGAGCACAAACCCTGTCCAGAGCAGCCAGTTCCAGCCGGGTTTGGCGTCGATCGCCATGGGGCGAGTATATCAACGTTGGACCTATGCTGATTTGGACCTGTGCTGAGCGGCTCCCCGACTCTTTATCGCAGCCTGTTGAAACGGTGTCCCGATTACAGCGGCAGACCTTCAGGCCAACCCGGGCAATTCTGGAATCATCCATGACAGGGAAAATCCGGGACGTGCACAATCCGAAGACTGCGCCAACGGGAACAAATTGAGCCAAGGGAGAAAATTGGGTTACCAGAACAAAGGGAAAGGAAGATAACCATGTTGGAAGACAAAGACGTCGTAGCTACAATTGCAGTCAAAAATCTGGTGGCTGCCAGGAAATTTTATTCAGACACACTCGGGCTGACCGCGGTCGGGGGCGAAGGGGAGGAAGTGATCGTGTTCAGGAGTGGGAAATCGACGGTCAATGTATATCGATCGCAGTACGCCGGAACGAACCAGGCAACGGCCGCGACGTGGGTAGTCGGCGAGGATGTGGACAACATTGTGCGGGAGCTCAAGGCAAAAGGAGTCAAGTTCGAACACTACGACTTTCCGGGGATGAAACGAGAGGTGGATGTTCACATCGCCGGCAAGATAAGGAACGCCTGGTTCAAGGATCCAGACGGAAATATCCTTAGTATTGTGAGTATTGTGAATGGCTAGCGGCGGTGCGGGGCGGGGTTCAAACTACGAGTCTTACATACGTTCCCGGCGTGTAGAATGCCGATATGCCGTTGCAGCAGGGTAGTCCCAACTTTGGCAAGAAACGTACGCCGCCGCCGGACGAGACCTTCGAGGAGGCCTCTTACTTGAAGGCGCTCGGGGAAAAGCAGAAAACAGTCAGCCTGAAACTGGCCGACGGCGAAGTAGTTCGCGGCTGGATCGAGTATTACGACAAGAATATGGTGCGGCTTACTCGCGAGGACGGTCCCAACCTCTTTATCTTCAAACACGAAATCATGTACATCTCGGAAGACGGAAAGAAGAAGTAGGCGCTTGCTTGAAGCTGGCAGCCCGATGCACGTCCCCGGCCGGCGCACGACCCGCAGTCCATAGCGAACATGAATCCAAATTACTCCCAAGATCTGATTTCGCCGATGCAGTCTATTGCTCGCGAGGCGGGCGCCCTGCTCATAGATTTTTTCCATCAGCAGGTGAAGATCGAATACAAAGGGGATGCGGATCTGGTGACTGTGGCTGACCGCAAGTCCGAGGCACTTATTCTCGAACGAATTCGCAAGCAGTTTCCCAGCCACGACGTCATGGGTGAAGAAGGCACGCGCATCGAGTCGGGCAGCGACTACAAGTGGTACGTTGATCCCCTCGACGGCACCACCAACTTCGCTCATGGCTACCCGTGCTTCTGTGTTTCCATCGCGCTCGCCCAGCGCGACACGCTGCTCGCCGCCGCGGTCTTCAATCCTGTCCACAACGAACTCTTCGCCGCCGGCCGCGGCGAAGGCACCACCCTCAACGGCAAGAAAATCAGCGTCTCCAAAGTCGCCACGCTTTCCACCAGCCTGCTCTGCACGGGATTTCCTACGCGCAATCGCAAAGCCAGCCCCAATCTTCAATACTACGGCG
>Ga0137409_10005725_pt1 | contig 12914 bp, 9 predicted proteins | sample CZODoug1_16funga_FD_122059 | JGI IMG/M metagenome (GOLD analysis project Ga0137409, IMG submission 122059) | Vadose zone soil fungal communities from Angelo Coast Range Reserve, California, USA - CZODoug1_16fungal (Hybrid Assembly) | ecosystem: Environmental > Terrestrial > Soil > Vadose zone...
TGCTCGCGCGCAAACACGTCGGCGCGCGTGATCGACAGCGTACGCCCTGGCTTGAGCACCTCGCCCATGGCGACCAGCAACTCACCGCTTGCTGGCGCAATCAGGTTGATCTTGAATTCAACCGTCAGCACGGACGCGTCGGCCGGCATCAGGGAGAACGCCGAATATCCGCCGGCGCTGTCGGCGATCATTGCGACGATGCCACCGTGCACGAAACCGTGCTGTTGCGTGAGGTGCTCCTGCACCGGCAGCTCGATGGTGCAACGCCCCGGCAGCACTTCGGTCATGCGTGCGCCAATGAACAGCATCGCCGCCTGGCGCGCGAATGAACCACGCACGCGGGTCTCGAAGGCAGGGTTGGCGGGAACGAACTGCATTGGACGGCTGGCGAACAGCCGAATTTAGTTTCCCTTTACGTTAACGTCAATCTGGGGCGCGACCAGCGGTCGCCCGTCTGGATGACAAACATGAATTGAGCGCCTGCTGCGTCGCGCTATCGTTCGGCCGCGATCGTGGCGGAGGGAGGACGGCAAGTGGTAGACGACGCGCAGCCTGACCTGCACGCCTTGACTGCCACGCTGGCAGCGGCCGAGCGTGGTGACGCCCAGGCTGCCAGCGAGATGTTCTCGACCCTGTATCGGGAGTTGCATCGCCTTGCGCGCCGGCAACTGCACGCGAACGCGTCCGGCCTGACACTGGGCGCGACCACGCTGCTGCACGAGGCCTACCTCGACATCAGCGCCCGTGGCGCGATCTTCCCGGACCGGGCGCGCTTTTTTGCCTATGCGGCGCGCGCCATGCGCGGCCTCATCATCGACTACGTCCGCGAGCGGCAGGCTCTGAAACGCGGCGGCGAATTTCATCTCACCTCGCTCAACACCCAGATTGCCGATGCCGTGCCACAGACGCAGGACCTTGCACCGCTGGCGGACGCGCTGGACGAACTTGCGCTCGCCGAGCCGGGCTTGGCAGAGTTGGTCGAACTGAAGTTCTTCTGCGGGTTCTCCTTCGTCGAGATCGCTGCCATGCGCGGCGTGTCCGAACGTACCGTGCAGCGCGACTGGAGCAAGGCGCGCCTTTATCTGCACGAGGTCCTGCGTGAACCCTGATCCTGTCGGGTTACAGCCGGCGAATTCGATTTAGCCATCGCCTATCCCATAGAGGAGAAGATGGCCGGGATCGCCAAGACCCGGTGGCAGGTCCTAAGCCCGCTGCTGGATGAATTACTGGAAGTGGAACCCACCGAGCGCACCGCCCGGTTGGCCAGGATCCGGCGCGACGACGGCGTGCTCGGCGATGAGTTGGCCGCGCTGCTGGCGCATGAGGCTGCGGTCGAAACCGCCCAGTTCCTCGAAGGCTCCGCCCTCGAGATGCCGGATGGCGCGACGCTGGTCGAGCAGGTGGTCGGCAGCTACACGCTGGAGCGGCTGCTGGGCCAGGGCGGGATGGGCAGCGTATGGCTGGCACGGCGCAGCGACGGGCGCTACGAAGGTCACGCCGCAGTCAAGTTCCTGAATCTGGGTTTGCTCGGGCGCGGCGGGCTCGAACGTTTCCAGCGCGAAGGCAATCTGCTCGCGCGGCTGGCGCATCCGAACATCGCGCACCTCATCGACGCCGGGGTTGCCGCGGGGCAACCGTATCTCGTGCTCGAGTACGTCGAAGGCGAACCCATCGACGATTGGTGCGATGGCCAGATGCTCGGCGTCGAACCCCGAGTGCGGTTGTTCCTCGAAGTGCTCGCAGCGGTCGCCCACGCACACAGCAAGCTGATCCTGCATCGCGACCTCAAGCCTTCAAACATCCTGGTGACAAGCGAGGGCCGGGCCAAGCTACTCGACTTCGGCGTTGCCAAGCTGTTGGAGGATCAGCCGCAGCGCGAGTCCGCGGGCGTTACGCAGGTGGCGGGGCGCGCGTTCACGCCGGAATACGCAGCTCCTGAGCAGGTGCAAGGTGACGAAGCCACGATGGCCACCGACGTCTATGCGCTCGGGGTACTGCTCTACGTGCTGTTGTCCGGGCGCCATCCGACGGCGGATGCCGCAGCCTCGCCGGTCGATCGCATGCGCACCCTGGTCGAGACCGAGGCGCGCCGATTGAGCGAAAGCGCGGCGCGCATCGACGCGGAGGCTGCGCGCTTGCGCTCGGCCACGCCGCGCCAGTTGGAGCGCGCGCTGCGCGGCGATCTGGACAACATCCTCGCCAAGGCGTTACGCAAATCGCCGGCAGAACGTTATGCGACCGCAGCGGCATTCGCTGATGACCTGCGCCGCTTTCTCAACGACGAGCCGGTCAGTGCGCGTCCGGACGCGGTCGGATACCGGGTGCGCAAGTTCGTGCGCCGCTATCGTTTCGCCGTCGGCGCCGCATCCGCGACGTTGCTTGCGTTGCTGGCGGGCGTCATCGGGACCACGTGGCAGGCGTACGAGGCGCGCAAGCAGCGCGACGTAGCGTTGCAGGAGATCCGCTACGCGCGCGCGACCCATGAAGTGCTGATGTCGCTGCTGGACGAAGCGTCCCGCACCGGTGCCGAGGAACGCTGGCGCGAGATGCTCGAACGCGCGCGCGACCAGTTGCGCACCCGGCATGAGAAGGATCCGACCTCGCGCGCGCGCATCCTGTTGATGCTCGCGGGCCGTTACGCCAGCATCAACGACGAACACGGCGAAGACGACGTTACGGCGGAACTGCTGCGACTGGCGCCGACCTTGCCCGATCCCGGACTGCGCGCGCAGATCGCTTGCGCGCAGGCCGACATCCTGCTGTACGCACGCGATGTCAAGCGCGCGCAGCCGATGGTTGAATCTGCGATGCACGACCTTGCGGGCATGAGCGAAATGGCGCTCGGCCCGATGGCTGATTGTTACAAGACCGACGCCACGCTTGCGGTCGAGCAGGGCGATTTCGATCGCGCCGTCACCCGTGGGCGTGCGCTGGTAGCGCGCTTCGAAGCGGAGGGGCTCGGTGGCAGTCGCCAGCACCTGTACACGCTGACGACGTTGCAAGGCATTTATGTCGATACCGACCGCGACGGCGACGTCCTGGCCATGCACGCGCAACTGGAAGACGCGCTTCGCGCCCAGGCTGCGCTCGACACGACGCGGCATATCGTGGTGAACGATCGGCGCGCAATCTCGCTGGTCCGACGCGGGCAGTTTGCGCTGGCGCAGGAGGTGATGCGCGGCGTGCTCGATCGTGGCTCAGCCAAGAACCCGATTCCCGCGGTGTTTCGATCGGGGATCGGACGCAAGCTCATCGTCACGGGCGCCATCGACGAGGGCATCGCCCTGACACTGGCCCAGTTGCCTGAACTGGAAAAGGACAGTCAACGCAATCAGGTCTACTTCGCCCGCTTCGCCATCACCGAGGGCCACCTGATGCAAGGCGACGTCGCCGCCGCGGGCGCGCAACTCGCGGCTCTGGTAAAGGTCATGGCGGACGGCCGCGCGGCTGCGCGCGAGCGGGCCGAGCTTGCGCGGCTGCAGGCGCTGTATGCACTCGCACGCAATGACGTCGCGGCGGCGCAAATGGAAATCGCGACCATGCAGGCTTTTGCGGCATCGCTGCCGCGACGCGCGCGCATCGAGGCGCTGCGTGCGGACCTGACCATCGCGCAGGTAGCCATCGCGCGCGGTGATCGCGCCGAAGCAGCAAGTGCGCTCGACCGCGCCGCAACGACCGAGCGTGCGTCGGCAGGGACACAGCCGGTACCGGGCGAGAGCGCCTGGCGCGGCGACATCTTTCTAATGCACGCGATGCTCGATCGTGGCGCCGGCGCGGCGGCATCCGCGCGTGAGAACGCGCGCAAGGCGCTCGAGCAGTTTGCTTCGACACTGCCTGCGGGACACCCATGGCGCCGCCAGGCGCAGGCGCTTGTCGAAGGTGGATCGACATAGATGGCTTCGATCGACCGCGAACGGTGGTTGGCGCTTAGTCCGCTGCTCGACGAGCTGCTGGAAGCGGACGCGGACGAGCGCGCCGCGCGTCTGGCAAAGATTCGCCGCGACGACGCATCGCTGGGCGAGCAGCTCGCCGAAATGCTGGCGCGGCAAGCTGAAGTCGAGACCGCGCAATTTCTCGAAGGCTCGGTGCTGCAGCCGCATGGCGCGGCCACCATGGTCGAGCAGGTGGTCGGCAGCTATACCCTCGAGCGTTTGCTCGGCCAGGGCGGGATGGGCAGCGTCTGGCTGGCGCGGCGCAGTGATGGACGCTACGAGGGGCACGCAGCGGTCAAGTTCCTCAACCTGGCATTGCTCGGCCGCGGCGGACTGGAGCGATTCGAGCGTGAAGGCAGCGTGCTGGCGCGGCTTGCCCATCCGAACATCGCCCGCCTGCTTGACGCCGGGGTCATGGCCGGCCAGCCATACCTCGTGCTCGAGTACATCGAAGGCGAGCCGCTCGATCGTTACTGCGACCAGCGCATCCTGCCCATCGATGCGCGGGTGCAGTTGTTTCTCGAGGTGCTCGCGGCCGTTGAACACGCGCACCACAACCTGATCCTGCATCGCGACCTGAAGCCGTCCAACATCCTCGTAACCGACGCAGGCGGCGTCAAGTTGCTCGATTTCGGCGTCGCCAAGCTGATGCGCGACGAGACAAAGCCAAGCGGCGCGACCGAACTCACCGAAATTGGCGGGCGGGCGTTCACGCCCGAATACGCCGCGCCTGAGCAGGTGCAGGCGGCAGACGTGACCACGGCGACCGATGTTTATGCGCTCGGAGTGCTGCTGCACGTTCTGCTCGTCGGGGCGCATCCAACCGTGCGCGGATCGGGCACGCTGGTCGAGCAGCTGCGCGCGTTGCTCGAAACCGAAGCCCCGCGTGCGAGCGAAACCGCGGTGCGCGCCGCCGCGGAAACGGCCCAGTTGCGCGCGACCACCACGCCGCAGCTCGCGCGCGCCTTGCGCGGTGACCTGGACAACATCATCGCCAAGGCGCTGAAGAAATCCCCTTCCGAGCGCTATCCGACGGCAGCCGCGTTCGCCGCCGATCTGCGCGGCTACCTCAACCATGAGCCCGTCAGCGCGCGTCCGGATGCACCTGTTTATCGGCTGCGCAAGTTCGTGCGCCGGCATCGCCTCGCCGTGGGCGCGGCCGCGGTGACAGTGCTGGCGCTGGTCGGTGGCATCGTCGGCACGACCTGGCAGGCGATCGAAGCACGCCGTGCCCAGGCGCTTGCCGAGGCGAGCGCCGCCGAAGCGCAGCGCCAGAAGACCGAAGCGGAATTCGAAGCGCGTGTCGCGCGAGCCAATCACGAATTCGTGAGCCAGCTCTTCGGCGATGCGATGCGCGGCGGCGAAAGCACGCGCATGCAACAACGGCTGGATCGAGCGCGCGCCATGCTGCGGCGACGGTATCAGGATGACACCGACATCCACGCCATCCTGCTGTTCCAGCTGGCGGGGCGCTACGCCGAGCTGCAGGACGCCAAGCGCGAAGCAGAGGTGATGCAGGAACTCGAGGCACTCGCGGAGCGCAACCGCAAGCCGGTGTTGCAGGCAGCGTTGCAATGTATTCATGCGTTCGACCTGTTGCACGAACGCAAGCTCGATGAAGCGGCGCCGTTCCTGGAGCGCGGTCTGGCTTTTGCGAAAAGCGCCGCCCGGCCGCTGGATGATCTCGAATGCGTGCGCGCCGACAGCATGATGGCGGCGCTGCGCAACGATCCGGCACGTGCGCAGGAGCGCATGAGCGAGTTTCTCGCCTTGCTCGAGCGCAGCGGACGCGGGCGTACGCGCGGTTATGTCGCCGCCCTGGGCTCGCTCGCCTACGTGCAAGCACTTGGCGGCGAACTCGCGCCTGCCCTTGCAACGACGCGGCGCTCGATCGCAGTCGAGGAAGCGCTCGGCAGCGGCGAAACGCTGGGGGCCACGGTCGATCTCGAGCGCGCCGCGTCGCTGCTGATGGATCTGGGACGTGTCTCCGAGTCGGCTGCCGCGGATGAGCAGCTCGCACGCCGGTTCACCGATGCCGACGAAGAATTGCCCACCGGCATGCGTGCTGGGATTGCGCGCCGCGCGCTGGTCGGCGGCAAGGCCGAGAAAGCGGTCGCGCTTCTGCGCGAGCTGGTGCCGCACTTCGAAAAGGAAGGACCGGAGTCGTCTGTGCGCGGCGCGATGCTCGATCTGGCGGACGGATACTGGCAGCTACGGCGGCCGGCCGAAGCCGAAGCGATGCTGCACAGGTTCGACGGTCGACTGGCGCGTCGACCCGCGTTGCCACACGAAGCCGCCGAAGCGGCGCGCTTGCACGGACTGCTCGCGCTGGATCGGCGCGAGCTCGCGCCTGCACGCGCGCACGCCAACACACTGGTGCGCGCGCTCGACGCGGCATCCGGCTTCAAGCGCCCGGCGCTGCTCAAAGGTCGGTTGAGCGCAAGCTTGATTCTGCTCAAGACCGGCGACCTGGAAGGTGCGCGCCAGCAGGCTGAACTTGCGCTCACCCTCGGCAAAGCCAAGACACTCGATGATCAGCCAAGCGCCTGGGTCGCCGCAGCCAACCTGCTGCTCGCGTACTCACAAGCGGCGGCCGGCGATGCCACGTCAGCGGCGCGGAACCTCGATGCAGCCCGCAAGCAACTCGATGCCTCGGTCGCCACGGACCATCCCCTGCGCCGCCTCGCCGCACTATCGCTCGACGGCAGAGCGCCCTGAAATCAGTTCAGGGCAGCGGGCGCGCATCGGCGAGCGCGATCATGCCGCGCACCATGCGATAGAGGAACCAGAACCAGGTCATCGCGATGCCGCAGCCACCGATCGTCGCGGCACCAACGGTAGTGAAGATCGACATCCAGTCGATCTTGAGGCTGAAGGTGTCGTATTCCCATTGCCCTGCGCTGGCGACCTGACTCGCGATGTCCATTACGAGCGGCCATACACCGATCAGCAGCAACACGAAAAAAAACAGATACGCCAGCTGCGAATACCAGAACGACCGAAGCATCCAGCGGTGATGCGAGTCGATGAATCCGGCTTCGGCATGGCCGCGCTTGTTGTATGAAATCACCAGCGCGATCAAGGCCGGCCACAGCAGGACGGCTGAAACCGCGTACAGAAGATAGGCAACCCATGCCACCGTGAACTCCTTGGTCGGAGGAACGGCGGATGGAGCAGCGGCGGCAAGTGGTGTCGACATGGCTCGATAGTACAGCGGGCCTTCGGAACACTTTGTCGTCGTCGCGGCGCAGGCGGCTGCGTCAAAACGCAGTGTCATTCCGAGCCGCAGACGAGGAATCTCGGTCGTTCGTGCGTGAGATCCTGCTTCGCTCGGGATGACACGCCCCGTCGCCCAGGCGCACGCCGGGACCCAATCTCCGGTGCTGCAAACTGGGCCCGGCCTTCGCCGGGCGACGAGCGACTACGGCCCAGGCTATTGATACCCTACGGTGCATGCCGCCACGCACGCCAGAATCCTTGCTGAATGACGTCTTCGGATATCCGCAGTTTCGCGGTTTCCAGCGCCAGATCATCGACGCCGTCGTCGCAGGCCAGGATGCGCTTGTGCTGATGCCGACCGGCGGCGGCAAGTCGCTTACCTATCAGATCCCGGCGTTGTTGCGCAAAGGCGCGGGTGTCGTCATCTCTCCGCTGATCGCGCTGATGCAGGACCAGGTGGCTGCGTTGCACGAACTCGGCGTGCGCGCGGCATTCCTGAATTCGACCCTCTCGTCGGGCGAGGCGGCGGCGATCGAGCGCCGTTTGCGCGGCGGCGAACTCGATCTCGTCTACATCGCGCCGGAACGGCTGATGACGGATCGCGCGCAGCGGCTGCTTGGCGATCTTGCGGGTGGCGACGGGATCGCGTTGTTCGCCATCGACGAGGCGCATTGCGTTTCACAATGGGGCCACGACTTCCGGCCGGAATACGGCCAGCTTTCGCTTCTGCGCGAACGCTTTGCGGCCGTGCCGCGCATCGCTTTGACGGCGACCGCCGACGCGCCCACCCGGCGCGAGATCGTCGAACGCCTGCTCGTGGACGCGCGCGAGTTCGTCGCCAGTTTCGATCGGCCCAACATCCGCTATCGGGTGGTGGAGAAAAACGATCCGCGCAAACAACTGGTCGATTTCATCCGCAGCGAACACGACGGCGATGCCGGCATCGTTTATTGCCTGGCGCGCAACACCGTCGATGAGGTGGCGGTGCATCTGAACGCGCACAACGTGCCGGCGCTGCCGTATCACGCCGGCCTCGATGGCGGCGCACGTGCCTCCAACCAGGCGCGCTTCCTGCGCGAAGATGGCATCGTCATGGTGGCCACGATCGCGTTCGGCATGGGCATCGACAAGCCGGACGTGCGTTTTGTCGCGCACCTGGACATGCCCAAGAGCATCGAAGGTTATTTCCAGGAGACGGGCCGCGCAGGGCGCGACGGTGCGCCCGCGCAAGCCTGGATGACCTACGGCCTGGCCGACGTGGTGCAGCAGCGCCGCCTCATCGAGTTCTCGGAGGCCGACACCAACTACAAGCGCTTGTCTTCCAGCAAGCTCGACGCCATGCTCGGCCTTGCGGAAAGCGGCACATGCCGGCGCGTTCGCCTGCTGGCGTATTTCGGTGAAACCAGCGCAGCGTGCGGCAACTGCGACAACTGCCTGGAGCCGCCCGAGCTGTGGGATGCCACCGAAGCCGCGCGCAAGTTGCTCTCGTGCATCTATCGCTGCGAACGTGCGAGCGGATTCGCTTTCGCCGCGACCCACGTCATCGACGTGCTGCGCGGCAAGGAGACCGAGAAGACGAAGAAGTTCGGCCACGAAAAACTCTCGACCTTCGGCATCGGCGCCGACCTCGCCGAGTCCGAGTGGCGCCTGCTGTTACGGCAATTGGTCGCGTTGCACCTGGTGGAGGTCGATCACGAGACGTTCAATGTGCTGCGCCTGACCGACGCGAGCCGGTCGGTGCTCAAAGGCGAGCAGCGTATCGAGCTGCGGCGCCACGTAGCGAAGCCCGCACGCGGCAGGCGTAAGGCCACCGTCGCTCCAGCGATGGGCGCGGCGGACGCAGCGCTGTTCGAACGGCTGCGCGTTTGGCGCGCCGACATCGCCAGGGAACACGGTGTGCCGGCGTACGTCGTCTTCCACGACGGCACGCTGCGCGCAATCGCGGCCGCGCGGCCACAATCGCTCGCGGCCTTGCGCGGCATCAGCGGGATCGGGGAAAAGAAGCTGGAAAGTTACGGCAACGCGCTGATCGAACTCGTGCGCACCGATTGACGCGGTGCTACGCGGCTTCGCTGCCCTGCTTGGCACGCAGTTTGGCCAGGATGTACGCGTTATCGGAAACGTACAGCAGGCCGGCGATCTTGCGCATCAGATGCAACTCGTGCGCGCTGAGGTCTTTGTCCGCGTACGCCGCACGCCACATCAGCTCAACCAGGTACTCTTTTTGATCCTGCGAAAAGTTCTGGTTGATGAGCGATGTGAACGGGTAGTAGCCCTCGGCCTGCTGCACTTCGCGCTCGGCGAGCGCCAGCAGATCCTCGGCCTCGGTATCGCTCAACTCGAACTTCTCATGGATGGCGCGCAACACCGACGTGCGTTCGGCGGGCTGCATGTCACCGTCGATGCGCGTTATTTCCACCAGCAGCGCGGCCGCTGCCACGGCCAGCGCATGACGATTGTCTGCCGGCGCGGCGGAACTATCGCCACTTACCTGCTTGTCGAAAAAATCGCGCAGCGCACGCAACATGGGTACGACGCGGCACGTCCAACCGCTGTCGCCATCGACTTTAGCGCAGCAAACCGTCAGTGCGCTGACGGCACGGATACCGCACCGACGGGCACGGGTTATTTCTTGCCGAGAATGCGTCGGCACTCTGCCTCGTGGCGCTCGATTTCGGCAAGGGTCACCTCGATATCTTCCCGTTGTTGCTCCAGCGCCGCACGGTGTTGCATCAATACTGCGAGGAAACGTCTAGCCTGTGGCACTGCGTCTTTCGACGATTCATACATGTCGATCAATTCGCGTACCTGGCTGAGCGATAGACCGAGCCGCTTGCCGCGCAACGTGAGTTTCAGGCGCGTGCGATCGCGCGGCGAATAGACACGCCGCAAACCGCCCGGCCCGACACGCGTGGGCGCAAGAATGCCGTGATCCTCGTAGAACCGGATCGCGCGTGGTGTGATGTCGAACTCGCGCGCGAGTTCCGTGATGCTGAAGGTCGCGGCGCCGTCCACCGTGGCAGAGCGGTTCGGCGCGGCGACAACCGTCTTGCGCGTGCTCATGAAGTTGGTGCTGGCCTTGCGCGAGGGTCCCGTAGAATCGCCACACTTTACGCAAACGTCAAGGCGACGTCCGCCTGCGGCCACGGATGAATCCGCAAGAACATGAACTCACCTATCCGTGGGCTGACGTGCCGGCGCCGGGCGCGCTTGTCACGTTGCGCCCCGGTGTCCATTGGCTGCGCATGCCGCTGCCGTTTGCGCTCGATCACATCAATCTGTGGCTGCTTGATGACGAGATCGAGGGCCGGTCCGGCTTCACCGCGATCGATTGCGGTATCAGCAGCGAGCCGACGCGCGCCGCGTGGGAGCAACTCTTCGATACCGCGTTCGACGGCAAGCCGCTGCTGCGCGTGCTGGCCACGCATTTTCATCCGGATCATCTCGGGCTCGCGTGGTGGCTTGTCGAAGGCGGCGAGCGCAAGCGCTGGCAAGCACCGCTGTGGATGACGCTGGGCGAATACGCGTTCGGCCGCCTGCTTTCGACACACACGGGCGAGCAGGGCGCCGCAGCCGGGGCGCGCGCGGCGGCGCACTTTGCCGCCAACGGTGTGCGCGACCTGGTTGCGTTGGACAAAGTGGTCGCGCGTGGCGCCAACCACTATGCCAAGCTGGTGCCGGCGGTGCCTGCGTCATTCCGGCGCATCGCCGAGGGCGATGAGATCGCGATCGGGCCGCATGGGCACAAGCGTCTGTTTCGGGTATTGATCGGATTCGGTCACGCGCCAGAACATGCCTCACTCTTCTGTGAAGAGGACCGCCTGCTCATTGCCGGCGACATGGTGTTGCCGCGCATCTCGACCAACGTAAGCGTGTTCGAGATCGAACCGGAAGGCGACCCGCTGCCGCGGTACCTGCGCTCGCTCGACCGTTATCTGATGCTGCCGGCCGACACGTTGGTGCTTCCGTCGCACGGCAAGCCGTTTTTCGGCCTGCATCGGCGCGTGCTGCAGCAGCACGAGCACCATCAGGCGCGTCTCGACGAAGTGCTCGCGGCGTGCGAGCGGCCATCGAGCGCTGCGGATATCGTCCCGGTGATGTTCAAGCGCGAACTCGATCTGCACCAGATGACGTTCGCTCTCGGCGAGTCGCTCGCTCACCTGCATGCACTCTGGCACGCGGGTGCGACTGAGCGCAGGCGCGGCGACGACGGGATCTATCGCTTCCTGCGTACCTAAGCAGGACCCTCGGGGTGCGCTCGGGGAGATACCAACCGTGCGAATTGGCGCTCGGTGCACCGCTTTTTGTTCGTCCGGCGGCTTTACTCGAGCGGTCTCTGGTCGAAAAAAGAGCAAGACCGAGCCTCGATTCGCGAGACGTCTCCTCGCTGGCACGGCGCTGAATATGGCAAGCGTGCCTCATCCCATACCTGCCGGCTGGACTCTTGACCCGGAGCGGCGTCGCCGCCGCCGCACGATGCGGTTGCGCATGCAATCGCTGGTCGCGATCAGCTACGGCGTCGACGCAACCTTGCTGCTGTTGTTCCATTTCGCGGGAACCCTGCCCTTGTGGGTGCCCGCCGCTTATCTGGCTGTTGCGGTCGTCGCCTGCGCGTTGTTTTTCCTGCTGCTGGCAAGCTCCTGGCCCGAAAGGCGTAACGATCAGAACCTGACCGGAATCCAGATGCCGGTCGCAGCGGCGGTGCAACTCACGTTCTTGTTGCTGGCGCCGCAACTCGGCTTTTTCTTTCTCACGATTCTTTTCATCGTGTTTGCCTTCGGCGCGCTGCGTCTCGATCCGAAAGAGGCGTCCTTCGCCTGGGCCGCGCTCGCCGCCGGCCTTGGTGCGGTGTTATGGCAGGTGCGCGGCGAACTGGCTCTGCCGAATCGCACCGAGTTCGAAATCGTGCTGGTGTGGGCGAGTTTCACGCTGGTATTCGGGCGCTGCGTGTTCCTCGGCGTCTACGGCAGCAAGCTGCGGGTAAGCCTGCGCAAACAGGCCGACGAACTTGCCGCCTCGATTCGGCGAATTGAAGAGCTCGCGAGCCGCGATGAACTGACGAAGGCGCTCAACCGGCGCTCGATGCTGGCGATTCTGGAACAACACCTGAGTGCCGCCCAGAATCACGGCCAGTCGTTTTGCGTGGCGCTGTTCGACCTCGACAACTTCAAGCAGATCAACGACCGGCATGGTCACCTCACCGGCGACCAGGTGCTGCAGACCTTTTCGCAGCTGACCCAGGCGACGATGCGTTCCTCCGATAGTTTCGGCCGCTACGGCGGCGAAGAATTCCTCGCGGTCCTTGTAGGCACGACACCGGAACTGGCGCTGAACCTGATCGAACGGGTGCGCCTGCGCGTGGCGGAGTACAACTGGACCACGATTTCACCTGGCCTCTCGGTGCGGGTCTCCGCCGGCCTGGCGGGCTACCGGCAGCATGATTCGATCACCTCGGTGACCGGTCGGGCTGACCGCGCTTTGTACGAGGCTAAGAAAACGGGTCGTGACCGCGTTGCCGTCGCGGCCTGACGCCCAGTCGCTCATCCCGCGCCATCCGGCTAGCATCGCGGCAAAGAACCGCTGCCAGGAGAGATGCCGGATGGTCCCGAACGACGATGAGCGCCCGCGCAAGCCGACGCGCCCGCAAACGAGGTTGATTGAGCTCGGCCGCGACGAAAACAGCAATTTCGATTTCGTCAGTCCACCGGTGGTGCGCGGCTCGACGGTTCTGCACAAAAGCGTGGCCGACATGCGCGAACGCGT
>Ga0137409_10005727_pt1 | contig 12912 bp, 7 predicted proteins | sample CZODoug1_16funga_FD_122059 | JGI IMG/M metagenome (GOLD analysis project Ga0137409, IMG submission 122059) | Vadose zone soil fungal communities from Angelo Coast Range Reserve, California, USA - CZODoug1_16fungal (Hybrid Assembly) | ecosystem: Environmental > Terrestrial > Soil > Vadose zone...
TCGCGGTGTTCGTTGGCGTGTGCCAACGTGTTGCGAGAAACTTGGCCCCGGAAGCCCATATGATAGAGCTTGGGTTGTTGAGCACGAAGACAAGCTTCGATATCGCGGAGGCTTTCGCGATAAGTGAGCTGAGCAAAGGCCAAACAGAGGAACTGATCCCAGCAGGAGAAATCTTTGACGTAGCGATTGCCCTGGTACCGATCGACGCAAACTTGAAACTGGTAGGTGGGGAGGAATTCCACGAGTTGAGAGAAAACCGTTCGGCCTTGATTCATCCACTGCCTCCGGAGCAAGCTGGAAAGCAGTAGGATGGCGCCAAAAGAGAAGCAAACAATTGAAATCGAAAAAAGTCACAGAGACCCCTTACTCTCGTTCAATCAAGCAGTTACGGTGGACTGCTCGGACTTTCTTGGGACAGCACTGATTCGAACTATTAAACATAACTCGTTTGCGAAGGAAATGAAAAAGGGGAAAGCCTCATCGGCTCTCCCCTTTTTTTCAGCGAGTCTGTCAAGGCCCGCTGACAAAGCTAGAAGTGGATGCGCAGGCCGAACTCCATCTGCCTGGGATCGTATGCTTGACCTGTAACCACGCCCCACCGGCTGGGCTGGCAGGCGCTCGAATCCTGATCCAGGCAGGTGGTGGGATCATCTGGCTGGAAGTGATTCAAGACGTTAGTCATGAGAGCGTAGAAGGCGAATCCCACACGCTCATTGATCTTGGTCTCTTTGGTGACGGACAGGTCCAGATTCCAGCGCGGGAAGCCACGAATGCGGCCTGCGCCACCACCGTTCCCATCCACACCGAGGATCGGCCGCCGGAAGTGTTGGTACACCGAGTTTGGGTCGGCATAGGCATTCAACCCCGTGGTGTTGCCAGCGCTGCCGGCTCCGTTCGAGGTCACGTTGTAATGGGACGACATGCCTGGGATCGAACCAATCAGCACCGCATTTTCGTTGGTGCTGTTCGAGCAGCTCGACTCGCCGAACGACTGGCAATTGCTATTGACCTGCACTTGCTGCGGGAAGCTGCTCTGCGCGGTAAACAGCGGCGCCAAACCCCACCCGCCTAGGACGCGCCCCAGCACACCCTGCTGCGACTTGAACAACGGCAGGTGATAGACCAACGCAGTGTTGAAGAGGAACTTGATGTCAAAGGACTGCGGACCGTACATGGCCCCCAGGTTCCACGGATCCGTCACTGTGTAACCGCTGGTCGACTGGGTAGTAGCGCCGGTTCCGAGCGCGCGTCCCCAGGTGAAGTTGGCCTGTCCGTCAATGCCGTGCCAGTTGCGGACCCTCACTGTGCTGAACGCGGCGTGGTAGTTGCCGTAGCCATTACTCAAGCTCATGGCAAGCGAGGTCAACTGGCTGCAGACCGGCGAACCCGGAGGGCAGGCGACTAGCCCCGGGACCCTGGAGTCGGGCAGCGTCCGTTGGAGTGTCCAGCTTGCGTCACGCGACAGCGCAGTCCACATGCTGTACACCGATCCGGTCTGGATGTTTCCCCCTTTTCCCCCTTGCTTTGAGGCAACCGCCGCGGCGCAACTGCTGAAACCGCTGCAGTAAGGCGAGGTCGGACCGCCCAGCGCTTGCTCGAAGAACGGCTGCGCACCACCAGTGTAGGCATTCCCCGGACAGCCGGCGTTCAGGCCGCACACAGCCGTGTACAGGGCGGCATAAGCCTGTGCAAAGCTCTGGCCACCTAAGGTGGTCATGTACGGCACAGCGTTAATGTCCAGATCCACTAACTCGTGGCTGATCAAGCGTCCGATGTAGCCAACCTCCAGCGACATCTTGCTGGTCAATTCGCGCTGAATGGTAAAGTCAATTGACTGCACCTGTACCGGGCGGTAGCTCGGGTCAAGCGCCAAAGCGTCGCCCGATTGCGGGAAGTAACTCCCGCTGACACAGCCGGTTCCGGAGCAGCCGACGGTCCCGGGCAGGAACGGCTGGGGTATGATTTGGGCAGCAGGGGGCAATGGCGCGGTCATCCCATCCAGCCCTGCACCCGTACCGATGCGGAACGCTGTGACGGGAGTAGCACCGGCGTCGCCGAGGCACTGGTTGCCGCCTTGTGCGCTCGCCGCGTTCACCGCGCCTTGGCAGGAAACCGCTTGCAATAAGCCCGGTGCCAGCAGCGGCGTCAGGATGTTGATGACACCGTTCATACGGCCATAGGTAAGGCCCCAACCACCTCGCAGCACCGTCTTGTTCTGGCCGAACAGCGATCCGAGAATACCGCTGCTAAACCGCGGGTTCCAAGCAGCGGAAATGCGCGGGCTGAAGCCACCATAGAATGGGTCGTAGGGATACTTACGCCCGCCGCCTACGTTCTTGATCGTAGCGAAGCCCAGGGTCGGGTTGTAAACTTGCCCGGCCAGCGCGGCGCGCTTGCGGGTCGCCAGGTAGTCTTCCGTGCGGATCGGGTTACCGGCCGAATCCACTACCAAGACCTGTTTACCGTCCACCTCATATGGCGGCATTTCCAACTGGTAGCCGAGGCCGTAGGTCAGGGTGAAATCGGAGCGTATGTGCCATATATCGCTGAAGTACACATTATACGAGGGAGTAATGCTGTGGGCGATGACCGGCGTCCCGAATGGCTCCAGCGTCATGTCGGGCGACTTGCGCGAGTACAGCGTTTGCGGCTGCGTCACAATGCCTAGCACCTGCGCATACAAGTTTCTCCAGTTGTTGCTGCTGCTGAACCCTGCCGGCACGAAGCCCGATATATTCAAGCCGCTGACTGCCGACGAGGTGCTGCTGCTGGCGCCGATCTGGTAAACGTTTGCGGCCATGATGCCCAGTCCGTTGTCGTTGCGCTTGTGCGCGTCCCAGTTGCGCTGGTACTGACCGCCAAACTGGAAGAGATGGTTGCCGCGGATCAGCGTCAGGTCGTCACGGAAAACATTGTCATGGCCGTTCCAGTAGCGCTGGCGCGTGTCCTGCGTGCGCACGCAATAGGGGATGAGCGCGTTGCAGCCCACGATGGCAGGGGTTGAGGTTGTGCCTTCGCCGCCGATCTCCATCGCGCCGCCAAGGCCCGGGAGCTGCGGTATGGCAGATGCCGTCGTCCACTCCCAGAAGTTGCGCAAATAGTTGTAGCGGAAGTCGTTGGTCAGATTAGGGCTGATGTTGGTTGTGAGACCCGCGACGAAATACCAGGGTACCTGCGGGCGTTTCGCCGTGGACTTGGCCACGCCGAAGGTTCCACCGAGCAGCCCGCCGACGTCGTACTGATTGTTGGTAAAACGCTCCAGATGGTAATAGCGGTAGCTAGACATGAAATGCCACTTCGCACCAAAATCGTGGTCGAGGCGGACGACGCCAAAATTGTCGTTCTGCGGCAGCTTCAGGCCGGTCAAGTAACCCTGAGTATTGACGCTGTCGCCTGCCGTGGCGGTCAGGTCATTGGGCAGCGGCATGTACTTGTCCCAAAGCTGCTTCACCAGCGGATTGATGCCGACACTGCGAGGATCGCACATCTGATTAGGACTGTCTGGACACGCTGCAGGTTGGATATTCGCGCCGGTCACCGGATCCACGACGGGAAAAGGGTTGATATTGTAAACGCCTTTGGTGCCGGTTGTGTCGGTGATCAAACCCAGGCGCAACCGAGCCGAGGGCACACGCTTCAGGACTTGCGTGTTCTGCGGATAACGGCGGCCTTCGTAATTGGCGAAGATGTGGGTCTTGCCGCCCCAGAACGAAGGTCCCACCGGTCCACCGATGGAACCGCCAAAACGATTGTAGTGATTGGCGATCAATTTGGTCCCAGTAGTCAAAATGTTGCCCTGGGAGCCTCGAGTCGGCGTATGGTTATTGAGCCAAGTGTTCGCGCCGAAGTTGCTGCCCAGGTAATACTCGTAAGCCGCACCATGCCAGCTATTGCCGCCCCGGCGGGTCACCAGCTGCACCTGAGCGCCGGAAGAGCCGTTGAAGTCGGCGGTTTGGTTAGAGACGTTGACCTTGAACTCCTGGATGCTCTCCACGGGAGTCGGCATCACTCCAGTTGGGCCGCCAGCTGTGGAGGAGGCAGCGGAGGCAAAGCTGGGAGTGTAGGTGTTCATGGTGCCGTCCATGTCGCTACTGTTGTTGCCGCCATCGAGCTGGAAGGTGTTCTGATCGCGGACAGCGCCGGCGACGGACCCGTTCGGCGCGATGCCGGGTTGCAGCGTCAGCAGGCTGGAGACGTCGCGGCTCAGGTTGGGCAGCTCCTGCAGGTCCTGGAAGCCAATGGTCGTGCCCACCGCCGCATTCAGTGTCTGCAAGGTCGCGCCAGAGGCCTCTACTACGACCGTTTCAGTGACTGAACCTACCTTCAATCTGGCATTGACCGTCAGCTGCCGACCGATGCTTACCTCTTGCTGCGCAAACTTTGCCAGGGTGAAGCCAGTCTTCTCGACCTGGATGTCGTACATCCCGGGATTAACATTAACAAAAACATATCGCCCGACGTCATTGGTGGTCGTTCCCTTCGTAGTGCCGGTCGAGTGGTCAATCAATGACACGGTGGCACCTACTACGGGCGCGTCTGTCCCGTCGGTGACCAGGCCGACAACCGTGCCTGTGGATGTCGACTGTCCCGCGAGGCTGGTTGGCGTAAGAAGACGGATTACACAACAGAAAAGAAAAGATAAAACCACCCACTTCATCTTCGAAGAGATTGGCATACGGTTCCTCCTACATGGAAAGAACAGAAACCACCCTGGTTCCAAAGAGTGCACAGGGCCATTTGGGTGCCTATTTACGTCTTACTTAAGGGCGTGTCAACATAAAAGTCTGCATAAACTCAATCTAAATCGCTTCTAAAACTTACCAGCCTTCCCGCTTTGCAGGGCAGGCCTTATCTGTTTCCTTTCTATTTTAGATAGGGGGAGTTCGGTGCGTAGGTATCTGTCTATGTTCCAGACTGTGCAGACGGTCTTGATTTATTCTGATTCTTTTTCAAAAGGGCGCAGCCAATTCCATGCGCACGCAGCAGAAAACATCGTTACCAGTGGCGACTCCGACCAGGGCGGGCAAGCAGCGTCCAATTGATGGCGGCGGCCATCTGGCGTCCAAAACCGACCATTTCTAGGGGTATTTTCAGCGACTCAGCCGCATAAAGGCAACCGAATCATCGATTGACTTATGGAGCGGGCGATGGGAATCGAACCCACGTCCGAAGCTTGGGAAGTTCTTGAATTTGCCGTGCGCGTGATTTCCCGTACGGTTCTGTGGGGGGGCGATCAGCGATGGTCGTCTCTACCGCGACTCAACGAGAGAAGCGGCCGATGTATTCGCCCTGGGCTAGCATGTGGCCTTGCATGGCCCGTTCGACGTCTTTTTTTGTCGCGCCGGGCATAAGATTCAGCTTGGCATCAAGGGCGTAAAGCTTGAAGAAGTAGCGATGGGGTTTGCCGGGCGGCGGACAGGGCCCGCCATAACCGATTTTCCCAAAGTCATTGCGGCCCTGCCGCGAACCGTCAGCCGATTGCTTGTTCTTCGGGAAATTGTGCGGGAGGGCGCGCAGATTTGCGGGTAGGTCAAAGAGCACCCAATGCACCCAGGTTCCCACCGGAGCGTCGGGATCGTCGGCGATCAAAACGAAACTCTGAGTGGCGGCAGGCGGGGCGTCCCAGCTGAGCGCGGGTGAAATATCCGCGCCTTCACAGGTGAATTGCATCGGAATATTTCCACCGGCGGTGAAATCGGGACTCTTCAATTCCAACGACACGGCACACCTCCAAAAGGACGCGCCAAGATTCAGGCCGTGCCCGCAAGACAGAATAGCACCGTAAGTAATTCAGGAATGAAATGGCGTCGTAAGCTGAATTTTCATGACGATCCCCATGACAGCTTTTGGCTGGCCTCCGCGCCGCTCCCGTGGAGGAAGCCGGCTTCTCGGAAATATCTGCACGCTCACTACACCGATTTTCTGCAAGGGGGGATCCCGTCAAGAGGAGAGTTGTAGAAGGTCTGACTCCAAAACGTACTAAAACGCACTGATTGGAAGGAGCGTGTGGTGTGCAACGCCGCATAAACACTGGCGATTTGAACGATCATCGCAAATTCGACTCCCACACGCTTCCGCCATATCTAATTGAGATGACGGCAGTTGCAAAAAAATGAGGCGGCAAAAGGCGGCATTAGCGGCAAAGTGACCGGTTTTGTGATTTGATTTTGAGCGGCGCGGGTGACAACCGGTTCCTCGAACTGAGCCGAGAAAAAGCAGGTAGCGCTAGTTGCGCCATCTTCACCGTGCCTCAAGGAGGCAGCTTGCGGATGTCCCAGATCGTCGTTTGAAGCGCCGACATTTGTGAGTTTTGGAGTCCGCTTGTCGCCTGGGGCGGCTAAAAGGGACTTGTCCGGTTTGCGCTTTAACCAGGAGCAATTTCGTCCACAGGCTACTCGCGTGAGTTGAATTTATTGTGGCATTCTAACTAGCCAAGGGCTTCGCCCTTGATATCCCTCCTCGCTCATTAAGCAGAAGGCGTCCATGGCGTTATGCTCCAGGTATCTCACCACACTGGAGGTAGCCGTGAACGCCTTCTACGAACATCACCAGGATAACATCCGATTCAGCTATCGGTGCTTCGACCGTATTCTTTTGAATGGCCTGATCCAACCTTTTCAGCAGCCCGAGCGCGTAGTCGGGTTCTTCAACACCTATCGCCATCTATACCCAGTCAGTCGAGACGTTCTGCGCAACATCGCTGGGCAGTTTCAGAACTGGGTCAAGAACCGCTCGGAAAGTTGGGGTGCCCCCATTCTGGAAGCTCCCCAAGGACGGCGCGACGACTTCGTCGAGCCCTACTTTCGAAAAGCAAAACCAGACCAAGTCGTCGTTATCCTGAAAGCGCGGGAACCGGCGCGTATCCTGATTGCCATCGGAAACAAGAAGGACAATCGCTGGCACCTCCAAATCGCCCAACGCTGGGTGATGCAGTACAACTTCTACGTGAACGATCGAAACTGGGGCCGCATGTTCGTCCGCTTGTCTCCCTACTTCCCCTTCTCAGCGCGCGTCTGCCTGAATCAACATCACTGGTTGGCGCTGCGACTCCAGGAACAGAAAATCGACTTCCAGCAGTGCTCCAACGCCTTCCTGAAATGTAGTAATCCCAGCAAGCTCCAGGAACTTGCGGACTCCTTGAGCGCCCGCGATCTGCTAATCTGCGGCCAGAAGTGGCTGACCCACTTCACGCCTTTCTTCACCGATCGAGAGCGCAAACAGGCCGCTTGCCAACATCGCTTGTTCATCGCGCAGGTGGAGTATTGCGACAACTTGATCTTTCGTCGGCGAGCCGCACTCGATCAACTGGGCGAGCGCCTTTTGGATGCCAACCGCACCATCGGCCAGCCCAACAAGATCACCGTGATCTTTGGCCGCAAAATCACTCCAAGATATCGAGGAAAGCTCCAGACCGTAATCGAGGATCTCGATCTACCCAATCCCGTTATCCGCAGCCACTATGGCAACGGGTTCATCAAACAGTACGTTCGCGATCATCTCCTGCTTCGCACCGAGCCCGCCACCAACAATGTTGCCGACTACGCCGTGAAAAAGGCCATCGACCATCTTCCAGAACTCCGCCAGAAGCTCTCCTCGATTGTTGACAACTACCTGAATATTCAGCAGGACATCCTGGAAACCTTCCTCGATCGCGGCCAGCTGCGAAACCTCAGCCAACCCACCATCCTCCCGAACGGCAAACGCATCCCCGGTTTGAAGCTCGATCACCCTCGGCAGTTGGCCCTGATGCATGCCTTGGTACGCTTCTCGCACATCGCCGCAGGGAACACGTTTACGACCGCAGAGCTCCACCCACAAACTGCCGAAGCTCTGGGCTGCTCCACCCAGGACTACCCCCTCTCCTCATTGCGCTACGATCTGTCAAAGCTCAGAGCCAAGGGCTTGGTCGAAAAACTTCCACACTCCCGCCGCTATCGACTCCTGCCGGAAGGCTACTCGATCTGCCTCGTCTTTCTCAAACTCTTCGAGCGCATCTACGCCCCACTCACCGCCGGGCTGTTACAACCCTTTTCCCCGGACAACAAACTTCAACAAGAGCGCCTATCTCAACTTGACAAGCTCTACCAACGGGTCGTCCTGGCTCTCGACGATCTCGTCCACGCCGTTGGCCTCAAAGCCGCCTGAAACACAAACACAACGAGAACAAACTTCTCGTCACAACACACATAACGGCCTAAGCCTCCGCCGCCAGCCTTTTCGAACTTGCGGGGCTCGAGATAGCCCAAACAGACGTATTTCATAAAGATCTTCCTCCCCATCACACGCAGAGCCTCAGCTCAGATTTTGTCGTCTTACGGGAAACCGGGGCGCCGGGAAAATCATTCCGAGCGCAGAGCTTGCATTACGTCGACGCGGGCGGCGCGTGCCGCCGGGAGCATCGAAGCGACTACCGCCGCGCCTAACAGCACAAACGCAGAAACGATCGCGGGCCATGCGCCCGGCATTTTTAGATCGCCGAAATAACTGCCTGCCACGCGCACAACCACGAGCCCGAACGCCGCGCCGGCCACCACGCCAACGGCAGCCATCACCACGCCTTCGGTGACAACACCTCTGAGTAGATTTCCCGGCTGAGAGCCAAGCGCCAAGCGGATGCCGAATTCGCGTGTCCGGGCGCTGACAGAAAAGGCCAGCACTCCAGCGACACCAACGACGGCAATCAGTAACGCGACCGCTGCGAACACGCCAAAGACCAGGGAGTTCAAGCGATCTGGCGCAAGCACCTTTGCACGGATGTCTTCCAGAGTGGCGGCGTTCTCCACCGGTTCATCGACGGACATCTGCCGGATAATTTTCGTTACCGGCCCCACCAACGAATAAGGATTTGCCGTGGTGTGGATGAACAGGTGACCGCCGAACATTGAGTCGTCTGCGAAGGAACTATAAATCGTGGAGTTGGGTGCCGGAACGATATGTTCGTCGTCGATGTCGGCGGCAACCCCAATAATTCGGTGTGGCGACGTAAATCGCGCCTTTTCGCTCGCAGTGCCGGGAAGGAACTCGAACACGGGATCGGTCCAATAGACATGCCGATTGATCGGATCCTGACCGGGAAACATGCGCTGGGCGAGAGTCGCGCTAACAATCGCGACCGGCTCTCGATTCTGGTCATCGAGCGCGTTGAAATCGCGGCCGGCAATAATGGGAACGCCAAGAGCGGTGAAAAAGCCGGGAGAGATGGTGCGCCAAAGCGCGCGAGGATCGTCTTTGCCATGAACATGACCATCACCCGAGAATTGGAAGCCTACACCGAAGTTCTCCGCATCACGCCACGGAGCGACCATACCGACAGCCGTTTCGGTGACCCCGGGTAGCGCATCGATTTGACGTATCGATTCCTTGTAAAAATCGAGGACTTGCTGAGGCGTTTTTCCGTTGGACGGCGCCGGAACGTCGATGGCCAGGACATGACGCGTGTCGAGGCCGGTCTGGGTCCTTTGCAACGCGATCAGGGTTGTGATCAACACGCTTGCTCCCGCGAGCAGTACGAAAGACGCTGCGATCTGCGTGACGGCAAAGGCACGCTGGCGGCGGCTGGTGCTACTGGTGATGCGGACGCTGCCGCTCGCCAGGTTCATGCCATTCGATGCGTTAGCCGACGGCAGGCGGGGCACAAATGCCAAAATCACTGCGGCGACGATTGCCAGTGCCACTCCGACCCAGAGCAGGCTGAAATCAACCGTCAAATCCAGCGCGCGAACGGAGAAGCGCGAGGCGTATCGAGCCAGGATTGTTACCAATGGCTGCGCGATGATTACGCCGATTGCCGCGCCGGCGCAGCAAAGCAGCAGGCTTTCGGCTAACAACATACGGCGCAGCGTCCAAGTGCTGGCGCCCATCGCGGTACGGATCGAGAGTTCGCCCTCGCGGCGAACCGTCCGCGCGAGAATCAGGTTAGCAACGTTCGAGCAGGCGATGATGAAGACCAGTCCCGAAGCAGCGAGAAGCACGAGGAGGACGGTGCGCGCGCCGGAAGTAATCTGATCCCGCAGCATCCTGGCATCAATCCGGTAGCCGCCGTTATCGGGATACGCATCGGGATGGTCCTTCTCCATGGAGGCGTACACCGTGCGCAACTCGTTGCGCGCCTGTTCCAGAGTGGCGCCGGGAGCAAGCTTAGCGAAGAGTTCGGTCATGCGATGGATGCGGCCGGTGACCATCGTGGCGGAAAGATGATGCGGGCTGATGACGAGGTTGCCGATAATCTCGGTGTCCGCGGGATATGGCACCGAGGGTTCAAGGACGCCGATGACCGTAGCGGAGCGATCGCCAAGGCTGCTGAGCCGAACGGTCTTGCCGATCACACGCGGGTCTTTTTTGTAAACGGTGGACCAGAAACGATACGTCAGTACGATGACGCCAGCGGCGTCGGCGCCACCGTCTTGAGGTCCGACGAGACGGCCGAGAACAGGACGCAGACCCATGACATCAAAGTAGTTGCCGCTGACGACGCCGCCGTGAACCACGCGAGGTTCGCCGAGTCCGACCATCGTAAAGTCCATCGTCGAGAAATCGCCGAACTCGCTCACGGAGCGCACGCCGCCCTCGATATCCTTGATCTCGGGCACGGAAAACGTCGTGTTGTCCTGTCCGCCGCTGGGAGCGCTCTGGCGGATATACACGAGCCGGTTCTCGTCACGGTTGACCAGCGGCTTGAGCAGCACGCCCCGGACCAGCGTGAAGATGGCCGCGTTGGCCCCGATTCCCAGCGCCAGCGTGAGGATCACAATGGCCGCGAGGCTTTTGCTGTGCATCAACGAGTGGAACGCAAGTCTTAAATCGCGGAAAAATGACATGCATCTCGCCCCCCTTGGGCGTTAGCTGTATCTCGCGCATGACGATCATCAAAACTTCAACTTCTTATGTCGCCTGCGCTAGCCCCGCAACAACTGCGGCAACTTTATCGAGTATCTGATTCCAGCCCTCTACTTGCCCGCTGTTTTTTGCGTTCTCCATGGTTTCATTTCCAATGAAGGTGAGTTTCGTCTGGCCGTTTCCAAAATCCTCAAAAATAACCACGTCGTGCGCATCGTCTATGGCCTCATGTTCTATTCCATACTGCGCAGGATCCATCTTGTTTCCCTTCGCGTCGGAAAAGTACATGGAGTAAACGATCTTCTCGTGCAGAACAATCTCGTGGTATTCCCCACCATTCCAGCCCTCCTGCCCATCCGGCGCTCTCATGCAGCAGAGAAATTTTCCTCCTACGCGAAAATCCATCTCGCAAAAAGGCGCAGTAAAACCCTTCGGCCCCCACCACTGCATCACATATTTCGGGTTTGTCCACGCCTCCCAAACCAATGCGCGTGGGGCATCAAAAACTCTAGTGACAACCATCCGCTCTGTCTCGTTAACCGTGTTTTTTGTCATCTCTGACCTCCTCTTTTTTCATTTGATTCACAACCACATCCAACTTGTCGAAACTCTCTTCCCAGAATCGGCGATAGCTAATCGCCCAGTCGCTGACTGTCTTTATCGCCTCTGGCCTAAGCGTGCACACGCTCTCTCTTCCACGCTTCGTCTTGATCACAATCCGCGCCCGCACCAGGTAGGCAATATGTTTTGAAATCATCTGCTGCGAGAGTGCAAACGGTTCCGTCAATCCATGCACAGAGGCAGGCCCATGGGAGAGTCGTTCGATCATCGCCCGGCGGGTTGGATCAGACAGAGCCGCAAATGTTGTATCTAACTTATCCACAACCATATGGTAGTGAATTATCCGTCGATGTCAAGTGTGGATTTTGGAGTTCCCGATTTCTGTTTCCTGATCTCTGAACCCTGACACCTGCGCTAATTTATGCTTCCCCATGCGCCGCGTATCGCAGCTGGGTGCATGGTTTAACAAATAGGCTTCCTTGAGCAATTACTCATTAACCTGACGATTAGAGTGCCACCGCAACCTGCGCAGGAGCGCGAGCCGTCACGGCGGAGGCCCTGGCATCAGGGGCCGGGGGATGCGGATTGCCGTTGGAACCTGTTCTCGATGTATTGCCGGCCCGTTGGGCAAGTGATCTTTGCCAATTGGCTTGCTACGACCTCCGCGATGAGTGGTAAATCGCCAATCCACTCATCGAGGAGATTAGTACCGGGAAGTCGGCATCTCGCCAGCGATTGTCGGTCACTGCTGGCGCGTTTGCCCGTACTAATCCTACGGACGAATCGTAACTTCCGGCTTGACCGTGATTCGCTCAGAATCCCCGGACATAAGCTAATTTGACTGTAGGAATCGCCGAGCAGTCATCGTCCAGCTCCGGACGACACAATGTGCAAGAACAACAAAGATCGGGGGAACGCTCAGAGTCGGGCGGCGGCTTGGTCTAGGAGCGTTCGACCTTGGGCTTCGACTGAGCTCCAAGCGGTTCGCGGAAAGGATCCATCGGAATCGGCGCGTATTCGACCTCGATGATCTCAAGGTGCTCCGTCTTTCCTGGCGCGCGCAGATCCACGCGGTCACCGGGGCTCGCCTTCATCAGCGCATTGCCGAGAGGCGAGCGCCAACTGATGTAGCCGCGGTGGAGGTCCACCTCATCGATGCCTACGATCGAGACGACGTGTTCGAGGCGGGAGGCATCCTTGTAGGTCACGGTTGCGCCGAAGAAAACGCGCGTGGCGACTGACGCTGGCCGCCGAGCGGCGGGATCGACGACCACGGCCGCGTCAATGCGTTTCGTGAGAAAGCGAATCCGCGAATCGATCTGGTTTAACCGTCGTTTGCCGTAGAGGTAGTCGGCGTTTTCACTGCGGTCCCCGTTACTAGCAGCCCACGCTACGACCTCCACCACCGCGGGCCGCTCGCGACTCAATAGGAACCGATGCTCGTCTTTCAGCCGCTGCAACCCGGCGGGCGTGATGTAGTTTTTGAGCGTCGGCCCCGCTTCCTCGCGCACCGGT
>Ga0137409_10005729_pt1 | contig 12912 bp, 8 predicted proteins | sample CZODoug1_16funga_FD_122059 | JGI IMG/M metagenome (GOLD analysis project Ga0137409, IMG submission 122059) | Vadose zone soil fungal communities from Angelo Coast Range Reserve, California, USA - CZODoug1_16fungal (Hybrid Assembly) | ecosystem: Environmental > Terrestrial > Soil > Vadose zone...
GCAAGCCGGGCGATTCCAGTGCGTTCATCGACCGTGGCACCTACATTCGCTACTACATGATTAGCCTCGAGTGCATCGAAGCGCAGGACGCCTGGGTCCGCGCAGGCAGGCCGCCGATCCCCAAGTGAAAGCGGATGCTCCAAACCACGGCCGCGCTTCAAGCGTTGCTGCATCGGCATTACGGATTGGGTTTTGGGTAGCTACAACTCGAGAACCAGTTGATTGCGGGGCGGCCTGCACTCAATACAACCGGCCGAGTGCATCGCCGACGACGTCTCGGCGGACTGTTCAACTATTACGAGCGCGCGGCGTGATCCATCGGCTCTGCCGAGACCTGGGACACTACGGGCCGGGTTTGATGCGCTCGATCAGGATCCTAAGCGGAGCCAGGCACCTGGCGCCTTAGGCACCCTCAGGCACGGCGGTGGGTTGCTGATGCTGCGCCCTACGGAACGACGGGGCTGGTGCGGTCTATCGTGGTCGCTTCGCCGCCGACCATGAGCGTCGTCGCGTAATTCGCCTGCTGGCAGACGTACTCGAAGAGCTCGGTGCCGTTCTCCCAGCGCAGGTTGAAGCCGGTCTTCCACGGCGCCGTCAGGGCGCCCGGGTCCTCGGCCACGACCTCGTACTTGATGGTCAGGCTGTTCAGGCGCGTGAAGCGTTCCTGCAATTGAAGCTTCTCCGTGTGAGGCGTGCCGCGCCGATCGATCCAGAACGATTCGTTGAAACCGGTCGTGTCGACCACGAGCGTGTCGCCTTCCCACCATCCGATGGAGTGGCCGTAGTAACTCGGCTGCAGGTTCGCCGGATGCGTACGCCCATCCATGTAGATCGTGCGGTACGTATGGGGCCCGCCGATGTCGAAGATGTAGATGCGCTGCAGCTCGGGGAGCTCGACGAACTCGACGCCGTAGGGTGTGAGGAACTGGCGGATGCCGCCGGACGGCTTGCAGCGCGTATGCGGTTCGAGCTGGTTGATCCGACGCTGCGCGAGGAGCGCCCGCGCCCACGGCTGCAGCGGCACGCTCTCGACATCACCTGCCGCCTGCGCGCCTCCCTCCCCGGGCAGCCAGACGCCCTTGACTGACGGAGTCGCGCCGCCGAGCAGGACCCTGCCATTCGCCGAACGCGGCGCAGGTCCCGGCGGCGGCCCGCCTCGTCGTCCTGCCGGTGCCGCCGGCGCGGCCCCGCGTCCCTGGGGCACACCCACCTGAACGCCGCCGCCCTGGGCGCCCTGCTGCTGGGCGAGCACGGATTCCCTCAGTACAGGAGCGAGCGATAGTGCTACGACGGCAACGAGAACGTAATGAGATCGCATCGATGTTTCTCCCGACGGAGCGGTCAACCGGGCGGGTCCAGAGAGCAGGACCCGCCCTGCGTACGTAGGCCGAGTCTCGTTCTTCAGACCCGGCTAATTGTTCGAGTTCGGCGAGTTGCTCGATGCGGCGTCCAGCGTTTCACCCGGACGTCCGCCCGTCGACGTCAACGTCACCTGGCGGGCGTTCATCCGATTCCTGCCGTCCCGCGCGAGCGAACCGGCGACCGTCACCTCTTCGCCGAGCTTCAGCGTGTCGCGCCGCCAGCCCAGTCGCTGGAGCTGGTGCGGGGGACCCATTTCCGCGCCCCAGTTGGAGACCTGGCCCGTGGCCGAATCCTTGACGTTGATGTAAATCCACACGTGCGGATTGGTCCACTCCACCTTGGTGACGGTGCCCTTCAATGTGATTGGCTTGTTGGTGTCGAACTCCGCCGCGAACGAGTGGTGTGCAAACGTCGCCCTGCCGGTCAGCAGCAGCCCGGCCGCGATCACGATGCCGAAGGCGAATGCTCTCATCTTCTCCTCCGTCAAAACCTCAAGGTCTGTTGTCCTGGCACAGATGCCGAGGCATCTCTTCGCCTGCGACCCACCGCAGCGTCGCCGTGCTGGACCAGGGTCTCGTATACGCGCCCGCGTCCTCGATCGTAACCTCGTACTTCAACGTATCAAAGTCGGTACGCGTGAAGCGCTCAATCAGCCGAAGCTGCTCGGTGTGCGGGAGTCCGCCATTGGTGAACCAGAAATCCTCGTTGAACCCTCTGGTGTCGGCGACAAACGTGTCGCCCTCCCACTTTGCGACCGACCGGCCGTAGTACAGCGGATTGTCATCGTCGCCGCCGATCTGGCCCACATGACCGCGCCCGTCCGTGTAGATGATGCGGAAGTTATTGTTGCCGCTGCCGATCAGCACGAAAACCCGCTGTCGATCGCGATCCTCGACAAACTGCACGCCGTACGGAAGCTGGAACTGCCGGGGGCCGCCCGGCGGCTTGCAGTTCAGGAACATCGGGTCGTCGCGAAGGAGCCGGCGCTGCCGTTCAACATACAGCGCCAAGGCCCACGGCTGCAGCGGCGCCACCTTGGCCGCATCGGACACGTTGCGCAGCAAACCGTAGACATCCATCGCGACGTTCACGCCGTTTTCCACCAGCGCGGTCGCAGTGGGAAACGCCCAATAACCCTCGGTGCCGCCCGGCAGCGAACCCAGGCGCGGCTGGCGATCCGGCCAGCGCGGAACGGGCCGCGCCGACAGCGGCATTGCCGGTGTCTTGGGCGAAAAGGTCAGGACCTGCCGACCAGTCGCCGTCAGCACGATCGAATTGCGCCACAGCTGGCGGCTTCCATCCCTCGCCGCTATGCCCTGCACGGTGATGGGATCACCAGGCTGAAGCGATTCGCGGGTCCATCCGCTCTGCTGCAGATCGATAGGGCTTTCCAGCTCGATGGCCCAGTTCGCGGCCTGGCTGTTTCCTTCCCGCACGTTCATGAACACGTGGACATGCGGGTTTCGCCAATCCACGAGCGTCACGACACCGCTGAGCATCACCCGCTTGTTATCGTCGAACTTGGCGAGAATCTCATGGTGCGCCTTCACGGGGATGGCGGTCAGCAGAAGTCCCACCAGAGCGGCGACCAGGGGAACGGCAGATCTCATCCCGGCTTTCCTACTGCCTCGTCATCCTGAAGACGCCGCTTTCCCGCTGGTTTTTCCAGGTACCCGTGACAGAACGGTTGGGAATGTGCAGGTTCTCAATCTTGCCGTCGACCGTGTAGGTCAGCGCTCTTCCTGATTTGTCCTTGGCGTCCGCCTCGAAGTGCACGACCCACCCGTCGGGATTGAGCGTGGCGTTCTTGATGGCGATATTGTCGGTGCCGGGGTTGATCGTCCCGGTGATCGCCTTGCCGTCCCAGTTGAGCACCAGAACGATGTCGGGATCATGACTGGTGTTGCCGGCCCAGGTCCCGAGCCAGGATCCCTTGAGGGGATGGCCCTCCTGCGCCGCGGCCGGCGACGGCCCCGCCAGGCACCAGAGCGATAAGACCAGTACGGGGATCAATGACCGCATCGTGCTTTCTTCAGAAATCGATCGTCGTGTTGACCTTGACGTATCGCGCGGGCTGGATGGCCGTCGGGATCAGCCACGCACCGTTCGGCACGTAATTCTGGTTGTAAGTCGTGGGGGCGTCGGTGTTCGTCAGGTTGTAGACGTCGATCCCCAGCTGCGTGCGCGTCCGACTCAAGCGGAAAATCTTTGCGACTCGCAGATCAACGTTGTTGCGACGAGTCCCGTACAACGTCCCTGGCGGTATCAGGTTGACCGTCACGTTTCCGGACGAGAGGTCGCGGCCGAGCGACGGCCTCGCCACGGCGCTGGTCACGACGTAGTCTGCTCTCAGCTCCTCGCCAGGGTCGCTCCGCCACGTGCCGCTGACCTGAATATCCACCTTCGGAACGACATACGTCGCCAGGCCTCGGAGCGAGGTCTTGAACGGCTCGACGACCCGACAATACGGGTTTTGCAGTCCACCGTCGCGCGCCGAGGACGTCGTCGTCGTGACGCGTGTGGTCTGGGTCGCGACGACGTTTGGCCAGGAGTACGTCTCCGGCAGAACTGCCCGAATGGCGCAGTTGTCCTGCAGCCTTCGTCCGGTGCTCGTGCCCCCTTGTACCGTGAGCCCGTTCCGCAGCCGCGCGTTGACGCCGACATCCACGCCGTGCCAGTTTTCAATCTGCTTGCCGAAGTTGCTTGCCAGCTGCGCGAGCTGTTGTTCCTGTCCGACTTTGCCGGGAACAAGGTTGTAAAGGCCGCTCACTGTCCCTCCGCCGCCACCCGGCAGCCGCGGGTCCACCGGGATCGGAATGCTGAACGGGGTGTAGTCGGCCGCCGTGGTCAACGGGTTGTCGACGGTGTAGAAGTTGCCGTACCAGCGGCGGAAATAGCCGACCGTGACCCCGACGCGCGTCACGAGCTCCTGTTGCACGGCCACGCCGAGATCCCAGTCGTACCCGCGCTTGCCCCAGCCCTGGATGAACTCGGGATCGAAAAAACGGGTAAAGACTTCTTTCCCGAAGTTCTGGTTGTCCATGCGGCCGCACTCGCCGTTGGCCGCCGGGCTGAGCAGGTCGCAGTCGGGCACGTAGTCTCGGTTCTGGTCGTTCCACGTCCGCGTCGTGGTGAGCGCCGTGCGAATGAGAGGATTCATATCCATGTCGCTGTTGGATGCTGTCAGCGCCTGCATGTATTTCCCGACGTTGACCCTGACAGCGGTTTTTCCGTTGCCGAACAGATCGTAGGCGGCGCTCATTCGCGGGGTCAGGTCTTTCCAGCTGACGCCTTCGGTCGAACCCGCCTTGTAGAAGACTGCCACCGGCATCAACTGGGAGTCGGGGCCGCCGACTCCCGAGTCGGGATAATTCGACACGATCGCGTCGTAGCGCGCGCCGCCCTGCAGCGTCAGACGGTTCCTCGTCCAGGTGTCCTGCGCGTAGAACGCCGTCGGGATGATGTTGCGCACGAACTTGACCGTGCCGGGGTACACCGCCGTCTGCGTCAACTGATTCGGCACGCCATTGTTGAACCGGAACTGGATGAACGGCGAGATGTTGTGGTACGCCTGACTCGGGTTGCTGAAGCCGCCGTAGTAGCCGAACTTCATGTTGTGCGCGCCAGGGATGTAGGAAACGGACGCTCTCACCTGGGCGCGCGTGCCTATCTGATGTCGCTGGAACCCTCCACCGAGCGGCGCATCCAGCCGGTAGGTCAGGCCAGGAATGCCGGCGGTGTTCGCACACCCCGCCGAGCACTGTTCCAGAACCGAGATCATGCCCGAAGTGTGGGTGCCGTCGCGGCGTGGCGCGAAGTTGGCATAGCGCGAGAGGTAGTTTCCCCAGCCGGCCTCGAACAGGAGGCGATTGGTGAACGGGGACGTCCATGAAACCTGCTGAATGTGGCCGGGAGTATAGAGCCTGATGCCCTCGGCTTCAGGCGTTCTGCTGCCTGCGCCCAAGGCAGTGCTTCCGCCTCCCTTGAAGTTCCCGACGTCGTACTGCTCCGAGTGGTTGATGGTGATCTTGTTGCGCTCGCTGACCTGCCACGTGAGGCGGGCGACGGCCAGCCTCGTGCGGAGGTCACGGAACGCAGGACGCGTGTAGTCGAAATCGACGGCCCACTTCGTCGGGTCACCCGCGTTCCTGTTGAACCACACGCCGGGGACCGTGTTCTCGGAATACACGTCGCGATAGCTCAGATAGAACCAGAGGCGGTTACGGAGGATCGGGCCGCCGCCCATCGGGTTGATCTCCCAGACCTTGATGAGCTCCTGCGGCGACCTCAGGCCCAGATCCTTCAGCTTCTGGGTGTAGTTGCTCCCCTGCATGGCGTCGGTGGCTCCGGACGTGACGAAGCTGCCGCTGAACGTGTTGCCACCGTCACGCGGAATGATGTTGAGGACAACACCGGCGGTTTCCGCCTCGCCGAGCCCGCCCGACGTGGTCAGCACGACTTCCTGCGCGCCCGCGACGTTGGCGACCGCCGCATTCGAATTGGCGCCGGCCCATCCCATGTTGATGCCGTCGGTCATCGTGCGGGAATCGGAGGCGCGCCCGCCGTGAATGTTGCCGGCCATCCCGCCGCTGCCGGCGGTAATGCCGCCGGAGTCGCCAATGGTCGCTCCTGTGTTCAACCCCGGAATCATCGCCTGGAGGCCGTTGGCGTTCCTCGAGGATGGGATCGCCGACAGGACCTCCCTGTCGATGATGTTCTGCACTCTCGCGCTCTGGACGTCGACGATCGGCGTCTCGCCGGTGACGGTGATCGTTTCCTCGAGGGTGCCGACTCTCAGATCGCCGTTGACCGTGGCCACGAAGTCGCCGCTCAGCTCGATGCCTTCGCGTTTCACTGTGCTGAACCCGGGCAGCGAGAACGTCACGGTGTAGTCGCCGGGTCGCAGGTCGACGATTCGGTACTGGCCTGTATCGTCGGTCACGACCGCGCGAACTTTTTCAATCAATACCGGACTGGCGGCCTCGACCGTCACGCCCGGAAGTACGGCGCCAGAAGCGTCCTTGACGATCCCGGTGATAGCGGCTTGAGCGAATGCCGCCGCGGGCAGCAGCAGGAAGAGAACCAACAGGACCGCCGATCGCCTCGCGAATGTATACATGGCGAGTCTCCTCGTATGGAGTCAGGTCCATCGACGACGAGAACGTGCGGGTTCGCATGAACGCCTGGCGCGAAAAACGACGGATTCGATAGCGCCGGACAGTATACAAAGAATCCTTGACAGGATTGGGGGGGACGCGTAGATAAAAGTACTCTTTCGGGCGAGCGGTCTGGTTTGAACGCCGAGGAAATCTGTGACTACGAGACTACTCGTAACAGGTTGTGTGGCGATCATGTCGGTGGCTCTTGTCTCCGGCCAGTCGAGCCAGCCGGCCGAGCAGTCGAAGCCGACATCCACTCATCAAGCCCGGCCGCAATCGCCGCCGCCAGGAACAGCCACGCAACGTGCCCTCATCGATCAGTACTGTGTGGCGTGCCACAACGCAAGGTTGAAGACGGCCGGACTGCTGCTGGACGAGCTGGATCTGGCACACCTGGGGAACCATGCCGAGATCGGCGAAAAAGTTGTCCGTAAGCTCCGCGCAGGCCTCATGCCGCCGGCAGGAATGCGGCGCCCCGATGCGGCGACACTCGAGTCGTTGATCGGTTGGATGGAGCACGAGCTCAATCGCAGCGCGGTCACCTATCTGCCGCCGCCAGGCCTCCACCGCCTCAATCGGACCGAATACGCGAATGCCATTCGCGACCTGCTCGCGCTTGAAGTCGACGCGGCGAAGTTCCTGCCGCCCGACGATTCGACGCGCGGATTCGACAACATCGCGGGCGCGCTGACGATGTCGCCCGCGTTGATGGAGGCGTACTTGTCGGCGGCGGGCAAGATCAGCCGGCTGGCGATCGGCGATGCGGCGGCTCCCACGCAGGCCGTATTCGACGTGCCGTCGGACACCGCGCAGAATTATTACATCGAGGGACTTCCGTTCGGAACGCGCGGGGGGATGCTGATCAAGTATCAGTTCCCCGTCGACGGTGAATACACGTTCAGGGTGAAGGGCGTCACCGGTTACTTCACGGCCGTCCTCGGTCAGATCGCAGGCGAGCAACTCGAGGTCACGGTCGACGGCGAACGCGTGAAGCTGTTCGATTGGGATCGCGAAATCAAGAACACGACCGGCAATGGTCGCGCGACTCAACGTGTCCCCGTAAAGGCGGGCCTGCACACTGTGGGCGTGACGTTCCTGGCCACCAATGACGTGCCGGGCACCGAGCTGAACAAGCCGTTTCAGCGCACCATGAACACGCCTGGCGAGATCTCAGGATTTCTCTTCTATCCGCATGTAGGCCAGGTCACGATCGAAGGGCCTTTCAATCCCGAGGGCGTGAGCGACACGGCCAGCCGTCGCAAGATCTTTGTGTGCCGCCCGGGTGGACGCCGCGAGGAGGGTCGAGCGGCCACGACGCTGAACGAAGCCACGTGCGCCCGCCGCATCGTTTCGACGCTCGCCAAGCACGCATTTCGTCGCCCGGCGACGCGTGCGGATCGCGAGCTCCTGATGGAGTTCTATCGGACCGGCCGAACCGAAGGCGGCTCGTTCGATGATGGTATCCAGGCAGCGCTGCAGCGCGTGCTCGCGGATCCGCAATTTCTCTATCGGGGAGAACCCGAGCCTGCCGGTGTGGCCGCCGGGAAGGTGTATCGCGTCAGCGATCTCGCCCTGGCCTCCCGGCTGTCCTTTTTCCTCTGGAGCAGCATTCCAGACGACGAGCTGATCGATCTTGCCGCGCAGGGCAAGCTCGCGGATCCGGTCGTGCTCGAGCAGCAGGTACGGCGGATGCTCAAGGATCCGCACTCCGACGCGCTCGTGACCAACTTCACTGGCCAGTGGTTGAGCGTGCGCTCGCTCAGGACGAGCGAACCGGTCGTGAATCTGTTTCCGGATTTTGATGACAACCTGCGGAATGCATTCCAGCGCGAGATGGAACTGTTCTTCGGCAGCATTCTGCAGGAGGACCGCAGCGTCCTCGATCTGCTGACAGCGGATTACACGTTCGTCAACGAGCGGCTTGCAAAGCACTACGGCATCCCGAACGTCTATGGCCCGAGGTTCCGCCGCGTGACGCTGACTCCGGAGCTCGACGTGCGTCGTGGTCTGCTCGGCAAAGGCGCGCTGCTGACGGTGACGTCGCAGGCGGCCCGCACGTCACCAGTGATACGGGGCAAGTGGTTCCTGCAGACGTTCCTCGGCGTGAGCCCCCCCGATCCACCGCCGAATGTACCGGCGATCAAGGAAAAGCCGGCGGACGCAACAGGAAATCTGAAGGCGCCAACGATGCGCCAGATCCTCGAAGAACATCATACGAATCCGGCCTGCGCGACGTGCCACCGGACCTTCGAGCCGATGGGATTCGCGCTTGAAAACTTTGATGCCGTCGGCGCATGGCGCACGCAGGACGAAGGTCAGCCCATCGATGCGACCGGCACCCTGGCTGATGGGACGAAACTGGACGGCGTCGCGAGCCTGCGCGACCTGCTGGTGCGTTATCAAGGTCAATTCGTTCGGGTGATCACCGAGAAGCTCCTCACGTATGCCCTCGGCCGCGGCCTCGAGTATCAGGATATGCCGCTGGTGCGATCGATTGTGGGGGATGCGGCAACTACGAAGTATCGCTTTTCTTCGATCGTCGCCGGCATCGTCAGGAGCCAGGCATTTCAGATGAACATGAAGACGAGAGAGGGCAATCAACTGCGCGTGGCCCGTTAGCAGGAGAGCACTGCTTATGTTCCTCACCAAGAAACACATGTCCCGGCGGACCGTTCTGCGGGGCGCCGGCGCGGCGCTCGCGCTGCCGCTGCTCGAAGCGATGGTGCCGGCGGCGACGGCGCTGGCGCAGACAGCCGCCAACCCGAGGTCTCGATTTGTCGGACTCTTCGTGCCACACGGCATGGCACCCGGCTACTGGGTCCCGGACAAAGTGGGAACCGGCTTCGAGTTCCCGTACTGTTTCAAACCACTCGAAGCCTACCGCGATCACGTGACGATCCTGAGCGGGCTCCATTCCCGTTCGGCCGAGCCGCCTCCGGGCGCGACGGGCGCGGATCATTGGGTGGCGGCCGCCTTCCTGTGCGCGAACAAGCCCAAGAAGACCAACCGCGCGGATGTGTATGCCGGAACAACCATCGATCAAACCATCGCGCAGAAGATCGGTCAGGACACGCTGTTGCCGTCGCTGCAGTTGGCAGTCGAGGATCCGGGCGCGAATTCGAGCAACTGCGGCGAGGGGTATAGCTGCACCTACACGAATACGATCTCGTGGTCTTCACCAACGCAGCCGCTGCCGATGGAGCTCAACCCGCAGGTGGTGTTCGAGCGCATGTTCGGAGACGGCAGCACGGGGAAGGAGCGGGCCGCGCGCCGGATGCGAAATCGCAGCATTCTGGACTCGCTCAACGAAAGCCTGTCTCGTCTGCGGCGCGATTCCGGACCTTCGGATCGCGCCCGGCTCGATCAGTACGCCGAGGACGTCCGCGAAATCGAGCGTCGTCTGCAGATTGCGATGAAGGCATCGACGGTTGCTCCAGCCGATTTGAGCGTGCCGGTGGGTGTGCCGCAGTCCTTCGACGAACACATCAAGCTGCAGTTCGATCTGCTGGCGCTGGCGTTTCAGGCGGATATTACGCGTGTTGGAACGCTGCTCTTTGCCCGCGACCTTACGGGCCGTACGTACCCCGAGAGCGAAGCGCCTACCGTGGGGTTCCATGGTGGGTCGCATCACGGCGAAGATCCAAAGCGAATCGCCGAGCTCGCGAAGATCAATCAGTATCACGTCAAGATGCTCGCGCATCTCGTCGCCAGGCTCGACAAGACGGCGGACGGCGACGGGACCTTGCTGGATCATTCACTGGTTCTCTATGGCAGCAACATGGGGAATCCAAATCAGCACCTCCACTATGACGTGCCGCACGTGCTGGTCGGCGGCGCGAGCGGGAAGCTCACAGGCGGGCGTCATCTCGCGTATCCGACGAGGGCCGTACCGACGGGAAATCTGCTCTTGAGCGTGATGGAGACGTTCGATATTCACCAGGACAGCATCGGCGACAGCACCGGGCGGCTGGAGGATTTGTGAGGAACACCCGCACACACCGGTGTGCTCCGTGTGGCGTGATCGTCTTCGTGTTCCTGGTGACGGCGTCCGCCGCAGCGGGTCAACACGACGTCGCTGACGCGGCGATGCGAGGAGACACAGCAGCCGTCCGCACGTTGCTGGCGCAGCGCGCCGATGTGAATGCGCCGCAAGTCGACGGTGCCACTGCGCTTCACTGGGCTGCGTACCGTGGCGACAAGGAATTGGTGGACATGCTGATTCGCGCGGGCGCCAACGTCAGGGTCGCGAACCGCGAAGGCGCCACACCGCTCTGGCTGGCAAGCGTCAACGGAGATGCCGCGATCATCCAGGCATTGATCACCGCCGGCGCCGATCCCAACGAGCGTCTCCCGCTCGGAAGGACTCCTCTGATGACGGCGTCGCGCACCGGCAATGTGGACGCGATGAAGATACTGCTTGACCATGGCGCCGACGTGAACGCGAAGGAAACCATGCGCGGAACGACGGCGTTGATGTGGGCAGCGGACGAGGCCCATCCGGCCGCCGTTCAGTTCCTGATTCAGCACGGAGCGGATATCAACGCACGCTCGGATCCGGCTGCACGTGGAAGAGGACCCGCCCTTGGCAAGGCGAACGATCCGAGGAGACAGGTCGCGGCGCAAGGCGCAGCGCTCGCCGCCGGACAGGCATTGAATCTGACGCAGCTTGGCCAGATTCGCGAGCGAGGCGCTGCGCCGGATCAGCCCGGTACCGTTCAAGGCCAGCCTCGTGCGGCGCAAGGCCAGCGCGCTGCGGCACCGGACGTCGACGAAGCTGCGCCGCCCTCCAATGACCAGGACGCCGCAGCAGCAGGACCCGGCAGACGCCCGGTTCCGAAGGATGGAGGCGCGCTGACTCCGCTGATCTATGCCACCCGCTCGAACGATCTCGAGTCGGTCGGGATTCTGCTGGCCGCCGGGGCGGACATCAATCAGCTCAGTGGTTACGGATGGAGCCCGCTGCTTGTCGCGACACAGAATCGGTACTACAAGCTCGGAGCATACCTGCTCGAGCATGGTGCCGATCCGAACCTCGTCAACACAGGCGGATGGACGCCGCTCTATCTCGCGACCGATAACCGCAATATCGAGTCCGGGGATTATCCGGTCCGCAAGAGTGATATGGACCATTTGGATTTCATCAAGCTGCTTCTCAACAAGGGCGCCGATGTCAATGCCCGCGTAAAGGACAGCACCGAAATGCGGACGGTCTTTACGAACCAATGGCTCGATGAGAACGGCGCGACGGCGTTCCTCCGGGCGTCCCAGTCCGGCGACATCGAGTTGATGAAACTTCTGTCGGCCCATGGCGCCGATCCGAAGATCGCGACCACGTTAGGCGTGACAGCGTTGCAGGTGGCCGCTGGAATCGGCTGGGTCGAAGGCGTCACGTACGAGTGGTCGCCTCAAGCGACGTTCGAAGCGGTGAGGATGCTGTTGGACCTGGGCCTCGACGTGAATGCGCAGGCCGACACAGGGCGCACAGCGCTGCACGGCGCGGCGCACAAGGGACGGCCCGACGTCGTGCAGATCCTCGCGGACCACGGCGCGAAGCTCGATGTGAGAGATTACGGGAATACCGACAACCGGGGCGGCAAACTCGCCGTTCACAGCTGGCAACCGGTGGACTACGCGGACGGTCTCGTCAGGGTTGGCGTGCAATCAGCCATCGCGCACCCTGAAACCGGGCTTCTTCTGCGTACACTGATGACAGCCAAGGGTCTACCGGCGCCCCCAGTGGGCCGCACGCTCGAATCGATTTGCATCACCGAGGCGTGCGAATAGACATTCGCGCGCGTTCTTACCTGTCAACTCCTGTCTGCCTTTCTGAACTGGCAAACAGTCCGCGCTTAGAAGTTGGAGGCCGGTGCTTCGACACGTAATGTCCCATCAGTGAGCCGGGGCCGTCGATTCACCCCGTACTGTCCGAAAACTCCGCCGACGTGTCCGCAACCTCCTGCACGGCACGGTAGGAGTAGTTCGGCAAGCCAGCGATACGCTGGTGTCGGCGAACAGGAGCTTGCGCCGATCAGCTGACGCATGGCTTGGACGACGAACGCGTCGTCCGGAAACGCGTTGGGCAGACCTCATGAACCCGCCGAGAGCATAGTTCGATCACGAAGACGGTGTAATACGTGAAGCCCCCTCACGAGGCCATCATGCGCCGGCTCGATGAGATTGGCCACGACGTGGCGTGGTTGAAGAGTAACCGGACAAGCTTACTCCTCCCATCGAGAGAGCGCTGTGCCTCCGTTCTTTTTGCGGTCGTTGATGTTGCGGCCGACCACGACTACGCGACTGAGATCGGTTCGCGGAACCGGTCCGCATCCAAGAGCTCGCCAACCTGGCACGGATGAGCACCTCGGCGTTCCATCGGACATTCAAGGCCCTC
>Ga0137409_10005730_pt1 | contig 12910 bp, 10 predicted proteins | sample CZODoug1_16funga_FD_122059 | JGI IMG/M metagenome (GOLD analysis project Ga0137409, IMG submission 122059) | Vadose zone soil fungal communities from Angelo Coast Range Reserve, California, USA - CZODoug1_16fungal (Hybrid Assembly) | ecosystem: Environmental > Terrestrial > Soil > Vadose zone...
CCACAAAATGCCGGCGCATTCGCGCCCAACAATCCGCATCCTCGCTGAATTTCGTCCTCCATCAGCTTGCACGAGTTTTGCGCTTTGCACGGCGGATGCGTTCCCCGCGATACTTGCAGGCACCGCCTCACCAACTCATTCGCGACCTGCTTGCCCACCGTGTTCGCGCAACTCTTCCCCGAGGAATCCCCCGCGCCTAGTTCGCTTCCCGGCTGCACCAGGAACTCCCCGTTGCAACCCCGATCCACCCAGACGCCCGTGCGATCATACCCCCACGTCGAACCTTCCACGCATGGCGCCATGCCTGTCTGTCTCGTCAGCTGCACCTTGGCACCCTGCGTATCCGCGTCACAATAATTCTTTCTCCCGTCGAACGAAGCGCAGCTTATCTGCTGGCTCTTGCCACCGGCTTTCCCGGAGCCAGCCGGATGCCCCGGGACGCCCACCACAAAATCCGCCTCGCATCCTTTATCTACCCATATCCCGCGAGTATCGTGCCCCCAGGAGGAGCCTTCCTTACACTTCGCGTCGCTCCGTTGTCGAACGAGCTGCACCCCGTTGCTGGTATCCGCCGGGCAAACTCTTCGCCGGCTATCTTCGGACGCACACGTTATCGTCGCTCCGCCACCCTCGCCGCGGGCATCGCCGCCGGCTTCGCCGCGTCCCAAAGTAAATTCACCGCCGCATCCCTTGTCCACCCAGATGCCTTCTTCGTCGTAGCCCCACGACTCGTCCTGTTTGCACGGCGCCTGGCTGCGCTGCCGCACCAGTCGCGCGCCATGCCTCGTGTCCGCCGTGCAGTAATGCTTCTCCCCGTCATCTGAAGAACACGGAATGATCTGGCCCTGGCGCTCCTGCGGCGCCTGTCTGGCCAATGCTCCACGGCCAAAGAGGGAGAGGGCCGCGACCAAAACAAAAATACACCGGCAAATTCGCATACGATTCTCCTGAGATTGTTTGAGTGAGAAAGAGGCAGGCGAGGGCGCCTTCTTTGCTAAAAGTGCAAGCCTGCCGGGGATCCATGGCGCCTCCCTAGGGCTGGGTAGACCGGAATTTCCATTTTAACTCGCCGGCCGACCGATAACGTACAGGCAATCCCGCCAACATGCAATGCTCCCGTCAAGTTCTTGAGTGCAGGGCCTTCCCGACGGTCCCGGCGAAATCTTTAATCTTAATGGGTCTTTTTATTATCGGTGAACGATCGAACCTCAAGTGCTTAACAACAGAAAATCAGAAATGGAATCTTAAAGAGAGTTGCAGTTGGCGGGCTGGGTTTGCCGCGTTTGTCCAACCGAATAACGGTGAACTCTGGATGCCGACGTAGTTTTTGTAATTCACTTGGTTCAGAACATTGAACGCATCGATTCCGATTTCCAATCGTACCCCGCCGGTCTTGGGACTTTCTGCGCTCAAGGCTGATAAAGGTAAGGGATGTTCTCGTGCCGCAGGTCGCGCTGCGCTGGCTTCTCTGCTTCGAAACGTTATTTGCTTTGCGAAATGGAGATCCACGCTGGCGTAGCCGGGTCCCTTTCCCGTATTCCGGTTGACTCCCAGTGGCCGATCGTTTGGAACAGTGTCCCCATTGTTGTCAAATCCGGTGGTGATGTTGTACGGCACGCCGGAATTCAGGCTGACAATGCTTCCGAGCCGGAAGCCTCCAGGCAATCGATAAGTACCAATGACGTTGAGTCGGTGGCGACGGTCATAGTCAGCCCTCCCGAATTCTGGACGCAGATCATAATTGTTGGCAGGCAGGGAAAGCATTCCACTGGTATCGTCCAAGGCCTTTGAGAACGCGTACTGTCCCAGGAGGTCCATTCTCTTTCCTATTGTAGTTTGAACGGAGACTGTCACGCTGTGACTCCGCGACCTCCCCGACGATTCAAACTGGTCGATGTTGATGAAAGTTGGATCGGGTGGGGCGCCAGTCCCCGGCAGCGGCGCATTGATGTTTCGCATGCGGTAAAGCTTTATTCCCCGCACCATGGTGTAATCGACCGAGAGATAGTTTGAGCCTTTACCCAGCTTTCTTTCGACGGCAAGGCTCGCCTGTGTTAAGTAGGGAGTGCGGATACCCGGAGAGATTCGCAGCAGGCTTGGAGGCGGTGGTACAGCCGGATCATAAGGCACTGGGTATCCTGGATTTCTTTTGACTATCTGGGAGCCTTGGGACCCATCATAAAGCAAGGCTTGCTGTTTCATGATTTCTGGTTGGCGGTCGTAGAAGATGCCAAATCCTCCGCGCACGACCGTTTGACCTCGGTGAGGAGCGTATGCAAAAGCAAGGCGCGGCGCAAAATTGTTGTGGTCGGGGATGTTTGACTGCCACTCATAGCGCAGTCCCAGGGAAACGGATAAGGAAGGCCGCACCTGGATCTCGTCTTGAAAAAAAGAGAAGTACTCGTTTTGTCCGAAGGAAACCTGGGTGTTCCCCCCGTTCTTCGTGAAAAGTTCTGGCTGCCCTGCCGCATAAGCGGCTAGATTGGCAAATGTGAACGTGCCCCCAAAGTTCGAGCTATCGATCGTGTGAAAAGATCGAGGCCGCGCCCCCCCTCCGAACATGATTGTCTGTCTTCCCCATACGACAGAGGCAACATCTTGAATTGTTTCCGCTCTCTCCTGCCGGTACTGCGCGATCTGCGCTCCGCCCGAGCTGAACGCGCCTAAAACAATAATCCCCGGCTGGTCGGAGCGGCTGGTTGTTTGTTGTGGCTCCTCCTTGTATGCGAAGCGTAGGTAGTTTATAAAGCTGGGCGTGACGAAAGCGCGCTCGAATACCTTCACTTCATTTTCGTGAATCGTGAAATCCGTCGCGCGCTCAGGCAGGTTAAATCCTCCCACTCCCTGATTCTGCTGTGACTTCTTCTTATACTTATAGCTGACCGTTAAAGTGTGTTTCGGCGACAAATCAAAATCGAGCCTTCCGAAAACGCGGAGATTGCGCTCTGAAGCGCCAATATTCTCGATCAGGGAACCTGTAAGCATATCAGCATGGACTATGGCACTTTCATCGCTGACGTAATACCGGCCGGCTGCAAGAAAGCGCGCCTTCCTTCCGAGAGGCCCATCGAGTTCCGACTCCGCGATCTCCCGTTGCAGAGGGGGGTTCTCTCTGGCGAAGGCATTGCGTGCATCAAGGTTGGAATTGCGGGTCAGGAGTGTGAGAGTGCCATGATAGTCGCCCGCGGAGCCCTTCCTCGTAAGCACTTCCACGCGCCCCCGTCCAGGTCTTCCGAACTCCGCAGAGTATGGACTCTTGTTCACGTAAACTTTCCGGATGCTCGTCAGCGGCACTTCGAGCGCGCTACTTTCCACTCCATCAACGATGATCTTGGGGCCCATCGCGCCGCCCGTTGCCGGATCCAGAAAGAGAGAAGGAACGGCCAGCGGATCACCCTCCTTCGCGGGGAGATGCTCCAGCAAGTGGCGATCGAGTTCCACCGCGTCAATGTTCTGTCCAGCAATCGGCGGTGATGAGTTTGCAGACACGACTACGCTCTCCGTGGCGGCTGCAATTCGCAGTCGAACGTGGACCAGACTATCTCTTTTTTCTTCGAGCTTAATTGGCAACTCCGACGGCTCAAAGCCGACCGCTGTGACGATGAGATGGTAGTCTCCGAAGGGGAGCTGTTCGAATTGGAACTCGCCTTGTTCGTCGGAATTCGCGAGAACTTCCTGTCCAGTAGCCTGGTTTCGGAGTTTAACCTGTGCTCCGGCAACGATTCCACGGGTAGTGTCTTCAACGGTACCTTTGATTGCCCTGGTGCCTTGTCCGAGCACTGTGCCGGCAAGGAGGAAACAGGAGCACACCATCATTGCCAATGATATCGCTGATGGTCTGAATTTGACCGGGATGCTGCGCCCATGCCACGGCCACCAGCAACAAGCGAAGCGCAAGTCCCGCAAAAGACATGCCGATCTCAAAGATGTCTTCAGCACGCCACGCGTTCCCTTGCCGCGAAATATTCGCGGTACCAGCGCACGAATTTCGGCAATCCTTCCTCAATTGGAGTGGTAGGCCGGAATCCTGTAGCCTGATACAAGTCGTCCATCTGCGCGTATGTGGAGACAACATCCCCCGGCTGCATCGGGCGAAAGGTCTTGCGAGCCTTGATGCCCACGGCCTGCTCGATGATCTCGATAAACTTGAGCACCTCGACCGGCTGGTGGTTCCCCAAGTTGTAGATTTTGTAGCGCGCATTGCTCATAAAGGCTCCGCGACTCTCTTGAAGGACGCTGTGTTTTGGAGAATTTTCGAGCACGCGCACAATCCCTTCCACGACATCATCGATATAGGTGAAGTCCCGCTGCATGCGGCCGTGGTTGTAAATCTCTATCGGCTTACCGCGAACGATCGCATCAGTAAACTTGAAATAAGCCATGTCCGGACGGCCCCAGGTCCCGTATACGGTGAAGAATCGCAGGCCGGTGACAGGCATGTCATAGAGGTGGCTGTAGGAGTGGGCGATTAATTCGTTGGATTTCTTGGTGGCGGCGTACAGCGAAATGGGATGATCGACGTTGTCATGCTCGGAGAACGGCACCCTGACATTGGCTCCATAAACGGAGCTGGATGAGGCAAACACAAAATGGCGCAAGTTTGCAACGCGTGCGCAGGCCTCCATCAGATTCACAAATCCCACCAGGTTACTGTTGACGTAGGCCAGTGGATTCTCCAGGGAATAACGCACACCGGCCTGCGCTGCTAGGTTTACGACGACTTCCGGCTCAGAGTCCGCAACGAAACGGCTGAGATTTCTCCCATCGGCAAGGTCCAGCTGCTGAAAAGTGAACTCTGGCGCTTGCTGAAGTTGCACCAGGCGGTCTTTCTTCAGATTCACATCATAGTAGTCATTAAGATTATCGATTCCGAATACCGTGCAGCCTTCCTCCAGCAGACGCTTCGAGAGGTGAAAGCCAATGAATCCGGCCGCCCCGGTAACCAGAACCCTCATAGCTATACTCCCACCGCAATTGGAATTGATTCGAACAGGTTCACCGCCTGCAAAACGGGAAGAACTCCGTTCCCGGGATGATGTAGGGAAGTAATTCCGAGCCGATTCAGTTCCAGCGATTCAGCGGCCGAATCAGAAAAGCCAAGCTGATGCTGAAGCACGCGGCGCAAGGTGAGTGGTGGCCCAACGATGGCAACCTGTCGAAGCTGGTCACCAGAATCGCACTGAAGCGCCTCGCTCACTTCTCTCTCTACGGCATGCTCGGAAATCGTGCGGCAGGAATCCGCGGAGCGCTGAAAGATACCAACGGCCGCGAGGCGTGCGATTGGGCCGGCAGCGAGCAGTTTGTCTATGGCTACGCCCTGAAGGGCAGCCGCGAAATGCCGGATCTCCGCAGGGTCTGCATCGGTCACCGGGATAAGGAGCAAGCGCACCCCGCGCCGCCCTTCTTTGAGCTTAGGCAGGAGATCGCCGAGGTGAGCGGTGTCATTGAGAAGTTCCAGCCTTGCTTGCCTTGAATCAGGTGAAAAGCGAAGCCGGCTGACGCCGCAATTGGATTGCTGGAAACTGTGGAAGTGCTCCGTGCCAAGGCCGAGGGCACAGGCGATGAGGGCGCGGGTAGTTCCACTGTGCGTAACCAGCAAAACGGACTTGCCAGCGCAAGTGGTGAGGACATGATTCCAAAACAAACCCACACGAGAATAAAGGCTGCGAACAGGATATTGCGCTTCGCCATTGGTCGATTGCATCAGAAACTCGCCCGGCCGGGAGCGCCAATCCAAAAATTGTTCGGGAAAGCGACGCGGTATTTCTTCAAGCGGCAATCCTTCCCATTGGTGAAGTTCGATCTCCCGCAGCCGGGCATCGGTCTCAAAAGTGATTTTTCCGTCCTGCGCACCAATCCCTCTCAGGACCTCCTCGGCGGTATCCGTAGCGCGCCGCAAAGGACTTGAAATGACTGCCTGAATCCCCGCTGTGCCTAGCCGTTCCCCACTGATGCGGGCTGCCTCTCTCCCTTGCGGAGTAAGTTCGGAATTGTCGCAACATCCCTGGCAGCGACGCTGCACATTGAAACTGCTGGTGCCATGGCGCAGGAGCCAAACCCGGGTCTCAGGCGTTGCAAGCACAGGCCACCTCCCCGTGCAGGTTGCAAAGCTTCTGGCGGTGAACCATCGCGGCATACGCACGGTCCAAAGCCATCAGGCCGTGGTGTGTGCCGCGTTCCACGATGCGGCCTTCGGAAAGAAACAAGACAAGATCAGCGTTTTGCGCTGGCTGAAGATCGTGAGTGATGAGCAAGGTGGTGGACTTGTCGCTGAGGCGATCGAGGGCGGCCGAGACTTCGCTTTCGTTCTTCCGGTCCAAGCCAGTGGTGGGCTCGTCAAGAATGATGATGGGGGCCTGGCGGATGGCGGCGCGCGCAATCGCGACGCGCTGGCGCTGACCGCCGGACAAGGTAGCACCGCGTTCGCCGAGAACCGTGTCGTACTGCTGTGGCAAATGCATAATGAAGTCATGAGCATTGGCGATTCGCGCGGCCTCGGTGATTTCTTGGGAACTCCGGCCTGTCGCGCCGAAGGCGATGTTGTCCCGCACGCTGAGGGCAAACAGCGGGCTGTCCTGCATCACAATGCTAATCTGGGAACGCAGGGACTCTATCGTGTACGCGCGGATATCCCGGCCATCAATCAGAATTCTGCCTTCCTGGGGATCGTGAAGACGCAGCAGCAGACTTGCGATTGTGGACTTGCCGCTCCCCGAGGGGCCGACCAGCACTGCTTTTTGGCCTGGCTTCACCTCGAAACTGACATTCCGGAGTGCCACTCGCTGTTTTTCGTATTCAAAAGACACGTCCTCAAAACGGATGTGTCCAGCAAACGGAGGCGCAGGTAGCGAATCCACCCCATCTTGGATCTCGAGAGGGGTAGCGAGAAGTTCGAGGATACGGTCTCCGGATGCGAGGGCCCGCGCAATTTGGCCCAGGTATTTTGCCAGTTGGCGGATGGGTTTGAAGCCGATTCGCAGGTAGTTGGCAAAAACGATCAAGTCGCCGGGCGTGAGTCGGCCCTCGAGCACATTGTGAACGCCAAACCAGAGGACCACAGCGGCAGTGGAGGTCGCCAGCAGATCTACGCTCCGCTCCAGCCCCGCGGACAGCTGCTGTACCTGATTTCCTGCTTGCAGGCTTTTGCGGTTCGCTATGGAAAAGATGTCCATGAACTTGGTCTGCAAGGACAGCGCCTGCACGATGCGGATGGACCCGATGGTCTCGGCGGTCGTAGATGCCACGGCTCCTTCCCTGACGCGCTGTACTCGGGCAATTTCCTTGATTCGCGCGGTGAGCCGGTTAACAACGAAGAAGAAAACAGGAAATGCCACCGCGACGATGCAACCCAAGGCCCTGTTCATCCAGAACATCACTCCGACCATCGCGATGAGTGTCAAAACATTGGTAAGAAAAGGCAGAAGCGAAGAGACGATTACTTCGCGCATTCGGTCCACGTCGTAAGTCACGTGGGTGACGAGGTCGCCTGTCCTGTTCCGTCCGTGAAAAGAAATGGACAGATTCGCGAGGTGCCGGAAGAGTTTTCCTCGAATGTCCGCCAGAATGCGCGAGGCAGCAACGCCCATAGCAACCGTGCTCAGATACTCGAAGCTTGCGGCGAGTCCGGTGATCGCAATCATGCTCACCGCAAAAATGGCCACCTGGGCTTCAGTGCCTAAACCGCGGAGGAGAGTTAGCCATAGCCCGTACTGGTGCTTGAGAAAAACCGCGTTATAAATGAACTTCAGTGGCCATGGTTCGAGAATGCGGAAGAACACGCCTCCAAGCACGGTGCCGGCGGAGATCCACATCAGCCTCTGCTCGCGTGCCATCTCCGCGCGGAAAGCACGGGCCAACCTCAGCCAGCCAACCATCGTCTGTCGCGTTGTATTTCGGCGAATCATGCGTACCCGTATCACAAAAGAGACACAGCGACCTGTTTCCGCGTAGCATCGACGGACCTGGGAGACTCCAGTACGGACGAGAGAATGGTATACACGCGACGCGCACTGGCCTCCCGTGTGAAGCGGTGCAGCGCGGTCTCACGGCCATTGCGTGCCAGGCAGTTGCCCACGGCAGGTGAACTGAGCAGGAGTCCCATCGCGTCAGCCAGGGCATGAGCGTCGCGCTGTTCCACGAGGAGACCGGTTTTTTGGTGCTCAATGAGTTCCGGCACGCCGGCCACCTCGGTGGAAATCACCGGGACCTCGCACACCATAGCCTCGATCAGGACGTTAGGAATCCCGTCCCGGTCCCCGTCTTCAGTAACCAGACAAGGGAGCACAAACAGACTTGCTCGTGGATACAATGCCGCTAGCTGATCCTGAGTCATTCTTCCCGGCAGGAATACCCTGCTTTGCAAGCCCAGATTGACGATCATTTTTTCCAATTTGTTGTGCAGTGCGCCGTAGCCGACGATCTGGCACTGAAAGTGAAAACCGCGATCCGCCAGAATCCGGCATGCTTCTATGAGAAATTCCAGGCCCTTTTTCTCGCAGAAGCGCGCAACGCTGAGAATGAGAGGTGTTTCGCGATTACGAGGCGAATCTTCTCCGCGCGGCGGGCGAAATCGGCTGACATCAACGCCATGGTAAGCGAGGTGTACTTGCGTATGTTGATCCGCCAGTCCGGCTAAATACCGCTGGTTATACGCTGTGCAAGTCATTACGCATTCTGCACCTTTGATTTTTCTGGCCAACTCTGCGGACGGTGTCAGGTAGATGTCCTTGGCATGGGCGGTGAAACTATACGGAATACCGGTGAGGCGGTTCACAATTTCTGCCACCGTAGTCGGCACGTTGGCGAAATGAGCGTGAAGGTGTGTAAATTTGCCGCGATTCAGGGCAGTTGCGAGATACCCGGCCTGTAAGAAATCCTTGAGCCGCGGCCCGCTGCCGGCGCCAAAATGAAATCGCGCGGCGGCGAAATATCGGCGCGGAGCAGCGAGGAGAAGTACCAAATGGCCGAAGAGTAGCAACGCGAAGGCAAGCCATTCTCCGGCTTGCTATTCGGCAACCAACTGGGAGTGACGATTGGCACTTATGTAAAGGATTTGGAGCTGATCGCCAAGGCTACCGAGCCGGCGGAATGGAGGAATGTCATACAGTATTTGCCCTACAAGTGAGCATCGTGACCCACGCTATCAAGAAGTTGACTTCGCCCGCCCAGTCACCTGGCGCCCCGCGGTTTCGATTCTATTCGCTTACGCTAACGCACGCTTTCGCCGAGTTGCTCGCTGGTTCAAGCTCGTCCCGAGCAATCGGCGAAAGCGTGGCACACGGCGGACTAGGCAGGCACGGCGGCAATCCTCATTTAATCTTCAGCAGCTCCACCTCGGGATGGCTGGTGAAGGCCCGGGCGTACTCGTCGAGCTGTTTCCCTTTTGGTGCCATCGCTGCCGCGGTCAGCTTGACGGGCTCGCGGATCCCCGTGTGGCAGGATTCGCAGCGATCCACAATATTGGCGTCGGCCACGTTGATCTGTAGGATAGCCGGGTCCAACGCCTCCGTTTTGTCCTGCAAACCGCGAATCTGTGCCGGCGTCAGGTTCACCATGTGCTCCGACACATACGCATCGAGCTTCGCTTTCTGGTCGCTGACTGGCTTGATCAACTCTCCCAGTTCTGCGCTGAGTTTGGCTCGTTCCGTCTTGAGGTCATTGTAGGTTTCGTCGAGTTGTGGGTACGTGTAGGTCGCCTTGCTGCCGTCCGGGTACTGGACTACCGCCGTCTGCTGCTCGTACTTCTCCAGATCTTTGAGCTTGCTTTGCTTCGAGGACGCGCTGGTTGTGGTCTCGACATCGTAGGTCAGGGCATTCACGTAGGCGCGGCGATCCGTGAAGACGTTCTGCACCGCCAGGATTTTCGCGCTTAAAATGCGCAGCTCGTCGTTGATCTCCTTCGTCCGGGGCGCCGTCTGCTGATTCGCTTGCTCGTAATCCTGCTTCAGCTTCTGGTAATCGCTGTTGCCCTCGACATCTTTTTCCGATTGGGCCGAAGTGGAACGCGCCGCCTTCAGAAACGTGGAGTAGCGGTCTTTCCATTCGCGCTGATAAGCCTTCCAGGGACGCTGTCCAAACGCTTCGTCCCACAGCGCCCAGAAAAGCGACGCCGTCAGGACCACCATTGCCACAACGTACCAAGACGCCATTGACTTCTGGACCAGCGGATCATTTTCGGGGACGGGCTTTTCCGGCACCACTTCCTCCTAAGCGTTGCGCGCGCCTAAACGTTGAACCAAGGCGTGATCCACACGTATTTGATATGAAATAAAAGCCGCAGCAGCATCTTGATCGGCAGGGCCAGCATGGTTAGCACGAAGAACATCATGATCGAGTACTGCAAGAAGCTCATGCGCTTGTAATCCTTTGGGTTATGGCGCCGGAAGAAGGCGTGCAGGGCGAACCCGCCCAGCGTGTAAAAGCCACCCACCACCACCGCTCCGAAGATCGCCTTTACCCAGTTGGAGGCAATTCCGAACAGATCCGGCAGATCACGGTTGACCTCATAGATGAGGCGGTTGTGGTCCCAGGTTTGTCCGGGCCAGAACCATTGCCACCCCGGTCCGCGAATGAAGGTTCCGATGATGATCATCGAGACCCACAGCACAATAAAACCGAAGAGGAACGTCCCGATGGCAAACTTGCGCTGCTTCCACGTGTAGTAGCCGCTGCCCAGCGGGTTGGTATCGATGTAGGGAATCACCATCAGCCCGATGATGATCAAGGTAGGCATCACCACGCCGGCAATCCAGGGATCGAAATACACCAGCATTTCCTGGAGGCCGAGAAAATACCAGGGCGCCTTGGCCGGGTTCATGGTCAAGTTCGGATTCGCCGGCTCTTCCAGCGGTGCATTCAGCGTGATGGACCAGATCATCAGGATAATGGTGACGATGATGGTGGCCAGAAACTCTATGCGCAACAGAAATGGCCACACGTGAATTTCTTTCTGCCATCCCGGCTGAAAGGGCCAGGTCTTGCGATATTGAGTTTTGGCCAGCCCGGCATCGCCTTCCAGTTGCGTGATCAACTGATCGTTGGCGTGTGCCTGCTTCCATGCCAGATAGATATAGAAGGCGAGCAGTGGAATCAGTGCCACGATGGGCACGTTGTCAGGAGCGGAGACGATGTCCCACAGTTGCTTCCAGTCCATACTATCGGCGCGCCTCCTTGACTTCGGATTCGAGCACGACCGCCGCTGGGCCTGAGATGCCGCCATCCTTTCGTACGCGCCAGAAGTGCACGATCATCAGCACCGAAGCGACGATAGGAATGCCGATGCAATGCCAGATGTACGAACGCAACAAGGCGTTTGCGTCAACGATGGAACCGCCGAGCAGCCCGAAGCGGACGTCGTTATAGGGAGTCATGCCGAGCTGCGCACCGAATGGACCCTCGTGACCGAGGAGCGGAGTAGCGCGCGCCATGTTGGTTCCAACAGTCACCGCCCAAAAACCGAGTTGATCATCCGGCAACAAGTATCCGGTGAAAGAGAGCAGGAGTGTCAAAACAAGAAGAATGACGCCTACGTTCCAGTTAAATTCGCGCGGTTTCTTGTAAGACCCGGTGAGGAAGACGCGGAACATGTGTAGCTCGACGGCGATCACCATGAGGTGCGCGGCCCAGCGGTGCATGTTGCGCAGGAGCTTGCCGAAGGGAACGTCGTGTTCCAGGTAAAGGACGTCGCGGAAGGCCTGCACTTTGCTCGGGTGGTAATAAAACATCAGCAAGACACCCGTGAAAGTGAGCACGATGAAGAGATAGAAAGTAATGCCACCCATTCCCCAGGTATAGCTGTAGCGAACAGCATCGCGATTTATTTTTGCGGGGTGTAGATGCAAGAAAACGTTGGAGAGAACGCCGAGGGCGCGATTGCGCGGCGTGTCATCGTGCTTGTGACGAAAGATGGAGGTGTAGACCTGGGTTTTTGTCGGCTTGCTGATGATGTCAACTTGCTCTTTGGCTTTTGAGGGCAGGTCTTTCTTCAGAGATGAAGTGGCCGCTTTGATGGCCGATAAGGAACGACTCAAGAGGCCAACGGACTTGCCATTTTCGCCGTTCGAGTTTTTCTCTTCAGGCACGAAGACTCTCCTGTTTAGCCTTTCGCTCGAAGTTGTGTTTCGCCTTCTCCTTGGTTGGCGCCGTGGCCTTACGTCCAGTGGCTACACGGACAAAAATGAGCCAGAATCGCTAAAATGGCTCGTTTGTCCCTTGGGCCACTGATAAAGCCGCGAAGTATCCACAACGATTTGCCCGTCCGGTGCAAGTTCGATGTGAGCGCGATCCATAGGCCGCGGCGCAGGCCCTTCGAAATTCACGCCTTCATTGTCGTAGCCGCTGCCGTGGCACGGACACTTAAATTTGTTCTCACTGGCTTTCCAGTCAGGCGTGCAGCCGAGATGCGTGCACCGCGCGTAGATGACGAACAATCGGTCTGGAGTACGGTCAACCCAAATTCGATACTTTTGCTGCCACTTCGTATCTACTCCGATTGCGTAATCCGAGGGATAGCCGATCTTAAATATGGTTGGAGGTTCGAACAAGGTGCGCGGGAGAAAAAAACGAAGGAAAGCAATAAACCAGGCGCCTAGAAAACCGGTGACGCCGCACCAGACCAGGCGCCGCCGACGTTCGTTGGTAACGCTGGCTTCTGGCCCGACGGTTGCTAAGCCTGCTGCAGCGACCGCTTTCGAAGTCCCGACTGCGGGCGTTCCGACATAGCTAGTCGCATCTCCCGCTCGGGCACCAGAATCGCTTCCCGGTGCGGGAATCGCTTTCTCCGATTTGCTCTCCGGACCCGCCATGCCTGATCTCCCGTGAAAAAATTTGTCGAGCCTACGCGGCGCGTGAATTCACCGCGGCGGATTCCCTCCCATGGAAACACTCAATGCTCGCAGATTGAAATGGAGAA
>Ga0137409_10005731_pt1 | contig 12909 bp, 13 predicted proteins | sample CZODoug1_16funga_FD_122059 | JGI IMG/M metagenome (GOLD analysis project Ga0137409, IMG submission 122059) | Vadose zone soil fungal communities from Angelo Coast Range Reserve, California, USA - CZODoug1_16fungal (Hybrid Assembly) | ecosystem: Environmental > Terrestrial > Soil > Vadose zone...
TGCTGCCCGTCCTGCTCCTGGTCGTGTTCTATTTTTTGCTCATCCGGCCGCAGAACAAGCGCGCCAAAGAACAGCGTGAAATGCTCTCCAAGGTCGCCGTGGGCGATGAGGTCGCGACCACCGGCGGCATTCTCGGCAAGGTGACCGAGGTGGGCGAGCAGTTCCTGACCTTGGAAATAGCCAGCGGCGTCAGCGTCAAGCTCCAGAAATTTCAAGTTGCGCAGGTGCTGCCCAAGGGCACGGTCAAGAGCGCATGATTTCGTATCCGCGCTGGAAGATCGCGCTGGTCGCGATCGCGTTGGCTTTGGGGATCTTCCTGGCGGTGCCCAATGTGTTCGGCGAGGAAAATGCGCTGCAGCTGGCGCGCGACCGCGCCGCCGTGCTCGACAGCGATCGCACGGCCGTGCTGCAAATCCTCAAGGACAAGGGCGTAGCGCCCAGCGGCGCGTTTCTCGATCAGGGACGCCTGACGCTGCGTTTCAGCAGCAAGCAGGATCAATTGAAGGCGCGCGATCTGATCGCCGAAGCGCGTCCCGGCCAATTCACGATCGCCCTCTCGCAGGCTTCGCGCGTCCCGGAATGGATGCGCAATCTGGGCTTAAGCCCGTTGAAACTTGGCCTCGATCTTCGCGGCGGCGTCTATCTGGTTTATCAGGTCGACGTTCAGGGCGCCGTCAAGCAGCTGCTCGACCGCTACGAGCAGGATTTTCGCGCCTCCTTGCGCAATGCCCGGGTGCCGTATCAAGACGTGCTGGTGGACTACCCCCTGTACCGGGTGCGGGTGTTGTTTCGCGACGCCGACAGCTTCGCCCGGGGCAAGGCGGCAATCCTCGCGGATAGCCGATCCTTGAGCTTGGCCGACACGACGGTCGACGGCGCTCCCGCCTTGGAACTGAAGCTGACGCCCCAGCAAATCAAGGAACGCCAGGACTACGCGGTTCAACAAAACATCGTCATCCTGCGCAATCGCCTCAATAGTCCGGAGCTCGCGGTGTCGGAGCCGCAGGTCGCCCGCCAGGGCGTGGACCGTATCGCCATTCAATTACCCGGCCTGCAGAACTCGGCCGAGGTGAAGAAAATCCTCGGCAAGACGGCGACCCTGGAATTCCGCATGGTCGATGAGGCCAATAGTCCGCTCGAAGCGGCGGGCACCGGCCGCGTGCCCTTGGGCTCCAAGCTGTACTACACCCGCGAAAAGCAGCCGGTGCTGTTGAAGCGCGAAGTGGTGGTCACCGGCGATCAGCTGACCGATGCCTCATTCCAGCCGAATACCCAGGACGGCGCCGCCGTGTCGGTGAGCCTGGATAGCCGGGGCGCGGCGAAGATGCTGAAGAACACGCAGGAGAATCTCGGTCATTTGATGGCGGTGGTCTTCATCGACCGTTCGCGCGAAAAGAATGCCGAAGGCGTGGTCGTCGACCGCACCACCGAAGAAGTGATCAATCGCGCGACCATTCGCGGCGTGTTCAGCAATAACTTTCAGATCACCGGCGTCAATCCGATCGAAGGCCGCGAACTCGCGCTGCTGCTCCGCGCCGGCGGATTGGCGGCGCCCTTGTCCCCGGTCGAGGAGCGCGCCGTCGGCCCCAGCCTCGGCCAGGACAACATCGACAAGGGCGTGCACGCCATGGTGTTCGGCATGCTGGCCGCGTTCATATTCATGGCCGTCTACTACAAAGTGTTCGGCTTGGTCGCGGACCTCACTCTCGCGGCCAACGTGGTGATGCTCACCGCCCTGCTGTCGCTGCTCGGCGCAGCGCTGACCCTGCCGGGAATCGCCGCGGTGGTCTTGACCGTCGGCATGGCGGTCGATGCCAACATTTTGATCTACGAACGCATTCGCGAAGAGCTCCGCAACGGCGTCTCGCCGCGGGCGGCGATCACCGCCGGATTCGACCGTGCGTTCTCGGCCATCGCCGACTCCAACGTGACTGCATTCATCGCGGGACTGGTGCTGTGGCTGTTCGGGGCCGGCGCGGTGCGCGGTTTCGCGGTGGTGTTGATGCTCGGCATCGCTACGTCGATGTTCACGGCCGTCATGGGCAGCCGCGCATTGGTGCAAGTCATTTACGGCGGAAGACGCAAGGTCGAGCGCCTGTCGATCTAAGAACAAGAGTTCGATCCGAGGTTATCCATGGAATTTTTTCACAAGGTCACGCGCTTCCCGTTCATGCAAACCCGCAAGGTTTGGTACGGGCTGTCCGCGGTTTTGATCGTCGCGTCGATCGGCCTCGTGGCGGTGCGCGGATTGAATCTCGGCGTGGATTTCACCGGCGGTGTGACCGTCGAGACCAACTTCCCCCAGGCGCCGAACATCGAGTCGCTGCGCACGGCTCTGGCGAAGTCGGGGGTGGCGAACGCCCAGGTCCAGGCATTCGGCAGCTCGCGCGATATCCTGGTTCGACTGCCGCCCGACCCGAATGCCAAGGGCGATCAGATCGGCGCGCACATTCTGGAGGTCTTCAGCAGCGTGGCGCCCGGCGTCAAGCTGCAGAGCACCGACGTGGTCGGGCCTCAGGTGGGACAGGAACTGTTCATCAAAGGCGGCTGGGCTCTGTTCGCCACCCTGGTGTTGATCTTGATCTACGTGTTGTTCCGCTTCACGCTCAAGCTGGCGTGCGGCGCGATTTTGGCGGTATTGCACGACCCGATCTGCGTAGTGGGGTTCTTCGCGCTCGCCCAGATGACCTTTGATCTGACGGCCATCGCGGCGATCCTCGCGGTGATCGGCTATTCGTTGAACGATACCGTGATCGTTTTCGACCGCATACGCGAGCGTGCCCGCACGGCCCGCAAGCTCTCCGTCGCCCAAGTCATCGACGAATCCATCAATCAAACGCTGTCGCGGACGTTGATGACCAAGCTCGTGACCCTGCTGGTGGTTCTCGCGCTGCTGTTCTTCGGCGGCGAAACATTGCACGCGTTTTCCGCGGCCCTGGTGATCGGCATTCTCGCCGGCACCTATTCGTCGATCTACATTTCCGCGGCCCTGGCCCTGGACTTTGGATTGCGCACCGACGATCTGCTGGAGCGCAAGCTGACGAAGCCCGAAGAAGTCGACGGCTTGCCCTAGTGGCATCGTGATGTCTATCGGTTCGAGTACTCGCCCGGAAGGGTAAGAGCCTCGAGGCAACTGTGTCCTTCGTTGCCTCGAGGCTCTTACCCTTCCGGGCGACTCCGTTATAGAGTGGCTCCATGGAATTGCTCTCCGACCCGCAGGTTTGGCTGTCGTTCCTGACGCTGGCGGTGCTCGAAATCGTCCTCGGCATAGACAACATCATCTTCCTCTCGGTTCTGGTCGACCGGCTGCCGAGAGGGCGCCGCCGAAGCGGGCGATTTCTGGGGTTGGGATTCGCGATGCTGACGCGGATTGCTCTCCTCTATTCGATCACATGGCTGGCCACCTTGCGGGCCACGCTGTTCACGGTGCTGGGGAATGAGATTTCCGGCCGCGATCTGATCTTGTTCGGCGGCGGCCTGTTCTTGATGGTGAAGAGCCCCTTGGAAATCCGCGACATGCTGAGCGGCAGGGAGTCGAATCGTAAGCCCGGTGCGCTGAACAGCTTCTGGCTGATCATTCTGCAGATCGGCATCATCGACATCGTGTTTTCGCTGGATTCGGTGTTCACGGCGGTCGGGCTGTCGAAGCACATCGAAGTCATGATCGCCGCCATCGTCGCGTCGGTCCTGGTGATGATGATGGTCTCGTCGGCGGTCGGCGGCTTCATCGAACGGTACCCGACGATCAAGGTATTGGCGCTGGCGTCCCTGGTGCTGGTGGGGGCCGCCTTGATCGCGCAGTCCCTGGACTTCGAAATTCCGAACGGTTACTTGTATTTTGCGATGGCTTTCTCAGCGGCGGTGGAATGGATCAACATACGCCTGCGACGGCGCAGCAAAGCTTGATCGGTGCGCCGGAAGCCGTTGCCGACCGCCGCGGGAGATCATTCGCCGCCGGACCTCGTCAGGTTTGTTCGGCGAGCTCGCTGTGGCTGCGTGAGTAAAGGAAAAAAGTCGCGAGGCCGATTGCGGACCAGATGAAGAAGGCCTGCCAGGTTATCGCCGGCAGCCCGGCCATGAGGAAGGCGCAGAAGCCCATGCCGAGCAGCGGCACCAGCGGCACCCACGGCGTGCGGAACGGGCGCTTCAGTTCAGGACGGGTTTTGCGCAGTACGATGACGCTGGCGCACACCATGAAGAAGGCGGCGAGCGTGCCCAGATTGACCAATTGCGCCACTTTGCCGATGGGCGACAGGCCGGCGATCAGCGCGATGGCCACGCCGGACCCCATGATCAGGCGCACCGGCGTCTGGGTTTTCGGATTGACCTTGGCCATGGGCTTGGGCAGCAGGCCGTCGCGCGACATGGCCAGCACCACGCGGGTCAGGCCGAAGTAGAGCACCAGCATCACGGTGGTGATACCGGCCAGGGCGCCGATCGAGATGAGCGCTTCGGCCCAGCCGATGCCGAGCTGCTTGAGTGCATCGGCGATGGGCGCCTTGACGTCGATCTGGTCGTAATGCACCACGCCGGTGAGGATGCCGGAAACGACGATATAGAGGATGGTGCAGATCACCAGCGAGGCGATGATGCCGATCGGCAGGTTGCGCTGCGGTTTAATGGTTTCCTCCGCCGCGGTGGAAACCGCGTCGAAGCCGATGTAGGCGAAGAAGATCAGCGAGGCGCCGGTGAGGACGCCGCCCAAGCCGAAGTGCGACTGGCCATCGGCGTCGATGGTCTGCGCCGGGATGAAGGGATGCCAATTGGCCGGCTTGACATGGGGTGCGGCGACGATGATGAAGATGACCACGGCGGCGAGCTTGACCATCACCATGGCCGTGTTGAAACGGGCCGATTCGCGCACGCCGATCGACAGCAGCACCGACAGCAGCAGCACGATGACCATGGCGGGCACATTGGCGATGCCGCCGTCGAGCGGGGCGTTGGTCAGCGCATGCGGCAGATGCACGCCGAGCAGTTCGAGGATCTTGCCGAAGTAGCCGGACCAGCCGATGGCCACGGTGGAGGTGGCGATGGAATACTCCAGGATCAGGTCCCAGCCGATGATCCAGGCGATCAGTTCGCCGATGCCGGAATAGGCGTAGCCATACGCGCTGCCGGCGCCGCCGATGGCGCCCGCGAGCTCGGCGTAGGAGAGCGCGGCGAAGGCGCAGGCGGTACCGGACAGAATGAACGACAGCACGATCGCCGGGCCGGAATGCTGAGCCGCGACCACGCCGGTGAGCACGAAGATGCCCGTGCCGATGATGCAGCCGATTCCCAGCATGGTGAGGTCAAACGCGCCAAGGCAGCGTTTCAGACCCGTATCGGCGTTGACGTCGATCGGTTTGGTGCGGAACAGGCTCATGCGTTCTCCCTGCGAGTTCTGATGATTATGAAGTCCGAGGCCTCCATCGTGCCGGAAGTATGCCTGGTGCAGGACCCGCGCGCCTAGCGGAGCGAGTTCGCGCGCGCTCTACGTGCGCAGGGCAGTCGGCGTGAGCGGCCCCAGCGCATCGAGCAAGGCCTGGTATACCTTCGGGTTGCCGGCAACGACATTGGGACCGAGGGCGTATTCCGAGCCCGCGGGAGTGCCGACGCGGCCGCCCGCCTCTTGAATCAGCAGCGTCCCGGCCGCCGTGTCCCAGGGGGACAGGCCGAATTCCCAAAAGCCGTCGATGCGTCCGGCCGCCACATAGGCGAGATCCAGCGAAGCCGCGCCCGGCCGGCGCACGCCGGCGGCCGCGGCCATGATCACCTTCAGCATGGCGAGATACTCGTCGACATGGGCGCCGGCACGAAACGGAAAGCCCGTGCCGATCAAGGAACCTTCCAAGGTGCGTTGCGTGCTGACCCGGATTTTCTTGCCTTCGAGCTGTGCGCCGTCGCCGCGCGAGGCGGTAAAGAATTCTTGGCGCATGGGATCGTACACGACGGCGTGCTCCAGGCGGCCCTTGTGCTCGAGCGCTATCGAGACCGCGAACGTGGGGTATCCATGCAGGAAATTCGTCGTGCCATCGAGGGGATCGATGATCCAGACGAACTCATCGTCGCCGCTGCGCCCGCCTTCCTCGGCGAGAAACGCATGCTGCGGGTGGCTGCGGCGAATGGTGGCGATGATGTCGGCTTCGGCCTTGCGGTCGATGTCGGTGACGAAATCGTTGCGCCCCTTGGTGTCGATTTTCAAGGAATCGAGGCGCGACAGGCTGCGCACGATCAAATCACCGGCACGGCGGGCGGCACGCATGCCGATATTGAGGAGTGGTTGCATGAGCGGGCGGTAGAATAGCAGAGCATGACGGCCCTCGTTCGCATCGTCCTCATCGATCCCAGCCATCCCGGAAATATCGGGTCGGTCGCGCGCGCCATGAAGAACATGGCCCTGACCGACTTGGTCCTGGTCCGGCCCCGCTCGTTTCCGCATGCGGACGCCAATGCGCTGGCGGCCGGGGCCGACGATATTCTGTCCGGTGCGCGTGTCGTCGGCACCGTTGCCGAGGCGATCAGCGACTGCGGGTTCATCGCCGGCACGACTTCGCGGCCGCGCTCGTATTATTGGGAATTCACGACGCCGCGCGATGTCGCGGGCCGCATCGTCGGCCTTTCGCAAGAAAATCGGGCGGCTCTCCTGTTCGGCTCCGAGCGCTACGGCCTCGCCACCGAGGACTTGAACCACTGCAATGTGCTGGTGCGCATCCCCGCCAACCCTGAGTATTGCTCACTGAATCTGGCAATGTCGGTGCAGCTCTTGAGCTACGAAATTTTCATGTCGCGCGAGCAGCCTCAATCGCGCACTCAACTGGAATTGCCGCTGGCTCCGTCGGGCGATGTCGAGCATTTTTACGCGCACCTGCACCAGGTTCTCGACGAAATCGATTTTGACGACCGTACCGGGCACCTCATGGAGCGCTTGCGGCGATTGTTCAACCGCGCTCAGCTCGACCGCAATGAGCTCAACATTCTGCGCGGCATATTGAGCGCGGTGCAGGGCCGGCGTTGAGGCCCGTGTACCTGGACCATGCGGCAACGACCCCCGTCGATTCGCGGGTGGCGGCGGCCATGGCGCAATGCTTGACCGTGGAGGGGGAGTTCGGCAATCCGGCGTCGGCGAGCCATTCTTTTGGCGATGCCGCCGGTGCGCTGGTCGAGACGGCGCGTGCGCAGGTGGCCGCTGCCGTGGGGGCCGCGCCTTCCGAGGTGATTTGGACGTCGGGTGCCACCGAGGCCGATAACCTCGCGATTTTCGGGGTCGCTCGGTATTACCGCGAGCACGGCCGGCACATCGTCACGGCCCGCACGGAACACAAGGCGGTGCTCGATCCTTGCCGCGAACTCGAGCGGCGGGGCTGGCGTGTCACGTACTTGGCGCCGGACAGCGCCGGGGTGGTACACCCCGATCAGGTCGCCGCGGCGCTGCAGGCGGACACGGTGCTGGTGTCCATCATGCAGGTCAACAACGAGATCGGCGTCATCCAGGATATTGCGGCCATAGGCGCGGTCTGTGCGCAGCATGGCGGTGCGCGTCTGCACGTGGATGCGGCGCAGAGCGTCGGCAAGATCGCCGTCGACTTTGCGGGCCTTGGGGTCGATCTCATGTCTCTGTCGGCGCACAAGGTGTACGGTCCGAAGGGCGTCGGCGCGCTGTTGGTGTCGGGGCGCGGCGGCCGGGGCGGGGACCGTGAGCGCGTGCAATTGACGGCGCTGCAATTCGGCGGTGGACAGGAGCGAGGCTTCCGGGCGGGCACCGTGGCGACCCATCAAGTGGTCGGCATGGGGTTGGCGTTCGAGCTGGCGCGCACGGCGCCGGCGTCGGAGGCCGAACGGATCGCAGCATTGCGGGAGCGCCTGTGGCGGGGGTTGGCTTCCCTCGGCGGTACCCATCGCAATGGCGATCCGGCGCGTTCGGTGCCGCACGTGCTCAACGTGTCATTCGAGGGAGTCGAGGGCGAAAGCCTGCTCGCCGCGGTGCGGGGGCGCCTGGCGGTCTCGACCGGCTCCGCCTGCACCTCGGCCCTGCAGGAGCCCTCCTATGTGCTGCGCGCATTGGGCCGGGACGACGCGTTGAGCGAAAGCAGCCTGCGGTTCGGGCTGGGCCGCGGCACCCGCGACAGCGATATCGACACGGCAGTGGCGGTGGTCGCCCGGGCGGTATCGCGATTGCGAGGGATCAGCGGCGCGTGAAATACAACGAACTGACCCTGCACTACTTCGAGACCGCTCCGGGTGCGGGGGTCCTCACCGGTCCCGATGTTTACCGCGGCGCCGCCGGCAGGCGCGAGCAGGGGACCTGGGTGCAATTCGACGTGCAAGTCAGCGGGGGAATCATCCAAGCGGCGCGGTTTCTGGCTTTCGGCTGCCCGCATACGATCGCGGTGTCGGCATGGGTTGCCGAGCACGGAGCGGGGCGCCCCGTGTCCGGCGCCGCGCTGCCTGAGACTGTGCAGGATTTGAGCGAGCGCTTTGCGGTGCCGGCGGTGAAACGGGGACGGCTCTTGGTGGTCGAAGACGCGTGGGTGGCGGCGGTGACCGCTGCGCTGCAGCGTTAGTCGCATCCGGGTGCCATTGCGTGGACGCCCCGGCGGCCCCATATCGAGACAAAGTTCCGTGCTTTGCAGGCATGAGCTCATAGGAAAAAACGCGCTCTGGTTCCGTGCGTACGGCCTACCGGCGTGTTATGTATAGAGCAGCGGCCGGATCTTTGGCCGTATGGAGAGGACGAGGCGGTATGGCGATATTGTTGACGGAATCGGCGGCCGATCGGGTTCGATCTCACCTGGCACAGCGCGGAGCCGGTTTGGGCCTGCGCGTCGGGATCAAGAAGACCGGTTGCTCGGGATTCGCGTATGTCGTGAATTATGCTGATGAAATTCATCCCGAAGATGCGGTATTCGAAGCGCGCGGCGTGAAAGTCGTGGTGGACCCCTTGAGTCTGCCGCTGATCGACGGGACCTTGGTGGATTTTGTCAAACAGGGCTTGAATGAGGCCTTCAAGTTTCAAAATCCGAAAGCCAAGGGCGAATGCGGATGCGGAGAGAGTTTCAACGTCTAAGGCATCCGGGTTTTTCTAAGCAATACAGGGACTTCGGTACCCATCCCGATTGCTTGAGAGCGCGCTCTCCAGTACACTTCGCGGTCTTTGTCAGCCCCTTATGGGGCGGATTTCCCATGGTTTACGAGGTCATCATGCCAATCGAGCGTACCCTTTCCATCGTCAAGCCGGACGGCGTGGGCCGTAACCTGATCGGCGAAGTCTATCGCCGTTTCGAGCAGGCGGGATTGCGGGTGGTGGCGGCGCGCATGGTGCAGCTCTCGCAGGCGGAAGCGGAGGGCTTTTATGCAGTTCACCGCGAACGCCCCTTCTTCAAGGATCTGGTGCGCTTCATGACTTCGGGTCCGGTGATGGTGCAGGTGCTCGAGGGTGAGGGTGCGATCGCAAAGAACCGCGAGGTCATGGGCGCCACTGATCCGAAGAAGGCGGCCAAGGGCACGATCCGCGCCGATCTTGCCAGCACCATCGATGAGAACGTCGTCCATGGGTCCGACGCGGCGGACACCGCGGCACGGGAAATTGCCTACTTCTTTCGAGAAATTGAGCTCTGCCCGCGTACGCGCTAGCGTAGGGGTGGGGACTCGAGGAGACATCGTTGGCCGGCGAACGCGTGAATTTACTTGGGCTTCCGCGGGCGGAACTCGAGGCGTTCGTTGCGGCGCGCCTGGGCGCCAAGCCGTTTCGCGCGCGCCAGCTGATGAAGTGGATCTATCGGCGGGGCGCGGCGGATTTCTCGTCGATGACCGATCTTTCGCAGGACTTTCGCTCGCAGCTGAGCGAGGTCGCCAGGATTGCGGTTCCGGAAATCGTGGCCGAGCAGGTATCGAGCGACGGCACGCGCAAATGGATGCTGCGCATGGACGAGGTCCAGGGCATCGAGACGGTCTACATCCCCGAGCCGGATCGGGGCACGCTGTGCATCTCGAGCCAGGTGGGTTGCGCCATGGATTGTTCATTCTGCTCGACCGCGCAGCAGGGGTTCAATCGCAACCTGAGCGTCGCCGAGATCGTCGGACAGGTGTGGCTGGCCCACCGCGAATTGGCCGCGCACGCCGAGGGAAGTGACGACGCTCGCGGTGCCCCTCCCGGACGCGGCGGCGCCCGCGGCAACATCACTAACATCGTCTTCATGGGCATGGGTGAACCGCTCGCCAACTACCGCAATGTGGTGCCGGCGATGCGCACATTCCTCGACGATCTGGGATACGACTTATCGCGCCGCCGGGTGACGTTGAGCACCTCGGGGCTGGTTCCGCAGATCTATAAATTGGCGGAAGAATGCAATGTCGCCCTGGCCGTGTCGCTGCATGCGCCGAACGATGAATTGCGCAACGAACTCGTGCCCATCAATCGGAAACATCCGATCGGCGAATTGCTGGCGGCTTGCTGGCACTACATCGACAAGCAAAACGGCCGCAGCGTCACCTTCGAGTACGTCATGCTCGACGGGGTGAATGACAAACCCGAGCACGCGCGCCAGCTTGCGCGGCTGCTCAAGGGGCGGCCGGCCAAGCTCAATCTGATTCCCTTCAACGCATTTCCCGGCACGCGCTATCGCCGCTCGTCCGCAGCGGCCATCTTGAAGTTTCGCGACATTCTCAATGATCACGGGGTCATCGCCACGATTCGCAGGACGCGGGGTGACGACATCGATGCGGCGTGCGGGCAATTGGCCGGCCGGGTCACGGATCGCACGTTGGTGCGGCTCGGCACCAGACTGACTTCCACCTCACGCGCCCCGGCGGAAATTCGATGAGCTCCAGCGTGGTGAAGATACTCGCGGTGGCTCTCGGCGTCTGCGCGGCGGCCTGCTCGCACAATTCGCAGTTCAAGAAAGCTTCGCCCGCGGTGATGGCGGCCACCAATATGCAGCTCGCGATCGAATACCTGAAGCTCGGCAAACTCGCGTCGTCGCAGGAATTCATGGAGCGCGCGCTCAGTGAAGACCCGGGCAACCCGGACGTGCAAATGACCGCGGGCCTGGTCTACGAACGGGTCAATGATATTCCGAAGGCCGAGCGCGCCTATTCCACCGGCTACCGGCTCGGAAAGAAAGATCCGAACATTCAAAACAGCTACGCCGGATTCCTGTGCCGTACCGGCAAGGCCGTCGCGGGCGAAAAGCTTTTCGCCGCGGTCGCGAGCAATCCGCTCTATCAAACTCCGGAAGTGGCGCTGATCAACGCCGGGGTTTGCGTGCGGGGCACCGGCGATTTGGTCGACGCCGAACGCTATTTCACTCGGGCGCTGGCGATCCATCCGAATTTGCCCGAGGCCTTGCTGCAGCTCGGGAACATCGCATTCGATCGCGGCGACGCCGCACAGGCGCGCGAGATCGTGAAACGATATCTGGCGGTGAATCCGCCGACGTCCGAAGTCCTCTGGTTGGGGGTTCGCGCCGAACGCAAGCTGGGCGATGCGACCACGGCGGCGAGCTACGCGCGGCGCGTGCAGACTGAATTTCCCGATTCGGAGCAGGCGCAAATGATGCGGTCCGGCGTCGAGCGATGACCGATCCCGGCACAATCGGGGCGAGGCTGAAGGCCGAGCGCGAACGCCGAGGATTGAGCCCGCAAAAGGCCGCCGACGAGCTGCATCTCGATGGCTGGGTCATCGATGCGCTCGAGGCCGACGATTACGGACGCATTGGTCCGTCGGTCTACGCCAAGGGTCATCTGAAGAGATACGCGGCATTGCTGGGGTTGCCCTCGGCGGAAATCATGGCCGGTTACGAATCCCAGCACCAAGCGCCCGGGCCGGCGGCGTCGCAGCCGGCCAATGTGAGACTGCGCACCGGCCCTCCCGTCGTGAACGATTTGCCTTGGCCGCTGATTGCGGGTTCGGCTGCCGTGGTATTGCTGGCTGCCGCTGTGCTCTGGTGGAAACCGTGGCAGCCGCGCGGGGGGGTCCCGGCGGCGAGCGAGACCCTGGCGGCGAATCCAAGCGCCCCATCGACCGACGGCGCCACCGATTCTGCCGCGGCCGTGGCCGGCTCCGCGCCGCCGCCTCCGGGTTCGCCCGCGCCGGCACCTTCATCGGCGTCATCGCTCCCTTTGGCGGCGGCGCCGCCGAGCGGTGCCGCTGCGACGCCGGACTCGCGGGCGACATCATCGCCGGCGAAGCCCGACGCCATGGCCGGGATGGGGCGCGCCCGCCTTCGCTTGAGCTTTTCCGCGGACTCGTGGGTGGACGTGCATGACGCGGCGGGGCGGCGGGTGTTCGCGGGCAATGGCCGCGCCAATAGCGTGAAGACCATCGCGGGTGTCGCGCCCATGCGCGTGTACTTGGGCTCCGCGAGCGGCGTGCAGCTCGAGATCAACAACCGGGCGGTGGCGATCGGACCGCAATTCTGGGCCGGCGATGTGGCGCGCTTCGAGGCCGGCGCCGATGGTGTCTTGCGCCGCGATTCCCGCGTGGCGACCCCCGGTTCCGGTGCAGCCACGCCCGCCGCAGCGACGCCCGGCGCCGCGATTCCCGGCGCGCATCCGTCCGGCTGATCGGAGAGGGCTCTTGACCAAGATTATCGAGCCCCTGCGCGGCGTACACGATGTGTTGCCCGCGCAAATCGCGGCCTGGCAGCACTTGGAACGCATCACGCGAGAAGTCTTCGCGGGTTACGGTTACGAAGAGTTCCGCGTTCCCGTGATCGAGCAGACGCAATTGTTCAAGCGTTCGATCGGCGACTTTACCGACATCGTCGAGAAGGAGATGTTCAGCTTCGTCGATCAGGGCGAGGACCACATCACCCTGCGGCCCGAAGCGACGGCCGGCATCGTCCGTGCCGTCATTTCGAACGGAATGCTGCGCGAGGGGCGCCTCCGCGTCTGGTGCATGGGTCCGATGTTCCGGCGCGAACGGCC